>Ga0208243_1000692_pt1 | contig 15867 bp, 18 predicted proteins | sample Subbio2Aug_QV12A_FD_184826 | JGI IMG/M metagenome (GOLD analysis project Ga0208243, IMG submission 184826) | Serpentinite rock and fluid subsurface biosphere microbial communities from McLaughlin Reserve, California, USA - CR12Aug_QV12A (SPAdes) | ecosystem: Environmental > Terrestrial > Deep...
CCCGCGAGCGGCTCGACGATCTGGCCCGCGCCCGCGTGCTGGTGGAGGGTGAACTCGTCCGGCTGGCGATCGGACGGCTGACACCTGCGGATTTCGCGCGCATCCGCGAGCTGACGCGGGCCTGCGAGGCCGCGTTCGGCGGCACGGCGCCCGACAAGGCGCAGGCGACCTCGGAGCTGAACCACGCCTTCCATTTCGCCATCTACGGCGCGGCCGGTTCGGCGGTGCTGCTGCCCATCGTCGAGAGCCTGTGGCTGCAGTCGGGACCCTATGTGCGCGTGGCGGCACGCGTCTACCAGGACAATCCCGAATTCTCCGCCGTTCATCATCACTGGGAACTGATCGAGGCGCTGGAACGCGGCGATGCGACGGCTGCGCTCGCGGCGCTCACCGACGACATCACCCAGTCCTTCAACCTGATCCGCGGGCGGCTCGACGCCGAGGCGAGCGCGAGGAAGGCCGCCAATGGCTGAGGCGCGGGACGACAGTTTCGAGCTCTACGATCTGCGCGTCGAGGTGGTGGCGCCGGAGGGCGGCCCGATCCTGTGCGGCGCCAAGGTCGGCGACCATTTCGAACTGCGCGGCGAGATGCTGCATCTGCCGCCCGGCCAGGGCATCTCGATCTATTCGCTGGCTTCGGTGCTGCCGCTGCTGGCGGCCAAGCAGCGGCCGACGCACGCCAACGACTGGATGACGACCGACGCCGAGATCGCCTGCCCGGACCCCAACTGCTCGACGCGCCTGCGCATCTCGCGGACGGGGTTGCGCCGCTTCAGCCATGCGGAAACCACGCTCGTTCCCCTGCCCGACCGATGAGGCCATGATGCAGTCCTTCGAACTCGCGCCCGGCTATGTCATCTCGCGGATCATCCGCGGCGGCTGGCAGATGGCCGGCGGGCATGGGGCGATCGACGCGGCGACGGCGGTCGAGGACATGGTGGCCTTCGCCGACGGCGGCATCGTCACCTTCGACTGCGCCGACATCTACACCGGCGTGGAAGACCTGATCGGCCGCTTCCGCATGCGCTATCGCGACCTGCGCGGTGCGGAAACGCTGCAATCCGTCCACGTCCACACCAAATGCGTGCCCGACCTCGACCTGCTCCACCGCATCCGCAAGGCCGACGTCGAGGCGATCGTGGACCAGTCGCTCCGGCGCCTGCGCATGGAGCGGCTCGACCTCGTGCAGTTCCACTGGTGGGACTACGACGCGCCGAAGTGGCTCGACGTCGCCGGCTGGCTCGCCGACCTGCGGCAGGCCGGCAAGATCGCCAATCTCGGCGGCACGAATTTCGACACCGACCACATGGCGGCGATCGCCGATGCCGGCGTGCCGCTGGTCTCGATGCAGGTGCAGTATTCGCTGCTCGACCGGCGCCCGGAGAAGGCGATGATCGGCGCGGCGGCTTCCCGCGGCATCTCGCTGCTCTGCTACGGCACGGTGGCCGGCGGCTTCCTGTCCGACCGCTGGCTGGGCGCGGCCGAGCCGGCCGAGCCGCTCGAGAACCGTTCGCTCACCAAGTACAAGCTGATCATCGACGATGCGGGCGGCTGGGACTGGTTCCAGGCGCTGCTGACGGCGCTGCGCCAGGTGGCCGACCGGCACGGCAGCGACATCGCCACCGTCGCGAGCGCGGCGATGCTTTCGCGGCCGGGGGTCGCGGCCGTCATCGTCGGGGCGCGCAACCGGTCGCATCTCGCCGCCAACCTCGCCATTTCGGACATGGCGCTGACGGACGAGGACCACGCCGGGATCGAGGCCGTCCTGTCGGCCGCCCGGCCTCTGGAGGGCGACGTCTACACGCTGGAGCGCGACCGCACCGGCCGGCACGGCTCGATCATGAAATACAACCTCAACAAGGGGGCTGCCTGACAGTTCGGCAGGTCGGGCGCTCGGTGAAACCAGCCGAATCCAAGCTTGGCGCCCAGCGCCGGGCGACATAAGAGGGAGAACGAGAATGAGAATGCTTCTGCTTTCGGGCACCGTGCTCGCCGCCATCGGTGCGGCGATGCTGCCCGCGAAGGCCGCCGACTGCGACATCACCGTCGGCCTCGTCATGGAACTGACCGGCCCGGCCGGCGCCTACGGCCAGGCGGGTGCGAAGGCCGTCGAGATGGCCTTCCGCGACTTCAACGAGGCGGGCGGCGTCGGCGGCTGCAAGCTCGTCACCGACACGCGCGACAGCCAGAGCCAGGGCAACGTCGCGGTCGACCAGGCGACGCAGCTCGTCAACATCACCAAGGTGCCGGTGATCATCGGCGGCATCATCTCGTCGGTGTCGATCCCGATCCTGACCTCGGTGACGGCGCCGGCCAACGTGGTGCAGGTGTCTCCGGCCTCTTCGTCGCCGACGCTGACGCAGCTCGGCCGCGACGGCAAGAGCAACGGCATGTTCTTCCGCACCATCACGTCGGACGCCCTGCAGGGCACCGCGGCGGCGAAATACGCGCTCGACCAGGGGCTGAAGAAGCTCGCCATCATCCACGTCAACAACGATTTCGGCGTGAACATGGTCAAGGAATTCTCGGCCGCCTTCGAGAAGCTCGGCGGGACGATCACCTCGGTGACGGCCTACAACGACAAGCAGGCGAGCTACACGGCCGAGGCCAATGCAGCGATGGCCGGCGAACCGGACGCGCTCTACCTCGTCTCCTACCCCGTCGACGGCGCCACGATCGCCCGCGCCTGGATCTCCAACGGCGGGCCGCAGAAGTTCCTGCTCAACGACGGCATGAACTCCACCGACTTCATCCAGGCCGTCGGCGCGCAGTACCTCAACGACGCCTACGGCACCTCGTCCGGCACGGCCGAGACGGCCTCGACCAAGTATTTCTACGAAAACTTCGAGGCCTTCTCGGGCTCCATCAAGCCCGACGCACCGGCGGCCGACCGCTCCTATGACGCCGGCGCGATCGTCGCTCTCGCCATCGCCAAGGCCGGCAAGGCCGACTCCGCGGCCATCAAGGCGGCGATCCCGCAGGTCGTTTCGGCCGACGGCGCACCGATCTATGCCGGCAAGGACGAGTTCGCCAAGGCGCTCGGCCTGATCAAGGAGGGCAAGCCGATCAAGTACGAGGGCGTGATCGGACCGGTGTCCTTCGACCAGTACGGCGACATCACCGGCCCGTTCCGGCTGTGGCGCATCCAGAACGGCGAGGTGACCACGGTCGGCCAGGTGAGCGCTGCCGAAGTGACCGCCATCAAGGACGGCATGAAGTAGCCGCACGCTTCGCGGCAAAGAGATACGCCCGCGCGGACGGTCTCCGCGCGGGCGTTTCTTTCTGGAGGACTCTCGCGGCTTCGGCGGCGCGGTGGAGTGCGAGGCGCACCGGTTACAGCTGAAGCAGGCGGCGATAGACGTGGCGCTGGGCGAGCAGGCGCCAGCGGGTCGGGCTCTTGGCGGCCAGCACCATCGGCGCGGTGATCAGCCGCCGCTCGAGCCGCGCGAAACCGAGGGGCACCATCGTCGCGGCCAGCGCAGCCGATTTCGGGCAGCCATAGAGTTCGCCGGCCAGGCGCAGCATGGTGTAGACCGGGAGCGCTGCACCGCTCGCCCTTGCCCGTTCGGCCAGTTCGTCCTTGTCGACGCCGCTGCGCGCCACCATGAGCCCGTCGACAACATATTGCAGGCGGCCGAACAGGTGGGACGTCGCCCCGTGCAGGGCGGCGAGCACGAGCCGGGCGGCCGGCGTGACGCCGCGGCCTTCCTTCCCCGCGTGCTGGTCGTAGGTGAGGCTGAGGCGGCGTCGAAGCTCGGGCGTATGGACGAGATCGGTGTGCACTTCGACGAGGACGGTGCCGGTGGCTCCCGGCGCGCCGTTGATCCACTGCCGCTCGGCATAATCGGCCGCATGCCGCTCGTGCCCGTGCGGGACGAACCCTTTCTGCCCGAGGAGAGCGCCGAGGGCGTCCACGGCATCCCCGCGCACGAGGATATCGACATCGCCGAAGGACCGCAGGTGCACGCCGCCATAGGCGTTCTCGGCGAAGTCGATGCCCTTGACGACGACAGCGGGAAAGCCGGCGAGGTCCTGGCGGAGGGCGCGCGCCACCGCGGCGACCTGCATGGTGGGCGCGATGATCTCGCTGCGCTCGGCACGGACGCGTTCGGACAGGGCGCTTGCGACGGCCTCCCTCCCCGCCCCGGCAAGCAGGGCCGCGGGGTCCTCACGCAGCAGCCTGAGAAGATTGGAATAGACAGCAAGGTGGACGTTGTGGCGTACCGCCTCATAGAGAAGGGCGTCGATCGCCCGCGCGTCGCCGGCAGGCAGCGGGCGCGCGGACCTGTATCCGTTGAGGCCCGCCGGATCCGAGAGCCGTGCCAGCCACGCATCGATCGACCGGCTCATCCTGCCTCCTCTCCCTGCAGGTTCCCCTTGCCGGGCGTCCCGCTCCCCCAAAGCATGTCTCCCGAACGCGGGCACCGGTCTCGGGTGAAAGACACGCGCGAAAACACAGACCCGAAGCGCGCGGAGCGAACGCGACACGCTTTGGCATCCGCTCCGGAAGGGCACCGGCGGAAGCGACCGGCGCGGACCGACGGGCGACGAAACCCGTCGCCAGCGCCGGCCGATATCCGCCGCTTCCCGCGGATCGGCAGCCTCCGGCGGGAGGACTTATCGCACGGCGCGTCCCGTAGCGGCAACCGCCGGCCGGCGCCGCGCCCCGTGTTTTCCGCAAGTCCCGCGCTCCGACGGGCCGTTCACGACGACGTCCGGAAAGCAGAGAAGCATCGCCACGACTGCTGGCGGGCCGCGGTATCATCTGTTATCGCAGGTCGAACGGGACGATTATCTTTGGGGAGACTGCGAATGACGGACATGATTCTGGCCGGCGAGCACGTCTACAGGCTTGCCGACGACGTGTCCCTGCAACCTCTTGGCGAAGGCGAGGGCGGGGTCGTCCTCATGCTCAAGTCCGGCGAGATCTACACCGTCAACGACACGACGCTCGACTTCCTGTCGAAGCTCGACGGCGCGCGCAGCCTTCGCGCCTGCGCCGAGGCGATCGCCGCGGTCTACGAGGTCGACGCGGCGACGGCGATGTCGGACCTCGCCGAGATCGCCGCCGATCTCTCCTCCGAGCAGATCGTCATAAGGGTGGCATGAACCCGTTCCCGCCGGTCGCGGTGCCGTTTCCCGCCAGCGTGTGGATCGCGGCGCGGCTGCTGCCCGCCTGCGTCGGCTCGTCGGAACTCGATCGCCTGCTCGCCATGGCGACGCCGCCGCCGGGAACGTCCGCCTATCGCGAGTTCAGCGCGCTCGCCATCGTCTCCGCCGTCAAGCGCGCGGCGCGGCGTCCCTGGGTGATGCGGGATCGGCGCTGCCTGCGCGAGGGCCTGCTGGCATTCCGCTATCTCAGCCTGGCCGGCCACCGGCCGCTCCTGCACTTCGCCCTGGAACCGGCTTCGCTGAAAGACCGGAAAATGTCGGCCCACTGCTGGGTGACGGTCGATGACGAGGTTCTGATGAACCCGCCGACACCGACGATGATGACCCTGTTTACATGGGATGGCGCGCGCATGACGAGACCCGAGGGCGCAATGGAAGCCGCGGTGCACGCTCATGACTGAGACACATCGCGTCGCCTTCGATTTCCACGGCGCCGGCCTCGTCGCCGAAGCCCCGCGCGGTTCCTGGACCGCGGGCATGCAGGACAGCTTCCGGTGGTACCTCGTCGACGAGGCACCGGAACCGGTCTTTCGGCTCACCGTGCACGAGGACGAGAACCCGGCGGTGCCGCCGTACATTCCCCTGACGTGGACCGGACCGCTGCAGGAGCGCGAGACGGGCCGCATGTACGAGACCGACACGCTGTGGGCGCTGGAGGTCGAGAACCACGGCTACCTGCTGATCGATCATTCCGCGTCGACCGCGGAACTCGTCATGCGCCGCGGCAGCGAGCGCGCCTTCACGATGACCCCGATCGTCGCCGTTCTCAGCGCCGCGCTGCATGCGCGGGGCCAGCACATCGTCCATGGCGCGAGCCTCGGCTGCCGTGACGGCGACGGCGCGATCCTGATCTGCGCCCCGTCGGGCTTCGGCAAGACGACCACGTCGCTCGCGCTCGCCCGCGAGGGATACCGCCTCTTCGCCGACGACGTCAGCATGATCGTGTCGAGGACGGCTTCCGCCGGCCCGCGGATCTGGGGACTGCCGAACTGGCTGCGGATCCACCGCAAGACGCTGGAGATGCTGCCCTGGCTCGGTCCGCTGCCCGACACGTGGAACGCGGAGGACGAGCAGGCGGTCGCGCTTCACGCGATGAACGGAATCCTGCCCGTAGGGAAGACCGCTCCGGCGCCGCTGCGGGCGGTGATCATCATCGGAGCGCGGGCGGAGCGCCATGCGGTCGTGCCGCTGGCGCGGGCGGAGGCGCTCGTCCGGCTCGCCAAGGACAATGTCTCCAACAGCGCGGCGGGCGTGACGCCCTGGCATCGGCAGCAGTTCGCCGCCTACGCGGAGGCGCTGAAGTCGTGTCCCGTGTTCGAACTGCACGCCGGGACGGATCTGGCCTCGCTTGCAGACGCCGTCGACGCGGCTCTGCGGGCCACGGCGAGGCCGTGACTGCGAAAGCCGCGGGGCGCAGCGGCCGGCCGCCGGCAAACGGAAAGGCGCGCGATTTCGCCGTCGCGCGCCGGAAAATGCCGCCGGACGGGATCCGCCGTCAGGAAGGAACCCAGATCACCGTTACCGACTGAGCGGTGATCGCACCAAGCTTCCCGCGCTTCGACAGGACGGGCTTCTCGTAAGTCTTCTTCATGTCTTCTCCAATGTCGATGGCTGTTCGCCAACGAAGCGACCGCGACGATGATTCGGGGCCACCCGCCGGTGACTACGGAACCCAGATGACCGTGACGGGCGCCGCGGTCACCGCACCCAGTTTCCCGCGCTTCGAAACCACCGGCTTCTCGTAGATCTTCTTCATGTCACACTCCTGCTTGAAAACCGGGCGGCATCGAAGCGGCCGCACCGGACAGTCGATTGCCTGGCCGAGCCTCAGGACGACCCGATGAGGGTCACCGACACCGCCGTCACCGCGCCGAGCTTCCCGCACTTCGAAAGCGCGGGCTTTTCATAGGTCTTCTTCATCGCCATCACTCCGGAACGGGGACCCAGATGAGCGTGACGGCCGCAGCCGTCACGGCACCGAGCGTGCCTCGCTTCGCGTAGTCCGGCTTGACGTAAGGCTTCTTCATTCCGCCCTCCAGTTTGGTGGTTCGATCAGATTTCATGCGGGCCAACCCCGCATGTCCATGCCTGCCGAACAGCCTGCCGCGCTCCGAACGGAGCAGAACTCACCCGGCGATGCTTCGCGCCAGAATCAGCTCGCATCGACGACCGAGATAACCAGCGCGGCCGTTCTCTCGCCGAGCCTGCCCTGCCGCAACAGGAGGGGCTTCTCGTACGCCTTCTTTGTCACGACCATTCCCCGACGCCCCCGACTCTCGAGCCCTCTGTCCCTTCAAGCATAGTTCAGCCCGCACAAGTATTCAATCAACCATAGAGATCAATTCCGGCAGTCACTCCGGCTCCGATTCCTTCGACCTTGCATCGGAAAAGGGGGCGAGTCGCTGACGGGTCCGATGGTCGGCCGGCGCGACCCTGGCTCCGGTGACGTCCTGGCCGCGCCGATAGTGTCCGGGCCAGCGCTGCTCCCGTTCCGGCGAGCCCTGCTCGTGGAGCGCGGCCTGGAAGGCGCGGCGCCGGGTGCGCCACTCCTCCATGTAGCGCGCCACGTCCGGATCGTCGGACACGCTCCTCATCTCGGGTTCGAAGGCTTCCAGTTCGCCGCGACGCATCGGGAACACCTGCACCAGCGGATCGCCCTTGCGGAAGCGGACAGCGTGGTTCGCGCGCGTGATCTGCCAGTGCATGGCGATGGACGACAGCAGCCAGTCGGTCTCGGCCGTGCCCGACAGCGGGGATGCGCCGTCGACGGGCATGTTCGGCGGACCCTGCATCACGAGGTCGTAGCCGGGTTCCGTGCGGAACACCGCCGGGAAGGAAAAGGTGACGATGCCGAAGCCGAAATGGCTGACGATCCGGTGATTGCCGGGCTCGTCGGGGAGGATCGCGAGGCAATCGGGGTGGTCGCCGCCATTCCAGATCGCGGTGAACCCGACCGGCGAGCAGATTTCCCAGCCGTGCTGGTTGGCGATCATCATCGGCAGACAGCCATAGGCGAAGCCCTTGTTGAGCTTCGACATCCAGGCTCTTTCGGCGCGCGCCGGCCGGATGTCGAGTTCGTGGCCGTCCTCGACATAGGCGATGAACTTCATGCCCGGGCTCCCCCTCGGCGGCCTCTTCTCCGGCCCGGCCCCGCCGCCCGCGCAAGGGTCCGCCTGAATCCGGCCGCCATCCGCTCGTTGCCATTGCCCGGTGCGGCATGGAGCGGACGAGCGAAAACGTCGCGAGGACTTCGTCCGGCGCCTGGGACACTATCGCTCAGGAAGAAGCGCGGTCAATCGCCTCCCGGATCCGGCGGCGCCGGGTCGCGCGAGCCGGGGCCTTCGTCCTACCGGATGTACCAGCCCCACGGCCTGTCCGTCTCGTAGGCGGTGATCTGCTTGACCTCGAGATAGTTCGCCAGGCCCCAGCGGCCGAGCTCACGGCCGATGCCGGACTGCTTGTAGCCGCCCCAGGGCGCTTCGGTGAAGGTGGGCTGCGAGCAGTTGATCCAGACGATGCCGGCGCGGAAGGCGCGCGCCACGCGGTCGCAGCGCGCGCGGTCCTTCGACATGACCGCTGCCGCCAGTCCGAAACGGCTGTCGTTGGCCATCCGCACCGCCTCGGCTTCGTCCGCGAAGGGCTTCACGCAGACGACCGGCCCGAAGATCTCCTCGCGCCAGACGAAGGAGTCCTCGGCCATGCCGGTCAGGATGGTCGGCTCGAGGAAGTAGCCGGTGTCCAGCCCGGCCGGGCGACGCCCGCCGCCGGCCACCGTGGCACCCTCCGCCGTACCGCGTGCGATCCCGGCGAGGACCTTGTCGTACTGGCCCTTCGAGACGAGCGGGCCGAGCAGCGTGCCCTCCTCCATGCCGTTGCCGATCCGGATCTTCGCGGCCTCGGCAACGAGGCGCTCCAGCAGCGCGGGGTAGAGGCTCTCCTCGACCAGCACGCGGGACGTCGCCGAACAGACCTGGCCCTGGTTCCAGAAGATGCCGAACATGATCCATTCGACCGCCGCCTCGACGTCGGCATCGGCGAAGACGACGAAGGGCGACTTGCCGCCGAGTTCGAGCGAGACGGCCTTGATGTCGCGCGCCGCCGCCATCATCACCTTCGAGCCCGTCGGCACGGAACCGGTGAAGGCGAGCTTGTCGACGCCGGGATGCTTGGTCAGCGGCTGGCCGGCATCGGGGCCGGTGCCGGTGACGATGTTGAGCACGCCCGCCGGAAGCCCGGACTCCGCCACGATCGCGCCGAGCTCCAGCGCCGTCAGCGGCGTGAGTTCGGAGGGCTTCAGCACCATGGTGCAGCCCGCCGCCAGCGCCGGCGCCACCTTCCAGGCGGCCATCAGGAGAGGATAGTTCCAGGGCACGATGGCGCCGGCGACGCCCACCGGCTCGCGCACGACCTTCGTCGAGAAACGGTCGTCGGCGAGCGGGACCGTCTCTTCCGCATCCACGTCGAGCGCCTCGGCGAGACCGGCATAGTAGGAGAAGCATCCGGCCACGTCGCCGATGTCCCACAGGGCCTCCGGCAGCGGCTTGCCGTTGTCGCGGACCTCGATGCGGGCGAGCTCGTCCTGGCGCGCCGCCACGCCCTCGGCGATGCGGCGCAGCACTGCGGCCCGCTCGCGGCCGGTCATCCGCGGCCACGGCCCCTCGTCGAATGCCCGGCGTGCCGCGCGGACGGCACGGTCGATATCCTCGGCGGTGCCGGCCGGCGCATGGGCGAAGATCTCTTCGGTCGCAGGGTCGACCACCGGGAAACTGCCGCCGCGGGCGGGCGCCACCCACTCGCCGTCGATGAAGAGCCCGTCCCGCATCGCCTTCTCCTTCTCGTCGAGGTGCCTCTGCTCTTCGTCATCCGGCGGCGCGGCGCGGGGCCGCGGCACGGTTCACGACATCCAGGATTCGCTCGGCCGCACGCCTGGCGCCCCCGTGCGCCTTCATCCGGACGGCGTTCTGCTGCAGCCGCGCCCGCATCGGCTCGTCCGCGAGCAGCGAGCGGATTGACTCGGCCAGTTCGGCCGGCTCCCAGCGGTAGCGGTCGAGCGCGCGCCCGACGCCGGTCTCTTCGGCGCGGCGGGCATTGTCGTGTCCGTCCCAGCAGTAGGGCATCACCAGCGACGGCACGCCGAAGGTCAGCGCCTCGCAGAAGGAATTGTTGCCGCCGTGATGGATGAAGAGGCTGGACTGGGCGACGACGGAGGGCTGCGGAAACCAGCTGCCGACATAGACGTTGTCGGGAACGGAGGAGTACTCATCGCTCCACGACCCTCCGTTGACCAGAAAGCGGCACGGCAGGTCCGCGAAGACCTCGATCATCCGCCGGGTCATGCCCACGTCCATCGCCCCCAGCGAGCCGAAGCTCGTCAGCACCAGCGGCGCGTCGTTGCGGCTGGCGAAGCGCGGCGGCTGGAAGTCGGCCTCCTGACGCACGCAGCCGTCGAGGAAGACGAAGCGCTGGGGGTCGAGCGGCACGGCGCGTTCATGGCGGATGATCTCGGGCGCCAGCAGCAGGTTGAGCCAGGGCGACGGGTCCAGAAAATCCGGGGCGGGCGGCGGGGCGAGACCGCATTCGGCCAGAAATGCGGCGAAGCGCCGGTGGGCGGGCGCCGTCACGGCCTCGTAGCGGCGCGCGAAGTCCGGCCAGCGGTCCCGTTCGGCCATGCCGAGACCCGACAGATAGGGCGGGACGTCCGGATCGGGCAGCTCGGTCTCGGCGCAGGAGATGACACGGATCCACGGCACGCCGGCATTGGCCACGGCCGGGAACATGACGACGTTGTCGAGCACGATGCCGTCGGGCTTCAGGCTGGCAAGCAGATGCCGCAGCGGTTGCTCGACGGCGATGGCGGTGTCGACGATCGCGTCCCAGGTCGGGCCGACATAGCTGTCGAGCTGGCGGTCCGGCGACTGGCGGAACGCGTCCTGATGCCGTGCGATGAAGCCGGTCCAGTCGGTGGCGCCGCCCGTCCCGCCGCCGAGCTGGTATTCCGGGAAGCCGTATTCGGAGAAGATGCCGCTGAAGCCCGGGTGGCAGATGAAGACCGGCCGCGCGCCCATGCGGCGCAGTTCCTGGGCGATGCCGACGCAGTTCAGCGCCGCGCCGAAACTCGCTTCGGGAAAAAGGGCGATGGTCCTGGGTGCGGTCATGCGGGTCCTGGTCGCCGTCAGCGCGCAACGATCCTGAAGGCCGGGGGAACGCCGCGACCGGCCAGGCGCGGCCGCTGCGACTGCGAGAGCTGGATATGCACGCGCATCAGATCGGCGGCAAGGTTCATCTGGCCGCGCTCGATGTGCTCGAGCATCTGGAGATGCTCGACGTTCGACTGCATCAGCCGCCAGGTGGAGACGTGGCCTGATGGCGCGGCGCGGCGGCGGCGGTGGTGGCTGGCCAGCGCCTCTGCCATGAACGGATTGCCGCAACTCCTGGCGACCAGCAGGTGGAAATCGAAGTCGGTGCGATCGAAGAGTTTCCGGTTGAAGCCGTCCTCGTCCATCCGCCGCAGGGCCAGCATCGACTGGCGCAGCGACAGGATCGCGGTCGCGTCGCGGCGGAAACCCGGCATGGTCAGAGCCACCGGCTCCGTGGCGAGGCGGAACTCGTAGCTTGCCGCCGCGGCGTCCGAACTGATCGCGAACTGCTTGAGGAGCCATTGCTGGCCGGCGCCGCGTTCGGCGAGACCGTCTTCGGAGAGCCTGAGCAGCGCATTCTGTACCGCCAGGCGCCCTTCCCCGTATCGCCGCTGCAGCGCCGCGACCGTCTGCGTCTCCTCGATCCGGCCGGCGGCGAGGTCGCGCAGGATGGCCGCGCGGACCTCGTCTTCGGCCTGCGCGCCCGGCTCCAGGTCGAGGCCGGGCACCATCGCCGGGTCGATCGCGAAGCGATAGCCGCCCTCGGCGTCGGAGGTCACGAGCCCCTGCTCGGCCAGCACCTGGAGCGCCTTGCGGACGGGCGTCCGCGAGACGTTGAAGAGCGTGGCGACCGACTGCTCGACCAGACGCTCCCCTGAAACCATGCCGCGTTCGGTCGCGTGATTCAGTATTTTTTGCGCCAATTCGACATGGCGCCGATTGGGCTTTCCGGAATCCGACATGACCGGCCCTTGCTCATCCTCTGTCCGTGACAATGCGTCTTCGTTGGGTTGATGGCAAGCGTTACCTCAGCCGCGAGAAAAAAGGGCCGGGACGGGTTTTCGCCTATTGACGTTTTTTTTTCGAAAACAATACACTCCGCGCCTGACGGAGAAGATCGCGGCAGGCGACATGCGTCCACCCAGAGGCCGGAACACCAATTTGAGGAGCACTTCCGTGACAGCGACCAGAGGGTCCGTATTCAAGGGCTGGGCGGTTCGCCTGGCAACCGCTACCGCCATGCTCGGTCTCGCGCAGGGCGCATCGGCCGCAGATCTCGTCATCTCCAACTGGGACGGCTACATGGCGCCCGACATCGCCGAGACCTTCAAGGCGGCGACCGGCCTCGAGGTGGAGATCGTCAACCACGCCACCAACGAAGAGATCATGGGCAAGCTGATGGCGAGCCAGGGCAAGGGCTACGACGTGGTCTTCGTCTCCTCGCCCTTCGCCGAGATCCTGAACAAGCAGGGCCTGCTGGCGGCGATCGACAAGGCCGCCGTGCCGAACCTCGCCAACCTCTACCCTGAGGCCGCCGCGCTCGCCTACGATCCCGGCACGACTTTCGCCGTGCCCTATGCCTGGGGCACGACCGGCCTCTGCTACCGCTCCGACCTCGTGGAAGGCACGCCCGACAGCTGGATGGCGATGCTGAAGCCGTCGGACGCGCTGAAGGGCAAGATCACCATGCTGGCGACCGACCGCTGGCTGATGGGCGCGGGGCTGCTCGCCACCGGCGCATCGGTCAACGAGAGCGATCCGGCCAAGATCGACGCGGCCAAGGCGCTGCTGATCGAGGCCAAGAAGACGCTTCTCGCCTATGACGACACGACCTTCTATTCCAAGCTCGTCTCCGGCGAGGCGTCGCTCGTCCAGGCCTGGGACGGCTGGTGCAACTACGGCATCGCCGAGAATGCCGACATCAAGTTCGTTGTGCCCTCGGAAGGGTCGGACCTGTGGGTCGACACGATGGTCGTGATGAAGAACGGCGAGAACACCGCCAACGCGATGACATTCCTCAACTTCGTGCTCGACGCGAAGAACCATGCCTGGGCGGCGGAGAACATCCTCTACAAGGTGCCCAACAAGGCGGCGATGGAGAGCCTCGATCCGGCGCTGGCCAAGCAGTATCCGAACATGGCGATGACGCCCGCCGAACTGACGGGATACGAGCTGATGCGCGACCTCGGCGACGCTCAGAAGCTCTATTCGCGCGCCGTCAGCGAGATCAAGGCAGCGAACTGATCGGCCGGGGCGGAACGCCCCCGCACAGACGAAAGCCGCGGGGAGCGCGCGCAGGCGCCCTCCCCGTCTCCGAACAGATGACCGAAACCCGACGACGCGCGCCGGCTCCGGCGGATCGCCGGGTCCGACCCGCTCCTGCGCCACAGGCATCCCTTGTCCTTCCAGGCCACCCGACCGAACCTGCTCGCCGCGCCGGCCGTCGCCTGGCTCGTGGCTTTCATGGTCGCCCCATGCCTGCTCATCCTCGGCTACGCCTTCTTCGAGCGCGGCACCTGGGGCGGCGTGGTCTACACCTTCACGCTGGAGAACTTCGCGCGCGTCGTCGACCCGCTCTATGCGCGGATATTCCTCAACTCGGCGCGGATCGCGGCGACGGCGACCGTGCTCGCGATCCTCATCGCCTATCCGGCCGCCTATGCGATCAGCCGCGCGCCGAAGTCGCGCCAGGCGATCCTGCTGTTCTTCGCCGTGCTGCCGTTCTGGAGCAACTATCTGATCCGGACCTATGCCTGGATCGTGCTGCTCAACCGCGAGGGGCTGATCAACACCGTCCTGCGCTGGGGCGGCTATGAGGGCGAGCCCCTGTCGATGCTCTACAGCGAGGGCGCGGTGATCGTCGGGCTCGTCTACAACTACCTGCCCTTCGTCATCCTCGCGATCTATTCGAGCCTGTCGCGGCTGGACATGAGCCTGGTGGAAGCCTCGCGCGACCTCGGCGCCGGCCCTGTCCGCACCTTCCTGCGCGTCACCCTGCCGCTGACGCTTCCCGGCGTCGCGGCGGGCGGGGTCTTCGTCTTCGTGCTGTCGATCGGGAACTTCGTCACGCCGGCGCTGCTCGGCGGCGGGCGCTTCCAGATGATCGGCAATCTCGTCTACGACCAGTTCCTGACCGCCAGCGACTGGCCCTTCGGCGCAGCGCTGGGCATGATCCTGATCGCCATCATGATCGTGCTCCTGACGCTGCAGGCGCGCGCCACCAGCCGCGCCTCCGGCACCGTGCGGGAGGCGCAGCGATGATGGGCTTCACGCGGCAGAACGCCGGTGGTCGCGCGACGCTGATCCTGGTGTTCGGGTTCCTCTACGTCCCGATCGCCGTCCTCGTCGGCCTGTCCTTCAACGAGGCGGGACTGCCCACCGTCTGGTCCGGCTTCTCGACGAAATGGTACGGTGCGCTTCTCGGCAATGCCGACATCCTCGGTGCTGCCTGGAACACGCTGATCGTCGCCGTCTTCGCCACCGCGATCGCGACCGTGCTCGGCACCCTGCTCGCCCTCGGCATCGAGACGAGGCGCCGCGCGAGCACCGGGCTGGAGGCACTGGTCTTCGCGCCGATGGTGATCCCCGACATCGTGCTGGCCGTGGCGCTGCTCTCCTTCTTCTCGCGGCTCGACGTGACGCTCGGCCTGCACACGATCGTCGTCAGCCACGTCATCTTCGACCTTGCCTTCGTCTGCTCGATCGTGCGGGCGAGGCTCAAGCATTTCGACCATTCGATCGTCGAAGCCTCGCGCGATCTCGGCGCCTCTCCCTGGACGACTTTCTGGCGCGTCACGTTCCCGGTACTGATGCCGGCGATCGTGGCCGGCGCGCTGCTCGCCTTCACCCTGTCGATCGACGAATTCATCATCGCCTTCTTCACCGCCGGCGCCGGACGCTCGTCGATCACGCTGCCGATGCAGATCTATTCGATGATCCGCTTCGGCATCACGCCCGAAATCAATGCCCTCGCCACCATCGTCATGAGCGTCAGCGCGGCCGTGCTGCTCGTCTCGCAGTGGCTCAACAAAGACCAGCTGCGATGACCGACGCGCCTGCCACCGACGATCCGATCCTGCGCATCGAGGCCCTGTCGAAGGACTTCGGGCCCGTACGCGCCGTGGACGCGGTGTCGCTCGACATAAGCCGCAACGAGTTCTTCGCCCTGCTCGGTCCGTCGGGCTGCGGCAAGTCTACGCTCTTGCGCATGCTGGCGGGCTTCGAGATGCCCTCCGGCGGGCGCATCCTGCTCGACGGCAAGGACATTTCCGCGCTGAAGCCCGAGCGCCGGCCGGTCAACCTGATGTTCCAGTCCTACGCGCTCTTTCCGCACATGAGCGTGTCGCGCAACATCGCCTACGGGCTCGAAATGGAGCGGCTGCCGCGCGCCGAGATCCGCGCCCGCGTCGACGAGATCATGGCTGTCACCGACCTCGCGGGCCTCGCCGACCGCAAGCCCGAGCAGCTGTCGGGCGGTCAGAAGCAGCGCGTCGCGCTGGCACGAGCGCTCGTCAAGCGGCCGAAGGTGCTCCTGCTCGACGAGCCGCTCGGCGCGCTC
>Ga0208243_1000693_pt1 | contig 15860 bp, 12 predicted proteins | sample Subbio2Aug_QV12A_FD_184826 | JGI IMG/M metagenome (GOLD analysis project Ga0208243, IMG submission 184826) | Serpentinite rock and fluid subsurface biosphere microbial communities from McLaughlin Reserve, California, USA - CR12Aug_QV12A (SPAdes) | ecosystem: Environmental > Terrestrial > Deep...
GTCGCAATTATCGCCCACGTTGACCATGGCAAAACTACTCTAGTAGATCAGATGCTAAAGCAAAGTGGAACCTTTCGTTCCAACGAAGTAGTTGAAGAAAGGGTTATGGATTCAAATGCACTTGAAAGAGAACGGGGTATTACTATTTTATCTAAGAACACCTCTGTAAGCTATGAGGGTGTTAAAATTAATATAGTTGACACACCAGGCCATGCAGACTTTGGTGGTGAGGTAGAACGTATAATGAAGATGGTAGATGGAGTACTTTTATTGGTAGATGCCAAGGAAGGACCTATGCCACAAACTCGCTTCGTATTGAATAAGGCCTTAGCGGAAGGACTACAACCAATTGTTGTAATCAATAAGATTGACCGTCCTGACAGAAGACCGGAGGAGGTTATCGACGAGGTACTGGATTTATTTATTAGCCTAGATGCTGATGAGGATCAAATCGAGTTTCCTGTAGTCTATGCCTCAGCTAAAAATGGCTTCGCAATGGTGGAGATTGATGAAAATGGTACAGATTTAATGCCATTATTCGATGCAATCATAAAATATATACCCGCTCCAAAAAGCAATGAAGGAGAAGGGCTGCAGCTTCAAATTTCTAATATAGATTATGATAAGTATATAGGTAGAATAGGTATTGGAAAGATTCTAAGAGGTGGCCTTCAAAAAGGCCAAGCTGCTGTATTAGTTAAAACTACTGGAGACCTAGAAAATGTAAAAATCAGTAATTTATATCATTATCAGGGCTTGAACCGTGTGGATGTTGATAAGGCAGAAGCTGGAGAAATAGTAGCCGTATCGGGTATGAACGATATAAACATTGGTGATACAATTTGTTCAATTGATAATGTAGAACCAGTGCCCTTTGTTAAGATTGACGAACCAACTATTTCTATGAACTTTATGGTTAATGACAGTCCATTTGCCGGTAGAGAAGGAAATTTCGTAACAAGCCGTCATTTGAAGGATAGATTAGAAAAGGAAATGCTATCTAACGTAGCTATGAAGCTGGAGGAAATATCCTCAGACTGCTTTAAGGTTTTAGGTAGAGGTGAGCTTCACTTATCTATACTAATAGAGACTATGAGAAGAGAAGGCTATGAATTTGCAGTATCCAGACCTGAGGTAATTATCAAGAGAACTGAAGAGGGTCTTCTGGAGCCTATGGAGCATCTATTTGTTGAGGTTCCAGAGGAAAATGCCAGCTCAGTTATTGAGAAGATAGGTCAAAGAAAAGGTGAAATGCTAGACATGGCCCCAAATGGAAATGGAATAATGAAGCTACAGTTTAGAATTCCAGCGAGGGGTTTAATAGGCTACCGTTCAGAGTTCTTAACAGATACAAAGGGCTACGGAGTATTCCATCATTTATTTGATGGCTTTGATACCTATAAGGGTGAGATCAGGGTAAGAAATAGAGGCTCCCTGGTGGCCTTTGAGACTGGAACTGCAGTTGCTTATGGAATATTCAATGCACAGGAAAGAGGAACTATGTTCGTATCTCCTGGAACTGAGGTTTATGAGGGTATGGTTGTTGGAGAAAGCTCTAGACTTGAGGATATTGCTGTAAATGTTTGTAAGAGAAAGCAGCTAACCAATATTCGTGCATCAGGTACAGACGATTCCCTGAGATTGACGCCTCCTACAATATTCTCATTGGAGCAATCTCTAGAATTTATTGCAGATGATGAATTAGTTGAGGTTACGCCTAAGAATATTAGAATAAGAAAAAGAATCCTAGACAAGACCACTCGTGAAAGAATGCAGAGGAAAACATTATAATTTAAAATCTAAAAATTATAATTTAAAAACAAAATATAGTTATAATAAAAGCAGAGAAATTAAATGACTAATCTCATTTGATTCTCTGTCTTTTTGTTTAATAGGCAATTAACGTTGACCACTATTAATGGCAATGATTAAATAGATTGCTAATACTAATAAGGTGCATTTTAGCTTATCAAGGGTTGTACAGAATTTGGAACATTATTGGTGTAATTTCAGTCTTATAGCTAGTAAGCATTAATGTAAGGGAGAGTACTTTTATCTTAGTAATCAAATAAAGCCTTTAAGAATTGTCGGAGGATGGCTGCAACCCTTATTGGACTTAAAAATCCATTTTGTGATACAATAAATAGGTACTGGAAATTTTAAGCAATAGTATATTGAATTTTTAGAGGTGAAGACAATGAATGAAAAAAGCTTAAGAGTATTGGACTACGGTAAAATAATCGATAGATTGGCAGATAAATGCACATCCTCACTGGGGAGGGAGCTGGTGGAGGCCCTTCAACCAATGACAGTCTTTGAGGATATAATGCAGTGCTTAAAGGAGACAAGCGAAGCACAGGGCATCATTTTTCAAAGGGGTAATATCCCACTAGGTGGAATACATGACATTATACATTTGGTAAGAAGAACGGAGATAGGCTCCTATCTAGACCCAGGCCAGCTATTACACCTAAAGGAAACCCTTGCGGTGGCTAGAAAGCTTAAAAGCTTTTTCAAAAACGACAACATAGACCGGAAGTTCCCTATTATAGAAGGCCTGGCAGAAGGGCTAAGTACCTTTAGGGAGCTGGAAGAAAAAATAGATACCTGTATCTTGAGCGAATCTGAGCTTTCAGATAATGCCAGCCCGGAGCTTAGGAATATCAGACGTCAGATACTATCAAAAAATGATGCAATAAGAAATAAGCTTAACAGCATTATTTCTTCAAATGCAAATCAAAAGTTCCTGCAGGATGCTATTATAACAATGAGGCAGGATCGTTATGTTGTGCCTGTAAAATCAGAGCATAGACAAAGCATTCCAGGTCTGATTCATGACCAATCCTCCAGCGGTGCTACCCTATTTATCGAGCCAATGGTAGTGGTTGAGCTGAATAACCAGCTAAAGGAGCTAAGGCTTAAGGAGAGAGTTGAAATAGAGAGAATTCTTATGGAGATAGCTGCCATGATTGCCGAAAGAGCTGCAGAAATAAAGGGTAATCAAGGCATGCTACAGCAATTAGATTTTTTATTTGCTAAGGGTAAGCTTTCTAACGATATGAAAGCAATTGAGCCGGTAATGAATCGTGAGGGTAAGGTATACATAAAAAATGGTAGGCACCCTTTATTAAAGCAAAATGAGGTGGTTGCAAATACAGTTTGGTTGGGTGATGAGTTTCATGTTTTAGTAATTACTGGACCCAATACCGGAGGTAAAACCGTAACCTTAAAAACTGTGGGCTTATTATGCCTGATGGCACAGAGTGGGTTACATGTACCGGCGGATTATGGTACAAAAATGACGGTTTTTGATCAGGTGTTTGCCGATATTGGTGATGAGCAAAGCATTGAGCAAAGCTTAAGTACCTTCTCCTCACATATGACTAATATAGTAAAAATTCTGGAGGACGTTACCCCAAATTCCTTAGTATTATTTGATGAATTGGGTGCAGGAACAGACCCTACAGAAGGAGCAGCTTTAGCTATGGCTATCCTAGAGCATTTAAGGTATCTAAATACTAGAGTAATTGCCACCACCCACTATAGTGAGCTTAAGCAATATGCTTTAGTAAACAAGGAAATAGAAAATGCTTCAGTGGAATTTGACGTAGAGACCCTAAGGCCGACCTATAAGCTACTAATTGGTGTACCGGGGAAATCAAATGCCTTTGAAATATCCAGGAAGCTGGGCTTAAGGGATGAACTTATATATTCAGCAAAGGAATTCATATCTACAGAAAATATACATTTTGAGGATCTGCTACAAAATATTGAAAGAAATAGAAGCACCACCGAAAAGGAAATGCTGGAGGCTAAAAAGGCCAGAGATGAGGCTGATAGGCTCTTGAGTGAGTATTACAGCAAGAAGCAGCAGGTTGAGGAGCAAAGAGATAAGATAATAAGAGAAGCTAAAAAAGAAGCTCAAAAGCTACTTAAGGAAGCAAAGGCAGAGGCTGAGGAGATTATTATTAATCTTAGAGAGATGAAGCTAGAGCTTGAAGAAAAGGAAATGAACCGAAGGATAGAGGAATCAAAGAAGAAGCTTTCACAGAGGATGGTGGATTTAGGAGATGATTTAGGAGAACAATTGTTTACCAAGGTAAATCGTAAGCCTCCTAAAAATCTAAAGGCGGGAGAAGCCGTGAAGATTCTATCATTAGATCAAGAGGGCTTTGTTGTATCCCCTGAGGATTCCAATGGAGATGTATTAATTCAGGTTGGAATTATGAAGATAAGCATGAAGGTCTCGAATCTTGAGAGGGTTAAGGCCAAGACGGAGGCCAAAGCTACTGGAGTAGGTAAAATTCTTAAAAGTAAAACCGAAAATCTTCAGAGGGAATTGGATATTAGAGGCTACAATCTTGAGGAAGCCATGCTGGCTATGGATAAGTTTTTAGATGACTGCTATATAGCTGGTGTTACGCCGGTTACTATTATTCACGGTATTGGAACAGGAGTATTAAGTGCTGGTATTAAGCAGCTGCTGAAGAAGCATAAGCATGTAAAAAGCTATCGTCCAGGGCAATATGGTGAAGGTGGAGCAGGGGTAACTATAGTTGAAATAAAATAACATGAGGGTGTAATTATGATATTGGTGAGCGCATGCCTATTAGGAGTTAACTGCAAATATAATGGGGGGAACAATCTAGCTAGCGAGCTGATAAGGCTTTTGGAGGCTGAAGGTATGGTGCCGGTTTGTCCGGAACAGCTGGGGGGATTAGGAACCCCAAGAGTTCCTGCCGAAATACAAGGCGGAGAAGGCAATGATGTCCTAGAGGGTCATGCTAGGGTACTAAGTAAAGAAAAAGAGGATGTAACAGAGGCCTTTGTAAAGGGGGCTGAAGAAACCCTGAAGCTGGCTAAGCTTTTTGATGTCAAAAAAGCAGTTCTAAAGGCGAGAAGTCCTTCCTGCGGCTGTGGAATAATATACGACGGAAGCTTTTCGGCTAAAACAATAAATGGGGATGGGGTTACAACAGCATTGCTTAAGAAAAATGGCATTGAGGTACTGACAGAAGAGAGCTTTAAGTAAGAGTATATATATAGAACTTAAGCTAAAGTGTTTTGGGAAAATTTTGGGGTATATATTGTTATATAACAAAAGAGGAGGGGAACAAATGAAAAAAAGGCTGGCTTTATTAATGCTAGTGTCTTTATTGGTATTTTCAACAGCTGCATGTAATAAGAAGGTAAAGGCTGATGACTCAGAAAATAAACCACCTGAGCAGCAGGAGAAGGTTGTTGACAAGGGTCAAGATAAAGAGGAGGAGCTGATTTATGTTCTTTATCTGAGGCATAAGGATTTACCTTTTATTTTCTCTGATGCCTATACCATAGGTAGTAAGGATCCAAGACTAGAGGGTAAGAGCCTTGAGCTATTTGTACTAGAGGAGCTAATTAAGCAGCAAAGAACAGAAGATTTAATAAATCCTATACCAGCTAATACAAAAGTAATTTCTGTAAGTAAGCAGGGGAGCAAACTAACAGTAGACTTGTCTAAGGAATTTCAATTAAACATGACTGGGACACAGGAGGATGTAAATATTGCGGTAGCTGTACTGGTAAATACCCTGACAGCACTTCCTGATATTGAGACGGTAACAATTTTGGTTGAGGGCAGTCAGGTGACTAATCTTAGAGGTGTAGATATTAGCGGAGAGTTTGAGTTTACAATGGAGTATCATGCTGATAAATAATAGAGGATAAGGCGATGGATAGCATAAGTGTTGGGCTACAACAAAAGGGTAAAAGGCTGGATATTGTAGTTAACATGACAAAGGATATAGAAAATCTGTTTAAAAACAGAACAGTTGAATTTGAGATATTTATTCCCGAAACCGTTAAGGATATATATATTGAAAATAGTGTTGGTGCTGTTGAATTAGACGGTATTACGGCTGAGTATATAAAGTCAATTGTTAGTGTTGGGGAATTAAAGCTAAATAATATTACATCGAAGAATGCAAGACTAAATACCAGCACTGGAAGTGTCAGGATAAATAATAGCCAGCTCAATGGAAGAATTACAACCTCTACAGCCCAGTAGTTTTTCATTTCGACCTTCCGTTTTTTATGTATAAATTAAGTTGATTCAAGTGAAAATATATGGTATATTAGTTTGCAAAGAAAATATTATATTTCTATGATGAGGAAAGTAAATATAAAATCTGTTTTAGCGAGTCGAAGTCGGTGAAAGTTCGGCACAGGTCTGTATTGAAGCGCACCTTTGAGAATATGCCTGAAAATAAGTAGGGCTATACGGCTTCCACCGTTATCGGATTTGAGTGGGTATATTAATACCAAAAAGAGTGGTAACACGGGATATTCTCTCGTCTCTTATTTTAGGGACGGGAGTTTTTTGTTTTTGTATTTATAAAAATATTCTTACATAGGAGGAAAGAAAGATGGTTGATTTTAAGGTAAAATTGGGCCAGCTATTAGCTGAAAATATTGAAGAGCTAAATCAAGAGGAGCTTACCGGAATGATTGAGGTTCCACCAAATCCTGAGATGGGTGATTTTGCTTTTCCATGCTTCAAATTAGCTAAGCTTTTTAGAAAGGCTCCAAATATGATAGCTAAGGAATTGGCTGAAAAACTGCAATTGACTGCAGATTTTGCTGCTGTTAAGGATGAGGGTGGATATTTAAACTTCTTTGTTGACAAGGCAAATTACGCAAAGGAAATCCTTCAAGAGGTAATAGAGCTAAAGGATCAATATGGTTCTCAAAAGCTAGGCTTAGGTAAGAATATCTGTATAGATTATTCTGCACCAAACGTTGCAAAGCCCTTCCATGTTGGGCATCTTCGCTCAACTGTAATTGGAAATTCCCTTTATCGTATTTATGAATTTTTAGGCTACAATTGTATTGGGATTAACCATTTAGGAGACTGGGGAACTCAGTTTGGTAAGGTAATTGTTGCCTACAACAACTGGGGTAACAAGGAAGAAATCGAAAAAGAACCAATTAAGACCTTACTTGAGCTTTACGTCAAATTCCATGATGAGGCTGAAACTAAACCAGAGCTAGAGGATGAAGCTAGAAGCTGGTTTACCAGAATGGAAAATGGAGATGAGGAAGCCTTATCCCTATGGCAATGGTTTAGCTCTGAAACAATAAAGGAGCTTAAGAGGATTTATGCACAGCTGGATGTGGAATTTGACTATTACTCTGGTGAAAGCTTCTACAATGATAAAATGGAGGCCATTCTAAAGGAGCTAAAGGAAAAGGACCTGCTTCAGGAAAGTGAAGGAGCTACCTTAGTAGACTTAGGTCAGTTTAATATGCCTCCCTGCTTAGTTCAAAAGAAGGACGGAAGTACTTTGTATGCTACAAGAGATATAACTGCTGCTGTTTATCGTAAAAGCACCTTCGACTTCCACAAGTGCTTGTATGTAACTGATTATTCTCAGAACCTTCATTTCGCACAGTGGTTTAAGGTAATTGAGCTAATGCAGCATGAATGGTCAAAGGACCTGATTCATATACCATTTGGAAGAGTTACTCATGAGGGTCGAAGAATCCAAACAAGAAGGGGTAATGTTGTTCTTCTAGAGGAGGTTCTGACTGGAGCTGTTGAGAGAGTTAGAGAGATTATAGAGGAAAAGAATCCATCACTAGAAAATAAAGAGGAAATTGCTAAAGAGGTTGGTATTGGTGCAGTTATATTCAATGATTTGAGCAACAACAGAATCAAGGATATATCCTTCTCTTGGGAAACAGCCTTCAGCTTTGATGGTGAGACAGGACCTTATGTTCAATATACTCATGCAAGAGCCGGCAGTGTTCTTAGAAAGGCAGGGGTAGAGGTTGAAGCTAGCTTTGACGCTTCTGTGCTGACAGATGGGATTTCAATGGCTTTGATAAAGGAAATCTATGAATTCCCACAGGTAATATTAGATGCTCAAAGAAAAAATGAGCCTTCGATTATAACCAGACATATAATAGATGTTGCACAGGCCTTTAACCGCTTCTATCATGACCACTCAATATTAGTAGAGGATGAGAAGGTTAAAAAGGCAAGACTAGCATTAGTTTTTGCTACTAAACAGGTCTTAGCAACCGGACTATATCTGTTAGGTATAAAGGCTCCAGAAAGAATGTAATATATAGCTTATATAAATTGCCGAAAAATGAGCACACAAAATAGGCTAAATGAATGTTTGTATTGTGATGCTTTTTAGAGGTTTTATGTCAAAGGTTGGGGTTGATATTCTTAGTAATATCTGCCCTTTTCTTATGATTTGTCATTTAAGATACAAATTTTAATGATTTCTTTTTTCACTAGATCAGAGCATATTATTTTAAAAATTATCATAAATAAAGAGTCTTTAATTTAAGCTTGTATGTTGGAGGAAATTTGTATAACATATATATGTACTTCGTTAAACGAAATTAGGGGTGTGGAAATGTCAAAGGAGCTTAAAATAAAGAACTGCTTTTTAATGATGACCTATGGCGATGCCTTAGGCTTTGCATATGAAAACTCAAATAATGAGGATTTGAAGCTGATACCCTTCACCCTAGGCTATAATGAAGCATTGAAACTTAATCAAAGGCTCGGGCAGTGGAGTGATATAACGGAGCTACTGCTGATACAGGCTAAGGCTCTTAGAGATATAAAGGAAAAGAATAGTGTCGTTGTGGATTATCCTCGATTTAAGGATGAGCTGTTGTACTGGCAATATTACAGGCATGGTAGCCCAAGTCAAATTATAAATAGAATTAAACAGGAGGATTTATTCAACGGCAGTCAGGAGTACTGGCAAGATAAGCGGGGCTATGGTTTTTCAAGGATAGTAAGTATACTCTTAGCAAATAAAAACAGTAGCAGTGGTATTAAGGAAATTTACAAGCAAATACTTTTCTTTAATAGACATCCACAGGTGATTATTACAGCTTTATTATTAGCAAAAGCGATAAGTCAATTGATGGAAGCTAGCTTTACTCTTGTTGAATTAATAGAGGAGCTGAAGGCCTATTTGATAGCCCTTAGGCTTCAGGAGCTGGAGGGGGATGCCGTAGCTAAGCTACCTCAGCAGTATATAATTCAATATGAACGGGAAAAAATAGAGCTTCTGATGGCTTTAGATAGATTAAAGGATGACAATATAGGAGACTTAGCAGGTATGCCCCAGAACAGCAGAGGAGTCCTCTTATCGGCTCTATGCTACTATAATAGCTTGAAGGAGGGCTTGCAGCCAGATATAATAGACAGTCAGAACTGCAAGGAGGCATTTGCAATTGCCTATGGACTATATGGGATATCATTAGTAGAGCTGCCAGAAGACATAGCTAACATAAAGGATTGGGGCTTTATAAATAGTATGGGAGACTATATTGTGAGAATAAGAAACTATGAAATTGATAAAAAGCCCTATGAAAATACTAGATTTGTGGACATATTTCAGCTTCAGGCTAATCAGCAAATAAAGCATCCGATATTGAACAATATCAAGGTCATAAGTAGGCAGCAGCAGGCTGGGTTTTTGGTGATGGTGGTGGCGACGAAGACAGGTAATTACACTTTCGTTAGAGAATGTTGAAAAGGGTGTACGTTGCATCGCTGGGTTCGTCGCATCTAAAGAATACCCCTAACCTTTGGGGTTAGGGGCTTTTGGTTATATATTTGACTACTATTATCTCTGTAGATGCACTAATAATTCTTCTTCGCTTGTGTTGGTCAATAAACTTAATTGCTTAACCATTGCATTCTTAAGCTCTATGAAGGAATGAATTTTTGTGTTTTCACCGGTATACTCTAGCGCTTTAATTATAAGAAGCATGTCCTGCTTCGTGATTTCTTCAACTGATATTGTGGAAAATTCCTCCATTTTAAATCTCCTTTCTGAGGTACGTAGATTGTAACTATACTAATATTCTACAATAAACTTGAAATACCTTCATCTTTCTACAAATTATTTTATTACTTTTGTACCATTTATAATCAAAAAAATATTAAGTCTCCTGAGGAAGGACTGATTTTGTGTTAGAGGTAAAGGAACTTTTTAAGAAGGATACAGACATAATAAACAAAATATGGGAGCTAGCATGGCCATTAATAGTCGGGCAGTTTTTACATACCCTAATGATAATGGTAGACCTTTGGTTTATAGCAAAGCTAGGGAGTATCGAAACTGCAGCAGTAGGTGTGAGTACAGCAATTATAGGTGTTATTCAGGTTCTACCTTTTTTAATTGCTACTGGTGCAATAGCTTTGGTATCAAGAGCAACCGGCTCAGAGGATAAAGAGGCAGTTAAGGGAATTACCCTTCAATCATTGGCTCTCTCAATAATTATTGGTATAGCAACTCTAGTAATCCTATATTTTAACATTGATTTTACCTTAAAAATTTATGGCACCGCTGATGTAACAGTGTTGGGGGAGGCTAAAAAATATATTCAGATAGCTTTATTGGGCCTACCCTTTTTCTTTTTCAATGCATCCTCAAAATCAATAATACAGGCTACTGGTGATACAAAAAATCCTGTTATAATATTTTTAGTAATGAATATAATGAATATTGTATTGGACTACCTATTTATATTTCAACTCAATTTAGGTATTAGAGGAGCAGCTTTAGCGACTACCATTTCTGAAACTATTGCATTTGTTTTTATGCTGCTGCTTATTGTCAGAAATATATTTAATTACGATATAAAGGAAATTATTAGAAAGCTAAAGCTTGAGGTAAGGACTATAAAAAGAATTTTTGGTATTGGTGGTTATTCAGTTGTCCATATGATTACGAGACCCTTAACGGGTTTAATTTTATATAGAATTGTATTGCAGCAGGGTGTAGAGGCGGGAGCAGCCTTTGGAATTGGGGCTAAGCTATTTAATTTTGTATTTATATTCCTGGCGGGCTTAGGCACCGCCATGTCTGTTTTGGTGGGCCAGAGCTTAGGAAGGCAGGACTTTGCAGGTGCAGAACAGACAGTAAAGCAAGGGATTAAATTAGCGATTTACAACATGCTTTTCTTTGCAATACCCTTCTTCATTTTCCCATATTTCCTAATGAGGTTCTTTGTAGCTGATACCGAGGTTATAAGGGTTGGTATGGAGTATTTGCGAATTTGCTATGCTGGAGTTATTTTTGTTATATTTCCAAATGTTATGGGGGGTGCCTTTATTGGTGCAGGGAATACCTTTCCTCCTATGATAGCATCTGTTATTGGTAACTGGATAGTAAAGCTACCCTTTGCCTATGTGCTTAGCAAGCTATTGGGTTTAGGTACAAGTGGTGTTTGGATTGCCATTAGCTTATCGGTTGTTGCGGAGGCGTTGGTGGTATTATTCTGTTATAGAAGTGGGAGATGGAAGGAAAAGTGCATATAGACGACAAAAATACTTCGTGACTTTTGTATTCCAACCTGTTAAGCATAGCAAAAGTATACTCCTTACATCAACAAAAACCCTGAGGCTTATTTAAAAGCATCAAGGTTTTAAATTGGCGATTTCTCAAAAGTATATTTTTTAAGCAATTTCTTTAATAGAGGTACTCCTCATAGCATTATGAAGTATATAAAGAGTAACAGCAGTTGCAGCATGTAATGAGCATTTGATATCATTCATCTGAGTTTCCTCTAACCGACTGTATTCCTTGTGATAATGATCAATAACCTTCTTGATTGTAAAGGGTGTTAGATTATCTACATTAAAGCTATTGTAGGAAACCTTTACCTCTTCATTGAAGGCCTTAAGCTGCTTGTGTAAATCATTCTCGTAGATTACATGATCATAAAAGTTGTTTTTATAGGTTCTTCTGTCGTTGTGAGGAACGCAAAAGAAGTCTGCTATAAAGTGGGTCACTATACCGATTTGTGTTGAATAAAATCTCATAAATTGCTTATTGTCTATAAGTTTAAATTGAGATAAACTATGGATTTCATTCATTACTATATCATAGGATTGAGGCTTAAAATGATCCATCATAAGTAGCTTAGGAGCAATATCCGGTTTAACACTACCATAGATTAAGCAGCTTTTATTAAGCTCTACACCAAGGGTTTCCTTCACATTGCGGTGAATATGCTCCGATATAAGTCTGTGGGTAATTGGTAACAAGGGCAACAACCTTTCATAAAATAGTTAAATTTCATAGGGCAATTTAAGCTTTTTTTATATCGTAGTTAAGAATTAGCCTGTTTTGTTAAGCCTTTGATAATCTGGTCAAAAATCTTTTCCTTATCCACCTCATATCGAATAACAGCTTCGTCATTAATAAGCATTATATTTTTAATTTCTAAAATTTGTAATGTGTTCAGAGGCAATGCATATGAGGATGCATCATAAAGCTTTGCTACTAGTGTATTTGGAATTTTTATTCTTGACAGCCTTAAGCTTTCAATTGCAAAGGTCAGTTTATCCTGTTGAAGGCTAGGTAGTAGATGTGCCTCTAGTTTAACAGGAATAAAGCTGTATTTACCATAGGCAATAAGTACCAGCTTCTGATCCAAGAGCTCAATCTCACAGTGGGTTATCAAAAGACCATCAATTCTAAAGCTATCCTTCTTTAAACGGTAAGCAATATAACCATTTAACTCTTCCTCTGTAATAACTAGCTGATTTTCATTTTGTGGATTAATATGATTGAGTAGTATTTTGTTAATAAAGTAGGACTCATTTAATTCATTACCATCAATGCTAGCTACAGAAGACGGAATAGGATATATGATACTATATGATAGAAGGACAACAGCAAAGCAAAGAAAGATTAGCAGGAATAGTAGTAACTCCTTCATTATTATTCACCCCCACAAATATCCTATGAAAAAAAATAACAGAGTATACTAGTGGGTTTAAATAAGAAAAATTATTAAGTAAAATATCTTATTGACATTATACCATATTTATGAAAATTAATATACATTATTGACATAACAAATAATAATTTTACCCATATGGAAAAACATGCTATAATTATGGTGTTTTATCAACTAAGATATAGTTTTGCAAGAGGCCCTTATTTTAGGTCTTAACTATGAAGCTACTCTGCTGGAGAGTATGTACTGTATATTTAACACAGCTTTTGCCAATCCTTTATAAATATGTAATTTCTAATGAAGAGCCATATTATGAAATAATGTTAATAATAATCTAATGTGAAAAGAGGTAAGTTTTATGAAGCTAATGTTGGCGGCTTTAAACGCCAAATATATACATACTAACCTAGCTATAAGATACCTAGGAAAGACCATAGATTCGCTGGTGGACAAATTAATAATAAATGAATATACGATTAATCACAGCACTGATTATATTATGGCAGAGATATATAAGCAGCAGCCTGAGGTTCTATGCTTTTCCTGCTATATTTGGAATATGGAAATGATTCATTATCTATGTAGGACATTAAAAAAGGTTATGCCAGAAACTATGATTATCCTTGGCGGCCCAGAGGTTTCCTATGGAACAAAGGAGCTTATGGAGGAAAATGATGCCATCGATATAGTTGTGATTGGAGAGGGAGAAATAACATTTCCTGCTTTAGTGAAGCTATTAGCAACTAATGACGATTATTCCTCTTTAAATGGAATAGCTTATCGTGGAAGAGGTGCAGTCTATGTAAATCCACCGGCAACAGATTTCGTAGATATGAATATGTTACCCTTCCCATATGACGAGACAATCGATGACTTGGACAAAATTGTTTATTATGAGAGCTCAAGGGGCTGCCCCTTTAATTGTCAATATTGTTTATCTTCGGCTCAACAGGGAGTTAGATTTCTAGATGTTGCTAGGGTTAAAGAGGAGTTAAGGTTCTTTTTAGACAAGGGTGTAAAGCAGGTGAAGTTTGTAGATCGAACCTTCAATGCCAATAAAAGAACAGCTATAGAGATAATGAGCTTTATAAAGGAAAACAATAGAGGCATTACAAATTTTCACTTTGAGGTTACAGCTGACATACTTGATGAAGAGCTGCTTCAATTTTTAGAGAGTGCTCCTGTGGGGTTATTTCAATTTGAAATAGGTGTGCAATCCACCAATCCAGAAACCCTTAAGGCAATAGATAGAAAAATGAATTTCCAAAGGCTTAAGGAGGTTGTGGAAAGAATAGCCTCCTATCGTAATATTCATCAGCATTTAGACCTAATTGTGGGGCTACCCCATGAGGACTACTTTTCCTTTAGAAAATCCTTCAACGATGTCTTTAGCCTTCGTCCAGAAAAGCTACAGGTTGGATTTTTAAAGCTATTAAAGGGCTCAGGCCTTCGTGCTGACGCCCAAAGGTATGGATATGTATATTCTGATTATGCACCCTACGATATTCTTGAAAATGATTACCTGTCCTATGGTGAGCTATTGAGGCTTAAGGGGATAGAGGAAATGGTGGAAATATATTGGAATTCCAGAGTATTTAATACAGCCATGGAGGTGCTATTACATAATTTCTACTCAAATACCCTTTCATTTTTTGAGGATCTGTGGAGATATTGGGAGAAGAAAGGTCATCAGCATACCTCCCATAACAAGAATAGGCTATATGAAATTTTGATAGAGTTTTATATTAGCAAGGAGTTCCCTTTGATTGATGCTTTTAAAGAGGTCTTAAAGCTGGATTATTATAAAAATACCAAAACCTCCAGTCTTCCAGCCTTCTTTATTAAAAGTGACGAGGCTGATTTAAAGAATAAAAGTCATGAGTTCCTGCAAAAACAAGAAAATATAGAAAGCTATATACCCAAATATGTGGGTCAGCCTGCAAAGCAAATCATTAAAAAGGTTCACTTTCAACAGTTCCAATATGATGTTATTGAAATTGAGCAGTCACCAGAAATTTTCAATTGCCTCGAACCTAAGAGAATAACTGTTCTTTTTGATTACGACTTAGATAACAAAGCCATTGATTTCTCAAAATATTATGCTATTAAATTGGACTAGGATTTGATTATTAGTGGTGTAAATGCTATTATTAAATTTGGGGTGATAAATATGGAATTTTTAACGGATATAATTTACACCAATAGAAGCATAGCCAAGAAGGCCTTTAAGAGTCTCTATAAGAATTGGCAGTTGATTTTTACGGGTATATTTTATGTAACTGCAACAATTGTTATATCGAATCTCCTAAGCTTCTTTTGGATATTGGCAGGTCTTGTGATGATAATTGTTTCAAGTGCACTAATATCAAACTACTTATATCTATTGGATTGCATTATTAAAAGGGATAGATTAACCTGGCATGATTTTAAGGATGGCTTTGGTATTTACTTAAGAAAGGTTTGGGGGATTCTGTTTATTGGGTGGGTTGCTTCCTTTGGTTTTACCTCCTTTGTACTTCCAATTCTATCAGTGGGACTTCCGGGACATACCTTGAGCCTACTAATTAATTTCCTATTGCTATTAATACTTAATCCATTGCCGGAGACAGTATATCAAAAGTATTATAATCCATGGGAATCAGTTACCTATACCTTTGGCTTTATTAAAGAAAATTGGTTGGAGTGGTATGTACCAAATCTTGTTTTCATGGGAGTTTTATATATTTTAACAGGCAACTTTCTAATGGGAACCTTTAATACCTATGTATTCTCGGTTGTGTCGTTTTTTTCCTATAGGGGTATTCTTTTCTTTATATTAGGGCAGGTAGTTTTTTCGTACATGATGATTTATCGTGGATATCTATATGAGCTATTAAGTACCAGCACAAGAAGAAAAAGAATCTTCATGCGAAAGTTCTAGCTGTAGGACTTTGTTTTATATCTATAAGCTGTGCTTAGCACAGCTTTTGTCTATGTTAAGGAAATTATGCTTTAAATCTATTTCTTGGACTGGGTGCTTTCAAATACTTGAGTTGTATATTACTAATATTTCCATTAGAATTTTATTATGAAAAAGACAGAATATCTTAAATCCA
>Ga0208243_1000694_pt1 | contig 15835 bp, 13 predicted proteins | sample Subbio2Aug_QV12A_FD_184826 | JGI IMG/M metagenome (GOLD analysis project Ga0208243, IMG submission 184826) | Serpentinite rock and fluid subsurface biosphere microbial communities from McLaughlin Reserve, California, USA - CR12Aug_QV12A (SPAdes) | ecosystem: Environmental > Terrestrial > Deep...
TTCCTGGTACTGGGCGACACCAACTCCTGCCTGTGTGCCATTCCTGCCAAGAAGCGCCACATCCCCATTTTTCATATGGAAGCCGGCAACCGTTGCTTCGACCAGCGTGTACCCGAGGAAACCAACCGCAAGATTGTAGATCACATTTCCGATATCAACATGCCTTACAGCGATATCGCCCGCGAATATCTGCTGCGCGAGGGAATCCCTGCCGACCGCATTATCAAAACCGGCAGTCCGATTTTTGAAGTACTGAACCATTACATGCCGCAGATACTGGCGTCAGATGTACTGCAAAGGCTCAACCTCGAAAAAGACAAATTCTTTGTCGTCTCCGCCCACCGCGAAGAAAACATCAACAGCGAAAAGAACTTCAACGGATTGATCACATCCCTGAACCAGATCGCTGAAAAATACGGGTATCCGATCATTGTAACCACTCACCCCCGCACCCGCAAAAAACTCGAAGAGATAAATCTGCGCAAATCCGCTCAATCTGTGTCATCTGCGTTCCATTTAAACCCTCTCATCCAATGGATGAAGCCCCTCGGTTTCTCCGACTACAACGCCCTGCAACTAAACGCCTACGCCGTTCTCTCCGACAGCGGCACCATTTCAGAGGAATCATCCATAATGAATTTCAGGGCATTAAATATCCGCGATGCACATGAAAGACCGGAGGCCATGGAAGAAGCTTCGGTAATGATGACAGGCATGAATCCTGAACGCATTATGCAGGCTCTTGTGCAGCTGCAATACCAGAAAACGGGCGAGGAAAGAAACCTCCGCCGCGTAGCCGATTACTCAATACCCAACGTAAGTAGTAAGGTGGTAAGGATTATACTGAGTTATACGGATTTTGTAAAACGTGTTGTTTGGAATGAATGAGGGTTCTTGCAGATATAAGCAGATAATGAAATTCTAATAATGTAACTCAAAAAATGAAAAACACAAAAGTCTTAGTCACAGGTGGTGCTGGTTTTATCGGATCAAACCTGGTTAAACAATTAATTACCGACGGAAACTCTGTGACCGTTCTTGACAATTTCATGTCAGGTTATAAGAGTAACCTTGACCCATTTCCATCAGTAAATATTATTGAAGGCGATGTAAGAGATAAAGCGGCGGTAGAAAAAGCTATGCATGGCATAGAAGTAGTTTTCCATCTAGCAGCATCTGTTGGCAACAAACGATCAATCGACTACCCTATAACTGATGCAGAAATTAATGTTTTAGGTACAATCAATATTTTAGAAGCCGCACGTAAAGCTGGAGTACGAAAAATTATTACTTCGTCATCTGCGGGAATATTTGGCGAATTAAAAACTATACCTATTAAAGAAGATCATCAGGTAGAGCCGGATTCACCCTATGGATGTACAAAATTATGTGAAGAAAAGTTGTGCTTAGCTTATGCAAAACTTTATGACCTTGAAGCTGTATGCCTTAGGTACTTTAATGTGTATGGCCCCAATCAGCGGTTTGATGCCTATGGAAATGTAATTCCCATTTTTGTTTTTAGGATGTTGCGTAATGAACCCCTAACCATTTTTGGCGATGGTGAACAAACACGTGACTTTGTGCATGTAAATGATGTTGTTCAAGCTAATTTAAAGGCTGCTGAAGCTATTGGGGTAAGCGGAGCATTTAATATTGCAAGTGGAACTCAGATTACCATAAATAAGCTCGCAGAAATGATAACAAGAAATCATAATGCAACCATAATTGAATATGGCTCAGAAAGACCTGGCGATGTTAGGGATAGTTTAGCTGACATTTCACTAGCTACTCAGAAATTCAACTATACACCGACAATTGATATTGAGAAAGGTATTCACGAATATATTCTTTGGGGCAAAAATAATGTATAGCTTAGGTATTACCATATTATTTCTTTTATTGTTTAATAAGGTTTAATGTCATCAAGCAGTTCTTCATATCGCAACATACTTAAAGCCTTTGGCATTTTTGGGGGTGTGCAGGTTGTTACAATTCTGGTATTATTGGTTAGATCAAAAGTTGTAGCGATATACCTTGGCCCCAGTGGATTAGGAGTAGCAACGCTGTTTAATTCAACTTTAGCTACTATTGGTGCGATCATAGGTTTGGGAATTTCATTTAGTGCTGTACGAGAAATTGCGGCAGCAAATTCAACTGAAGATAAATTTCTTATAGGGCAAACAATTACTGTTTTTCGAAAATGGATTTGGTTTACCGGTTTTGTTGGTGTATTTATAATAGTCGTTTTTGCTAGGCAAATAAGTGTATGGACTTTTGGGAGTAATACTTATACGTATTCATTTGTTTTTCTTGCAATTACAATTTTATTAACTGCATATACTAACGGACAAAAAACCATTTTACAAGGGCTAGGAAAGCTTAAGAAAATGGCTAATATGACTATCTGGAGTTCTATTCTTGGTTTAGTCACATTGCCTCTTTACTATTTATTTGGACTTAATGGTATAGTTCCAGCAATAATTATAACTGCTATAATATCTGTTTTAATATCATGGTATATTTCTAAAGATGTAAAAGTTCAATCCGTCAAAATCGAGAATCGCCAAGTCTTCATTTTAGGAATGAGTATGGTTAAAATTGGGTTATTAGTTACCATTAGTGGCCTTTTCTACACACTGGGCACTTATGTCCTTAATATATTTATTAATAAAATAAACGGCCCGAACGATGTAGGCCTATACCAAGCAGGGTGGATGATTACAAATCAAGCAGTAGGGCTTGTATTTGCAGCTATGAGTGTGGATTATTATCCAAGACTAGCAGCTTTAAATAAAGACAATATTAGAATTAACGAACAAGTAAATCATCAAGCAGAGATTATGCTACTTATAATTGGCACTATAGTTTCACTATTGATCATATTTATTCCTTTTGTTATTAAACTACTATTAACAGATTCATTTCTAACTATTAGCAATTTTGTCAGATTATCCTCATTGGGGATACTTTTTAAAGCTGTTCACTGGTGTTTAGGTTATGTAATTTTAGCAAAAGGAGATACCCGACTGTATATAATAAGTGAATTTTCCGGGACAACCATAATGTTCTTGAGTTATTTTGCCGGATATTATTATCTTGGTATAGATGGTATAGGCTATGCATTTATTTTAAGTTATATTATCTATTTATCGATTTATTACTTTATATTAAACAAAGGATATGGGTTTAAATTCAACGAAACGCTTATCAAGATATTTCTAATTATAACTTCTATCAGCACACTCATCTATTTAGTTTCACTTTTAGTTAATGGAACGCTTAACATTTTCTTAGTCGGCACTTTAGCTCTTACACTTGTTACTTATTCCATAAAAGAGTTAAACAAAAGAATATCATTTAAGGGTATCTTTAATCAGTTTGTAACGAAAAAACTATAGCAAAGATTATATATGGGCAAAATTCTTTTTATAAGCTACTATTATGGCGAGGGTTACGCAGCTGGAATCCAGAATAAAAGACTGACCGATGCATTGACATCCCATGGCATTGATTCTAAAGTTATTTGCAGATTCTGTAAAATAAGTGATAATGACAATATTTACAAAATCAATTTCCCTAATTGGAAAAAATTGAATTTCTTACAATATAAATTATTCCCTGGGCTAAATGGCATTATTACGATTGATCAGATTTTCTGGCTCTTAAAAGTACTTTTCTTCTTGAGAAAAAGGTTCAAAGAATTTGAATACATTCATATAGCTTCAAGTCCGTTTTTAATCCAATTGTTAGGGTACTATATAAAAAAGCGAAGTAAATGCAAATGGGTTGTACAATTATTAGATCCAATTTCTGATAATAATTACATGAATACATACAAATATGGAATGAAGATATTAAAAAAGATAGAGAAAATGACAGTGAAGAACGCAGATCTCATCCTATTTAACAATAACAGGTTATTAAAGAAGTTTCAAGAAAGGTATTGTGACTATCAATCAAAATTCAAAACATTGCTTCATGTTACAGATAAAAATATTATAACAAGCGATTTAAGAAATAAAAAGGTAACTTTATATCATACTGGAAGCTTAAGTGCTCTTAGAAAAATTGACTTTTTGGTAAAATCATTATTAAAATTAAGGGGCATTAGTGATAAAATTACTGAATTAGAAATTCACTTTGTTGGTGACTGCTCTATTCAGGACAAAAACATGGTTAAACAACATAAATTAGAGAATATCATTCTTTTTAGTGATTATGTAACTTTTAATGAAATGATTGCTTTACTAAGTAGGGCAGATGCCCTTATTATTATTGATTCAATAGGCAGTGAGGGTGTTTTTGCGGCTTCTAAACTTTGCGAGTATTTTTCTTTTCAAAAGCCAATATTAGCTATCACACCAAAAGAAGGTGTTACATCTGATATTCTCAAAAGTACTGGTCATTTGTGTTTTGACGTGGGTGATGAAGAATTACTAGCAAATGAATTAGCTAAAATGTTATTCAATCGAAAATGGCTAGATGATAAATTTAATAAAAGTATTTTTGAAAATTACTTGCCAGAAAACATTGCTAAAAATTATCTTCAACTTATTAAATGAACAAGCAATTAAAATTTCATTTTTCTGTTATCTCTTTAATTTTTTGTTAAAATTAAATGGAATATGCGGCACAAACCAAATCATGAGCAAGAACTTATTTAAACAAGAAAGAACTTTTTTAAATAAACCACAAATAACTAATTAAACAAATAGTAAAGACGATGTTATCTCTAATTCAATATCTTAAAGACATTTTTTTGTTAATTACAACTTTAATAACAATTTTCTTATTCCTAAAAAATTATAAAACAGGATTCTACTTTTATCTTATAGTATTAATAATTAGTGGTTTTCTAGGCTTTGCCCGCCCAATTTTTGCTGAAGAAATTGTTCTTCCAATAATCATTTTACTAAGTGTTATTACAAGTAAACAATTTCGACTAAAATACATTTCATCAATAAGTCTATTTTTATTTCTATATACCATAGGAATCACAATAATCTCAGATGATGCATCCTTTAAAGGTTATGACACTATTTTCTTTTTTGGAATTGTTCTGATAATATTCTCAAAGTATTTTTTTGGTGAAGAAAAAAAAGCTGTTCAAACACTGGCATTTTTGTGGTTATATGCACTTGCGCGCGTTCTATGGCTCATTATTCACGGTGATGAGGATATATTTAGACTTGCAAATATCACTGTTGGCTCCGCTAGGTTAATATTAATTGACACTAATTTAAAATCAAATTTTTTGCAAGTAGATCCGAATTACTTTGCTTTTATAACAGGACTTGGATTTTTATTGACTTTGCTATTTCTAGTTTACAGAAGAGCTATTTTTAGTTTCCTACCTTATTCTTTTATAAGAAAAAAATGGTTTTTGATTATTGTAATTATAATTGGGTTTATAGAACTGTGGTTTACGATAAGAGCAGTTTCAAGAGGAATGGTTCTAGCATTATTAGCCGCAGTCTTCACTTATCTAATTTTCGAGAAAAAGGCCAAAGTATATGTTTTCTCTTTTTTGATTATAGGAATATTATACGCCATTTTTCAAACAGTTTTCAATTTGTATCTTGAAAGGTTTGGCATTGATGACTTAGGTGGTGGAAGGTATAATATTTGGAGTTTCCTGGTAGATTATCTTGTTAAAAATGATAAGATTTGGTTTGGATCAGGATTAAATTTTCCTTGGTGGGAAGATTGGACTGCAGATAAAGGGAAATATTTGGGTACCCATAACTCATGGTTGTCTTTGATTGTAATATTTGGGTTATTTGGATTTTCACTTTTACTAATTTTAATTATTAAGTCAGTAAGAAGAAACCTTCAAAGCACAACAACAGTTAGTAGAGTCAGGATAATTTTATTTACCTATGTTTTAGTTTCCTATTCTTCAATAGAGCCATTAAATTCGAGTTTAGGATGGATTCTATTGGCAGTTTGCATTTCAAATGGTGATACTGATTTTCTCAAAACAAAAAAGGGCAAGACCTTGAAACAAACAGCCCCCATCAACACTAATATTAACAATTTACAAGCTTCACAATGAAGATTATTGCCATATTGAAACTAATTAACAAATATAGATTTTCATTGCTTTTTGTGAATGTGAACCTTTTCAGGATTCGCATTAGATACCACAGTTCCTTCATAAGCAGTCAAGTTAATCTTGATATTTTCGATATAAATGAATTTAAAATTGGGATAGGGAGTTATATTGGCAAGTACTCTACAATCGTTGTACAAAATGACAACAGGTTTAATCACAAAAACTCTAATCTCAAAATAGGTGATCACACTTATATTGGAGAATATAATAACATCAGAGCTGGTGGCGGTAAAATTGAAATAGGTAATTACTGTGCAATTTCACAACATATCTCAATTGTAGCTTCAAATCATTCTTTTAGGAAGGATGAATTAATTGCTAATCAACCGTGGTCTTTGGCACGTAACTTCGTAATAATCGGTAATGATGTTTGGATTGGATCAAATTCAGTGATACTCCCTGGTGTTTCAATTGGTAATGGTGCTGTAGTTGGAGCCGGAAGTGTTGTTACCAAAGATATTCCACCCTTTGCTATTGTTGGAGGGAATCCGGCAAAGGTGATAAAATACAGAGAATAAACTAAATTTAAACTTTAATCAAACACTTGTTATGAATATAGTATGTGCAACTGACGATAATTTTGTTCAACACAGCGCGGTAATGCTGGCATCTTTATTAGCTAACAATAGCAATGTCGTTGTATATTTATTAACTGAAGGACTAACTTTAAAGAACCAAGCTATATTAAAGCAAGAGGTAATTAGTAAAGGGGGGCAATATAATTATGTTTTAGTAGACGATAAAATTATAAGTAATCTTCCGATGCCAAAAGATGCTGAATTATGTCATATTAGCACTGCGACTTATTACAGGCTCCTTATTTCAGATATACTTCCAAAAGATGTCGAAAAGGTAATTTACCTCGACTGTGACATTGTTATAAGAAAATCAATTCAAGATCTTTGGGATACGAAAATTAAAAATTATGCTTTAGGGGCTGTTAGTCAAATTCCTACTCCTAATGGATATAAACGTTTAGGATATGATATTAGATACGGTTACTTTAATGCGGGTGTGCTTTTGATCAATCTTGCTTATTGGCGCGAACATAATGTCTCTCAGAATTTAATCTCATACTTAACTGAAAACTTCAGTTCAATCAAGTATCATGATCAAGATGCTTTAAATGGACTACTTCATCAATCACGTTTTATTTTATCATGTAAATGGAACATGCTTTTCCCCTACTTTGATCGTGAAATTTTAACAGTCCTGGACATAGAAAACAATATTTTAATTGATGATTTTAAGGAATATAAAGAATGTATTAAATTGGAAAGAAAAGATCCGACTTTGGTTCATTACACTTCAGTCCCAAAGCCTTGGCAAAAGGGTTGTATTCACCCTTTTCGTAATGACTATTTTAAATACATCAAATTAACGCTTAATTATTCCGAGATTAGGCCTTCTTTACAAGTAGAATCCTACATTAGGATTTTTTATAGGCGAATTCAGCTGATAATAAGCAGAATGCTTAATTTGATTAGGTAAATTTCAGCATTTGCATTAATTAAACTACTAAATGAAAAAATGAAAATCGCTTATATAACAAATTATCTTGGTAAAGAATTCCAAGAGAAGTATTGTAAAAATAGAAGCTTCTCTATATCAGCTACATACAAATGTCAGGGATTGGCGCGTGCAATGATGTTAGCTGGGCATGATGTTTCAATTTTCAGTTCAGGTATTACAACATGCGATGTAAAAATAAAATCTTTTTCTGAAACTGAATTATATCCGGAAGGAAAATTAGAAATAATTTATCCCATAATATATTCCTTTCGGAAGTTTGCCCCACTAAATTCCATAATGCTAAGAAACATATTAAAGAAGGAGCATAGAAAGAATAACTATGATGCTTTTGTCTATTACAATATTTCAACTGACGCAGTACTCTCGATAAATATTTTCATAAATAAGCCAAGAGTTCTTGAATATGAGGATAATATTTTCAATAAAGCTTTAGTTGGCGATAAGAACAATTTTGTTTGGCTTAAACGTAAAATGTACAATTACTTGCTTCAACGTACAGATGCAGCAATGGTAGTTTGCACCGGAATGCTAACAAACAATGAAGTATCGCTTAAAGTGCTTACACCAGGCATTATTAATGAGGATGTGACTGAAAATATTGATTATAAGCATCACAAACTATCAATAGGCAAGCCTGTAAAAATTTTTCTGACTGGCGGTACTCATTACAGCAAAGGACCGGATTTATTAATAAAAGCACTTAAATATATCAAACATCCATGCGAGGTGCATTTTGTAGGAAATGGTTCTTTTGATTCAGCGGCCAATTCTGCAATCAAGGATGTCCCAAAGATTCACAAAGTAACAATAGATGGATACATTGAACATCCTGATCTTATTAAATACCTCACAAAAGAGGCAGATATCCTTATAAATACCACAAGGAATATGGGAGTTGCATTGAATAGTGCCGGTTTCCCATTTAAAATGATGGAATATGCAGCCATAGGTCGACCTATTGTTAGTAGTCAGATTGGGAAACTTGATGAAGAATTCAATAGTTATATAACTTATTATGATATTGAAGACCCGGAAGCTGTTGCCAGAGCAATCAATGATGTTATTGAGAATTATGAATATAAAATCTCATTATCAAGTAGCCTTCAAAAACTTGCTTTAAATAAGTATTCTATTAAAGGAGTGTCTGAAACTATATCAATATTTTTGAGTGAGTTACAAAAAGATGTTCATAAATAAAATTTAGTGGTTGCAATGGATAATGAAATAAAAGTGATTCGGCTTACGAATGGGCCTAAACATCATCTCTTTGGGTTTCATGATTTAATAGCGTGGAACTCACAAGGGGATAAAATACTTTCATTGGAAGTTGAAAGAATCAATCGACCACCTGTGGCGGGAGAATTGTTTGGTGTAGGCTATGTTAAAAATCATGAGTTTGTCAGACTTGGTGAGACTACTGCATTAAACTATCCACAAGGAGCCAGGCAGCAGTGGATAGGAGAGTCAAATTATTTTTGTGTCAATAATCTTGTAAAAAAAAAATGGGGTACGAACATTTATGATGCTAGCCAGAATAAATTAATTGATACTTTAGAATCATCGACACACTGCCTTTCAAAAGATGGAAAATATTCATTTGGTATAGATTATGAACGGTTGCATCGTCTGGGGGGATATGGATATATCGGGATCGATGATCCATACGTTAATGAACCTGCACCTTCCAAACAGGGAATCTGGATTCAAAAACTCGACACCAAAGATCTACGGTTATTAATCTCAATTCGCGAAGTAGCGGAGGTCGGTGGTGCATACAATCCAAATTCTTCTGAGCATCATTATGTCACTCATTTGGTGTTAAATACTTCATCTACCAGACTTGCTTTTCTGCACAGGTATTTCATGCCAGACGGAGGCATTATGACAAGATTAATGTCAATTGGAACTGATGGTTCAGATCTGCGTTGCCTGGCACAGGGCTTTTTGAGTCATTTTGATTGGAAAGATGATACAAACATTTACATTTGGGGCAGAGCCAATAGTAGTTTTGACACAATACGCAACAATCCTATTTTGTCAAATCCGTTTATGTCATGGGGCATGAAAATGGCTAAGAAAAGCGTTAAATTTATTATTGGGAAACAGACCGCACAATTAGGCAAATCATTCCTGATGATAAGTGATGAAAGCACGCCCAAAATTGGGAAAATTGCAATTGGTGTATTAAGCGAAGATGGGCACCCAATGACCTCCCCAATAGACAATGACTTGTGTGTAATTGACACTTATCCGGATGAAAACGGCATCAGGTTGTTATTGCTTTATCGATTTGATGAAAATCAAAGAAAAGAACTTGGTTCATTTAAAATGATTGATGAAAAGCCGGATATGAGGCAATGCGATTTATTTACAAAGGGTGTTGATCCAAATATCTTATCAAAAATAACCAAAGAACAACTTGCATTTACACGAAGTGGTTTGCATTGTGATCTGCATCCCAGATGGAATAGAAATGGAACAAAAGTAGCTTTTGACTCCATTCATGAAGGCACAAGACAATTATATGAAGTTGATGTCAAAAACCTGATAATATAATACCAATTGTGGAGAAGTTATTAATAATACAACCTGTATTGACAAAATACCGCTTGCCTGTTTATGCAGAAATTGCACTCTCTTTTGAGACTACAATAATTTCTTCCTCATCGGATACAAAATCTGGCTTTGGTAATGCTGACATCAATAATACTGCTATAAAAGAACACATACACCTGAAATTAAGGAAAATATTTGGGGGTATATTTTTCTATCAAATTGGTATATTGAAAGTATTAAAAAAAATAAAACCGGATAAGATATATGCATGCGCAGCAACCCATGATTTAGGTTTCTGGTTACTACTATTCTATTGTTCGTTCATTGGCATTCCTGTATATTCAAATTCACAAGGCCCTTTTAATAAAACCAATAATCTTCTTTTGTATAAATTCATCTACTCAGTTATCACAAAATTTTCAACAAGGCTTATTTTATACACCCCATACTCGTTCGAGGTTTTAAAAAAAATTGGCATTTCAACTGGAAAGATGAGAATTGCGCATAATACAATAGAAAATTCAACCCCTGTTGATCCACATTTTAAGAACTTTCATAATACTTTAGGAGTATTATTTATTGGCAGGCTAAGAGAAGAAACAAATATTGAATTACTATTTGATGCAGTTGAGAAAATTTCAAATGAAGGAGTGAAGTTAGATTGTCATATTATTGGATCAGGAGTGAAAGAAAGCTATTACAAAAACAAATATAAAAATGCATCTAATTTTCATTGGTACGGCCAACTTTATGATGAAAATGCAATAGCTGAAATTTCGAAAATGTGCTTTGTTGCTTGCTATCCAGGGAATGTTGGCTTAAGTGTTGTTCATTATATGTCATTAGGCTTGCCAGTAATTATACATAACAACATTACCTTGCACCAAGGCCCTGAGTCCACTTATGTTATTGATAATTACAATGGGTTTTTATTTGATTATAATAACCAGCTTAATAGTTTGCACCAAGTATTACAGTCTGTTTTGAATCAAAATCCTCACATGATAAAACAAGTAGGAATTAATGCCTATTCTACTTATGTGGAATTAAAGACTCCTTCCTATGCAAGCAAGATAATTTCAATCATTTCCGAGCAAGAATGAAAAAGACAATTATTGTAAACGGCATTGGCTTGTCTGGTGGAGGTCAAATAATAGTGCATCAGTTCTGCAAAGCTGCAGCAAATACACCTTATAATTATATCCTTTTTGCAAACTTTAAGTGCGATTGCCCTGAGAATATTCAGCTAATAAAGATCAATATTACACATTCCTTTATTGGCAGGCTATGGTTCTTTTCAATTGGCCTGAAAATTTGGCTTAAAAGGAATAATATTTCACCTGTCTTATTTATTTCGTTTAATAACCTTGGGGTTTGGCTTAATAAAAAGATCCCTCAGCTTATTTATTATCACCAACCTGTTACTATTAGTAAATTCAATTGGAATTTGTTCAGAAATGAAGAGCGCAGTCTATGGTTTTATAAAAAAATATATCCTTATGTTGTTTCTGCATTGTTAAATAAGAATTCAAAAGTCGTAGTGCAAACAGAATGGATAAAAGAAGGTTTTTCTAAAATCTTCAAAATAGACAAAGAGAAAGTATACGTAATAAAGCCAAACTTTGACTCTTTTAGAGAATATGATATTCCCAAAACAGCATTTGATAGTATAAAGACTTATTTTTTCTATCCTGCAGGAATGTGTTCTTATAAGAATCATATTGAGATTATTAATGCTGTAGCTGAAGTAAAAAATAGAAACATCCAATATTTTGAGAAAATTAAAGTCATTTTTACTTTAGAAAAAGATTCAATAATTGCTCAACAGGTCCAGAAAAAAGGGGTTGATAAAGCATTTGAATTTACAAGCAACATACCTTTTGAGAAAGTATTATCATACTATGGCTTTGCGGATGCACTTTTATTCCCAAGTAAAATTGAGTCGTTTGGACTCCCATTGTTAGAAGCTATGGCTTTTGGCATTAAAATTATTGCAATAGACGAAAGTTACTCAAGAGAAGTTTTAGCTGGATATCCAGGTGCAAAGTTCTTGAATTGTGATAATCCGAAAATATGGGCAGATGAAATGATTGAGACAATTAAGCACAAAACAAGATATGCACCTCACGTACCTAATTATGTTACTTCATGGACTGACTTTATAATTCTTATAGATCAATCAATAATAAGATAAATGAAAGCACTAATTGTTTCCTTAAATTTTAACCCAGGGCATTTTTCACATCTAATAGCTAGTTATAAGCAGTGTAAAGAATTGGGTTTTATACCATATTTATATATTGACAAGAGATTTGTAGCATTTATAGTCGATCCGGAAATTAATTATTTTACATCTGGAAATATACCTGCACAGTTCCACAAAAATGACTTTCTTGTTTTCTTTTGGTTCCCAAGTGTCAGGAATATTCTGGAAATAATAAAATTTAGCATTCAATCCCGTTCTAAATATTGTTATGTTTTTCATGAACCGTTTGATTCCTTAATAAATTATTACAAATCCGGCTTTAGTTATAGTAAGATACTAAAAATAGTACTGGTTAATCTGATAAGTTTAATCACTGTATTCCTTTCATCGATAGTGTTATTACCTTCGAATAAAGCCTATTCATTGTATTATAAACATAAAAATAATCTGATAAATAAGAAGGCCTATTTATTGCCTCTACTTTTTGATGATGAGCAGATAAACAGCAAGCAACGCATAGACGATAAGAAATATTTCTCATATATTGGCACAGTCGCTGAGGATCATGCTTTTGATGAATATTTGGATTTCGCTGATCATTGCATAACTAATAATCTACTACCACAATTTAAATTTTTAATTGCAACAAAGTCACAGTTGAACAATTATGTCTCTCAGAAAAAATCATTATTCAATTCAGATAGAATTAGTGTTGCATCAGGGGTTCCAATGTCAAATGAAGAAATAAATGCATATTATGCTATGAGTTCTGTCATTTGGAACGCTTATCACAGAACTATGCAAAGTGGTGTTCTCCCAAAGGCATTTATGTTTGGAACGCCTGTTATTGCATTGAAAAAAAATGAGAATGAATTTACACATAACTACAATAATTGCATTTTAATAAACGACAATAAATCTGAAGTTGAAATATTGGGTGCAGCAGATTATATTTTCAACCATCAAGCTGAATTTTATAATAGTTGCAGACAATCGTTTCTAAACCATTTTTATTATAAAAATAAAAATTCCGACCTTCAACTCATATTGAACAAATGTGATTTAAACATTTTGAACGAAGACAAAAACGAGTTCAAAAGCAATAATCGTCAATAAGATACATGAAATACAACAGAAATTTTTTTAAGAATATAAGGCTGATAAGATATCTATATTATCAATTTAAAGAGTATTATCCGCTTCTCCGCCCAATCAGAGGAAGCGCTAATTTGATTAAAAATAAGGGAATTAAGATAAAAACTAAAATAATTATTGAGGGTAATAACAACACGATTCTAATTGGCGAAGGTGTTGTTCTAAAACATGTTAAAATTATAATCAAAGGCAATAATCATTTATTATCAATTAACCGTGATTCATTTATTTCTGGCACAGTTCTTTGGTTTGAAGATGATAGGTGTGTAATAAATATTGGAGAACGGACATTTATAGGTCCAACGCATATAGCAGTTACAGAGGATGACAGTCAAATAAAAATAGGATCTGATTCTATGATTTCATCCCACGTGGAGATTCGTACAGGAGACTCACACTCAATTATAAACAATGACACCTTAAAGAGAATTAATTATGCAAAAAACGTTCAAATAGGAGATCATGTATGGATTGCTTCAGATGTTAAAATTATGAAAGGAGTTGTAATAGAAAAGGATACAATTATTAGCGCCGGATCAATTGTTACGAAAAGCTTTCCTGCTAATGTATTGATTGGAGGTGTCCCTGCTCAAATTATTAAAGAAAATGTAACTTGGGATAAGAGCAGAATTAAATCTTAGTCTTTCAAATAAAAAAAAATTAAAAGTAGCTTTTAGCAGTCTCTAATATATGAAATTGAGAAACTTTAAACATAGCAAGGAAACTGAAAGTAATAAGCTTTGGATTGTAACTGAGTTGTTTTCTCCTGATCAAACTTCCACAGCATTTATCCTAACTGAGGTTGCAAAATTTCTAAATAAATCAAGGGAAGTCGAGGTAATATGCGGGCCATCTAACTATGACCAAATTTCAGGTAAGGGTGTATCTGATTCAAATAGCGATTTAAAAATTACAAGACTCAGAAGTTTAAATGTAAACAAAAATAATTTGTTTTTTAGGTCAATAAAGCAACTTATATTAAGTTTGCAGCTTTCAATAAAATATTTAGCAAAGTCAAAGCGTGGTGAGCATGTTTTAATTGTAACTAATCCCGTCCCTATTTTATTGGTTTTTGCCTTAATTTCGAAATTCACTAAGAGAAAAATAAATTTACTAGTACATGATGTCTTCCCGGAAAATACACTGCCCTCTAAAATAATTTCAAGTCATGATTCTTTAATATACTGGCTTCTAAAAAAAATTTTTGATCATGCCTATTCCCAATTTGACACATTAATTGTTTTAGGCCGTGACATGAAATTAGTTTTAAATAATAAGATAAATTTTAAGAAAGGCAAAAAAACAAGTATCAAAATTATTGAAAACTGGGCAGATATTGATGAGGTTTATCCTACCCAACCAAATAATATTTATTTTGATCAATGGGGTGTCTCAAATAAATTCATTTTCTTATTTGCAGGAAACATAGGACGTAACCAGGCCTTAGATGAGTTATTTGATGTTATAAAAAATGTTACAAATCCTTATCTACATTTTGTATTTATGGGTGAAGGCGCATCTAAAGAAAAATTAATACAGTTTAAAACAATTGAAAAACTCAGTAATATCTCAATTACAAGTTCTTTCCCCCGATCAGAACAATGTTCTATCTTAAATTCATGCAATGTCGGCTTAGTTACATTAGCTATAGGAATGAAGGGGCTTGGTGTTCCTTCAAAATCATATAATATTTTAGCAGCGGGTAAGCCAATACTATTTTTTGGGGATGAAAATAGTGAAATAAGTCTTTTAATAAATGAAAACAAAGTAGGATGGAGCTTTAATTCCGCTGCTGACTTACTTAATTTTTTTAATACTATTGATGAGGATTTTGTTGAAATTTCAAATCAAATAGGAAGGAAATCAAGACGAGTAGCTGAAGAACAATATTCTAAATCACTAATTCTTAAAAAATTCGAGCAATTTTTATGAATGTTTTAGTAACTGGTGCTTTGGGTTTTTTTGGCAAAGAAATTTCTGCTCATCTTATTGGAAAGAGTAATGTCATTAGCCTTGGAATTGAAAAAGAGAACGATATTATTTGTGATTTAAGCAAAAATATTCCCAAGCTTGAAATTGAACTTGAGATGGTGGTTCATGCCGCCGGCAAAGCCCACCTTGTACCAAAAGATAAAAAGGAAGCGCAGGCATTTTACGATGTAAATGTAAATGGCACACGCAATCTGCTTACTGCACTTGATAAAACAAACAATCTGCCGGTTTCACTTTGTTTTATAAGCTCAGTAGCAGTCTATGGGCTGGAAACCGGT
>Ga0208243_1000695_pt1 | contig 15795 bp, 16 predicted proteins | sample Subbio2Aug_QV12A_FD_184826 | JGI IMG/M metagenome (GOLD analysis project Ga0208243, IMG submission 184826) | Serpentinite rock and fluid subsurface biosphere microbial communities from McLaughlin Reserve, California, USA - CR12Aug_QV12A (SPAdes) | ecosystem: Environmental > Terrestrial > Deep...
CATCCTACCGACCGAGGCCGAGGAACGCTCCTACGCCTCGCTGGCAGAGCCGGCTATGGCCGCAAAACTTAAGACAACCGGTCTCCGGCAAAACCGGGGCGGGTCACCGATGCGTTCGGCCGCCTCGACTACGATGGAAGCGAGCCCCTCCTGCTTAAGCCAGTAAGCCGCAGCCAGCCCGGCTTGTCCCGCCCCGATAACGAGTACCGGGACCGCTTCGCTCGACCTCCAAGCGCCCATGGTCTCAGCAGACATTTCGTTCGCTCCGCATTCTGACGCAGGGCTTGTAGTTCCTCTAGTCGCTAGAGGATCAAGACCGATTCAGGATCTTTGCGACCTTTTCCTTCGGCAGCGCTTACTGCCACTCGATGCCATGGTGCGGTGCGGCTAACTAGGGGGCGCTCGAAGGGTCCGGAACAATTCCACAACGCCATCGCTGAAGTCGGCCCGTGGATGCGCTTCGCAATATCTCCTCAGGAACACGGCTTGTCTGCCAATAGGAAACGTCGGGGGCAGGAGGTCTAGACCACGATCCAATCCCTCCGGCGCCCTCATCAGGGCACCACTCATGAAGCCCTGCGCCCAAATAACGTAGTCACGCTCGCTGGAAGGCTCAGCACGGATGTGATCCAGAAATGTCGAGCAGCTCGCCGCTCCCACGCCGACAATTTTCGCTGTTTCGGGAGGATTAACCGCTCCAGATTCCTGCGCTGGAGAGCCACCGGGCGGGAGTGCCACCACGAGGGCACTCCCGACGGCAATAGGCGCAAGAAGACCCCGTAGCGCGATCATGGAACGACGAACCGTGCGGACACGGAATGGTTATGGCCGTCACGTCCGGAGATCACCACACGTGCGCCCTTGGCCAGCGGTGCCTCAAGTCGTCCGGCCAGGCGATTGGGACCGCTTGCCGAGAGAGCCACATTGATTGTTCGCCCGGCATCCTGGACGACAGCGCGGACGTTAGCACCTTGGACCGTTGTGACCTTGCCGTCGTCCAAGAGGTAAACACTGATTTCCGATGGCGCGACGACCAGTTCCACCTGATGATCTGCGCTCCCGGCGACCATACCGCCATTCGGGCCAGGGCGTTGCGCAAAAGTGGCGCCGGTGGCCAGTAGCATTACGAGGGCGGCCGCGAGGATGATGTTCTTCATAGCTAGTCTCCTTCTTGGGAATCAGTACGCGTCGGCAACCGATGTCCCGGCCAGCGATGTCTCGTCGTGTCGGGCGAGCAGGGTCTCCAGCGGCTTGCGGCCAAACCGGAGAAAAAGAACAGGCGTCAGGATTGTGTCGAGCAGCGTCGCAGACACCAGGCCACCGAAGATCGTCACCGCGACCGGATGCAGGATTTCGCGCCCCGGTTCTCCAGCTCCAAACAGCAGCGGCACCAATGCCAGACCCGCCGAAAGGGCAGTCATCAGCACGGGAGATAGGCGCTCCAGCGAGCCGCGAATGACGAGGTCGCGACCGAACTTCTCGCCCTCATAGAGGGCCAGGTTGATGTAGTGGCTGATTTTGAGGATGCCGTTGCGGGCGCTGATCCCGGCGAGCGTGATGAAGCCGATCATCGAGGCGACGGAGAAGGACTGGCCGGAAAGCCAGAGAGCAGCAACGCTGCCAATCAGTGCGAGCGGGATGTTGGTGAGGATGATCGCGGTGAGGATCGCCGATTGGTAGCGCGAATAAAGGACCATGAAGATCAGGGCGAATGAGACAAGAGATAGCCCACCGATGACGAGAGTGGCCTCTTCCTGGGCCTGGAACGTGCCCTCAAGACTTGTACCGTAGCCACGGGGCCATTCCGTTTCGGCAAGCACCCGGCGGACGTCCGCGACGATGGCAGCCATGTCGCGCTGCCCATCGCCGTTGGCCGAGACCACGATCCGCCTTTGGCTGTTTTCACGGAGAATCTGGTTCGGTCCCTCGCCTTCTTCCACGGTTGCGATCAGGCGCAGCGGGACGAAGCCCTTTGGTGTCGGCACCAACAGGTTGGCCAGGCTCGTCGTCGAGCGCTCGTCCTCAGCAAGCCGCATGACCACCTCGAAACGGCGGTTGCCCTCGACAATCTGCGAGACCACCCTGCCATTCGACAGTCCCTCAAGGGCGTCTGTAATCGTCGCGGGTGTGACGCCGTACAAGGCGGCTCGCTCAAAATCGGGCGTGATCCGGAGCTGGGGTATCAGCACCTGCTTCTCGGTGTTGAGATCGACCAGCCCGGGAACGGCCTGCAAGCGAGACTGGAGATTTGCGGCCAAGGTTCGCAAAATGTCGAGGTCCTCGCCGTAAATCTTGACAGCCAACTGTGCTCTCACGCCGGAGAGCATGTGATCGAGGCGATGGGCAATGGGCTGTCCGATTGCCACGCTGACCGGGAGGATCGAAAGGCGCGATCGAATGTCAGCGAAGACCTCTTCGCGTGGTCTGCTCGACCGCACCAATGCGATGTCAATCTCAGAATTGTGGACGCCCTCCGCATGTTCGTCGAGTTCAGCTCGGCCGGTACGACGGCCAACGCTGCGCGCCTCCGGAACCTGCATGATCAGCCGCTCCGCAATTCCTCCCAAGCGATCGGATTCCGCCAGAGAGATTCCCGGATTGTATTGAAGGTTGATCAGCAGCGTCCCTTCGTTGAACGGGGGCAGGAACAGTCGCGGCAGTTGGAAGGCGCCGATTCCGGCCGCCGCGACCCCCAAGCTCACTGCGGCGAAGAGGGTCTTTGGTCTTTCGAATGCCCAACCAAGCAGAATACGGTTGCCTCCCTTTAGCTTGCGCACCAGCCAAACGTCCTTGTGCGCTTTGATCCGTGTTCGCGAGAGGAGGTAATAGGAAAGCACCGGCGTCACGGTGATCGAAATGATCAGACTCGCTAGGATGGAAACGATGTAGGCGACTCCTAGCGGCGCGAAGAGCCGCCCCTCGATGCCGGACAGGGCGAACAGAGGAATGAAGACGAGCACCACGATCATTGTGGCGTAGACGATGCCAGAACGCACCTCCTGGCTTGCGTCTGCGATGACCTTAAGGACAGGCAGCGGCTGCTCCCGCTCGGAGTTTTCCTTGAGCCGTCGAAGGATATTCTCGACGTCCACAACGGCGTCATCGACGAGTTCGCCGATCGCGATGGCAAGTCCCCCTAGCGTCATGGTGTTGATCGACAGACCGAAGGCCTGGAAGACCAGCGCCGTTGCAAGGATCGAGATGGGGATTGCTGTGAGCGAAATGATCGTCGCTCTGACATTAAGAAGGAACAGGATCAAGATGACCGCGACAACCGCCGCCGCCTCGAGAAGAACAGTCTGGACGTTCCGGATCGCAGTCTCGATAAACGTCGCCTGACGAAACTGGATCTGATCCGCGCGAACGTTTGCTGGAAGTGTCCTCTGGATGGCTGCGAGCCGTGTCTCAACCTCGCGGGTGAGCGTCACGGTGTCGGCGGTGGGCTGCTTCTGAACACCGATGATAACCGCTGGGGTGCCCTGAAAGCCGGCGTCGCCACGCTTGGGCCGTGGGGCGAATTCGACCCGCGCGACCTGGCGTAGCAGCACGGATGTCCCGTTCTGCACGGTGACGACGAGGTTGCGTAGATCGTCGAGGCGATTGGTCAGTCCGATGTTTCGGATGAGATACTCTCGGGAATGCTGGTCGACGAAACCGCCTCCGGTGTTTGCGCCGAACCGCTGCACCGCTTGCTCGATCTGCTGGGGCGACACCGACAGGCGCGTCATCTGCACCGGGTCAGGCGTGATCCGATACTGCCGCACCTCGCCGCCGATCGGGATGATCTGCGCGACGCCCGGCAGCGTCAGGAGCTGGGGGCGGATGACGAAATCGGCAATTTCGCGCAACTCCATGGGACTAGCCTGGGTCGACGTTAGCGCGATCAGCATGATCTCGCCCATAATCGAGGAGATCGGCCCCATCTGTGGCTGCACGTTGCGGGGCAGCCTGGCCTGTACGATGGACAAACGCTCCGCTACCTGCTGGCGAGCGCGATAAATGTCCGTACTCCAGCCAAACTCGACGTAAACGATCGACAGGCCGACGCCTGACACGGATCGAACACGGTTAGCGCCCGGCATGCCGTTCATCGCCGTTTCAATCGGATAGGTGATCAATTGCTCCACCTCCTGGGGAGCAAACCCCTCGGCTTCGGTCATCAACACAACCGTCGGGCGGTTCAGGTCGGGAAAAACGTCGACGGGAAGCCTCGGCACGACGAAGGAGCCATAGGCGATGAGGATGACGGCGGCGGCGATGACAAATAGGCGATGCCGCAGACTGGCGTTGACCAGGATGTTGAACATCGTCAGCGCACCTGATTGATCAGCGGCGCGCTACGTACGACGATCCTCTCGCCGGGCTCTATCCCACCGATGATGAGGACGCGCTCCGCATCAAGCGGCTCGGTTCGCACGGGGCGCGGAACAAAGAGCTCGGCCTCCCGATGCTGGAAGACAACGCTTTGACCGTTGGGAGCCTGGGTGACGCTTGCTCGGGGCAGTACGATGCTCGTGACCGTTCGGCCCGTTTCAGCGATGACTGACACTGGAGTGCCGATGTCCAATGCAGCCGGTGGGTTCTCGATCTCGAATTGTAGAAGTGTGGATTGCTGTTGGAGGGAGCGAGAACGACCGACTAGCCGTAGGTTAACGACCTGACCGTCTGGCAACTTCGCCGTTGCAGCGCGGATGTCCTGGGGATTGATCTGGTCAAAAACCAGTGCCTCCACCCAGAGGGACCGAGGGTCGATCACCTGAAACAAAATGTCGGTCGGAGCAACGACTTGACCGATGGCGACCCGGACCTCGGCAATGATGCCGTCCACTGGGGCGGTCAGGGGTTCAGGCACCACCTTGCTTTGACGCAGCTCAGCCCGACGCCTTTCGAGCCCGCGGAGCTGTATCTCCGTCTCTTCCAATGACTGCCTTGGCACGGCATCTCGCTGGGCCAGCACCCGCTGTCGGTCCAGACGTGAACGGTAGAGCGCAATCTGCTGATCAAGTTCTCCTTCGGTCTGCTGGAGCGTCGCTGCATCGACCGGGAGAAAGGAGGGCTGGACCACAGCCAGAACCTCACCTGCTCGAACACCCTGGCCGAGACGCGGCAACCCTCCCCCTGCTGTCGTGATGCGGCCTCCTATCGTTCCCTGGACCTGCCCGGATCGGTTGGGATTGGCGATGACCCGCCCGGCAAATCGCACTGTTGGCCTCGCTTCGCTTGGGCCGACAATTTCGGTTCTCACTTCCAATAGACGCTGCGTAGGCTTCGGCAGAAAGATTGAGCCGTCCGGCCTACGATGGGGTGCATTGCCTTGCGAAGCGGCGGGAGTGCCTCCGTGGTCGTGTCCTTCGTGTGCAAGGCTCAACGACGTCGCCATAACCAGCACTGCGAGTGCTGAGAGCCCGATAACCAACTTCGGCCTCGATCGCAGACTTAGGCCGATGAGCAGACCGACCAACAGAGGCGCCCCGGCCAGAAGCACGGTCGGGCGAACAGATGTCACTTCCTGTTGAGCCCGGGTGATGAGGGCACGCCAGCCGGTGGATCTTGCGCTAGCGGTCGTTGCCGGCGCAGCAATCAGCAGAGAGCCGACAAGAAGATCTGAAGTTTCGCCGTCCTTGACCTCTGCGACGATGTCTAAGGTTCCGGGCTGCCTCAGCAGCGGAGCCGCAATTTCGTAGGTGCCGTTCGATTGCGGCTCCGCTCGATGCGGCGCGCCATTGATGCTGACCTCAATCGTCGCCCCGGTGATCGGATCGTTGGTCGCAAAGCGGTCGAGGTAGATGACCAGCACCTCGCCCTCGACGATGCCGACAAACTCGAACAGATCGGACGCCGCCGAAACCCGAGGGCTTGCCGCCGCGACGGTCGCCGTGGCCTCCGGTCCATGGTCATGCCCAGGCCCGGCCTGAACTAAGTTCGAAGATGCAACGGTCACCAGCAGGGCGGCAGCCACAGCGCGCGCAGCTTGCAGCGCAAGATCGAAAAACGGCATTGAGATGCTCCAGTCGACAGGGATGCGCACGCCACAAAGGAGCGTGCGGTGTCAGGTCGAGAGGAGACCCCGAGGTGGTCGTTCCAGGCGACTGGTTGTCCACGAGCCGATTACGAGGTCGTCGGGAATGACAAGTCGGCTCGTGAACCGATAACGGTCAATGACCGGTGTTGCAGAAGAAGCCGACACCGTCGGATTGTGATGAACGCAACAATCGAGACCACGATTTGAAGGATCAGGAGCGTCCTGGGTCCGCCCGTCGCGATGTGTCTGATCAATCGCTGTATCGCCAACACCCAAACCGTCGCCGAAAGCGCGGCAGGCATGCGACGAATGGGCGTGCAACAAGGAGCCCGACATGGCGACCACAACCAATGCGACCAGCATCAAGCGTGCTGAGCGCCAAAAATTGCGGGCGATAGCCAAGTCGCGGTACAAGCCGGGGGATCCTGACGTCAATCTTCGGCCCTAATAGCTGAGCTCGGGCGGTGAGGCAATCGGTGGGGTCTCAGAAGGCGGATCAAGACCAAACGGTGTTGAAACGTAGGCGCCGGCGGCTCGCTCCGACAGACTCTGATTTCCAGCATTTAAGGGCCAACTTAGCCTCTCCGCGATGCTCGGGCTGTCCAAGCGTTCAGTCAGCGCGCCTGGAAGGCTATGGCATCAATCACGTGAAAGGATAGACGGCGCCGACGTAGGTATGGCAACTTCGTCGTCATGCTGTCGGGAAGCGCTTATCTGGGAGCCGCGGTCGCCGAGATCGCTGGTTGTTTTGCGTTTTGGGCGTGGCTACGCCTGGATCGATCGGCGTGGTGGCTCGTGCCTGGCATGATGGCGCTAGCGCTATTCGCCTATCTGCTGACACTGATCGAAAGTTCAGCCGCTGGCCGCGCATATGCAGCCTATGGGGGCGTCTACATAGCCACTTCCATACTTTGGTTATGGGTTGTTGAAGGGCACCGGCCTGCTCGTTGGGACATATCCGGGGCGGCAGTCTGTCTTTTGGGTGCTGGCATTGTCCTGTTTGCACCACGAGGACCTTGATCAGTACGCGTGGGACACTGCGGGGCCTGAGCAATAGGCCCGATGCCCCCTAGATGCCGGTGCGGCGTCGCCTTTGACGCTCCGAAGTAGGGCACCCACCTCTGTCGCATCAGAGTGTCGGCGGCGGGCAACATATCACCATAAATTGCGCCCCTCTTTGGAAGTCAGCGCGGCCGCCCTTTCCTGCTGCGCTTGGGCTTGGCCTAGGGAAGGCCCGCCATGGTCGTGGTATACTTTGGTCATCACAGGAATTTTGATTTGTTGCGCAATCTTGCCAATTGGGTGTGGTCAGTACTTGATCTGCTGCCATTGGTCCGCCCCCTAACCACACCGAGAGAGCGATGACAACGGAGCGACAGGCCCATTGGGAAAACGTGTATTCCACCAAGGGCGAGACGGAGGTGAGCTGGTTTCAGGAATCCCCCCAGCCTTCCCTGGATTTGATGGCGCTGGTTGGCGCGAAAGCCGACTCCGCCATCATTGACATCGGTGGCGGTGCATCGCGGCTAGTTGATGCTCTTCTGGCTGAAGGCTTCACTGACATTTCCGTCCTCGACCTTTCGGCCGAAGCTTTGGACGTAGCCCATGCGCGCTTGGGTGACGCAGGCCATCGAGTGAAGTGGATTGTTGACGATGCCACCGAATGGGAGCCACCACAGCTTTATGACGTGTGGCATGACCGTGCCGCCTTCCATTTCCTGAATGGGGAGGACCAACGACAGGCTTACCTCCAACGTGTCAGGGAGGGTCTGCGCACCGGAGGCTACATCATCATGGGCACGTTTGCGCTTGATGGCCCCGAGAGATGCAGCGGCTTACCCGTGACCCGTTACAGCACAGAGAGCCTTTCGGCGTTCTTGGGCGAGGGGTTCGCCCTGGTGGATAGTCGCCGACACGAACACGCCACGCCGTGGGGCGCCGTTCAGAGATTTGTATTTGGCACATTCAAGCGTGTTTCATGACTTAGGGCCTGCGAACCGCGTCTCCGCCGTCGAGCTGCGGTGCGAAAACGCATGGAAATGCGGGGGCCGTCAAACCCGGCGCTTGGCGATCTCCCGGTAGAGAGCCTCAGGCGTTATCCCAAGTTCGGCAGCTAGTAGCTTCCATCCCCCCTTTGCGGGAATGCTACTTTCATGACACGCGAGCCAGACATCGAGGCGATCGGCAACGGTCCTTACCGACAGAATTTCTGCCCGCAAACGAGCCCTCTGGACCTCGCGTGCCAGATGCACCTCCACCGACAGGGCCAGATCCCGGTCCTCAGCGAGGCGCCTAACGAGAAGACGTCGCTCGATCAGCAAGAGCTTCAACTTCGTCTCAGCGACGGCATCGCAATGGTAGACGTCGTTGTGGAGCGAGGCCTCAGCGAGGATCGCTGGTGCGCAGGCGCGCTGTAGGATCAGACTCGCGCCGCCTTCAAGATGGCGAACGAGGTGGGCACGGCCGTCAGCAACCACGTAAAGGTACGTGATCGCGTCGCCCGTGCGAAATACCGTGTCGCCCTCAGCAAAATCACGGGAGGCAAAGGAGAGCGAGCGAAGCCGGTCGAAAACGGCAAGGGACATGATTTCGATCATGCGCCCCATGATTGATGCGTGGCAAGAGACGGGGAACTTCACCGGAGCCTCATCATGCGATTTGCCATCGTTTCTGCGCTTGCCATTCTCCCGTTGGTCGCACACGCACAACATGCACCGCATCGGCATGGTGCGCCTTACTCGGGATTGGAGCGGCGTGAGATAAAGAGCCTCTCAAACGAAGATCAGGCAGATCTCCGTCGCGGCGCTGGCTGGGGATTGGCATTGCCCGCCGAGCTGAACGGCCATCCCGGACCCTCACACGTCCTAGAGATGAAGGTGGAACTGGCGCTTACGGATCAGCAGATCGAGGCCGTTTCCCGAATATTCGAGCGGATGCGTCAGGATGCGATCGCAGAGGGTGAGCGCTTCATCGCAGCGGAAAATACGGTCGAAGCGCTTTTCCGTGAACGGAGCGCGGACGAGGATGCGCTACGGCGCGCAATTGGTGCCAGCGAAGCCAGCCGCGCCAGGCTACGCTTGATCCACCTCCTGGCACATCTATCGACCCCGGCGCTGCTCACGGAGGCGCAAATCGCGCGCTACAAGCAGTTGAGGGGATACGCTTCCGATCCGTGTGCCGCCGTTCCATCCGGGCATGACCCCTCAATGTGGCGCAGGCACAACGGTTGTGGGGGGTGAAAGTGAGATCGTTTTGCAAGCCGCAGGCGGCGTTGCCTTATTGACGACTTACGCAACATGGTTTTCGCTAAGATTTTGCGGTCGCAACCAAACTTGGGAGGCAGCCAAAGCCGCCTCCCGCGTTAGCCCGATCGTCAGCGCATCGGGCGCAGGTTGGTGTAGGCGCCGGTCGTCCGCAGGGTGACCGTCACCGGCTGAGAGGTACGGTTGCGGAAGAACCAGCCGTGCGAGCCGTCGAAGCCCGCGGTCAGGACGCCCTCGTCGAACGCAACGCCACGGGCCGTCTTGTAGGACGTCTCGCGACCACCGCCGGCCCTCGTGCCGTGCATGTCGTAGTTGATGGGCCCACCTTCCGAGCGCCACGAATAGCGGATGGCGGTGCCGTTCGGGGCGGTCATCTTCCATTCGACACCTTCGCCGGGCTTCAGCGGGATGACGGTTTCATCCGTCCGCTCCGCAGTCTGCGCATGCGCGGTGCCGATGATGCTGGCCAAGATAAAGCCGCCGATGCTGGAGCGCGGCGCGGGGGCCGGGGCTGTGTCGCGGCTCCTGTCGTCGGCAGCCTCGCGGGCGAGCTGCATCTTGATCTCGCCCATCTGGGTGAGGCCGAGGGTGCGACCGATGCCGGTGGGGTCGACCGCATACTCGGACGGCAGGACGATCGTCACCAGGATGGCGGTCGCGGCGACGGCGGCGATGGCGGTGGACTTCAGGAGCTGCGCGGTGGTCGGCAGCTCTTCACGGGACGGCATGTCGGAGTTGTACATGATGGTGTCCTTGTTTCAGCTCACGAAGTAGCCGGTCAGCTGGTAGCCGACCAGAACGAAACCCGCGGCCATCATGGCCACGTTGGCGGTGTAGGCATGGCGTCGGAACCCGTCGGTGCGGCGCCAGAAGCCCATGGCGATCAGAATGCCGGCGAGCGCCAGCAACTGGCCGATCTCCACCCCGACATTGAAGGCGAGGAGGTTTTGCAGGAGGCCGTCAGGAGCGATCTTGTATTCGAGGATTTTGGTCGACAGTCCGAAGCCGTGGAACAGCCCGAAGATGAGCGTCGCTGCCTTGGTGTTCGGCTGGAAGCCGAACCAGCGCTGGTAGGCGCCGAGATTGTCGAGAGCCTTGTAGACGACCGAGAGACCGATGATGGCGTCAATGAGGAACGAGTTGATCCCCACGTTGAAATAGACGCCGAGCAGCATCGTGGTCGAATGCCCGAGGGCGAAGAGGCTCACATAGATGCCGATATCCTTGAGGCGGTAGAGGAAGAAGATCACGCCCGCCAGGAACAGCAGGTGGTCGTAGCCCGTCACCATGTGCTTGGCGCCGAGATAGACGAAGGGGATGAGGTGCACCCCCGTGATCTCCTGGATGTAGCCCTTGTCGCCTTCGGCGACGGCATGGGCGAAGGCCTCGGAGACCCCGAGGGTCGCGAGGCAGAGGGTCAGAAGGGACAGGCCGAGGCACCTTTGCACGACGCGTGCAGCCGCAGGCTTCCCTTCGCGATGGGATCGCATGGGAGAATTCCAGTTGATGTGAGAACAGCCGACCGGGTGGCCGGCGCCGGATCAGAACGGCGTGGCCGAACGTGGTGGCCGTTCGAGGGGCCAGGTCACATCAAGTGGGGGCGAGGCGTGAAGCGTCGCGCGGACCGCCAAGCGGACAGGTCCGAAGGCGTAGTGGGGAGCATGCGCGAGCCCCAACGTGACATGGGAATGATCCGGCCCGTGCGGAATGTGCTGGCCGCTCTCTCCGTCATGGTCGTGCGAGTGAGGATGGCCGTGTCCATGGTCGTTGTCCGATATGGCGATGGCCGCGGCATGGCTCGCCCCGGCGCCGCGCCAGAACGCAGGCCCCGACAGGCCGAGCAGGACGGCCAGCATGAAACAGATCAGGCGTCGGGCGCGCAGCGACATCGTTTCCTCTGTGCTGCCGGAGGTCGGCAGGATTATGGCACGGGTCATCGCCATAGCGCAGCAACTCCGACCAGCACCAGAATTGTGCCTGCAAGTCCATCGAGGATACGCCCGGCGGTGTGAATGGACCCACCAACCCGGGCAGTGGCTGCGGTGGCCACCTCGCGCATGGCGACGCTGAGAACGGCGACCAGACCCAGGGGGATCGCGACGCCGAGCATCATGGCAACCGCGAAGGTGAGCCCCACCTCGGGCACGCCGCGGGAGATCGCATAGAACATCACGAACAGGGTGAGCGGACAGGGAATGAGCCCTGCCACCACGCCGACGCCGACGCTGTCGCCATGCCGTTTGTGATCAGGCCCGCGCCAGGCGCGAACCAGCAGCCAAAGCCCGATCACGAGCAGCAGGCCGCGGCTGATCAGTTCAAGGGTCGGCGCCTGCCCCGCCCCCGTGATGGTGCGGCGGACCAGGGCAGACGAGGTTACGGCGAGAGCGACCGCCATGCCGACATGGGTTGCCGCCAGCAGGAAGGCGGTGAGGCACGCCTTTGCCACCGCCATGCGGGACCCGATGAGGTAGGTTGCGAGAACCGTCTTGCCGTGCCCCGGCGTCATGGCATGCGCCGCGCCGAAGGCGATGCCCAGCGGCAGGACGGCCGCCAGCGCCGCCCAGTCCCTCTGGCCGGCAAAGGCCGCGATCTCGGCCGACAGGAACTGCCGTATCCACGACTGCAGGTCGAAGAGGGCGGCCCAGAGGCCGCTGACGCCGCTCAATAGGGCACTCCCCGGTTCGCCGAGCGTTGCTATATCCTCCCCGGGGGGATAGGCATAGCCCATGAGCGGACACATTCACGCGCACCATGCCGACATCGCCAAGCGCCTGAAGCGCGCCGAGGGTCACCTGCGGACGGTCATCGCCATGATCGAGCAGGAAAAGCCCTGCCTCGACATCGCCCAGCAGCTTCATGCGGTGGAGAGGGCCATCACCCAGGCCAAGAAGACCCTGATCCAGGACCATCTCGACCATTGCCTCGAAGCGACCGTCGGCGAGGTCGGGGCGAGCCAGCGCAAGCCGATCGACGAGTTCAAACAGATCACGAAGTACCTGTGATGATCGCCGTCCTCCAGAACCTCACCTATCGCCGCCTGTTCCTCGCCCAGGTCGTGGCCCTGATCGGCACGGGACTGGCGACGGTGGCGCTCGGCCTGCTCGCCTTCTCGCTGGCCGGCGCCAATGCCGGGGCGGTGCTGGGAACCGCGCTCGCCATCAAGATGATCGCCTACGTCACCGTGGCGCCGATCGCCTCGGCCTTCGCCGAGCGCGTGCCGCGGCGGGCGATGCTGGTGGCGCTTGACCTGGTGCGGGCGGGCGTCGCGGTCCTCCTCCCCTTCGTCACCGAGATCTGGCAGGTCTATGTCCTGATCTTCGTGCTGCAATCAGCTTCGGCCGCCTTTACCCCGACCTTCCAGGCGACCATTCCCGACATCCTGCCGGATGAAAAGGACTACACCCGCGCGCTCTCGCTCTCGCGGCTGGCCTATGACCTGGAAAGCGTCGCGAGCCCGATGCTCGCGGCCCTCCTTCTGGTGTTCATCTCGTTCCACAACCTGTTCGCCGGCACCGTGATCGGTTTCCTGGTCTCGGCAGCCCTCGTCATGTCGGTGACGCTGCCGAGCCCGAAGCCGTCGAAGCCGCGCGGCATCTACGACCGCACCACGCGCGGCATCCGCATCTATCTCGCCACACCGCGACTGAGGGGCCTCCTCGCCGTCAATCTCGCGGTGGCCATGGCCGGCGCGCTCGTTCTCGTCAACACCGTGGTCTATGTGCAGGCGAGCTTCGGGCTCGACCAGCAGAGCACCGCGCTTGCGCTTGCAGCCTTCGGGGCGGGCTCCATGGCTGCAGCGCTCGCTCTGCCCAGCCTCCTCGAACGGGTTGCGGACCGGACCGTCATGCTGGCGGGCGCCGGGCTGCTGACTATGGGAACACTGGCGGCTGCTGCGGTCCCGTCCTATGCCCTGCTCCTGCCACTCTGGTTCCTCATCGGCATCGGCTATTCCGCAGCCCAGACCCCCTCAGGCCGGCTACTGCGGCGCTCAGCTCATCCCGAAGACCGCCCGGCAATCTTCGCCGCCCAGTTCGCCCTCTCCCATGCCTGCTGGCTCATCGCCTATCCCCTCGCCGGATGGGCGGGATCGGTGCTGGGGCTCTCCCTCACGGCGTTGGTGCTGGCGACCGGGGCGGCCCTCGCCATGATCATGACGCGCATCGTCTGGCCCGCCGACGACCCCGAGGTGGTTCAGCACAGCCATCCAGAACTGCCCGCGGATCACCCTCATCTCGCCCAGCACGGACATGGGTCGCAGCACGTACACCCTTACGTCATTGACGACAGTCACACCGACTGGCCTTCAGAGCGCTAATTCGGATACGCAAAAATGAGGGTTATTGCACCATTGGGGCTGATAGACGGAGCACGCGCCATTGTGGCAACCATGGGCGCATGGGGACAGTTTTCGCATTTGTGGGAGCCGCAATCGCCGAGATTGCAGGTTGTTTTGCCTTCTGGGCCTGGCTTCGCCTCGATCGATCAGCCTGGTGGCTAGCACCCGGAATAGTGGCGTTGGCTCTGTTCGCGTACCTGTTGACCTTGGTCGAAAGTTCAGCCGCTGGCCGCGCCTATGCAGCGTATGGAGGTGTCTACATCGTCGCTTCAATAGCGTGGCTATGGCTAATTGAAGGGCATCGGCCTGACCGTTGGGACATATCTGGAGCCGCGATCTGTCTGTTGGGTGCGAGTATCATATTGTTAGCACCCCGAGGGGCCTAACCCGATTCATGCGACACTGGGGCTCAAGCTTCAGCTAGGCGAAGAACGGCAACACCCGGCCGCTTGGCTACCGTGATCTGCGGCCGCCTGTATCGGCGGGCACGGAACGGAGCCAAAGGAACAGAATACACAGCAGTCGCCCGCCAAAGGCTTCAACAGCGTGCCGCAGCCTTTGCATCCATAGAAGAACTGGCAGGCGTCGGTCGGCATCATCTCAATGGCCTGATGGCCACATCGAGGGCAGGTGATGACGGATCGAAGCTCGACGGTCATTAGCGCACCAACCTGAGAAAAAAGGGCTCGATATAGGGCGCCCAGACTGTCGCCAGCCCGACGAGGGTAGACCCCAGAGCCAGAAAACCAATAGTGCGCCACGACGTACCCGCAGCAGCGCAGGTGCCGTAGCTGTTGAAGGCAAGAGATCGCCGCCGCGAGAAGTACAACCACCAGCCCGCGAGCAAGGCTACGGCGGCTGTTCCGAGGAGGTAGGGACGGATAGCGGCCAGGAACTCAAGACCGCTGAAGACAGCTCCCGTCGCTCCCAAGCCCGCCAGCGCAAGGGGTACGATGCAACAGGATGAGGAGACGAGCGCCGTCAGGCCGACCGCGGCTCCCGCGCCAGCGAGAAGGCCCGTTGGCGGCGCGGGGATAGTTGTCGGCCGCTCGGCTTCCGAAAGCCGTATATCCGTCATGGGTACTGGCGCTCCATCAGAGTTCGTGACAGCCTACATCCTGTAGCGACTACGGGAACAAGGGAAAAATCATCACGATGATGAGAGGGCTTACCAGCGGGCAGCTTGCCAAAGCGGCAGGAGTGAACCTTGACCGTCCGCTATTACGAGAACATCAAGCTCATGCCGCCTCCCCCGCGTACGCAAGGCGGGCACCGCGCCTATGACGCTACTCATGTTCGGTGGCTCACTTTCATCCGGCGGTCGCGAGGGCTGGGTTTCAGCATCGACGAGATCCGTGCCCTCCTGGCGCTGGCTGCCCCCGAGCACGGTTCGTGCGCCGAGGTGAAGGAGATCGCGGCCAAGCACCTTGCCGAAGTTCAGGCTAAAGTGGCCGACCTCGCGAAGCTTGAAGCCATTCTGGCCCAGACCATTTTACAGTGCACCGGAGAAGCGGCCGCCGCGTGCCCGGTTCTTGATATGCTCGATGCCAGATAGGTACATAAATTAAAACTTCAGGTGGACACGTCGAATCGAATCAATGCCTTAGCAGTTGCCATACTCCGTTGCGAAATCTTGCACAATAGGTGCGGGTAAGACGCTGCGGCCCCGCTAGGATGTCCTTGGGGACGTCCTCTAGAGGCCAGGCGCCGAATGTCAGCAATGGCGGCGCAGAACGGGCCCGCACCGGTCGCCGCTCCTGGAACCCCAGCTGATATTTCCAAGGTCTGCTTGCTGCGTGAGCGAACTCCGATACCTTAGGAATTTTTATAGTGCGAGAGCTGTGTTGTGCCCTCTGCGGACACCAATGCCTTGGGGGGCAATCGACGACGCTGGCAGAATTGGCGGAACGTGCATCGCAGTTGGCATGGTGCGCAAAAGTCGAGGCAGGTGATCCGGGCTTCAGCTCATGCAAGGCGTCACGACCTCTTGCCGTCGAGCGCGACGATCCACAGGCCGATCAGATTAACGACCGGGACGAAGGCGAGCGCCGCCCATAGTGGCGAATAACCGAGCCGCCGCAGGATAAGGCCTACCGGATAGAGGATAAGTGCCAGCAGCGCGACCATCATCACCCAGTGGGTGACGCCCCAGTCGCCCATCCACATCGTTTCGC
>Ga0208243_1000696_pt1 | contig 15789 bp, 15 predicted proteins | sample Subbio2Aug_QV12A_FD_184826 | JGI IMG/M metagenome (GOLD analysis project Ga0208243, IMG submission 184826) | Serpentinite rock and fluid subsurface biosphere microbial communities from McLaughlin Reserve, California, USA - CR12Aug_QV12A (SPAdes) | ecosystem: Environmental > Terrestrial > Deep...
GCGGTTGAGCGTGAACCTCTATGACTGATGCTTCATACACTATTTCCTTATTATCAATTCTGACACTATGAAGACCTTCTATAGCCTTAATTAATTCCTTCTCTAAGGCTGTATTCTTCTCTTTAGAAGGAACACCAGTAACTACTTTTATAGTAAAAATATTCTCGTTACTACAATGCTTTGAGAGTGCATAGGCTATAGCTCCTTCAATAGCAATCATAAAACCTCTATCGGTATATCTACCTTCCCCTGTATTGGTCATCAGATTACTAGATGCACATATTTTCAAAATATCCTGACCCATACTATAAATCTCCTTAAAGGTCTTTGATTCAATCTTGAAAATATTATGCTTAGCAGCTATACCTAGCTCATCATCACCTTCTAACCTTCCTAATACTGATGGAATACTAATGCTGCCCTTTTCAGTTGCAATTTTGATATATCCATTTCCAATGTCCACGCCCATAATAATATTATCCACTTTTAATCCTCCCTTTCTCTAATTATTTTTCCACCAAATTTCGTTGATTTAATTTTATTAATGAAGTCTTTGTTCTCGTCTGCTGAAACAAGCACAAGCCCTATGCCGCCATTACTGATACAAGCATATCTATAATACTCCTTAAGCTTATAAAGCCTTGTAAGTCCATCTGAGAGCCTTATACTAGGTTTAGAGTGGGCTGGGGCTATCTTAATTGATCCATCCAGTGCCTTATAATGTTTGGTCTTATAATCTGAGATATAAATTGTGTAAAAGCCGTTATTATATATCTCTTTACCATTGAGGATTATAGCTTTAGTGAGGGTATCAGTTGCATCACTAAATGCCTTTATAGCTTTGAAATCCAATTCATAAGCCTTGCAAAGTGCTTTAATAATATCATCCCTGCTTACCGCCTTGTCCTTAGCCAGTAGCTCCTTTAATACTGAATTTAATATCTGGTCGTCCAAATAAATAATTCACCTCCGTTCATTAAAATCTTTTATACGGGAGAATACAGGATTAATAAATGTTCTTTGTACAAAGGGTATAGACATTGATTATGATCCTACTTTCTTTTGTGCAAAGAGTATTAAAATTTCCTGTAAAATTCCGTGTTAAACAGCTTGGTTATTGATAAATGCTATAAATTTCTACTTATATATAGCTGCTATTGGCTGGCGAATATTAAGTGAATAAACTATTAATCAAATACTATTTTTAAACGAATAAAGTACTAATGAGCTGCTAAAACAGCTCTTTTTTATATAGAAGTGTTGAAAATACTAGTGTGGAATAAAAAAATAAAGCAGGGGCTATTCCCTGCTTACTAAATTTTTATTTTGACTTTTTACCATGCAACCTTTCGTCTAAATTACGAAGCATACCTATAAATTCATCACCACTATACTCTTTAACAACAATGCCCTGGTCTGCTTTCTTTTTAAGCTCCTCCAGTTCTTTCATCAGCTGCTCCTTGGTATTTTTTTTCTTTGCCACTACTACCATCTCCTTAATTTTTTTTTATTTTGTGTAGCACTATTCTAAAGCTTGCTGTATGGGTGAAAAATTAAGCTGATATGAAATTTATTTTGATATGAGTTTAGTAAGTAACCTTAAAATATAGACTGACAGTTAGATAGTAAGAAAGAAATTATTTGCAGGAGGGAAGAGGTTTGTGAGGGAGGTATGTATAAGTAAAAAACCTTTTAAAGTGCTATTAAAATAGTTGAAAAAAAGTTTATAAAAAGATATTGTAATAAATTTTGATATGTGATAAAATAAAAGATTGACATATTTTAAATTTCATATATAATAGAAATTAATAAAATATAATATATGGAAGGGGGAATGTTGTTTGAAGAAGGGTAAGGTAGTAAGTATATATTTAAATGAGGATATATTAGAATTTATAGACGATATGTCAAAGCACCAGGGTAGAAGCCGAAGTAATACGCTAACTCAACTGCTTAAACAATGTAAGGAAGAAAGCTGTAAATAGCGAGGTGAGTCTGAAACAGAGTATATTCACCGTCACTATATATAAGCACTAATAAAGTAATACTAAGCACTTAACCGTAGGTAGTAATTTACGCTACGTAGACGCTACTCAGACTGAAAAGCAGAAAAAAAGACACTGGAATATATAGATGAAGATTCACCTTGCTGATTTTAAAAAAATAAGATAAGGTGGTCGGTCACTATGACAAACATTAAAGAAAGCAATTTTGAAGAATTACTGGTTAAATTTGAACCTATGATTAAAAAGGATGCAAAGAAATACTCAAGCTTCTGTGAACACTATAGGGAAGACCTAGAGCAAGTAGGTAAACTAGCACTATGGGATGTGGTAGGCAAGCCAAAAACTGCAGCCAAAAGAATTAAAGGTGCTATGAATGATTATGTAAGAGAGCTAGGTCATAATGGTATTAAGATAATGCGTGTGGATTCACAAAAGGCTCAGGATATAAGGAAATTGAAGGGAGAAGGTAAAGTCAGACAGGAAATTGCAGAGCAGCTCGGAATGTTTGAATTAGAGGTATATAGGCTAGAAAGTATTAATAATATCCAATACCTAGATCAAAGCATTTCAGGAGAAGATGAGGGCTTTACGCTATATGACACCTTGTCAGGGGTTATTGAAGCAGGGTATGACAGAGTTCTTGATAGAATGTCTGGTATAGAAAATGAAGACAACGAACTACTTAAAAAGTTGGAAAAAATCTACGGAGACAGAAAAAACGCCTATATAGCTATGTGGATAAAGGAACAGTATGAAAATCCGAACCACAAAGAGACACAGAAACAATTGGCAGAAAGATTAGGTATTAGCGAATCCGCATTATCGCAAAGAATAGGAAAAATTAAAGGAAAAAGTGAAGAACAAGAGGAAAATCATAGAATATTATTTTTAAATTTATTACAACAGGGGGAGGAACGATATGACAACTAATATTAACTCTGTAAATAAAGAAGTCCCCTTGAGCGTTGGTAGCACTCAAGAGGACATAGAGATAAAACATAGTTCAGCTAATTCAAGTATATCAGGGTTTACAAATAATGTAAACCCTCCCTCTTTAAAAAAGCCTAGACCTAGAGTTTCCAATTTGGATGAAATTAAGCAAGCCCTCTCTATTCAGAGGGTTCTTCAAGGTTTAGGTATAACAATTGCTGATAGCGATAAGAAAATAAATTGTCCACTGCCTGACCATGATGAGAAAACCCCATCTTTCAGTATTTATAATAATGATAAATTATGGCAATGCTTTGGTCAGTGTAGTACTGGTGGAGATAGTATCAGGCTTATCCAAAAACTATTGAATTGCACTTATATAGAGGCTGTAAATAAGGCTGGGGAGCTATCAGGTATTACACCAGTGTTTTCTAATATAAGCAAAGAAGAGATTGAATCAATGCAGAATGAAAGTAAGTTACATGACCTTTTTGAGGCTTTGACAGAGCTTTTTTATATTTCTCTGTATAACACAGAAGGCAGGACAGGATTAGTTTATTTAAACAAACGACACGTGGAGAATTCGTATATTAAAAACCTGAAAATAGGATATAGTCCTAATACAGGTTTTAAAGAAGAAATAATAAATATTGCTGAGGATATGGATATATCAATAAGTACACTTGTTGAAAGTGGTCTGCTACATCTTGACTCGGAGGATAAGGATGTCATTCCTACGACAAATAACACTAATTCTGCACTTAGAGATTGTATTACCTTCCCTATTATAGTTAATGACAGAGTAGTTGGTTTCATTGGTAGAAGGGTATGGGATACAGCAACAGCTAAATATATCAAAGTGGGAAATTTTGGACTATGGAATGCTGATGTAGTGTTGGATGATAAGGAAGCATTCGTTACCGAGGGTATATTTGATGCACTAAGTGCTATGCAAACTGGAATTTCAAACGTTTGTGCCTTGTTGGGTGTCAATGCACTAAAGGAGGATGAGGCAAATATATTAAAGAAGGCGAGTAAAATCTACCTCTATCTTGATTCTGATGATGCTGGCGTACGTGCTTCAATAAAAATAGCTGAAAGGCTTGGGCATAGGGCTTTTATAGTCGAAGGCACCACAGCTGGCAAAACTAAAGACCTTAACGGATTATTCGACAAAATGTGGGAACAGGAAAAGGAAAATATTGATATAATAGAGTGGGAGGCAGCATATGAGCGTTTGTTGAGGGATATTAAGGCAGTTTTAGATAGTAAAATAAGTCAAGCTAAAAATCTTATTGAAATCAAATTTGAAGAGTGGAAGGAGATAGAGGATGAGACTGAACGCTTGGATAAGCTGTCTGACGTTATCACGTTAGCTTACCAACAATATGACGGCAACCCTGCCTTACTTGAAAAATTCGGCAAAGCACTTAAGGAATTCAAAATAACATCTAAGGTCTTTAATGAGTTTGTTAAGCAAACAAAAAAAACTATAGGAGATAAAAATAAAAAATATTATGTAGAACATTCCGAATGGGAAGTCATAGATAATATTCTATATAGAACTGTCTTGGACAGGCAATCGCAATTATGGATTCAGAAAGAAATATGTACAACCCCACCCAGTATTGAAAAGATATTAAGGAATACTCAATCAAACCTCAGTGAAACCCAAATTAGCTTCACAGATAAAAGAGGTCGTTTCCGCTTCGAAGTCATATCAGATAGCAATACTAAGAAAGGATTATTAGATGCCCTCAAAGGTACTGAGTTTGATATTAATGAGGGGAATGCAGCACATCTAATGGATTACATCAGGTATCTTGATATACAGCTTGGAGCGAATGCTGAGGAGTCAAATCTGGTTGAGCGTTTTGGCTGGCATAACGAATATAGCTCATTTGTAATAGGTTATGATACGATTGGAGAGCAATCTATTGTATTTCAAGGTGCAGGTCCTGGAGAGCAATCATACGCAAAGAAATATACTGCAAAAGGTAATCTTGAGGGTTGGAAAGAAATCATTCCTCTAATATCAGATAAAAAATGGATGATGCTTGAGCTGTATTCAAGCTTTCTGCCGCCACTATTGCCTATATTAGAATCATCGAATCTCATAATATCAAATTATGGTAATACATCTCAGGGTAAGACACTGACCAATAGAGTAGCTTGTAGTGTATGGGCTTCTACTAACCAAAATACTAAAGATGGTACTGCATTATATGACGGTCTTGGTATGACCCTTGATAAGCTCGAAAAAAGTATTGCTATGCTGACTCATGTGCCGATGTTTATTAATGATACCCATATGCTGAAGGATAGTGTAAAGAGTCTCTTAACCTATATGATGGAGTCTAGTCATGGTAAGGGTAGAGGCGGTTTAAATAGGGGAAGTCAATTAGATAGAGTATTACGAACGACGTTATTCGCAACTTCTGAAAGTCCTCTGGTCAGTGATGGAGCTTCAAGAAATAAGGGGGAGCTGGCGAGGGTAATTGAATTTCATGGATCACCTGTTGAAAAAAATGATATCATGCTTGTTGAAAAAATTAATAATATAATAAATAGTCATTACGGACATGCAGGAAGGCTTTTTGTACAGAAATTAATTGATCTTAAGGGTGATTTTGACAATATAAAGAGCCAATATAATCAGATAAGAACAGATACTATAGATACCTCTCAATCAAATATCTTAAATAGTCTTATACCTAATGCCAGTGCTATTATAGTGGCAGGAATATTGGCAGACGAGTTTCTAGGATTAGGTCTAGGTAAGGATAAGATTAAAGCTGATATTATGAACTGCCTTGAAACAATAAAAGAAGATACAGAACTAGATATGGAGGCTTACCATATAAGTGCTTTAAGGGTGGTTTCGGACTTCTTTGTAGTCAATAAAAACTCTTTTTACTATAAAAGGCATGGGGACAGCTCAGACCCTGAGTGTGATGATAAGAATGAGTTCTTAGTTTATGGCAAAGAAAAGTATGGTATATGGAGAGAAGACGTAGAAAGCCCATTTATAGCTGTAAATAAAACAATCCTAGATGATTACCTTAAGAAGCATGATGTAGACCCAACTAGGTGCTATAAGGGGTGGAAGAACGATGAATATATTGAAACCAATAGTAAGGGGTATACCAAGTCGGTCTATGACCCACAGACGAAGGCAAGCCCACAAATGGTTAAGTTTCCAATGAGTGGTTTAAAAGAATTCTTAGGTGAGGTAATAAAAATAGATTACCCTGTACCGAGGAATTTAAGAGTAGTTAGCAATAAGGATATAAAAGAAGTGTTTGGGGTATAGAATCTTAGGAGGTCAGAAGGATGTGTAAGTTTATCTGCCTCCTTTTTTAATGCTATATGGTGGAAGTGATTGGAAATGCATGTCTGTGACTTTTATTATAGCATTGTTAAAAGCTATAAAAGTCACACGCTAGTAATTTCAAGGCATGTAAGGAGTTTTTAAGATTTTTATTAGAAAATGAAATGTTATAAAATGACTGTAAATATTGAAAATGCTGGCCTGTGACTTCTGTGACCGTCTGTTACCAAAAGTCACAGAAAAAAGTACGAGTAGCTAAGTTCTAAAAGCATTGGAAATACTATGGTATATATATTTTTTAATTATATATTATTATATCTCTATGACTCTGTGACCATTTTTAGATATATATATACACGTTAGGAAACAAAAATACTACTTCCAATAATTGGCAATCAAACAAAGTATATATTTTTTTTATTAAAAGAAAAATGATTAATGAAGGTCACAGAGTCACAGAACTATAAGAAACTTGCTATACATATTGGTATCACTAGATTTCAGTTCTGTGACCAAAGGTCGCAGAACTGTCACAGAAAGCTATCAAAAGTCACAGGCCTTGGAAATGCTGAATTTTAGTTATTCGTAGTGGACTAGCTATACCCAGTACTTTTAAGAGGAACTTATAGATTTGTCGATTTATAAAAGAAAATGACTAATTATTACGAGAGGGTATCTATTAGGAGGGGAGAATATAGGTGTTATAGAAAGGTTTTAAGGATTGCTATTTGTAGGATATAATTATTGGGGAGGGAATTCTAATGAAGCATTCAATAAAACAAGAATGGTTGAAGGTACTTAAAGAACTATGTGAGGTAAGCAAAAGTATTGTTGATAATGAAGCAATAGCCGTTGTTATATCAAAAAATAATCAAGAGATGAAGCTTGTCCAATCAGATTACGTATATGATTATATATTTTTAGGATTAACTAAAATAACTAAGACTTTAATCGCTATATTGGAGTTAGAAAGAATAGGTTGTTACGAAGATGCGCTTATATTAACTCGGAGTAATTTGGAAATGTATTTTAAGAGCAGAGCAGTTTATTATGATGATAAATTAGTAGACAATTTCATACAAATTGAGTTAGGCCTACACGATAAAAAGTATCGAATTATAAGTTATAACAAAAGGTTAAGAACCAGAATTATTAAATCAATTAATGGACAAGAATTTAATTACTTGGATAATTATAAAGAAATTGCTTTAAGAGCTGATGAAGTATATTTGTATAGTAATTTCTATGGTTTTTTGAGTGAAGTCTGTCATTGTAATATGATTACAAGCGGATATTATAGAAAGACATTTAATGAAGAAAAGTATTCCTACAATGAAAAGAGTGGTGAAGCCCGCTTTAATTTGCTAATGATTAACATAATCATAATAATTAAAGAATTTAAAATATTACTGGATACTAACTTAATTAAAAACGTACAACTCATTAACGATATAAACCGTATAATTGTAGAAGGTAAAAAAATAGTCTTGGAAGGAATTAAAGATGAAATATACTCAATATCTGAACATTTATTGAATATTGAAAAAAGCAAAAAAGTTGACAATGCACAACAAGCAATGAAGTGGAAGAGGTATCTAAAAAAAATAGAAGAAACATACCAATTTATTGAGTCTATATAAACAAATTGCAATATTTTTTAATTGCTCAACGAGCACCCTTTAAGTATGTTTAAGGGTGTTTTTATTATGCCCTTAATTTTACCCTCTTTTATATAGCTTATTAGTAGTATAGGTACTACTATTAATACGAATAAGGAGGTAGGGATCAGGCATGGAAATTAAGTTAAAGTACGATAAGGAAGCCAGTGGAGAGGAGGGAACTACCATGATGCGGTTATATTATTATGACGCAATAAGTTGTTTTGAAGTTGTAGTATCACAACATAATGTATACAGTGATTTTCTTGGGTTATGTAAAGAAATACAGGACAAAACAGGTCTTATATTAAATGAAAAAGAAACTTTTTTTAAGACGCTTAATGAAAGTGTGTATCAGTTAGAGAACCGAATAATTAAAAAGTTTAGGCAAGGGTTGAATGGGGAGGAGTGTTATTATGTTAAATGGTAATAGAAAGACTTTAATATTAATTTTAGTGTTTGCAATGACCTTAGCTTCAATAAGATTAGGCAATGTTACCCACATTGCTTATGCAGATGAACCGCCTACTACTACTATAGAGGAGGGCATAGAAGACACTGAGGGTGAGGCTGGCGAGGAAGGTACAGAAGACGTTACAGCTGGTGAGGAAGGTACGTCTGAGGGCGATACAGAGGTTGGTGGTGGTCAATCTTATTACAATCCTGCTAAAGACATTACAAGCCCGAAGATATTTATTACAGGCTATAATCTGCAAAACGAGGAGCTATTTAGTGAGGAACATGATTTAGATTATATAGGGGAATTTCTATTCCCAGTACAGAAGGTATTTGCCAATCTTATTTTAGGCTTTGTTGTAGCTGATATCCATGTATATAATAGTGAGTATCCCGAATATATCCTAGACTATAGTAATATGATGAATGATTCAGCTACAATCAAGGTAAATTTGAAAGCAATGCAGACCGTCATGTATATTAAGGTTATGTATCTACCTAATACACCTCCAGTGATTATAACACCAATTCCTTACGAGAAAGAATCAGAAGATGAACTAGCCTACAAGGATGATGAAATTGTGAATGACAATGAGGTAGTACATCATATTAAAGATGATACAGAAGAGTATAACAAGGCTTATCATAAGCTGATATCCAATATTCCATATACGATTCTGAAAGATAGCATTATTGACTGGAATAAAGTAACAGGCCTAGAGGATTTAGAGATAGAAGTGGATGCCAGTACAGTAGGAAGAAAAATTATGAAGGTCAAACTTATGGGAAGGGTACTTGAGTATGATATTGAGGTAGTGAAATTGCATGAATATGATAAAAAAATGACTTCAATATCGACAGAACACTGGTCTTCAGGTTACGTAATGAGTGTAGTAGAGGGAGGACTTATAAAGGGTATTCCAACAGAAATAGATTTAGAAAGCGTTGCTACAGTAGAAGAAACCTTTTCAGCGATAGATAGACTTTTATTAAGCAAGAATATCATTAATATGAAATACAACAGGGATATTATAGAGAATAGTATTAGTAATAATAATTATCAAGTAAAATCTGTAATAAGCAAATCGGAAGACATAAAAGATATAGAGGCTAACAGACCGATACTAAGGGAAGAAATAGCACAGCTAATATACTACTTAATGAGAGATAAGCTAGAAGCAGATAAGGGTGTATCTGTAAAATACTATGATATATTTGAGGCAGATAATATTAAAGCTATCATATTTTGTACAAGAGCAGGGGTACTAGAAGGTTATGATAACTATGTAAATCCTAAAGATGTTCTGACAATTGGAGAGCTTTCAGCAATATTATATAGACTAAATAATTTTTTAGAGACGGAGTGGTGATAATACTGCTCTTTTTTATTTATTTTAAAAAAATTCTAAAAATAGCTTAATAAAAGATAAATGAATCCTGCTTATTACTAGTAACAAAATTAAAAAGGAGTGAATTACAATGAAAATATTCAGTTCGCAGAAGAAGACAATTGAAGCTTTCGTTAATAATGAATGTAATAACGGTAAAAGCAATGATGGCAGAGTATGGTTCGAAGATAACGTAATTTATAGCTTCGGTAGGCATTTCCCATTAGCAGTAAGATTTGACAATGGATTTTTTGCCATTAATGATACGAAGTACTCAATGAATACTAGAAAGCATCAAAATATAATTAAAGCATTAACAAGTGGAGTCCATGTTAATATTGTGATGCCGACTAGAGAGACGAAATTAGAAGATTTTTTAAACATGGTAGATTCACTTTTATAATATTAAAGATAGGGTATGTTTAGGGGCAGTCCATGAAAAGATTGCCTCTCTATTTTTTTTGAAAAAATATGAATTGAACTTAATTAGTTCGCCACTATTTACGCTTTATTATAGTAAGAACAAAAAAAGGATGGTGGATATTATGGTACGTATAAGATTTAAGACAAAGGTGGCATTAAGCTTGATACTTATATTATTAACACTTCCAGTCGGTCAGATAGCCAATGATGTTATAGACGATGGCATAATAACAGCACCAACAGTAGAGAGAAAAATAGAAATAGTAACTAACAATGCCAATTATCAAAGAGCAGCTATCAAAGTGGCTATAAAGCCTGTAAAGGCAATTAATGCGGTTATTGAAGAGATAGGAGGTGCGGACGCAAAGAGAGCTGGTGACACTATGTGGCAGCTAATAGGACAGGCAGCAGGGGTTGAGGGCGGGGATTTAGAAACTGTTCTGGACAACTACATCGTTAAATTAGGATATTAAGAAGGAGAGATTGATATGGAATACATGAATTCAAATTTTACAAGATTTGGCAAATTCATTGATGATGACACAGTTAAGTATATGAATGACAAACTCGAGGATGAAAGGTGGGAAAAAATATCATCAGCATTTTATAACTATACTATGCCTATTTATGATAATAAAAAAGACAATATGAGAACCATTTATACTAACATAGAAGACCTCACTGGCATTAAGCTAACGGATAATGAGAAGGTCAAGTTGCATTCTCATAGAGATAAATACATGAATGATAAAGGGGTTGTTAATTATGTCGAGTAAAGGTTATGAACATTACCTAGGGTCTTTAGAACGAGTCCCTGATGGGGTTGTTAACAGTATACAAAAATAAATGATAATGAGGCATTGTAATTATCCAGTTGATATTGAAGTAGTCATCCACTATGATGAAACGAGTCGAAAGTTCGAAGTATAGCCGAGTGCTTAACGAAAAACCAACATGTTGACCAACATGAAGTATCCATTAATCTTGTTAAATCATTTAAAAATTATGTACAATGCCAGTATTATCCAAAGTATTTGCAATTCGATTAATTCTTATTGGAAGTTCTAAAAGAAAGGAGGATAATTAATATGGAAATCAGCATTACAACTGTCTTAATCGCATTAGTGGTGATATGGTTATTCTTTGGAGAAAAGAAAACAGAAATTTCAGAAAACGAGAGAAGGAATATCGAAATGGAAGCCCGGATGACTGAGAAGGTAAGAAGAATGATGGAAAAGGAAAGAAAAAGAGATCGGCATGACGATTATATATGATAAATAAGGAGGTGATAGGAGGAAGCAATAAAAAGACCTTACCAATACTAATAGCATCTTTAGTGAGGTAGGGTCTTCTTCTATAAAGTCAGGAGGGGTCTTATGAAGTTATATAAAAGAATGCCTTTAGCTACTGTGAGGGGCTTACTGTTACTGTTAATTGGAGCTTTATTTTTACTATATTTCATTTTTACTATGCCAACATTTATGGAAGCTAATGATGAACTTGTTCAAGAAAGCAACTTTATACCAAGAATAAGTGAATTCAATATTGAATTAGAAGAATTTAAATTACAAGAAGAAATCCAATTAGATTTAACAACATCATCTAACCTAACAGAAGAAATGATTAATTTTATCCTTAAAGATGGAGGAGAGAACATTATAGGAATAGGTAATGCTTACATTGAAGCTGAGAATCAATACAATGTAAATGCTTTATTCCTTCTAGCTTTAAGTATGTATTCATCTGGTTGGGGTAAGAGTAGGATAGCTTTGGATAAGAACAACTTATTTCACTATGAATCCTATAATAAATGTCCTTATGAATGTGCCAGAACTTTTGACTCAGTAGAAGACAGTATTATATTCGTAGCTATGAAATTAAATAATAATTACTTAACTGAGGGTGGTAAATTTTTTAAGGGATACACATTAAAAGAGGTTAATAAAAAGTATGATTCAAACTTAATGTGGTACTTAGAGATAGCGAAGGTTATGAATGAATTTAAGAGTACACTTAACAGTGAATTCGGTTATTCCTCATAATCAAACAGCACAAGTAAAGGGGGTTAAAGCATGAAAAAATTAATGATGTTAATGTTAGCTTTAGTTTTGATAATAAGTAATTTTGGAAGACCTTTTAAGGTGGAAGCCCTAAATAGTTTCAAAGAAGAAGTAAAAGTTATAGAAGATGGACGCAATAAACTAAAGAACTGGGAAAGGATGAAATTGAACAATATAGGAGATAGTTTGCTTCAGACCAATGGTTGGTATATACAAACCTTAAACAAAAAAGAATTTATGTTAGGGGAATCAATTTTAATAAATATTGATTTGACGGTGTTAAACAAGGGAGAATTTACTGGAATGGAATTAATTGTACCTAATGAAGTTGATTATGATTTTATAGGGTCAATAATTACGACTAAAAATCATCGTTCTATGTTTGCAAATGAAACCTTTATAAATTCTAGAAAGCCTACTGAAAAAGATTTAAAGAACAAATTAATTTTAACTAAAGAAGAAGGGTGGAATAAACAATATCATTTCATTTTCACACCTAAACAAGCAGGAAATCATCAAATAAAAATTATAGGGAGAGACAATTTCGGCGTAGCTTTTGAAGATTACTACAATTTAACTATTTCAAGTAAAATGGTAAGGAAAGAAGAGAAGTTGGCTTTAAACTATCCATTCTATTTTGATTCACTCTATACAATTGAGAAAGTTAATGAAAAAGGTGCTCAATACTTTAAAGAAAATAATTTTGTTAAAATATCAGTGGGAAGTAAAGGAGATATAGAATTAGACAAACAAGGGTTGCTTTACCCAGAATTCAAGTCACAAGATGAAGTTAAATCCTTTTCTTCAAATGAAAAAGACACCCATGTTTATGTATTTGAGTTAAGTGGAAAAGCTACAAAAGAAGTTCCAGAATTTGAAGTGAAAATATCAGAAACGATTGAAAAAATATCTTTCGACAATGCCTTAACTCCTCTTGATTATCATATTAAATATGGAGGAGGGAGTGGAGGCATAACCCCATATCTAAAAAAAGGAATGTCACCACAAGAAGCATCACTTAAAGCAACAATATACGGTACTTTCAGAGATAATAAAGGCAATCTAATAAGTAATACTGAAATCAAATTAATGCCTTTAGGGATGTTAAGTATGACCAATGAAAAAGGAGAATATAAGTTTGAGAATGTAGACTATGGGAAATATTCCGTTCAATTGGCGAATGGAAAAGAATTAAGGAATCAAGGAAGAATTGATGTTGTAATAAATGAAAATTTACTAAAGGAGAATATAATTGAGACGGATGTTGATTTAGACAATACGAAGAATGAGATAAGAGTGGATTATATTCTTAATTTAGGTGCTTCGTCTAAACCCCAAAGACCTTTTATACCACCCATAACTTTAATAATTCTATCCTCTTTATTATTTATACTATTCATAAAGAGAAATAAATTGAACGTCTCTTTAATCGTGAAGGACAATTCATATTTTATTCAAAGAACAGGGGGAAAGCAAGATTACGTTCAAACTAAGATTTCAGTGATAAAGGATAATGAAGAAATATACCATGAAATATTCCCTGTTACTAAGGATTATTTAGAAGAACTCACATATCTGAAAGGAATGGAATTTGAAACAGTCATCCTAGAGTTAACAAAAGAAAGGAATTATAGCAATAAGACTATTATAAAAAAGCATAGATAAAAAAGAGGAGTAGGGTGGCTGGGTTTATATAATATATAAAAAGACAAGCCTTACTCTTTTACAATTTAGTAATAAAGGAGAGATGATTGATGAGAAAGATAATGAAATGGACAACCTTTGTAGCAACATTCTGAACAATTTTTAAAGAAATTTTTCAAATGTTTGAAGAAGGTAATATTAATTCAATATACAACTATCTAGGAATTAAGATATTAAATTATAATCCTAAATTAGGTGAAATAGTATTGAAATATGAGCAAGCCTTATTGCATGAGTTGACTGTATTATTGGTGGTGCTGGTGCTCACTTCTATAATAGGGTGGTTTATTTGGAATATCATTGATAGACTACTCTTTATGAAGTCTAAAAGTATAAAGGATTATATAAAAGAGCCGAACTAAGATTTCGGCTCTTACTTGTATTATAAACTCTATTGAAATTTCTACAGACTAAAATAAGTTTAAAATTTTGAATTATACCTATCTTATTTTAAGATGGTAAAAATAAATAAAAAGGTATCTCTTATAGGGGGCATTCTAAGAGATACTTTATATTGTTTAAATCAAAAACGTTCTATGAGTTCCCCAAGATATGGTTTTCATCTCTTCTACTGATAGTCTTTCTAAAAACCTTGTTCCGTTGTTTGTCGCAGGGTCCCTACTGGTTGTACCAGTGCCATTTGGATATAATTCAGGAATACGATTGATTATGTGTTCCATCCACATATCAATCATTATGTTTCCGACGGCTAACTTGTCTTCAAGTGTAGCATCAAAACCTAGTAACCTTTCTCCGACGTACTCAGGGTCATTCCAGTACGATTTGAAAGGTCTTAACTGAGGATTTGATAGGTTAGGACTTGGTGTTCCGGCAGGGTCTGTTACCATTCTAGGATTTATCATGTTAGTTTCAGGGTGCATCATATTTGTATAGTACCTACCGAAGAAGTCGTAACCTAAAATCATGTATTGTCCGTTTGTTAATCTCTGGTCTGATGAAGGTACGTTTTCTATCCCACCGTATATTACCTGTGAGGCGTTCATGTATCTTACGTAGTTTAACGAAAAATTATCATTATCATCTTTTTCTTCAAACATGTTACCATATTTACTTAAATGATTTTTAACGTCATCTATAGAAGTGAACTGACGATACTGAGAATACAGTGAATTTTTTATATCGTTCATGAAGCTAGGTTCTGCAGTAGTATTCGATGCGTAAGTGTTTACTATTGTTGAAGGTATTAATAATGCTATTACTAACATTATCAATAATAACTGCTTTATTTTTTTGTTCATATTATAATTTTACCCCCTTACGTTATATTAGTTTGTTAGGAACATTATTCTTATTTCTCCTTTACCTGTTCCCTTTAGCTGTATCTTCCTACCTTCTACTGTTATTACTTTTTCTTGGTAATCTTTTAGTGATTCGTCTAGTGATGCCTTTATTGTGCTCATACTAGACGATGATAAATTTTCGATACTTTGAATTAAGTCTATTGTTACGTTGTAGTATTCTTTAGTCGAACGATAAGAACCATTACTGTATGCTACCGTAACCTTATTCTGACTATTTCTAAGTTGAACACCTTCGGACGCTTTTTCAGCAGTAAACCCATACTTAGCTGCTACTGTTTCAGCGGCTTTATGGAAGTCTTTCTCGTCGGTAAATTTTAATCCTCCGTTATTGATACCACCCATTTCGTTTCCTTTGACTGGTGATTCTACACCACGGAAGGTTGTAACTTTCTTTTCACTTAGACGTTTTAGGAATGCTGTGGCTTGAGCTCTAGTAAGGAATTCTTTTGCACCGTATGATTCGAATGTCTTAACTCCTGGAATCATGCCATTCGACAGGTCATTTTCATAC
>Ga0208243_1000697_pt1 | contig 15775 bp, 17 predicted proteins | sample Subbio2Aug_QV12A_FD_184826 | JGI IMG/M metagenome (GOLD analysis project Ga0208243, IMG submission 184826) | Serpentinite rock and fluid subsurface biosphere microbial communities from McLaughlin Reserve, California, USA - CR12Aug_QV12A (SPAdes) | ecosystem: Environmental > Terrestrial > Deep...
GCCATCGTGATAGTCGAACACATACTGGTGCGTCATCGAGGCGAAGACGAGATAGCCGCCAGAGGTGTGCAGCACGCCCTTCGGCTTGCCGGTCGAGCCTGAGGTATAGAGGATAAACAGCGGATCTTCCGCGTTCATCGGCTCCGGCGCGCAGTCGGCCGGCACCTTGGCGGCCTCTTCATGCAGCCAGAGATCGCGGCCCGCCGTCCAATCGATCTTGCCGCCAGTATGCTTCACCACCAGCACCTTCTCGACGCCGGGGCAGGATTTCAGCGCCGCATCGGCATTGGCCTTGAGCGGCACGCCACGGCCGCCACGCAGGCCTTCATCGGCGGTGATGACGAACTTGCTGTCGCAATCCTGGATGCGGTTGGCCAGGCTATCCGGCGAGAAGCCGCCGAACACCACGGAATGGATGGCGCCGATGCGGGCGCAGGCCAGCATGGCATAGGCAGCGGCCGGGATCATCGGCAGATAGATGGTGACGCGGTCGCCCTTCTTGACGCCGTTGGCCTTCATCACATTGGCGAGCTTGCACACCTCGGCATGCAATTGCTTGTAGGTGATATGGGCCGACTTGGCCGGGTCGTCGCCCTCCCAGATGATCGCGGTCTGGTCGCCGCGTTTCGCCAGGTGGCGGTCGATGCAATTGGCCGAGACGTTCAGCACGCCATCGTAATACCAGCGGATATGCAGGTCGTCCTTGGCGTAGGACACATCCTTGATCTTGGCATAGGGCTTGATCCAGTCGACGCGCTTGCCCTGCTCGGCCCAGAAGCCTTCCGGATCGCTCACCGATTGCTGGTAGAGCGCCTTGTACTTGGCATTGTCGATCCAGGACCGCTTGGCCCACGCGTCGGAAACCGGAAACAGCTCGTTATCGGCCATGGCGGTGCTCTCCCTAGGCAACAGATTCTTGTGGCGCCGCTTGAGGCCGGCGCGCTTTCGCTGGGGATTATTCACAAAACATCCGCCAAGGCCAAGCACGAGGCCCCCGGCTTTCGACTAAAGCACAATCAAACAGCGGATTTAGGCGCGTCGCCAGGCAGCAGATTGGCGGTTTGCCGCAGCAGGCCGATCAAGGCATCGAACGGCTCCTGGCCGCCGATCTGCTGCTTGAAGCTGGCCTGCGCCGCGCGCCAGGCCGCCAGGCCGGCACGCCAGGCGACACGGCCCTCCGCCGTGGCATGGAGCGCGCGGCGCCGCGCATCACCGGGGGCGGCTTCCTGCCGCACCAGGCCGAGTCGCTCCAGGATCGCCAGGTTGCGCGTCACCGTGGTGCGGTCCACATCCAGCAGCCGCGCCATCTCGGAAATCGACAGGCCCGGCCGCGCCAGGGCAAAGCCGACCAGGCTGAACTGCGCCGAAGTCAGGCCGGTATTGGTTTCGTAGAACAGGTTCACCCGCCGGGCCAGACGGCGCGACTCATAGCAGGGGCAGTATTCCCGTCCGTCAGGCTTCGGCTCGGGCCAGGGCCGCATATCCTGCCCTGTCGGCAAATCAGGTCCTGCCGCCACGTCAGCCGGGTCGAGAGGGTTGCGTCCAGGGGCGGAATTCATAATATGTGTATCTACACTAATTAAGCCGCCCCGCCAAGGAGGAACCGTCATGGCTGCAGCCGCCCCCCGTTTTCCAAGCGATGTTCAGCCGCCGGCCAACCCGGTTTTCGGCGTGCTGCCGCTGGAGAAGCTGCGCGAACTGGATGGCATCGACCTGTTCCGCGGCCTGATGGACGGCACTTTTCCCGGCGCGCCGATCGCCGAGGGCATGAATATGTGGATCCACGAGGCCGAGATCGGCCGCGTCGTGTTCGCCGCCCGGCCGCAGCGGCGGCATTACAATCCGATCGGCAGCGTGCATGGCGGCTTCACCGGCACGATGATGGACAGCGCCATGAGCTGCGCCATCCAGAGCACGCTGAAGAAAGGCACCGGCTACACCACGCTGGAATACCGCGTGCACCTGGTGCGCGGCCTCTCGGACCAGATCGGCCCGGTCTTCTGCGTCGGCACGGTGGTGAATGTCGGCCGCCAGGTCGGCACGGCGGAAGGCCATCTCTACGATGCCAGCGGCAAGCTCTATGCCCATGGCACCACCACCTGCCTGATCTTCCCTATTTGAAGTTGAAAAAGTCGCACTTGAAGTTCCGAAATACTCTCCGCAGATTGTACTTATTGAGCAAATCGGGAGAGAGTCATGCGACAGCCTGCGATTTCATCCGACGATTTGAATCAGCCGCCACATGTTTGGCGCCTTAGGCATCGGCGAGGCACGGCCCTGCTGCTGGCCTTGCTTGCCGGCTGTGCGCTGGCCACCACCAGTGCGGCACAGACCAATACGGCGAAGACAGCCGACAAGACGACCCAGACGGTGCGACTATTCGATGCCGTGGCAAAGCATCCCGGGCCTAGCTGGCAAAAATACGAAGAACCGCTCGGCGGCAGCGAAGTGAACCGGCAGCAGCGAGAAACGGCTTTCATCCAGGAGCAGATTCCGAAAGGCGACAGCTTCAAGGCGTGGAAGCGGCTTTACGGCGTGGTGGCGCAGAAGCTGCCGGGTATGCCGATGCAGGATTTCATCAACCAGTCCCTGACGCCGCTGGTACAGGCTTGCGGTCGGGAGAATTTCACCGCCACCGTGCAGCCGCTGGCCAATGATTACACGCTGATCCGCGTGGTGTGCCAGAACACGCCGCACATACCGGTGGGCAGTGGCTATGGCGAAGGCGTCGGTGAAGTCGGCGTCTTCTGGTTCGGCAAGCAAGGCGACACGCTGGTCAAAATCTATCAGCAATGGCGCGGCAGCAAATTCTCCGCCAGCCAGGCCGCATCCTGGCCGGTCAGCAGCGAGGAAGTCGACACCATGACCCAGCGCCTCAGCACCACGGCCCTGACCCCAGCGCCACGGAGTTAGCCAGACTGCCTCTGACCTTGCAGCCCCACGCCGGCTTGGCTAAGGTGCGCCCAGCCGGCGCGCGGGTGTAGCTCAATGGCAGAGCAGAAGCTTCCCAAAGCCCTGCCTCCAAAAAGCTAGCAGTATGGGTTCTTATATATCAAACGCTTACGGCAGCGCCCGCTATCCACTTAGCCGACCTATATGCCTCGATACCGCCTCGGTGTGCTTTCGAAGTGGCAAAATCTGGCAACGGAATTGACTAAAACCGAGGCTGAGGGTTAGAACCCTCCGTATCTCTATATGTGCAAAAAAATGGGAATATTTTTCAACACGTAGTCAACAACGGCCAATAGTGCACAAATTTTCTCGTCTTCAATTTCAAAGGATATCCTCTGATACGATTCAACTACCGTTCAAAATAATTCTAGTGCAAATGAATTGCTCGATTTAGCAACCGATTTAAGCGGTAGTATAACGCCAGTAATTATTCCGGTATTGATGATAGATCACATCCACCGGCGCTTCATAGTGGCGGGCAACACGCTCGACTGACTGATCCTCATCCTCGATCATCTTCAAAACTCCTGCCGCTGGCGCCACAAATTCGGCCGCAAAAGCGCGCCCGACTGCCTGACGGTCGGTATATAAATCCGCCACACACGAAGTGTCATTCCTAAAGACGAGAAAATCCCCAACTGCTCTTGCTAGGGTGAACTTTGTGTGCACGCTTCCTTCTTCTTCTACTAAAATTGTAGGGTCATCGTTTAGTTTAGACTGAAATGCTCGCAGCGCCCCCGGTGCAGCATCAGGGCTGGCTCCGAAGCCTTCTGCCCCAAACATGGCAGCAAGCCCTTTCGCATCCGGAACACTCACATCTGTTCCTAATTTCAGACGTTCGCGCAATGCTTGCGCCATAGCTGTCCCACGCCTCCATGGACGAAGGCCAGCCTCAACCGGCCGCAGCTCCTTAGCGAGCGCACGCAGCCCAAGCATCGCATTGCGCTCACCTTGTACTGCAACCTCTTTTTTTACCCACATTTCAGCGGCATCAACGTCATCGGCCAGAACAGCCGAGGCAAAATCCAGACGCGAATCTTCATTCGGCATCAATACAATTAGATTGCGTATTTTCTCAGCCCACTCGTCATTTAGATTATACGGCGAACTCCCTAACGCACCCGCCGTTTGGGCAAACATGAGTTCTTTTTTATGCGACATCGTATCCTCCAGCCTCGCAAGACGTGACTGCACAGGACGATCATAGCACTTATGAGAACTCATAAAGGCGGCCACTGGACGCACCACATTGTCAAGCAAATCCCTCGAAAATGTTTCGAGAGAGACCGCGTTTATTTTCCATTCAGTTGGCAATTCACCCAAAGGACGCACAATCTGTTCGATACGACTGCCGATGGACTTCACTGATAGCACAATAGGCTGATGAGAGTTGCCGATTGCCAAATTGAACTCGCCCAATTTGTATGGGGCATCGCGACGGTAAAGCATACGCCACCAGTGATCCAATATCAGGAGCGCGATGGAATTTAAATCTCCGGACATCTTGGCAATTGTCGGTTCATCACGACCCCAGGGCAAAATCTTCGCATTTAGATCACCTGCGATTAGGTCGTTCCCGGACATGCCGCCTGAAAACGAAACCGAAAGGAACGGCAAGTCCCTTTTGTCGACAGAGCTAGAGGGAATAACCTCAGACCGCGCCTCTCGCTGGCTCAACCCAAGCTCCTTAGCTTTATCTCGGCCAAGTGCGGTTAAAACAGGGACAGATGCACGCCCTTCAGATATCACCTCAACCAAGCCTGCATTGACTAGGGCCGTCAAAGATCGACTAACATTCGGTTGGGCGCGCCCCGCCAACGCCGAAAGCTCGCTAATACTTTGCGGCTTCTGAAGAGCAATTAGAAACATCAATTCACGATTGCCCGGAGCCGCCAAAGCTTGGACCCAAGCATCGGATGAAGGAACGGGCGTATCAGCGAGACGTGCAAGAAGACGTTCGCGCAGTGCATTCCCTGAGATAATCTTGCTCATCACTCATTCATCCCCAAACTCGAATGGCACGCCGTGAATTCCGCAGGCGTACTCCACTCGGTCAAAGAAATCTTCCAAAAGCTTTGCTCCGGAAGTAAAATTATACGGGTAACGTTGGCCAACACGTCCGAGCCGGTGCTCATGGTCAAATGGATCGTCTTCACCCGCTCCATCAAACCCATGTGAATTGTCAAAGCCGAGTAGCCTTTCCCCTGATTCGTCTTGCAGAATCAATGCATATGACAATCCCTTTGGCCGACCACTAGTTACGTCGCACCATTCGGCTCGAATCACCATTTGCCACCCATGGGACATAGGCCACACATGAGCTAGCTCAATGAGCGCAGCCAGATCAGGATTACTAAACATATATCACAAGGAGATATATATCAAGCCTGCTCCTCGAAGCCTTCATTCGAAGCCGCTCCATCCGTGAGTTCCAGAAATATAGGCCTCAGTTCATTGCTTTGCAGCCTAAACCGCTAAAATCTAATGGGTTAATCGGCATCTTCAATCTATATTGCCGGCAAGCACCGCATTCAATGCAGACATTATCTTGTCAGCATTTTGTAAGGTTTCCTGCACCCCAGGGGCCTTCCCATCTAATAGTGCAGAATTCCTAATGAGCCAGTCCATGGGCGTATAGTGATCGAACTCCGCCACATCAGGAGGCAACGTCCTGAACAATGCCTCAACCTTCTTTACCAAGCGGCCGGTCTCGATTTTGACCTCGTTTAGCTTTTCCAAATTCAATTCATTTTTGCCCTTTAACTCATAGGCAGAATTCACGATTGCCAAATAAAGAGCAGGGTGGAAGACATCTTCAAGATCAGCTTCTTCAAGCCCCAATACGCCGGCATAAGTCAGAAACCTCTCCCCCTCCATAACTCTATTCTGCCGAATCGCTTCGATTTTCTTCCGGTCGGACCGGGCATAATCCGTCAGAGCAGCAATATTTAGCTTCGCTCCTGAGAACAGGGAGATGAATGGCTGGATCTTGTCGATACCTCCGGCAGGGCACAACGTCCAACGACGATCAATTCCCGTTCCACCCTTCCGGACTATCGCTGATGACAGCGCTTGCAGGCCGAGCACATCGCCCGGTCCTTCAACAAGCAATGTCAGCTTACCAATAAATAGGCTCTGGGTTACTTCATAGCCGAGAGCACCTTGCAGGGGGAATAAAGTGTCTCGATCTGTTGCCAGCGTATCAGAGCGAACTTTTGTGCCCTCGGTAATCCACCGCCCGGGCTTCGGTTGCGACAGCTTGTCTTCTACGATGCGGACCGACGGTAAATTATCTGCCGGCACCATGAATGGAGAGTGGGTCGAAAAAATAACCTGATGGTGTGGGGCCAATCTCTCATCGAAATACCGCAACAAGTCAGCCTGCGCTTTCCCGTGCAGTGTCAAACCCGGCTCGTCCAATAACAGCAGTAAGCCACCACCATCCTTCCTGACTTGAGCAAACTTTACCAAGAACGAGAAGAACCAGATGAAACCGGCACTTCTCTCAGAGAACGGAACTGTTACTTTGTGAAGATTATTCCGCACTCGCGCTCGAGCAACAACACCGGAATTAAATGGGGCGGGATCGTTGGGCTCCGCTTTCGTCACCCGCACTTCGATTTCTAAGTTCGGATTCTGGGTCCAATATTCCAGTAGTTGCTCCGTAATCCTATTCGATGCCGACTCGCATTGAGCATTTAGGCCCTCGTAGGTCTTAGCCTCGACAATTTCACTAAGAGACGTTCCAGCATATTCAAGAAAGTCCATAAAAACTAATTCACTAGTCTCAAGCGAAGGACTCTGCTCGCCTCTCCGTCTTGCATTTACCGTATCAATCCTCAACTGCCCAGCCATGCGATCATAGTGAGCGAAATACATAAAATGGGGCAAACCTACGCTAAGAGTTTTTATAATTTTCCCTAAAACATTCTTGCCGGGGTATGAATTCAGAAGCGTTAGAAGCTTATTCTGCTTCTCCGTTCGTTCCGGTATTGCTTCAAGAATCTTTCTCAGTTCATCGGAGGTATTAGCCGCAGCAAGTTGCTGCTTTTCGGCAGCATTCATCCGCTCTCTATCAATCAAGTTCTGAACCGAAACTTTGAAATTTACCGGCACTGACCATTCGACGGTCTCGTTATAAGATCGAGACAGAGAAATATGATCGCCCTCAATCACTCCCTCTCCAAATTCATCCGTGATTGCCGTTTTCTGACCTTCCGATAGCTGCCACTGCGACCAGACTACACATGCTTCCTTGCCCTCATGCCGCGTATCATACTCGGCCAAAAAACGTCGAGGGTAGTCACGCTCTCGATCAAATACTATGGGAGTAGAAGGATGGGGATTCAGGCCAGCCAATGCCTGCAGAATTGCTGACTTGCCAGCCTCGTTCTTACCCACCAAGCAGAGGACATTACCTACCTCAAACTCTCCGGAGTCTTCCACGCTACGAAAGTTCGTCACCCTAGCTTTAACGAGTTTCATCTGCGCCTCCGCTACCGCGCCTTTATATGGCGCCTAGAACTCCCCCAATGTCTCCCTCTAGAGTTGCATTCCAATTCGGGCAATGTCAATCAACTCTAGTACAGAATGAGATGCGCTATCGCTCCCGGCGCCCCTTCTCAAGGGGACGCAAAAGCTCCAAATAGCTGACACCAAGCGCCAGGCTGAGCTCATATAGTGTAATAATCGTAGGGTTTCGCCGTCCCTGTTCCAGGCCGCTAAGATACTGCTGGCTAAGACCGGAAAGCTCAGCCACCTGCTCTTGCGTCAAGTTCTTCTCCTGACGTAGCCGGGAAAAGTTATGCCCCACCAACTTGCGCATATCCATGCGAAGTTGAATGACACTTTACATACTTTAATTTTATCAATTATAGTATGTAAATGGATATCGAAGGAGATACCAATGCGGAACCCCATCTTCGCGTTATGCATCGGAACGGCACTTTGCGCGTTCTATTCTTTACCGACCAACGCCCAGACATACGAGATACGTGATCGCAAGGGGCAAGTTGTGCAGCGGCTAGAAAAGAACCCCAACATCAAAGATACCTATGATGTTAAGGACCCGAATGGCAAGCGCGTCGGTTCGATGTATGCGCCCGAGCATGCTCCTCTACCCTGGGAGCGCAATACTCGTGGTGTGCAAAAGGGCGCCACTCCTTACGAGCGAAAAAACTACTAACATGAATAGCTAATTTTTCTTCGCCACTGGACTCAACCATGATGCAGTCTCAAGGAAATGCGAAATGATGAACTTAATTGCTTTCATATTTTTCGTGTTGACGGCCGTGATGTGCATTTGGTTTGTGAATGGCATTGGGGGTTGAATTTCGAACCAAAATTCAGCGCGACGCAGCTCCAAGTTCTTCCAATCGAGTTGGGTCAGTTCTCTCCAAAATTTTTCCGCTAACCAGCAAACCATAAGGCAGCGGTTTTAAGTAATTTAGCTAAGTGGCCTGTACAAATCCGGTCGGTTTTGTACGGTCATAGTTGAATATTCTGCCTCGTTTGGGGGATTCTCGGGCGATATAGCTCATTAGTTTCAGGTCTTGATCCATAAATCTTGTTCTTCTGATCAACAAAATAGTCGTGATTAAATGAATAAATCGCGATGTGATCTCCATAAATGACGTGCAGGTGGTTTTGATAGTGAAGGGACTTAGGGAACACACGCCAATTAACTGGCTCCCCCCTTAACATTACCGCCTTACCTTTGCTGGGCAACACCACAATTGCGTCATCATATTCAATGACGACACCAAACGAGGCCACTCCCGCAGATACGATAGAACCAGCATGCTCTAATTCGTAGGTGCCAACCTGCTGTATAGCATTACCGTACTTATCCCAGGGATTGTAACTGGAGACCGAAATTTTCTTATTGCCCCCGGAATAGACTTTATCCTTTACGCCCCATGAATAGTGGCCAAGCTTCTTGAAGATTTGCGAGGAGTCGATCTCGCCTTCAAAAATGCGCTTTCGAGGCCCCTGCCCTACAGAAGAGTGCAGATCATCGATATCATCATCGTCTTCAGAATTTTTTTTGACATGCTCCAGTTCATTTGAGAACGAAGCCAAGTATCCGCTATCATCATATGACGAAGCAAAAATACTGTAATAGAGCCACTCACAATCGATGCAAGGCCTTTTAGATATGTTTTTCGCCTTTTTAGGCTGTCGGTATTCGCTCCAACCTAAATCTACCTCCCATAATCCTTCGCGACCGGCTGAAAGTGCCAAACTTCCGTAGTTCCCAGACACCGCCAAAACCGGAGCATCCCAAATCCGACCAGGCTTACGACTTACCGGATAGACATTTCTTTTATTACAGTCGGCTTGCCACAAGCCTGATTGTCCGACTACATACATCGAACGTCCGTACATTAACGAGTCGGCATGCGGAAATGGAAATGGCGTATCTTGACTTTTACGCTCGAATTTCTTTGCCAGAGTCTTCTGATCGATGTGCAGCTTGCAATCATGCAAAGCCACAAATTTCTTCTGAATTACGTTTTTCACATCCGCATCTGAAAATATCATCTGAAAATTACTGTTATAGAGATAATCGCTTCTCTGGAAGGCGCAACTAGCTGCCAACCGCAAAGATTGCCCCGTGCTCAGACCATCTACGAGGGGATCCCAATTGACCGTCTTGATGGCGCCATCACGAGTGAATAGATAAAGAATTCCCTGGTAGATTTGGGAATCCCAATACTCGCCAGCAATAGTGAGCTTTATAGGCTGCATCTTTTGCCTTGTATAATTTTCCTGACTTTCGCAGCAGCCAAAGCGCCACTACTCAGCCAATTCTTGGTTACGCTCTCTGGTGGACGTTCGAACGCATAGTTCACAGGATAACCATGCCAAACAGCGGGTGTCGCTTTAGCTTCAAATCGAGCAATAAAGACCCGTGTTATATGATCACGATCTACCCCTAGATATTGGCAGCTTCCGGAGACCTGATGCAGGCCCCAAGAATAATTGCCATCTAGCCACCCCTCACCTATCGACTGACTGAATGAAGCGATTTCCAAAGATTGAGAAATGCGCCACTGCGATGCTTTGGGAGTTTTGTTGCGATGTTTTTTATTGGGGACATAGTCATATTCCCCGCCATTGATCTTGACCTTCACGGCTTACCACCCCCATTTTCCCATCATTTAGCATATTTTGGCTTGCATGCACCTGCAACATAGATCAGGTGGTCTGGGGTCCTGAAAGGAGGGCCCCATGCAAGCTATCGCCTATATCCGGGTATCGACCGACGAACAGGTTAAGGGTGGGGTAAGCCTCGCCGCCCAGGAAGAGCGTATCCGGGCCTATGCGGCCATGACTGGCCTCAGCCTGATTTCCGTGATCCGGGAAGAGGGAGTAAGCGCGGCCCTGCCCCTATCCCAGCGCCCAGGTGGGGCAGAACTACTAGCCCTCCTAAATGAGCACAAAGCGGCTCACGTCATTTCCCTAAAGCTGGACCGACTATTCCGGGATGCCGAGGATGCCTTGCGCCAAACCCGGCTGTGGGACCGGGCGGGCGTCGCCCTGCATATGGTGGACATGGGCGGCAGTACCCTAAACACCGCCTCGGCGATGGGCCGCCTCTTCCTCACCATGACGGCCGCCTTTGCCGAATTGGAGCGGAACTTGATAGCCGAACGCACCACGGCGGCCCTTGCCCACAAAAAGCAGCACCGGCAAGCCTACAGCCCCACCCCATACGGATTTTCGCGGATCGGGGCCGTCCTAACCCTCGATACGGCCCAAATGGGCATAGTGGAGCGGATCAAAGCCTACCGGGACAATGGCCGCTCCCTACGCTGGATAGCCGACCGGATGAATGCCGAGGCGGTTCCAACCAAGAAGGGAGGCAAGTGGCATGCCTCCACCATCAAATACCTTCTCGGCAATAGCCTATATGCACCTACCTAGAGCTACCGAACTACTGCCGCAAACCCCTATACCATACCTGTAATTAGGCAGTAAGAATCCGCCATACATGTTTCATTGTAAGTTCATAGGCTTACCGATAATTTCCAAAAATCTGCAACATTCAGTCACAAACACCGCCCATGCCAAGAATCAAGCCATCGCCAGATGCCCGAAAATACTTTCAGCTTTTGGTCTCTGAAATTTTTCTGGATGATCTGCAATTTTACGCTGAAGAACAGCAACGCATCCTAGGGGACACTAATTCGGCCCATTGGAGAGGCGCACTTTCCGTTGTTCGCAGTGAAGACGATCTAAAAGACTTACTTATCGCCCTCCATGCCATAGAGGCGTATCGACGCAACCCGCTACGAAAGATGAAACATGCCGCATGGAGGCGCGAAGCACTGCAGATAAAGGAGAATGTTAAGCGACACCTCAAATCGGAATGGATGCTGACTGATTCTTACGTGGAAAAGTACCGAAAGCATGAAGCCTATAGTGATGACGGCCTGGAACGCCTCAAAACACTAATCATGCTTGGCTTCGGAGTGGAGCAACCTTCAATACAAGGCCGCCATCCATCGATGAAGCTCTGGCGTCGCCTAGCGGACATAATACTCGCCTACCGATTGGAGAAGGCTCCAAAAGAAGCGCCGCTAAACTACCCGGAGAACGAATTTATATATTGGAGGCTGAAGGAGCGCTTTCGTCAGCTCACTTCGAAAAGACCGACAAAACGACCAAGCCAAGGTCGATATGCCACAGTACTGCCTGACAAGCTCACAAAAGCCGAAATACTCCATATTGCTGAGCACATCTATTCTGCAATACGAGCAAGAATAGCCAAGACAAAAGCCGGGAATAGCTGAAGTAAATTTCGGCAAAGATTTTTCTTGCAGTCACCTGCAAGCAAAATACTGAAGGATAATTCGGCAGAACGCTGAAATTCCCCCACATAATATCCCTCGAAAAATTTATCTAGCTTGGCCCGGAAAGCAACACAGCTGACGAGGTCAACAATGATTCGATTATCAAACCATGCTCAGTCGGACGAGAAGCGCGTACGCACACGCATGAATGCTGCAAGCAGTGGCGCATTAAGCAAATCGCCCAAAACTTTGACAGCACTTTCACCGTCGCGTAATTCGCAATTTTATCGTCAAGCCCACGTCTATCTCGTCTTACTGACGACAGATAAGTAAGGGGAGATTATTTGATGCTACCAGCAGCAAATACATCCATGCAGGCATCTGCATTATATGCGGACCGCATTGAACTACTTACGCGCATATCCTGTCCTGCTGACGTAAAGCTACTTGACCTTTTGCCTTTTTTGCAGAGGCACGGCTTCCGCAGTATATACTTTGGTCGTCGCTTAGTAGGTCGCGTTCACATTGATGCGCTTCATACTACCATACCGGTACGCATAACTAGGGCGAGCCGAACAGCCCCTCTATCAGTATATTTCGACGCGAACATGCTGAGCATGTATCATCGACAGCGCCCAGAATATAATGGCGAAGTGGCGTTAGATCGGAAGCTGAACTGGCTTCACCCAGATGACATAGAGCCAGACAATAGCAAAATCGTACGAATGACTGGGCAGCTAATTGCCACAATTAATTCGTATCTTTTCAATCTTGTTCAAAGGTCTATCCAAAGCATCAGGATGGGGTACGCAGCATCCGCCCATGAGCTGCGCATTATTTCCCTTGAAGTGACTGCCGACATAGCAGCTCGCGACCCACTTGGAAAAATGGCAGCTTTAGCTCCAACGTTTCGACGACTACATGGCCCAGGGCAGGTTGAATATAAAATCGTCTCCTTCGAAGGTTCTGATCGCAACAGCCCCATGCTTGTTAGCAATAGCCATAGCAGGGGGCGGTATAAGATCTACCCAAAAACAAATCGACGCATTCGCTTCGAATGCCGACTTAACCGTAGCACGCTTAGTTCTCGCATTCGCCGGACACCATTCTTCAATGTTGCCGAGGAATTCCCTACCTATTTCCTGTCCGCTGCTGAGCATGTACTCCCTCAATTCAATGCAATGCTAGGGGTCGGCTCTGAGAACACCACCACCGATACTGCGTCTGTAGCAGAGTTTCTTTCTGCACTTTGCCACGGCTATAGGTCTAAAGAATCTCTCCAAACACTTATTGCGGCTCTAATTGCCAATGCGCGGGTCGAGACATCACTGGATCGCAATGCAATCTATCGACTTCAGCGACAAGGAATTCTAGTTCAATGCCCAGAGCGTGGATACCGCACAGTACATGATCGCTTCGAGCGGGCATTAAATATTCTGCGCTCGGCCAACAATTCATTCTACCGCACTTCAATTCGGCGCCTAACCATTCGACCTCGTCCGCGACCACGTCCAAACAATGAGCACGGTGGCGGAGACCAACCGCCGAGGCCTCGCATTGTTTTGAGGAAACCATGAACATGCAAAAGCCATCAAAACACCTTCGCTTGCCGGAGGCCTTACGGATCGCCTTAATCGCGCGGAGGGAGGTTGCTGTTTCTGATAGTCAGCCGCGTTACTTTAAGGCACCAAAATTAGAAACTGGCGATATAGCACGCCGACAACTTCATCGGCTTTATCGTATAGACCTTCCAATACTCTCAATTGAGGGAGTGGCGCTGCTTCTATGCATAAGCGTTCAAGCGGCTCGCAATATCCCCGCATCTCTATTGCCCCGCCGAAAGGTGGGCGGGAAGCGCTTCGTCTATCTTCTTCGCGATGTACTCGACTATGTGGCGGGAGCACCTGAGCGGCGGGCAAATGCTGACGAATTGGTTCGCGAAGCTTCCAATCGGCTGATAGCATCGAAGCCGGATAGTGGGCGTAAGCCATAGCAAAGGAGAAGACACAATGGCTAACGCTATCAAAGTCGGCCCACTCACCGTGAGGGAGTGGGTTGTAAAGGGAAAGCCCTCGGGAAAATGGGTCGTGATAGTACCATCTAGCCTAAGCAGTACAGGAAAGCGGGTTCGCAAACTCTTCCGTAGCCGTCAGGATGCGGAAAGGATAGCTCGTGATGTGGCCCGTGAACTCAATATGAAGCGACTGGGCTTTGCCCAAAAAAGTGCCCGGATCAACCTATCGTTTTCGGATGCAGCAGATCAGTGGCTTAAATCCCGTGATTTGGACCTCTCCACGAAGAAGCTGACCAGCTCGACCATGCGGACAATCAATATCCGCCTGCGCCCGCTTAAAGCCTATTTTGGAAGGTACAGTGTATCCGATATTGGCTCTGACGATATCAGCCGCTATCAGCGAGATCGGTTGAAGGAGAACCGAAAGGCGATAACGATAAACGGCGAGACCCGGGTTTTGCGCCAAGTCTTTGGCTGGCTGGTTGACAAGGGAGTTACTCAAGCCATTCCAAAGTTCCGCGCAGTTCCAGAAGAGTATGTTCGGTACGAGGTCCCCAGCATGGAAAAAGTGGCTGATCTTGTCCGGGCACTATCTCCAGCTAATCGGGCGCTGGTTCGCCTGATGGCGGAAACCGGCCTACGCCCGGGTGAAGCCCGAACGGTTCCTTGGGTACACCTAGATGCGGAAAGGAAACGCATCTGGATCGGACCCTTCAAGGACTGGTCGCCAAAAACGAAAGCATCCCGTCGCTTTGTTATGCTTCAGGATGACCTCTTGGCGGACCTGCTAGCCTTACCCCGGAGCAGTATCTATCTCTTCCCGGGACGGGACCCCAGCAAACCTGTCCAGAATATCCGTGCGGCCTTGGATACGGCGTCCGAACAGGTTGGCCTTGGTCGGGTGCGGATGAAATTATTCCGCAAGGCCTTTGCTACTTGGCAGGCCGAGCGCGGTTTGCATCCCGGGTTGCTGCAGAACATGATGGGCCATGTCCCCGGCTCCTCTGTAACCGAACAGCACTACATTTTCGCCAGTGAAACAGCGAAGCGGAATGCTGGTTTCAGCCTCCCCCTCCCAGAAGGGAAGGCGGCATAAGCGTACCGAGTGGCAAAATCTGGCAACGTTTACGCCGGGGCTTGCCGAAACCACCCAAAATTCCCTATAAGCTCAAGGGCATGCGGGTGTAGCTCAATGGCAGAGCAGAAGCTTCCCAAGCTTACGACGGGGGTTCGATTCCCCTCACCCGCTCCAATTAAATCAATAATATAAACGCCACGCCTGCCCCCATCTTGAAATTTTGGGACAAATTTGGGACAGTCCGGGGGAAGCCAACCCTGAATTCAGGCCCAATCGATGGCGACCATTTCCCGCCGCGGCGAGCGGCAATGGCAGGCGAAGATACGCCGCAAGGGCGTGACCGCCGCCAACACCTTCGAGACCAAGGCGCGGGCCGAAGCCTGGGCACGGCAGATCGAGGCCGACATCGACGCCGGCCGGTTTCAGCCCGGCCGCATCGAGGCCGAGCGGACCACCCTGAAGGAGGCGCTGGAGCGGTACCTGTCCGAGAAGGTGCCGCTCAAGAAGGGCATCAAGCAGACTACCGGCCTCGTGCGCTACTGGCTCGGCACCAGCCTTGCCGCCCGCTCCCTAGCCTCGATCCGCGCCTCGGAGATTGCCGCCTGGCGCGACCAGTTCCTTAAGCAGCGCAGCCCGCAGACCGTCGTCCACTACCTCAACCTGCTCTCGAACGTCTTCACCGTGGCAAGTTCGGAATGGGGCATGGAGAGCCTGGTCAACCCGGTCGGTAAGGTGAAGAAGCCGGCATTGCCGCGCGGCCGCGACCGGCGTCTGGCACCGGACGAAGAGACAATCCTGCTCGCCGCCTGCGATGCCTCGAAAAGCAAATGGCTCGGCACGATGGTACGGCTGGCGTTGGAGACCGCCATGCGCCAGGGCGAGTTCGTCGGCCTAGCCTGGGATGACGTCAATCTCGACCGCCGCACGATCTTC
>Ga0208243_1000698_pt1 | contig 15676 bp, 16 predicted proteins | sample Subbio2Aug_QV12A_FD_184826 | JGI IMG/M metagenome (GOLD analysis project Ga0208243, IMG submission 184826) | Serpentinite rock and fluid subsurface biosphere microbial communities from McLaughlin Reserve, California, USA - CR12Aug_QV12A (SPAdes) | ecosystem: Environmental > Terrestrial > Deep...
GGGCGAGTGCCCGAACATCGAGCCGGTGTCGCCGAGGCAGAAATCGTCGAGACGGTGGCCGTCGACGTCGGTGATCGTCGCGCCGCGCGCCTCGTCCACCACCATGCGGAACGGCATCGGCCAGTCGAGCATCCAGTGCAGCGGCACGCCGTCGAGCCAGCCGGACGGTGCGGCTGCCGCGGCGGCGGATTTCGGGCGCGCGGCAGCGAAGATCGCCGCTTCGCGGATCCGCAGAGCTTCGATGCGCGCCGCGGCCACGCCGCCGATCCTGTCGCTGGTTCCACGCATGAAGACGCCCCCGGAAGTCGAGCATCTTCATAGCGGCGGGGCTTCCCACCGGCAATCGCCGTGCAGGGCCGTCTTCTGTGCCAGAATGTGTATCCCTCCCGCGCGACACGATCCGGGCTTGAGCGCGGCGCAGCCGCAGCTATGGTCCGCAGTCCGCAGTCCGCAGTCCGCAACCCGGAGCCGACCTCCTGCCCATGATCCACCCCATCTCGCCTGCCGACGAGCCGGCCGTCCTCGACCTCAACACCATCCATGCCGCGCAGCTCTCCCTGCTGGATGCGGCCGGCCTGAAGCGCCTGCTCGCGGCCGCCTATGTGGCGCGGCGGATCGGCAGGCTGGAGGCGTTCATGATCGCCTTCGATCAGGACGCGGACTATGCCAGCCCGAACTTCCTGTGGTTCCGCGAGCGCTACCCGCGCTTCGCCTATGTGGATCGCATCGCAGTAGCGGCGGCGGCGCGCGGACGGGGCCACGCGCGGCGCCTCTACGAGCACCTGTTCGAGGAGGCGCGGCGGGACGGCCATTCGGTGGTCACCTGCGAGGTGAACTCGGATCCGCCGAACCCGGCCTCCGATGCCTTCCATGCCGCGCTCGGGTTCCGCATCGTCGGCGAAGCCGTCCTCTACGGCGGGGAACGCACGGTGCGCTACTACGAGCGGATGCTGTAGCGGCCCCGGTCCGCACATCGCGTGGGCGCTCCACGCGTGTCGGGGCGTCTCCCGTCGCGCGCCGGGCGGTGCTATCGTGACGACGTCCGCAGGATGGGCGGCTGACGAGAGGGAGGGTGTCGCATGCGTATCGCCTGGGTCCCGGTTCTGGCATCCCTGGTGGTCGGGCTGTCGCCTGCCGAAGGACGGGCGTCCGGCGGTCTCCACTGCACCGTGGAGGACGAGGTCGCCGTCGTCACGATCGAGAGCGGGGTGACCCGTGGCATGGGCGGGCCCGTCTTCAACTTCCGCGCCACGTCCGTCATCCGCGACGGCACCGTGGCGGGCGACCTGCGCGACATGGCCTATGACGGCGAGCACCTGGCGCAGTACTGGCTCGACGGCGAGGAACTGCGCCTGCTGCTCTACCGCGAGCGGGCCGAAGGCGCGCATGGCTACGTGCAGATCGAGATCCGGACGATGGCGGGGGAGGAGGGGCTCTACGCGGGGACCTACGAGCTGACCGCGTTCGACATGACCGGCGACACCACCGGCGAGGGCCGGACGGTCAAGGGGGCCGGTCCGGTGGAGTGCTTCGTCGAATAGGCTTCAGCCGGTGATGTCGATGACGCCGCAGTCGCCGGCTTCCGAGCCGAAGACCACCCTGCGCCCGACGCGGTCCCAGGCCAGCGCCGTGATCGCGCCCTTGCCCGGCCGGCGCAGCAGCACTTCCTTCTGGTCGGCGATGCGGGCGGCGAGCACCATGCCGTCGGCATAGCCGATGGCGACGAAATCGTCGGCCGGATGACAGGCGACGGCGGTCACCTGCGTGTTGCCGCGGGTGCCGAGTTCGAGCGGCGCCTTGCCCATCGGGCCGTCTTTGCCCTGGAAGGGCCAGACGATGGCGGCCGGCGCGCCGGAACTGGCCAGCCAGCGGCCCTTGGGGCTCCACGACAGGCTCTTCACCTTGGCGGGGTAGCCGGTCATGCGCATGTGCTTGGCATCGACGAGCTTCCAGCCGTGCAGGGCGCCTTCCTGCATCGTGGTGACGAGGAAGTTGCCGTCGGGCGAGAAGGTGATGCCGGTATGGGCGCCGGCCCATTCCAGCTCGGTCGGCTTGCCGTCGGCGGCCGGAAAATGCAGCGTCGCGCCATTGTAGCGCGCAACGCCGATACGCATGCCCTTGGGGGAGAAGGCGATGCCTTCCACGGTGCGGGGATGGTCGAAGGTCTTCGTCCTGCCGTCGGCGAAACGAACGTAGGCCGTGCGTCCGGCTCCCCAGGCAATGGCGCCCTGCGGACCCGACGTGATGCAGCCGATCCACTTGCGGCCGATGTCGGCCAGTTGCTCCAGCGACCCGTCGGCGCCGATCGCCATGACCTTGCCATCCTCGCCGCCCGTCAGGAGCCGCTCCGCCTTCTCGTCCGGCGTAGCGCAGGTCAGTCCGTCATGCGCAGCCACATGCCTGTGGCCGTCGGCCAGGCGATGCACCCGGCCGTCGGCCAGCGCGAAATGCGGCACATCCGAGATGAAGGCGGTGACGACGCAATGGCCATCGAGGTCGAGGGGGGCGACGGTTGGCATGGAGCGATCCCGCATGGTATACACAGACGACAGGACGCGGTGTACACGAAGCCTCGAATCGAACGCAACATGGCATTCCACATCAAGAACCCCGATACGGATGCGCTCGCCCGCAAGGTCGCCCGGGTAAAGGGACTCAGCCTGACGGAAGCGGTGCATCAGGCGCTCGAACGCGAGTATCGCCGGGAAACAGGACGCTCCGCCCTCATGGAAGATGCGCTCGATATCGTCCGCCGGTTTCAGGAGAAGGGCGATCGATCGAAGGGCGCTCCCGCCGACCGGTCGTTCATCGACAGCCTCTACGAATAGCGACCGTGGTCATCGACGCCTCGGCCCTGACCGCCATCTTCGCAGACGAAGACGATAGCCACTCCCTGCTCGCGCGAATCGAAAGAGCCAGCGCGAGGGCGGTTTCGCCACTGGGGCTCTGGGAAGCCACGGTGGCGCTTGGCCGCATCTACGCCCGCCCGATCGGCGAAGTCGCTGCCGATCTTCGACCCTTCATCGACCGTTTCGAGATCCGGTCGCTGCCGGTCACGGCCGATACGACCAGCCTCGCACTCAGCGCGTTCGAGCGTTTCGGCCGGGGTCGCCACAAGGCGTCGCTCAATTTCGGAGACTGCTTCGCCTATGCCGCCGCGCGGCAGCATCGCCTGCCATTGCTGTTCAAGGGGCAGGATTTCTCGCTGACGGACATCGAACCGGCATAGGCGCCGGACCCCGGGTTGGATCAGGGCTCGGCAATGCCTTTGGTCCGCTGCGTCCGTTCACGCCGCCTGACAAGCCTCGAAGGTCCGCTTCAGCCGTTCCGGGTCGAGTTCGCGGCCGATGAAGACGAGGCGGCTGTCGCGCGGCTCGCCGTCCTTCCAAGGGCGCTGGTGGTCGCCCTCGATGATCATGTGGACGCCCTGCACGACGTAGCGCTCCGGATCGCCCTTGAAGGCGATGATGCCTTTCAGCCGCAGGATGTTCGGGCCCTCGAGCTGGGTGATCTTCTCGATCCACGGAAAGAAGCGCTTCGGATCCATCTCGCCCGCGCGCAGCGAGACCGACCGTACCGTCACGTCATGGATCGGCGAGGCCTGGCCATGGTCGTGATGATGATGGTCGTGATCATGGTCATGGTCATGGTCATGGTGGTGATGGTCATGGTCCTCGTGATCGAGGAAATGGGGATCGTCGGCCAGCACGCGCTTGAGATCGAAGGCGCCGCGGTCCAGCACTTCGTCGAGCGCGACGCCGGCACGTTCGGCGCGGTGGATGCGGGCGGCGGGGTTGATCGCGCGGATGGTGGCCTCGACGGCCCGCAACTCTTCGGCGGTGACGAGGTCGGTCTTGTTGACGACCACCACGTCGGCGAAGGCGATCTGGTCCTCCGCCTCGCGGCTGTCCTTCAGGCGCAGCGGAAGGTGCTTGGCGTCGACCATGGCCACGACCGCGTCGAGCCGCGTCTTCGAACGCACGTCCTCGTCCATGAAGAAGGTCTGCGCGACCGGAACCGGATCGGCGAGCCCGGTGGTCTCCACGAGGATCGCGTCGAAGCGCCCCGGCCGGCGCATCAGGCCCTCCACCACGCGGATCAGGTCGCCGCGCACGGTGCAGCAGATGCAGCCGTTGTTCATCTCGTAGATCTCCTCGTCGGATTCCACGATCAGGTCGTTGTCGATGCCGATCTCGCCGAACTCGTTGACGATGACCGCATAGCGCCTGCCGTGGTTCTCCGAGAGGATGCGGTTGAGGAGCGTGGTCTTGCCGGCACCGAGATAGCCGGTGAGCACGGTGACGGGAATCTGGGGCTGGGTGTCGGGCATGGCGCGCCTCTGCGTCGTTGGATCGGATGTGCCGGTCATATAGGACGGGGTTCGGACGATTGCACGCGCCAGATCCGCCGGCATGCAGTGGCCGCTGCGTGTCACTACATCCTGAGCGCGGCCTGTCATCCAACTGATACAGTCCTCTGCCATGAGTTCGTCGGCGAATTAGCCGGCTGGTGTTCGGGCCCGGCAGCCGGCGCCGGGACAGACTGGACAACGACGCTCCGCATCCGTCGGAGCACGCAGGAGGGGCAATGGCGAAGGAAAAGGGCGCGGCGCTCAGCCGCCTTCAATCGGCTGCCCGGCTGTCGCGAACCGCGCTGGCCTCGCGGCTCCTCGACCACGGCTTCTATGCCGGGCAGGACCAGATCATGCTCGCGCTGGCGACCGAGGATGGTCAGACGCCGGGGCAGCTCGCCGCGCGGCTCGGCGTTCGTCCGCCGACCATCACCAAGACGATCAACCGGCTGCAGGCCCAGTCCTTCCTCGACAAGCGCGCGTCAGAGAACGATGCCCGCCAGGCGCATGTGTTCCTCACCGAGAGCGGCAAGGACGCGATCAGGGCGATCGAGAAGTCGGTCCGCAAGACCGAGAAGCAGGCGCTCAAGGGGCTCGACAAGAAGGATCAGAAGACGCTGGCCAAGCTGCTCGCCCGCATCGAGGCGAATCTGTCGGGCAATCCCCGCCAGATCGACGTGATCGACGACGTCGAGGACGACGAGTAGCCGCAGCGTCCGTCCCCGAGCGCCGGGGAACCTGCAGGGCGGCGAACGTGGCCGCCCGAATTCGCTTGCCCTGACATCCGGTATCGCTGAAACAGGTCGGATCGATTCCTCAGACGGCGGCGCCGGTGAACAAGACTTCCGCTCTTCGGGAAACGGCGACCCCCGTTCCCGCCATCCTGCTCGTCTTCTCCGCCGGGCTGCTTTTCTCGTTCCTCGACGCGAGCGCGAAGTATCTCGGTTCGGTCGGGCTCGCCTCACCGTTCATCGCGTGGATGCGCTTCGCGATCCACGTCCTGCTCGCACTGGTACTGCTGCGCGCATGGTCGAGTCCCGCGGTGTTCCGCGTGAACAGCATGCCGCGGCAGCTGCTGCGCGGCATGTTCCTGTTCGGCTCGACCTTTTTCAACTTCCTGGCACTGCAGACGCTGCAACTGGCCGAGACGGTCTCGATCTTCTTCTTCGCGCCCATGGTGATCACGGCCATCGCCGGCCCCCTGCTCGGCGAATGGGCAGGCTGGCGGCGCTGGATGGCCGTCCTCGTCGGGTTCGTCGGGGTCGTCATCGTCACGCGGCCGGGCCTGGGCGTCTTCGGCATAGGGCACGTCTACGCGCTGTGCGCCATGGCGAGCTACTGCATCTATGTCATCATGACGCGGCAGATGAGCCGGCAGGAGACGGCGGAGAGCATGATCTTCTATTCCGCCCTCGCGCCGGTGGTGCTGATGGCGCCGACGCTGCCCTTCTATGCGTCCATGCCGCAGGACTGGGTCCAGTGGACAGTCCTCCTGTCGATGGGCGTGCTCGGCGGGATCGGCCACTGGCTGCTGATCAAGGCCTATCGCATCGCCACAACCACCGCGCTGGCGCCCTACGCCTATCTGCAGCTCGTATGGATGGTGTCGCTCGGCTACGTCGTCTTCGGCGACCTTCCCGATGCGTGGACGATCGGCGGCGCGCTGGTCATCGTCTCGAGCGGGCTCTACATCGTCCACCGCGAGCGACAGCTGCGGTTGCGCGACGCGGCCCTTTCGAACCACTGAAAGCGGCAGCGAAAAGGGTTTGAATCGGCCAGCGACGATGGCGTATAGCTGATTTAAACAGTTTAAGAGACGTCGCGGGGAGGGCGCTCTGGCGCAGAAGATCAAGCTTTCGACGATCGCGGACGCCCTCGGGGTATCCACGGCGACGGTATCCCTGGCCCTGCGCGACAGCCCGCTCGTGGCAGACTCCACCCGCGACCGGATCAAGGAGCACGCCCGCGCCATCGGCTATATATACAACCGCCGTGCGGCGAGCCTCAGGACATCCCGGTCGGGCATCGTCGGCGTCGTGGTGCACGACATCATGAATCCGTTCTTCGCGGAGATCCTGCGCTCGATCGAAACCGAGCTCGACCGGAGCCGGCAGACCTTTCTCCTGTCCAACCATTACGACCAGCTGGAGAAGCAGCGCAGCTTCATCGACACGCTGCTGCAGCTCGGTGCCGATGGCGTCATCATGTCCCCCGCGATCGGCACGCCGCGCGAGGACATCCAACTGATGGAGGACAACGGCCTCCCCGCCGTGCTGGTCGCGCGGTCCGTGGAGGGCGCGCAGGTTCCCGTCTTCCGCGGCGACGATTCCTACGGCATCGGCCTGGCGACCAACCATCTGATCTCGCTCGGCCATCGGCGCATCGCCATGATCGGCGGCACCGACCAGACCTCGACGGGCCGGCACCGGTACCAGGGCTACGTCATCGCCATGCAGAAGGCCGGGCTCGATGTGCAGACGCACTGGCGCATCCCCGGTCCGCGCACCAAACAGGCGGGCTTCGAAGTGGCCGGCGAATTCCTCGCGCTGCCCGACAAGCCGACGGCCGCCGTCTGCTGGAACGATCTCGTCGCGATCGGACTGATGAACGGAATCGCGCGTGCGGGGCTCGTTCCGGGCGTCGACGTCTCGGTCACCGGGTACGACGACCTCGAGGAGGCCGCCATCGCCACGCCCGCGCTGACGACGGTGTGGAACGGCCAGCGCGACGTCGGCCGCCGCGCGGCACGTGCGCTGCTCGACCGGCTGAACGGCGTCGTCGTGCAGGCGGCGCAGGAACTCATCAAGCCGGAGCTGCACGTGCGGCAGTCCACCAGCAAGCCGGTCGAGCGGGATTAGCCGACGCGCCGCATCGTCCGTGGCGGAGAGGTGCCGACGCAAAGGGGCCCCGGCATGGCCGGGACCCCACTCTCGCGACCGCAGCCGCGATGGCGCTCTGAAGTCGACGGTCAGTTCGTCGATGCGGTCTCGCCGACCACGCCACAAAGGCCGTTCGTCACGGTGCCGTAGGAACCGGGGTTCAGCGCGGCTCTCTCGCAGGCCTCACGGACGCCCGCCTGATCGTCTACGCCCATCGCCTCGAAAGCGGAGCGAATCTCCTCGTCGGAGCGGTACTCGCTCCAGTCGTCGTTGAAGAACGGCGCGTAGCGATCACGGTCGTTCTCGTACATCATCCGCTCCTCGTCCGACTGCCAGGTCGCGGTGCGCTCCATGGCGTTCTTCGCCGGCGTGCCCTGGGCGAAAGCCGGGGCGGATACGGCGAATGCGAGAACCGATGCGGCGGCGATGAGGGTGTGTTTCATGTTGGTCTCCTTTCATGGGCGAGGGAACGCCCCTTCCTGTCGACGAATGCGCGGACCTCATGCCCGGCGCAGTCCGATTGCCAACGCCGTCCGCCGCGACCCGTTCCCGGATAGGGCCGCGCCGGGTTGACCATTCCGTGAACGGTCGGACCGGAACCCGGTTTGCTCGCACCGGGAAAATGTCTAGGGTCGCCGCGGCACGCGCTTACACAGGAGTCCCGAATGCCGCAGACCCGCGATGTCACGATCCTCGTCCCGGGAGGGCTGCACGGCCACGCCGTCAAGCGGCTCGGCGACGGCTTCCGGCTGGTCCGGATCGAGCGGGCGGACCCTTCGCTGGTCGCCGGGGACCTTGCGCGGAGCGTGCGCGGACTGGCTGCGGCGACGCGGATCGACGCCGCCTTCATCGATGCGCTGCCGAACCTGGAGATCATCGCCAATTTCGGCGTCGGCTACGATGCTGTGGATGCTGCGCATGCCGCCACCAGGAAGGTCATGGTGACCAACACGCCGGACGTGCTGACGGAGGAAGTCGCCGACACCGCCGTCGGGCTGCTGCTCAACACGGTTCGTGAACTGCCGAAGGCGGAGGCATGGCTCCGGGCCGGCCGCTGGGTGACGGAAGGCGCCTATCCCCTGTCCCGTGCCAGCCTGCGCGGGCGGTCGATCGGCATCTTCGGCATGGGCCGCATCGGGCTCGCCATCGCGCGGCGGCTGGAAGCCTTCGGCCTGCCGGTCAGCTACCACAACCGCCGCCCCGTCGACGGCGTCGCCTATGCCTACCATGACACGCTGGTGGGTCTGGCGCGTTCGGTCGACACGCTGGTTTCCGTGGCGCCCGGCGGGGCGGGAACGGAGAAGGCGGTGAATGCGCAGGTGCTGTCGGCGCTCGGTCCCGACGGCGTCTTCGTCAACATCGGGCGGGGCAGCACCGTCGACCAGAGGGCCCTCGCGGCGGCCCTGAAGGACGGCACGATCCTGGCTGCCGGGCTCGACGTGTTCGAGGACGAGCCGCGTGTCCCCGACGACCTCCTGTCGCTCGAAAATGCATGCCTCTTGCCGCATGTCGGCTCGGCTTCGGTGCTGACGCGTCAGGCGATGGCCGATCTCGTGGTCGACAATCTGATCGGCTGGTTCGATAACGGCGCGCCGCTGACCCCGGTCAGCGAAACCCTCTCGGTGCTTCCCCGGCGCGGCTGAGGGGCCGCGGCGGCCGGTCTATTCCGCGGCCGCGGCCAGACCCGTGCGCCGCGCGGCATGCGCGCGCACGGCCTCGCCGAAGGCACGGAAGATGCGCGCCGAGGTCTCGTCGCTCCGCACCCAGTACTCGGGATGCCACTGAACACCGACGGCAAAGCCTCGCGAATCGCGAACGGACACGGCCTCGACGGTGCCGTCCTCCGCCACCGCCTCCACCTGCAGCCGGTCGCCCAGCCGGTCGATGGCCTGGCGGTGGACCGAGTTCACGCGGATGTCGCCGGCGCCGAAAATGCCGGCGAGACAGGTCCCCGGCCTGATGGCGACATTCTGGCGGATGGCGAAGCGCAGATCGTGATGCTCGCCGGGCGGCGCCCGGTGGTCGAGCCTGCCTTCCTTCTCCTGGATCTCGGTCGCGAGCGTCCCGCCGAGCGCGACGTTCATTTCCTGGATGCCGCGGCAGATGGCGAGCAGCGGCACCCCCCGCTCGATGGCCTTGCGGATCAGCGGCAGCGTGGTGGCGTCGCGGGCGGGATCGTAGGGTCCGTTCGCTTCCGTCGCCTCGCCGCCGTAGAGGTCGGGATGCACGTTCGTCTTGGACCCGGTGATCATGACGCCGTCCACGGAAGACAGGAGCCCGTCGAAGTCGATGCGTTCGCCGAGATTGGGCAGCACCACCGGCAGCACGCCGGCACCGGTGATGGCCGCTTCGACATACTGCTGCGGAACCGCGTGCCAGGTGTAGGCATCGAAGCTGCGGATGTCGGAAGAGACGGCGACGAGGGGCTGGTTCATGGTCAGGTTCCCGGCCTTGCGGTCTTTCGGGGGAAAGGGAGCGGATACTCTGTCTAGCTTTATCAAGGCTCCTTTCCAACAGGAAGCGTCAGGGTCGTCGATTGTCGTCGAAAAGTATTAGGGCAAATGATTTTATATGCCTTTTCAGTCTCTTAGGTAAAAATACGCTATCGTCGCGAATCGCCGACCAAGACGCTGGACGAGGCTGGCGGCCTGTGCAAAGCAAACCGTTGGATGCCCGGGCTGCATCTCGGCGGCCGGGGAATTCGCCAATCCGGAGGAGAATCATGGATCGTCGTTCATTCATCAAGCAGGCCGGCCTGGCCGGTGCAGGCGCCGCGGCGGCAACCGCGCTTGCGGCTCCGGCCATCGCGCAGTCCACGCCGAAGATCACCTGGCGCCTGACGTCATCGTTCCCGAAGTCGCTGGACACGATCTACGGCGGTGCCGAGGTGTTCTCCAAGATGGTGTCGGAAGCCACCGACGGCAACTTCGAGATTCAGGTCTTTGCAGCCGGCGAGATCGTGCCCGGTCTGCAGGCGGCGGATGCCGTCACGTCCGGCACGGTGGAAGCCTGCCACACCGTCTCCTACTACTACTGGGGCAAGGATCCCGCCTGGGCGCTCGGCGCCGCCGTTCCCTTCGCGCTCAACGCGCGCGGCATGAACGCCTGGCACTACCATGGCGGCGGCATCGACCTGATGAACGAGTTCTACGCCCAGCACAACATCGTCGGCTTCCCCGGCGGCAACACCGGCGTCCAGATGGGCGGCTGGTACCGCAAGGAGATCAACACCGTCGCCGACCTGCAGGGTCTGAAGATCCGCATCGGCGGTTTCGCGGGCCGCATCATGGAGAAGCTCGGCGCCGTGCCGCAGCAGATCGCCGGCGGCGACATCTATCCGTCGCTGGAGAAGGGCACGATCGATGCGGCCGAGTGGGTCGGCCCCTATGACGACGAGAAGCTCGGCTTCTACAAGGTGGCACCGTTCTACTACTATCCCGGCTGGTGGGAAGGCGGCCCGACCGTCCATCTCATGTTCAACAAGGAGAAGTACGACGCGCTTCCGAAGGCGTACCAGTCGCTGCTGCGCACGGCCGCCCAGGCCGAGGACGCCAACATGCTGCAGAAGTACGACTATCTGAACCCGGAGGCGATCAAGCGCCTGGTGGCGAACGGAACGCAGCTGCGTCCGTTCACGCAGGACGTGCTGTCGGCCTGTTTCGACGCCTCGCTCGGCATCTACGACGAACTCACCTCGTCGAACGCCGCCTTTAAGAAGATCTGGGACTCGATCGCCGACTTCCGCAGCCGGCATTTCCTGTACTCGCAGATCGCGGAGTACAACTACGACACCTTCATGATGATCCAGCAGCGCGCCGGCAAGCTCTGAAACCAAGAGATCACGAAGACCAGGCCTCGGGGCGGCAACGTCCCGGGGCCTTTTCTTTGCGTTCGCCAACGCCGACGAGCGCTAGTCTCCATGGAAGGCCGGCGACGGTTCTGGCGCGGTCGACCTGCTCAACCTGTTCATTCCGTTGCTGAAATAAATCGTGCCTGCAGTCTCCGACGCGCTGGACAGGTCCCGGTCCATATGCATTGATGCCCAACAGTTGGTCGGCGGGTCATGGGAACGCCAGCCAGGCCAGCTTCAATCGAAACGGGAGGAAGTTCATGGACCGTCGTTCATTCATCAAGAAAGCCGGCCTTGCCGGTGCGGGTGCAGCCGCCGCCACCTCGCTCGCCGCTCCGGCCATCGCCCAGTCGATGCCCAAGATCACCTGGCGCTGCACGTCGTCTTTCCCCAAGGCGCTCGACACCATCTATGGCGCCGCCGAGACCATGGCGAAGTTTGTCAAGGAAACCACCGACGGCAATTTCGAGATCCAGGTCTTCGCTGCCGGCGAGATCGTGCCGGGCCTGCAGGCTGCCGACGCGGCTTCGGCCGGGACCGTCGAGCTCGCCCACACCGCGTCCTACTACTACTGGGGCAAGGACCCGGTCTACGCCTTCGGTACCGCGATCCCCTTCGGCCTCAACTACCGGCAGCAGAATGCCTGGTACTACTACGGCAACGGCAACGCGCTGATGAACGAGTTCTACGCCACCCAGGGGCTCTACGGCATGCCGTGCGGCAATACCGGCGCGCAGATGGGCGGTTGGTTCCGCAAGGAGATCAACACGCTCGACGATCTCAAGGGCCTGAAGATGCGCATCGGCGGCATGGGCGGCAAGATCATCGAGAAGCTGGGCGTCGTGCCGCAGCAGATCGCCGGCGGCGACATCTATCCGGCTCTGGAAAAGGGCACCATCGACGCGACCGAGTGGGTCGGTCCCTATGACGACGAAAAGCTCGGCTTCCAGAAGGTCGCGCAGTACTACTACTATCCCGGCTGGTGGGAAGGCGGCCCAGTGCTGCACACGCTGGCCAACCTGGCCAAGTGGAACGAATTGCCGAAAGCCTATCAGGCGATCCTCGAGACGGCCTGCCGGGCAGCCAATGCGGACATGATGGCCAACTACGACTTCAAGAACCCGGCGGCGATCAAGCGCCTGGTCCAGGCGGGGGCGCAGCTGCGCCCGTTCAGCCAGGAGATCCTGTCGGCCTGCTACGAAGCAGCGCTGGGGACCTACGCCGAGATCAACGCGGTCAACCCGATGTTCAAGAAGATCTACGACGACCAGCAGGCCTTCAAGCGCGACGCGTACCTGTGGGCCCAGCTGACGGAGTACAATTTCGACACCTTCATGATGATCCAGCAGCGCGCCGGCAAGCTCTGAGGCAGGGCTCCGTGGTGAATGCAGAAGGCCCCGGAGCGGCGACGCTCCGGGGCCTTTTTCTTTACCGGGCTCCCGTCCGCAGGCACGGCCGAGGAGCCGACATCGTCCGGAGACTGGGGTGCTCCGGCGTCAGGCGGGACACGCCCTCCATGCCGAGCCGCACGGGAACGCCGGTCGACCGGCTTGCCGGCCTGCCCGCCCCGAACCCGCGGTCTCCCGCCGGACCGGCGCTGCCGCGTCAGAACTTCGGCGGCTGGCTGAGGTCGTTCTGCGCCGGGGCTGGCGCGGCAGGGGCCGGCTGGGTCGCGCCCTGCGGTTCCGCCGGAGGCAGCCCGAGGGGCGGAAGACCGAGACCGCTCCCGCCCTGGGTTCCGTTTGCAAGGCCGCCGCTGCCTGCGGGCGCTCCGATCGGCGGCAGGCCGAGCGGCGGCAGACCGAGGCCGCCGCCATTGTCGGCACCGCCGCCAAGCGGTGGCAGGCTCATCCCGCCTCCGCCGCCCTCGCCGCCCATCGGCGGCAGCTGGATCTGGATGTCTCCCGCCGGCGGCGCCGACTTGTAGTGGGTGACAAGTCCGGGGAAGGCGATGACGAGCAGGATCATCAGGAACTGGATGATGATGAAGGGCAGCGCCCCCTTGTAGATCTCGATCGTCCGGATTCCGGGCATCATGCGACCCGAGACCGTGTCCTTCCATTCGCGCATCGGCGCGACGGAGCGCAGGTAGAACAGCGAGAAGCCGAAGGGCGGGGTCAGGAACGAGGTCTGGAGGTTGATGCCGAGGATGATGCCGAACCAGATCAGGTCGATCCCGAGCTTCTCGGCGACCGGGGCGAGGAGAGGCACGGCGATGAAGGCGATCTCGAAGAAGTCGAGGAAACAGCCCAGGATGAAGATGACGATCGTGACGACGATGAGGAATCCCGTCTCGCCGCCCGGCAGCGCCAGCATCAGTTCCTCGATCCAGATGTTGCCGTTGATGCCGTAGAAGGTCAGGCCGAAGACGCGCGCGCCGATCAGGATGAACATCACGAAGGCGGACAGCTTGGTCGTCGAATCCAGCGCCTGCTTGACGACCGTCATGTTCAGGCGGCCCTTCACCAGGGCAAGGATCAGCGCTCCGGTGGCGCCCATGGCGCCGCCTTCGGTCGGCGTGGCGATGCCGAGGAAGATGGTGCCGAGCACGAGGAAGATCAGAGCCAGCGGCGGGATCAGCACGATCACCACCTGCTCAGCCAGACGCGACATGATGCCGAGCTTGAAGTAGCGGTTGGCGAGGCTGAACAGGTAAGCCGCGAGCGTGGCCACCGTCGCCGCCCAGACCAGCCGAATCTCGTAGCGCATCTCGGCAAAGACGGTGTTGTAGGCCGCCCAGTAGATGACCGCCGTCGCCACGAGCACCACGATCAGCGAGGTCACGCCGCTTCCGAGGGTGCGCGCCTCCACCGGCAGCGCGGGAACCCATTCCGGTTTCAGCAGGCTGACCGCGAGGATGTACATGCAGTAGACGCCGATGATGATCAGCGCCGGGAAGAGCGCCCCGACATACATGTCGCCGACAGAGCGGCCGAGCTGGTCGGCCATGACGATCAGCACCAGCGACGGCGGCACGATCTGGGCCAGCGTGCCGGATGCGGCGATCGTGCCGGTCGCAACGGCGCGGTTGTAGCCGTAGCGCATCATGATCGGCAGCGAGATCAGGCCCATGGCGATCACCGAGGCCGCGACGACGCCGGTGGTGGCCGCGAGAAGGGCTCCGACGAGCACGACCGCGAAGGCCAGGCCGCCGCGAATCGGGCCGAACAGCTGTCCGATCGTGTCGAGCAGGTCCTCCGCCATGCGCGACCGTTCGAGGATCAATCCCATGAAGGTGAAGAACGGGATCGCCAGAAGCGTGTCGTTGTACATGATCCCGTAGATTCGCTCGGGATGCGACTGGAGGAGCGGCCAGAACAGGCGGATCTCGCCGGAAATGTGCGAGAACTCGACGCCGAGCACGAAGAAGATCAGGCCACCCGCGGCCAGCGTGAAGGCCACCGGATAACCGATCAGCAGCATCGCCATCACGGTCACGAACATGATCGGCGCGAGGTTGTGGGCGACGAAATCAATCACGGCGCTCGCCCTCCATCTCGATGGCGGCCTCGGCTGCCGGCGGCAGGTCGTGCTGCGGCGAGGGATCGTCGATCACGCCCATGATCACTGCCGCGCGCTTGACGATCTCCGAAACGGCCTGCGCCAGAAGGAGGATGAAGCCGAGCAGCACCATGCCCTTCGCCGGCCAGATGATCAGGCCGCCGGAATTCGACGACATCTCGCCGCTGTTGTAGGACAGGAGGAACCAGGGCCAGCACAGGTAGACGAGAAGCGCGGCGAAAGGCAGCAGGAAGAAGACGTGGCAGAGGAGGTCGATCCAGTCGCGGGTCCGCTTGCTCAGCCGGTTCGAGACGATGTCGATGCGGATGTGCTCGTTCTGCCGAAGCGTGTAGGCGGCGGCAAGCATGAAGACGGTGCCGTACAGATACCACTGCAGCTCCAGCCAGGCGTTCGACGAGACGTCGAAGGCCTTGCGCATGCTGGCATTGCCGGCGCTGATCAGAACCGCGACCAGGATCAGCCAGGAGACGTTCTTCCCGACGAATCCGGTGATGCGGTCGATGAGCCGCGAAAGAGCCAGAAGCCCCGCCATGAAGTACACCTCCCGATATGCCTTTGCCGGTAACCCCGCGAGCCGGCGACGCTTGTTTTTTGATTTCGGACGCCGCCCCGGCCACCTGTCGGAGGACGCGGCAGCCGCGAAGTGATTATCAGCTTTGTCGGCGCAATCAAAGAGATTGGCGGTCAAACCGGCGCACGGCCGGGGCGATTACGTGATTCTACGTAACGCGCGCCGCCGGCCCAGCCGCATCTGCGCCGCCGCTCCGCTTTCGGTGCGAGCGTTCGGTCGCGGCAGTCTCGCCGAATTCGTTTGACGCGACGTGCTTACGACGAAAGACTCCCGATCCGAAGACCAAGACCGGTTCCGCCACGCGCGGCGAGGATCCAGGGAAAGCCCGATGACGCTGCACCACGTATCGCTCGACGACAAGTTCGACCTCCGCAAGGATCGCATCTTCGTCTCCGGCGCCCAGGCCATCATCCGCATGCTCCTGATGCAGCGCGAGCGCGACCGGCGGGCGGGGCTTGCCACCGCCGGCTTCGTCACCGGCTATCGCGGGTCACCGCTCGGCG
>Ga0208243_1000699_pt1 | contig 15635 bp, 13 predicted proteins | sample Subbio2Aug_QV12A_FD_184826 | JGI IMG/M metagenome (GOLD analysis project Ga0208243, IMG submission 184826) | Serpentinite rock and fluid subsurface biosphere microbial communities from McLaughlin Reserve, California, USA - CR12Aug_QV12A (SPAdes) | ecosystem: Environmental > Terrestrial > Deep...
GCGCGGGCGTCGCGTCGCGGCGTGACGCCGAATCGCTGGTCGCCGACGGCCGTGTGGCGGTGAACGGGACGGTGCTGTCGAGCCCGGCCTTCAACGTGACCGCTTCCGACCGGATCACCATCGACGGCCAGCCGATCCCCGAGATCGAGCGGACGCGGCTGTTCCTGTTCCACAAGCCGGGCGGGCTGGTGACAACCAACCGCGATCCGGAGGGCCGGCCGACCATCTTCGAGGCGCTGCCGGCGGAACTGCCGCGGCTGATCACGGTCGGCCGCCTGGACATCAACACGGAAGGCCTTCTGCTGCTGACCAACGACGGCGGCCTGGCGCGGCTGCTCGAACTGCCGGCGACGGGCTGGCTGCGGCGCTACCGGGTGCGGGTGCACGGGCACGTCGACGAGCAGCAGCTCGCGTCCCTCCGCGACGGCGTGGCGGTCGACGGCGTCTTCTACGGTGCGGTCGAGGCGACGCTCGACCGCGAGCAGGGCTCCAATGCCTGGCTGACGATCGGTCTGCGCGAAGGCAAGAACCGGGAAGTGAAGAACATCCTCGCCTCGCTCGGCCTCGACGTGACGCGGCTCATCCGCATCTCCTTCGGGCCGTTCCAGCTGGGCGACCTCGCCGAGGGTGCGGTACAGGAGATCAAGGGCCGCATGCTGCGCGACCAGCTCGGCGAGCGACTGATCGAGGAATCGGGCGCCAATTTCGATGCGCCGGTGATCACGCCGTTCACCAACAAGCCGACGGTCGCGGCGCGACGCGAGGCCGATCCCGAGCAAGGCGAGCGCGGGGGATCGCGCAACGAGCCGGCCGAGGGCGGCCTGATCAAGAACCGCAAGCGCGACCGCGAGGCGCACCGCGAGACCGTGCTCGGGCGCCTGCAGACCAAGCGGCCGTCCTTCGGCGGCAAGAAGCGCGAGAACCGCGAGGAGCGCGAGGAGAAGGCCTATACGCCGCCGCGGGCGCGCTCGTCCAACGTCTGGATGGCGCCGGGGGCCCGGCCGCAGGGCACCAAGGACGAAGCCGACGCCGCGCCGAAGCGGCCGGCGCGTGCCGCGCCGCGCAAGGCTCCCGCCGGCACCGCGTCGCGCGGCGGACCGGGCAGGGGACCGACGGGCGGTTCGGGCCGCGGCCCGCGCAAGCCGCGGCGGGACGACTGACGCCGCTGGACGGATCGGAGACGGATGACGCCATGCGGATCGTCGGAGGAGAGTTTCGGGGCCGCACGCTCGCGACGCCGAAGAGCCAGGCGATCCGCCCGACGACCGACCGCACGCGCGAAGCCGTCTTCAACGTGCTGTCCCATCGCCATGGCGAGCGGCTGGAGGGCGCGCGCGTGCTCGACCTGTTCGCGGGCACCGGGGCGCTGGGACTGGAGGCGCTCTCGCGGGGCGCCTCGCACTGCCTGTTCGTGGAGGAGAGCGCGGAGGGGCGGGGCCTGATCCGCAGCAACGTCGAGGCCTTCGGCCTGCAGGGCCGCACGAAGATCTTCCGCCGCGACGCGACCTCGCTCGGCAGCGTCGGCACCATCGCGCCCTTCGACCTCGTCTTCGCCGATCCGCCCTACGGCAAGGGTTTCGGCGAGCAGGCGCTGGCCTCGGCGCGGGCGGGCGGCTGGCTGAAGCCCGGCGCGCTCTGCGTGGTCGAGGAGGCCGCGGCTGCGCCCTTCGGCCGGGTCGACGGCTTCGAGGTCGTCGACGAGCGCCACTATGGTGACACGATCATCCGTTTCATCGCGGCCGACTGAGTCTCTTCTCGGTCGCACCCCGCCGGCCTGCGGCCGCATGACGGATAATTCATCCGGCGCGCGCTTCACAGGCCAAGCCGGCCGCACCATCTTCGCGGCATCAACAGTTCCGAGGTGATTGCGAATGGACGACACACGCCAGGGCACGCGGGGAAGGACGATCGTCCCGGTGCTGCTCGTCGCGCTCATGGCGGGCGCCGCTCCTCTCCTCCCGGTCGCCGCAGCCGCGCAGACCCCGTCGACGGCGCAGCAGCAGTCGAACGACGTGACGAGCTTCGTGCTCGACAACGGCCTGCAGGTGGTGGTGATTCCCGACCGCCGCGCGCCGGTGGTCACCCACATGCTGTGGTACAAGGTCGGCAGCGCCGACGAGGACCCCGGCAAGTCGGGCATCGCGCATTTCTTCGAGCACCTGATGTTCAAGGGCACGAAGAACCATCCCGCCGGCGCGTTCTCGCGCCGCATCGCCGAGATCGGCGGCCAGGAGAACGCCTTCACCTCCTATGACTACACCGCCTATTTCCAGCAGGTGGCGCCGGACGCGCTGGCCGACATGATGCGCTTCGAGGCGGACCGGATGACCAACCTCATCCTCACCGACGAGGTGATCGGTCCCGAGCGCGACGTGATTCTCGAGGAGCGCAGCTCGCGGGTGGAGAGCGAGCCGGGCTCGCTGCTCGGCGAGGAACTCGACGCGACGCTCTACCAGAACCACCCGTACCGGATTCCGGTGATCGGCTGGATGCACGAGATCGAGAAGCTGAACCGCGCCGACGCGATCGACTTCTACCAGCGCTACTATGCGCCCAACAACGCGGTGCTGGTCGTGGCGGGCGACGTCGAGGCCGGGGAGGTCCGGCGGCTGGCGGAGGAAAGCTACGGCAAGGTGCCGCGCGGGCCCGACCTGCCGCCCCGCGTCCGGCCGAGCGAGCCCGAGCAGAACACGGCGCGGACCGTGACGCTGTCCGACGCGCGCGTCTCGACGCCGAGCTTCCGCAAGGCCTGGGTCGTGCCTTCCTACACCACCGGCAAGGATGGCGAGGCCGAGGCGCTGGACCTCCTTTCGGAGATCCTCGGCGGCGGTCCGCGGTCGCGTGCCTACGAGGCGCTGGTGGTGGAACAGGGAATCGCTTCGTCGGCCGGGGCCTGGTACCAGTCCGACGCGCTCGACGAGACGTCCTTCCAGATCTACGCCTCGCCGCGCGGCGAGGCGACGCTCCAGGACGTCGAGAAGGCGATGGACGCCGAGATCGCCCGCATCGCCGAGGACGGCGTGACGGAGGCCGAACTCGCCGCCGCCAAGAAGCGCTACGTGCGCAGCCTGATCTTCGCGCGCGACAGCCAGAGCGGCATGGCGCGCATCTACGGCTCGACACTGACGACCGGCGGCACGATCGAGGACATCGAGAAATGGCCCGAGCGGATCGAGGCCGTGACCGCCGAACAGGTGCGCGACGCCGCGCGCCGCCATCTCGACCAGAGCCGCTCGGTGACGGGCTACCTGCTGCCGGCCGGAGGAGACCGCTCATGAGGACGACGAACGCCGCAGTGCCCGCAAGGGGCGCGAGCACGGGCCGGGGCCTTGCCGGGCTCCTCGCCGGGCTCCTCGCCCTGTCGCTGTCCGCAGCCGTGCTGGTCGCGCCGGCGCAGGCGGCGGTGAAGATCCAGGAAGTCACCAGCGACAGCGGCGTGACCGCCTGGCTGGTCGAGGACTACACGGTGCCGATCGTGTCGGTGAACTTCGCCTTCGAGGGCGGCAGCACGCAGGACCCCGCTGGCAAGGAAGGCCTGGCCGAACTGATGAGCGGCCTGTTCGACGAGGGTGCGGGCGACATGCCGCGCGCAGCCTTCCAGGAGGCGCTCGACCTGTCCGGGGCCGAAATGTCGTTCGACGTCAGTCCCGACGCCTTCTACGGCTCGCTGCGGACGCTGGCGGAGGACCGCGAGGAGGCGTTCCGCCTCCTCCGCCTCGCCGTCAACGAGCCGCGCTTCGACCCGGAACCGCTCGCACGCATCCGCGCCCAGATGATCGCCGGGATCGAGGCGCGCGCCAACGATCCGGACCAGGCGGCCTCGATCGCCTGGGCGAATGCCATCTACGGCAATCATCCCTATTCGCGGCGCAGCGAGGGGACTCCCGAGACGCTCGCCACGATGACGGCGGACGACCTCAGGGCGCTGCACGAGGACCTGTTCGCCCGCGAGAACCTCGTCGTCGGCGTGGTCGGCGCGATCGACGCGGAAACGCTCAAGGCGGAACTCGACCGCGTCTTCGGCGCACTGCCGGAGAAGCCCGACATGCGGACGGTCGCGCGCGTCGAGCCGAAGCTCGACCAGGAGATCGCGGTGTCCTTCCCGGTGCCGCAGGCCAGCCTGCGGCTCGCCTTTCCCGGCGTCGACCGCGACGATCCGCGCTTCTTTCCGGCCTACATGATGAACCACATTCTCGGCGGCGGCACGTTCTCGTCGCGGCTGTTCGACGAAGTGCGCGAGAAACGCGGCCTGGCCTATGGCGTCGGCTCGTCGCTGGTCAACCGCGACCATTCGTCGGCGCTGATGATCGGGACGTCGACGCGGGCCGACCGGGCCGGCGAGACGCTGCAGGTGATTCGCGACGTCATCGCGCGGATGGCGGCCGAAGGGCCGACCGAGCAGGAACTCGCCGATGCCAAGGCCTACGTCATCGGCAGCTATGCGATCAACAACCTCGACTCGTCGGGCGCCATCGCCCGCACGCTGGTGCAGCTCCAGATGGACGATCTTGGGATCGACTACATCGACCGGCGCGGCGACCTGATCGCGGCCGTGACGCTCGAGGAGGTGAAGGCCGCGGCAAGGGACTTGCTGTCGGTCAAGCCGGCGATCATGATCGTCGGACCGGAAGCATCCTCCGGCGGCCGGTAGCCGCCGCAGGCAAGGACCAGGCCGATGCACGGGCACGTCTCCGCTTCGAACCGGACCGCGGCTGCGGCCGGACCGACCTTCGCCATCGCCTTCGGCGGCGGCGGCGCGCGCGGGCTGGCCCACATCCACGCGATCGAGGCGCTGGACGAACTCGGCATCCGGCCGGTCGCCATCGCCGGGTCCTCGATCGGCGCGATCATGGGCGCCGGCATGGCCGCCGGCATGACGGGACGGGAGATCCACCGCTACGCCCATTCCATCCTCAGCCGCCGGGCCGAGGTGGCGGCACGGATGTGGCGGGCGCGGCCGGGCACGTTCTCGGAGTTCATGGACGGCGGGCTGCGGCTCACGCAGTTCAACATCGAGCGGATCCTGGGCGCGTTCCTTCCGGCCGCCATTCCCCAGACCTTCGAGGAACTCGAGATCCCGCTCGGCGTGACGGCGGTCGACTTCTACCGCCACGAGCAGGTGGTCTTCAGCGAGGGCGACCTGTCGTCGGCGATCGCCGCATCGGCCGCGATCCCGGCGGTGTTCCGCCCGGTGCGGCGCGACGGCCGGATCCTGATCGACGGCGGCATCTGCAATCCGGTGCCGTTCGACCTGATCCAGGGCAAGGCGGACATCACGATCGCCATCGACGTCGTCGGCACGCCGGCGCCGAACAACCGGCGCATCCTCAACTCGCTCGAGCTCGTCTTCGGCTCGACGCAGCTGATGATGCAGACGATCATCCAGATGAAGCTCAAGACCTGCCGGCCGACGATCTTCCTGCGCCCGCCGGTGTCGCGCTTCAGGGTCCTCGACTTCCTGCGCATGGAAGCGATCATGGCCCAGACCGCGCCGCTCAAGGACGAACTGAAGCGCGCGGTCGAAGCCGCGCTCGCCGCCCGGGAAGCGCTCGAGAACGGCTGAGCGTCCGCCTCTTCATTCCAGCATCGTGGAGGCCTTGCCGGTCGAGAAGGGCGAGTGCGAGGCGGGCGGCGGTCCCGGCAGCGGCGGCCCCGGCGGCGCACGATCGGCCACGTCGCGGACGATCCGGAAGCACCAGACGAGAGCGGCGGTCCCGAACATGACCGAGCCGAGCGCCCAGCCGCCGACCACGCCCGCCGCGCCGAACCAGTGCGCGCCCGCCCAGACGAAGGGGATGGTGCCGAGGGTGGCGCGGCCCCAGTTGAAGATCGTCGAGTAGCCCGGATAGCCGAGATTGTTGAAGGCGGCGTTGGCGACGAACAGGGCACCGTTGAACAGGAAGCTTCCCGCCGCGAACAGGCAGAAGAACTCGATCAGATCGCGCGCGGCCGCGGTGGCGCCGAAGAGGTCGGCGACGCCGTGCCGGAAGACCGCCAGCAGCGCCCATGCGCCGACGACGTAGACCAGCGTGACGAGGAGGCTGTCGCGCATCACCGACATCAGGCGGTCGTAGCGGCGCGCGCCGTAGTTCTGGCCGAGGATCGGGCCGACGGCGCCCGACAGCGCGAAGATCGCGCCGAAGGCGACCGGCACCAGCCGGCCGATGATGGCCCAGCCAGCGACAGCGTCGTCGCCGAAGCGGGCGATCTCGGCGGTGACGTAGGCATTGCCGACGGGCGTGGCGAGCTGCGTGGCGACCGCCGGGAGGCCGATGACGAAGAAGGGGCGGGCGGCGATGCGCAGGCGGGTCCAGTCGGGCCAGGCGACGAGACGGTGGACGACCATCGCGCCGTGCAGGCCGACGACGACCATCACGAACCGCGCCAGCACGGTGGCGATGGCCGCACCGTCAAGGCCGAGGCCGAGGCCGAAGATCAGGATCGGATCGAGGACGGCCGCTGCGAGCCCGCTCGCCAGGGTCACGTACATGGAGCGGCGCGCATCGCCGGCGCCGCGCATGATGCCGGTCGTGCACATGCCGACCGCCACCAGCGGCGAGGACGGCAGCACGATCTGCATAAAGCGGGTTGCGAGTTCGAGCGTCTGCCCGGTGGCGCCGAGCATCGCCAGCAGCGGGTTGAGGAAGGGCCAGACGATCGCTGAGAGCACGGCCAGCGTCAGCGCCATGATGACGATCGCGGCGCCGCCCATGGCGGCCGCATCGCTCCTGCTGCCGCGGCCGAGCGCGCGCGAGACCAGAGCCGACGTCGCGATGGTGAAGCCGATCCCGACCGAGACGGTGAAGAACATCAGCGTCGCGGAAAAGCCGATCGCGGCGGCGAGTTCCTTCACGCCCAGCAGCGAGATGTAGAAGAGGTTGAGCGCGTCGACGAGGAAGATGGCGATGAGGCCGATCGATCCCGTCGCCGTCATGACGACGACGTGGCGCAGCGTCGAGCCGGTGGTGAACTTGGCCGGCGCTGGCGCGGCCGTGATTGCGGGCTCGGTCGTCACGTCGTCCCTCCGGCATCGACGCGCAACCGCGTCCCGTCGTTCTCAATAGCGCCCCGCGCGGCAAAGGCGAGTGCCGATCGCCCCTCCGGGCGGATCAGCTCCGCACCGGCTCCGTCGTGTCCGGCATGTCCGGCACGCGGTCGATGCGCCTGCCTTCGTGCCGTGGCCGGATCAGGGGCTCGGGAATGGACAGGGATATCCCCGGATCCTTGAGCCCCGCTGCCTGGATCGACAGCCGTTCCTCGTCGCGGTGGCGGACGTCGTCGACGATGTCGGCCACCAGCGCGTCTTCGATCCCGACCGCCTCGAGGGTCCGCCGGCCGAACGTCAGCCCCGATTCCAGCGTCTCCCGGATCTCGTATTCGACGTCCCGGGCACGAAGCGACAGCGTGTGGTCGCGGTCATAGGAGCGCACGAAGAGGCGGACGTGCGGGAACTCGCTCTGGATCAGGTCGACGATCCGGTCGGTCGCCTCGCGACCATGGGTGCAGACGGCGACGATGCGGGCCTGGCGGATGCCCGCGGCCTCGAGCACGTCCTTGCGCCGGCCGTCGCCGAAATAGATGCGGAAGCCGAACTTCTCGACGGCGCGGACCCGGTTGGCGGAATGGTCGATGATGGTCACGCGCGCTCCCCCGGACAGGAGCACCTGCGAGGCGATCTGCCCGAAGCGCGAGAAGCCGATCATCAGCACGTCGGAGCCCGCGCCGTCGAAGTCCTCTTCCATCGTCTCCTCCCGTTCCCCAGGGATGAGGAAGCGGGCGAGCGACACGGCCAGCGGCGTGGCCACCATCGAGACCGTGATGATGGCGATGAGCAGCGAGGCGAGGTCCGGCGGCAGGAGGGAGGCCGCGGTCGCCGCGGAGAAGATGACAAAGCCGAACTCGCCGCCCTGCGGCAGGAGCAGCGCGACGCGCACGGCATCGGCGTGGGACGAGCCGAACGCGCGGCAGAGCCCGTAGCAGGTGACGGCCTTGACGAGCATCAGCACCGGGACCGCGACGAGGATGACGAGCCATTCGGCAAGGATGATGTCGAGATCCAGCGACAGGCCGACGGCCATGAAGAACACCGCGAGCAGGATGCCGCGGAACGGCTCGATGCTCGTCTCGAGTTCGTGCCGGTACGATGATTCGGCGAGCATCACGCCCGCCACGAAGGCGCCCATCGCCATCGACAGGCCGACCGACTGCATCAGCGTGGCGGCGCCGAGCACGACGAAGAGCGCCGCCGCGATCATCGCCTCGCGCGCGCCGGTGTTGGCGATGATGCGGAACAGCGGGTTGAGCAGGTAGCGGCCGGCCGCGATCAGCGCCGCAACCGCGGCGACGGCGACCGCGAAATCGCCCAGGCCGAACGCGTCCGCGCCATCCGTGCCGGGGGCCAGGAGCGGCACGAGCGCCAGCAGCGGGACGATGGCGAGATCCTGGAACAGCAGGATCGAGAAGGAGGTCTGGCCGTAGCGGTGGTTCGTGTCGCCGCTTTCCTCGAGAAGCTGCAGGGCGAAGGCCGTGGACGAGAGCGCCAGCGTCATGCCGATGATCGTCGCCTGCTCCCAGCCGAAGCCCGCAGCATGGCGGACGAGCCCGGTCAGGACGATGCCGGTGACGATCACCTGGGCGGCGCCGAGGCCGAAGATGTCGCGGCGCATCGACCACAGGCGGCTCGGCTTCAGCTCGAGGCCGATGACGAAGAGCAGGAGGACGACGCCGAGTTCGCCGAAGTCGAGCAGGTCGTCGCTGCCGGTGATCAGCGTCGCCACCGGCCCGAGTGCGACGCCCGCTGCGATGTAGCCGAGCACGGTGGCCAGCCCGATGCGCTTGAAGACGGGCGCCGAAACCGCGGCCGCCCCGAGCAGCACCAGGATTTCGGTGAACTGGGCTCCGTGTTCCGTCGCCATTCTCGTCTCCTTGCTCGTGCAGCGCGGGGCCGTTCGCCTCCACCCATTGCACAGACCCCTCGGGAGCCATAGATGCACGACCGGACGGACCGGCACCATGCCGATCGGCCCGGACTCGCCACGGCACCCCAACCGGAACTATCGCATGTCCCTGAACACAGACAAACTCACCGACCTCGTCGGCTCGCTGGTGGAAGCGGCCCGGCGCGCAGGAGCGGACGAGGCCGACGCGGTCGCCGTGCGCGGCCGTTCCGCCAGCGTGACGGTGCGCCTCGGCAAGGTCGAATCGACGGAGGCGTCGGAAGGAGACAGCATCGCGCTGCGCGTGTTCGTGGGCAAGCGGGTGGCCAGCGTCTCGGCGACGGTCGATGCAGATCCCGACGCGCTTGCCGAGCGCGCCGTCGCCATGGCGAAGGTGTCGCCCGAGGATCCGTTCCAGGGCCTGGCCGATCCCGATCGCCTCGTCAGGGACGTCTCCGACCTCGACCTGTTCGACGCGACCGAGGTTTCGGCGGAGCGGCTTCGGCAGGACGCGCTGGCGGCGGAGGCCGCGGCCATGGACGTCGGCGGCGTGACCAACTCCAGCGGGTCGAGCGCGAGCGCAGGACTGGGCGGGCTCGTGCTGGCGACCTCTGCCGGCTTCCTCGGCCACTACGTCGCGTCGCGCTTCTCCCGCTCGGTCAGCGTGATCGCCGGCGAGGGGACGGCGATGGAGCGCGACTATGAGTTCTCCTCCCGGCTGTTCTTCGACGAACTCGAGACGCCCGAAACGATCGGCCGGCGTGCCGGCGAGCGGGCGGTGCGGCGCCTCGGCGCCCGCAAGGTGAAGAGCGGACCGGTGACGGTGGTCTACGACCCGCGGGTGGCGCGGGGCATCGCGGGACATCTCGCCGGCGCCATCAACGGTGCGTCGGTGGCGCGCAGGACGAGCTTCCTGCGCGACAGGATGGGGCAGCCGGTCGCCTCGGCCGCGATCACCGTCACCGACGATCCGCGCAAGCGTCGCGGCACGGCCTCGCGGCCATTCGACGGCGAGGGCGTGGCGGGCGAGCCGCTGACCATGGTCGATCGCGGCGTGCTGCGGCACTGGTTCCTGTCGACGTCGTCGGCGCGCGAGCTCGGTCTCTCCACCAACGGGCGCGGCGCGCGCTCGGGCACCTCGGTCAATCCCACCTCGACGAACCTCGCCATCGAGCCGGGGGAGGCGAGCCCGCAGGACCTGATCGGGAGCCTCTCCAGCGGCTTCTACGTGACCGAGGTGTTCGGACAGGGCGTGAACATGATAACCGGGGAATACAGCCGGGGCGCTTCCGGGTTCTGGATCGAGAACGGCGCGCTGGCGTTTCCGGTATCGGAGGTGACCATCGCCTCGAACCTGAAGGACATGTTCATGGCCATGACCCCTGCCAGCGACGTCGACCGCTCGTTCGGCACCGCCGCGCCGACGCTGCTCGTCGAAGGGATGACCCTTGCCGGAAGCTGACGCAGCGCGCGATGGCGCGGACCTCGACCTGATCCTTGCCGCCGCCCGGCAGGCGGGCGACATCGCCATGGGCTATTTCGGCCGCAAGCCGGAGGTCTGGCTGAAGGCCGGGAGTTCGCCCGTCAGCGAAGCCGACTTCGCGGTCGACCGCTTCCTGCGCGACACGCTGTCTTCGGCGCGGCCGTCCTATGGCTGGCTGTCGGAGGAGACAGCCGACACGCCCGAGCGGCTCGGGGCCGAGCGCACCTTCGTGGTCGATCCGATCGACGGCACCCGCGCCTTCATCGAGGGGCGCGACACCTGGTGCGTGAGCGTGGCGGTGGTCGAGCGGGGGACGCCCGTCGCGGGGGTCCTGGTCTGTCCGGCGCTCAGGGAGACCTACTGGGCGGGTTCGACCGGCCCCGCCTTTCTCGATGGCCGGCCGATCACGGTGCGGCCGCTCGAAGGGCAGCCGCGCGTCGGCGGCCCCAAGACGATCTTCGCCATGCTGCCCGACGAATTGCGCGACCGCTTCGCCGTGACCGCCTACGTGCCGTCGCTCGCCTACCGGCTGGCGCTGCTGGCGCGCGGCAGCCTCGATGCCGCCCTCGTGAAGCCGGATTCGCATGATTGGGATCTGGCCGCGGCCGATCTGATCCTCAGGCAGGCCGGAGGGCAGGTCGTGGACGAACGCGGGCAGGCACTGAGCTACGCCGGAGAGCACGTGCGCCACCAGATGCTGGTGGCGGGCAGCGGCGCGCTGCTGGCGGAAATCCTCGGGGCCTTCGCGTCCCGGCGCCTCGCGCCGGTTTCCAACACCGACGGAATGGTCTAATCAGGCTCGGCTCAACCGACATCCGCGGACGGGAAAATGACTGAGAACGCCGACGGCAAGCAGCTCTTGCACCTCGTTTTCGGCGGCGAACTGAAGTCGCTCGGCGAAGTTCGCTTCCGCAATCTCGACGAACTGGACATCGTCGGCATCTTTCCCGACTACCAGTCGGCGCAACTGGCCTGGCGCGCCAAGGCACAGGCGACCGTCGACAACGCCCACATGCGCTATTTCATCGTGCATCTGCATCGCCTCCTCGACCCGGGAAGCGACAAGCCCGCGCGGCCCGGCGAGGGCGGATGACGGACGTGCCTCCGGTGGTTTCCGCCAGCAAGATGGGCGGCGGCAAGCGGTCGAGGGCGGCGAGGCCGGGTCCGCTCAAGGCCTTCTGGCGTCGCATCCGGACGCCGCTCGCCGAATCGCGCTTCGTCGCCGACGTCGTCGCCTTCGCGCTGGCGCAGGCCCTGCGCTTCATCTACCTGACCAACCGCACCGTCGCCGGCTCCGACAGCCTCGACAAGGCCTACGCGAACCTCGCGCCCGGCATCGCCGCGTTCTGGCACGGCCAGCACCTGATGGCGCCTTGCCTGAAACCGCGCTGGCTGAAGATGGCGGCGCTGTTCTCGAAGAGCCGCGACGCGGAGCTCAACGCTCGGGTGGCGGAGCGGTTCGGCTTCGAGACGGTCCGCGGTTCGGGCGGCCGGACGAACGCCCGCAATGCCGACAAGGGGGGCGCGCGGGCACTGATCATGATGAAGCGGCTGCTGGACACGGGCCGCTCGGTGGCGATGATCGCCGACATTCCGCACGGCACGCCGCGCGACGCCGGACTGGGCATCGTGATGCTGGCCAAGTTCTCCGGCCGTCCCGTTGTTCCGGTCGCTCTCGCCACCAGCCGGCGCAAGGTGATCACTTCCAGCTGGGACAAGACGACCATCAACCTGCCTTTCGGACGCAAGGCGGTCGTGGTGGGCGAGCCCGTGTTCGTGCCTGCAGACGCGGACGACGCTCTGCTGGAGCTGAAGCGGCGCGAGGTGACGGCGAGCCTCGACGCCGCCACGGCGAAGGCCTACGACCTGGTCGATCGAACCTCATGAGCGAACGCTGGGCACGCGCGATGCTGACGGCCTATCGCTTCGCCGGAGCGGCGGCCTATCCCTTCGTCGGCGGCTACATCGCCTGGCGGACGACCCGCGGCAAGGAAGAGCGGTCGCGACGCCGCGAGCGCTACGGCTTTTCCGCCGTGAAGCGGCCGCCCGGACCGCTGGTCTGGATCCATGCGGCGAGCGTGGGGGAATCCTACGCCGTCATCCCGCTGGTGAGGCGCATCTCCGGCTTCGACATCAACGTCGTCTTCACGACGGGGACGGTGACGTCGGCGCAGATCGTCCAGTCGCGCTTCGACGAGCGGGTCCTGCACCAGTACGTGCCGCTCGACCTGAAGCCGACGGTGAGCCGGTTCCTCGATCACTGGAAGCCGGACCTCGCCATCATCGCCGAATCCGAGATCTGGCCGATGACGATCCTGGAACTCGGCGCACGACGCGTGCCGCAGGTGCTGGTCAACGGGCGCCTGTCCGACCGCTCCTTCGCCGCCTGGACCAAGCGCGCCTTCCTCGCCGAGGCCCTGTTCGAGAACCTGTCGCACGTGGTGGCGCAGTCGGAGACCGATGGCGAGCGTTTCCGCCAGCTCGGCGCGCGTCCGGTCACGGTGTCGGGGAACCTCAAGGTCGACACCGACCCGCCGGCCGCCAACGAACGGGAGCTGCGGCTCTTGCGCTCGCAGATCGGCAAGCGTCCGACCTGGGCGGCGATCTCCACCCACGAGGGCGAGGAAGCGATCGCGATCGACGTGCACAGGCTGCTCAAGCGGCGCTACCCCGACATCCTGTCGATCATCGTCCCGCGCCATCCCGAGCGCGCCGAGGGGCTGCTCGGCGCCTTCAGCGCGGCCGGACTGACGGTCGCGCGCCACAGCCTCGGCGAGCCGGTCGATCCGGATGTCGACGTGCTGCTCGGCGACACGATCGGCGACATGGGCCTCTTTCTGCGCGTCACCGAGATCGCCTTCGTCGGCCGTTCGCTGACGGCCGAAGGCGGACAGAATCCGCTGGAGCCGGCGATCCTCGAAACGGCGATCCTGGCCGGGCGGAACGTCCAGAACTTCCGCGACTCCTACGAGAGGCTGATCGAACGGGGCGGCGCGCGGCTGGTGACGGACCGCGACATGCTGGCCGGGGCCGTGAACTTCCTGCTCGCCAACGAAGGCAAGCGGCGCGAGATGATCCAGGCCGCGCTCGCGACGGTGAACGAGATGCGCGGCGCCCTGCCGGCGACGCTGAAGGCGCTGGAGCCCTACATCAATCCGCTGATCGTGAAAGCCCGGCTCGACGAAGGCACGAGGCGCTGAGGCCATGACGAGCGAGGCGCCGCCTTTCTGGTGGGAGAAGGCGGACTGGCGCGCCTGGGCGCTCTGGCCGGCATCGGCGATCTACGGCTTCGTCGCCTCTCGCCGGATGGTCGGCGCGCGGCGCGAGCGCCTCGACGTCCCGGTCTTCTGCGTCGGCAACTTCACCGTCGGCGGAGCGGGAAAGACCCCGACGGTGGTGGCGCTGGCCGAAGAGGCACGGCGTCTCGGGCTTAAGCCCGGCGTTCTGTCGCGCGGCTATGGCGGCAGCTTCGCGGGGCCGCATCTCGTCGATCCCCACCACGATACGGCGCGCCATGTCGGCGACGAGCCGCTGCTGATCGCCCAGCATGCGCCGGTCGCCGTGTCGCCGGACCGGGCCGCCGGCGCCCGCATCCTGATCGGCCTCGGCTGCGATTTCCTGATCATGGACGACGGCTTCCAGAGCGCGCGCATCCATTTCGACCAGTCGCTGCTCGTCATCGACGCCAGACGCGGGCTCGGCAACGGCCATGTGGTGCCCGGAGGGCCGATGCGTGCGCCGCTGGTGAGCCAGATCCGCTTCGCCGACGCCGTACTGGCGGTCGGGAGCGGGGAAGGTGCGGCCGACGCGATCCGCAAGGCCGCGCGCGCCGGCAGGCCCGCCTACCGGGCGCGGGTCACGCCGCGCAATGCGGGGGCCATCGCGGGCAGGCGGCTCCTCGCCTTCGCCGGCATCGGTGATCCTTCGAAGTTCTTCGCCACGGTCGAGGACGCCGGGGGAACGATCGCGGCGCGGCGCGCCTTTCCCGACCACCACCCCTTCACGGACGGCGAGATCGCCGAACTCGCGAGGGAGGCGGATGCGAGCGGATTGGGCCTCGTCACGACCGAGAAGGACGCGATGCGCCTGAGGAGCGGCACGGCGGCGGCTCGGGCCCTGGCGGCGCGGACGCTGACGCTGCCGATCGATCTCGTCTTCGACGATCCGGTGGTGCCGCGGCGCCTGATCGAGAACGCCGTGCGGGCCTTCGAGAAGCGGCGGTACAACGTCGCGAGGGGACGGTAGTCGCCGGCCGGTCCGGGGATCAGCGGCGCCGGCGCAGGTCCGGACTGGCCTCGAGTTCGCGTGCAAGCGAGACCGCGGCACTGACATAGGCTTCCTGGCGAGCGACGGACCAGTATCTCAGCTCATCGAGGGGAATCGTCTCGCCGGTGACGGCGCAGCGCACGAACGCGCCCGGACTTGCGACCTGGAAGTCGCCGTCCAGATAGCGCAGCCGCGCTTCCCTCGCGCCCGGACCTTCGAACCTGTTCATCGCTCTCTCGCTCGCCGCGTCCTTAGCGCCACAAAACCCTCGCCCGGTCAAGCTTCCACCGTCCCGTCGGACGGTTCAACGGCGTCCGAACAGCCGCTCGATGTCGGAGAGCTTGAGCTCGATATAGGTCGGACGGCCGTGATTGCACGTTCCGGAGCCCGGCGTCGCCTCCATCTGCCGCAGGAGCGCGTTCATCTCCTCCGGCTTCAGCCGGCGTCCGGAACGCACCGAGCCATGGCAGGCCATGGTGGCGGCGATGGCATCGAGCCGTTGCTTCAGCCCGTCGGCCGAATCGGTCTCGGCGATCTCGTCTGCGAGGTCGCGCACGAGGCCCTGGACGTCGGTCTCGCCGAGCATCGCCGGCGTCTCGCGCACCGCCACCGCGCCCGGGCCGAAACGCTCGAGGCCGAGGCCGAAGCGGGCGAGCGTGTCCGCATGGGAGGCGAGCCGCTCGGCGTCCTCCTCCGGCAGGTCGACGATCTCCGGCAGCAGCAGCATCTGGGCGGGCAGGGGGCGGGCGTGGATCGCCTGCTTCAGCGCCTCGTAGACCAGCCGCTCGTGGGCCGCGTGCTGGTCGACGATGACGAGCGAATCCTCGGTCTGGGCGACGATGTAGTTGGCGTGGACCTGGGCGCGGGCGGCACCCAGCGGATGGCGCAGCGTCTCGGGCGCCGGCTCGGCCGCGGCCCGCGCATCGGCGCCGGGCCGATGCGCGAAGGCG
>Ga0208243_1000700_pt1 | contig 15624 bp, 13 predicted proteins | sample Subbio2Aug_QV12A_FD_184826 | JGI IMG/M metagenome (GOLD analysis project Ga0208243, IMG submission 184826) | Serpentinite rock and fluid subsurface biosphere microbial communities from McLaughlin Reserve, California, USA - CR12Aug_QV12A (SPAdes) | ecosystem: Environmental > Terrestrial > Deep...
CAGTTAAGGTTGGGTTCCCCGCCAAAAGCGGTGTCTCCGGCGCTATTCTGGGCATAGTCCCGGGTAGCCTAGGCCTAGGGGTGTACGGACCCTCCCTCGACCCAAAGGGCAACAGCGTGGCCGGCGTCGCGCTTTTGGCGGAACTAAGTGAACGCGCGAACCTGTATTTGCTCTAGCCTACTTGCCGCCGCGCCGCAGCACCTTCCCCGGCAACGCACCGCTGTGCTCGCCGTTCTCGACTACTACAGTCCCGTTTACCATTACTAGGTCGATGCCGCGCGGGTAGGCATGCGGTTCGCTATAGGTAGCGAGCTCCGCTACAGTCGCAGGGTCAAACATCACGAGGTCGGCGTAAGTCCCGGGGCGCAACAAGCCGCGGTCATACAGCCCAAAGCGCTGCGCCGGGAAGCTGGTCATTTTGCGTACCGCCTCCTCGAGCCTTAACACGCCGCGCTCGCGCACGTAGGTGCCGAGCACGCGCGGGAAAGTACCGTAAGCGCGGGGATGAGGTTTACCGGCAGAAAGCGGGCCGTAAGTCGCGCGTAGCGTAGCGTCAGAGCCAATCATGACCAAAGGGTGCTGCATTACATATTCCACGTCCGCTTCGCACATAGCAAATCGGACCATGGCGACGTCGAAGTTCTCTGCCAGCAACAGGTCTAAGCACGCCTCTAGCGGTTCTTTGCCCACCATATGGCTAATCTCCTGCAGCGTGCGCCCTTCAAAGCGCTTGTTCTCTTCCTGCCGACAGGAGGCGATAAGCAGGTTGTCCCACCGTTCATTTGCCGCCTGAATCTCCCCCACAATCTTGCCCCGCGTAGATGGGTCAAGCAGGCGTTCCCGCATCGCGGCAGTACCCCCGGCGTGCGCCCACTGCGGTATTACTACCTTTAGCCCGGTGCTGGTGGCGGTGTAGGGATATTGGTCTAGCGTTACGTCTATGCCTTGCTGCCGCATGTCTTCCACTAAAGCCAGTGACTCTTTAACCAAGCCAAAATTTTGTTCGCCACACACCTTGTGGTGCGAAATGTGCACAGGCAGTTTGGCTTGACGGCCTACATCGATTGTTTCCGCCACCGAAGCCAAAAGCCCGCCCCGTTCGTCGCGCATATGTGAGGCATACAAGCCGCCGTATTTAGCCACTACTTTGGCCAAAGCCACGATTTCTGCATGCGTACCGTAGGAACCAGGCGGATAGATTAACCCGGTCGTGAGACCGTGCGCGCCGGCCTGCAAAGCAGCCTCTGTCAGCACACACATTTGCCTTAGCTCTTCTGCCGTAGCCTCACGGTCGGCAAGTCCCATCGCCACAGCACGAATGTTGCCATGACCCACGAGCGGCACTACGTTCACCCCAAGCCCCTGCGCTGTAAGCAGCTCGAGGTACTCGGCAAAACTCGCGTAGGCTTCGGTGTGGTCGCTCTTCGCCTCACGCGGCGCGGCCGAGCTGCCGCACTGACCGATGACTTCCGTAGTGACGCCTTGACGCACCTTGCTTTCTGCCTGGGGATTCTTAAAGAAGGCTTCGTCGCTATGCGAATGCGCGTCGATAAACCCCGGCGCGACTACACGTCCGGCCGCGTCAATCACCCGTTGCGCGGGTGTATCTACCTGACCAAGCTCGGCGATGCGCTCCCCTAAAACTCCAATGCTGCCGTAAAACCACGGCGCCCCGGTGCCATCGACTAGGCGGGCGTTTTTAATTACCAAATTTAGCATCGTGCATTCCTCCTGTAAATTGCTTAACTACTACCAGTCTATAAGAAGGAGCAGATAAGGTCTATGTGGCCATTTGTAGAGAGCCGCTATCAGCGCATAGTGGCTGTAGAACATGACACGCTCAATGACTGCTTTGTCCTCTATGAGCGTAAACCAGACGGACATGTCACTAGCTTCACCGTAGCTAGTCGGCACTACTTTATCGTCGACGACATCTCCGCCCTGCCAGGCAAAAACCTTGATATAACCGAGCTCAGCGGCCCTCACCCCCTGCGCTATCTCGTGCGCTGCCAAAACTACAGGGAGCACCTTGAACAGGTTAAGGGCGTGCGCCGGGCGGGGAAACACCTGTGGCACAGAAACGCCGCCCTAAGCTTTCTGATTCGCAGCCAGACCGCGCTGTTTGCGGCGATGCGGCCACATGACCTTAAAGTAGCCGCCGTAGACCTTGAAGTCTATACCAGCAAGGCTAAGTTGTTTGCCGACGCGAACGACCCCGACGACCGGATTATCTTGGCCACCGTCGCCGATAACCGCGGGCAGTCCTTTTTATTTGACGCTCGCACGCTCGGGGAAGAAGGCCTGATAGCAGCCCTGAGTCAGCTCATTTGCCGCGAAGACTATGACGTGTTGGTCGGCCACAACATCACCGGTTTCGACCTCCCCTATCTTACCACGCGCGCCGCACGGCATAGACTCCCCCTAAATCTCGGGCGGGACGGCGGGCCTTTGCTTGCGCGTGAGGGAAGGCGGCAGATGGGTTTACCCGCGAGCGCAGACTACTTTGTTTTTGGCCGCCATATAGTCGATACGCTACCACTCCTCATTCAGTGGGACACAACTCACCGCACGCTAGCGAACTTTCAGCTAAAGGAAGCCGTGCAGGCGCTAGGGCTCGGCGTTGACCGCCGTGACTTTGACCGCGGTGAGATTTCTCACCTGTGGGACAAGGGCGAGCAGCGCCTCTTGGACTACGCGGTAGCCGACGCGCGCGATTCGCTTGAGCTCTATAACTTCTTGATTCCTGCTTTCTTCTACCAGACACAGCTTCTGCCTTTAACCCTGCAGCAGTGTGTCAATACAGGGACTGGGTCGAAGGTAGACTTGGCCATGGTGCGGGCGTATCTAGAGCGCGCTCACAGCCTGCCCTTGCGTCAGGACGCTACTGCCGCAGAAGTAAGCGGCGGGCTCACCGAGGCGCGCAGTCTAGGTTGGCACACCCACGTGCACAAAGCAGATGTAGCTAGCCTCTACCCGAGCATCTGCCTTTCCTTCAAGTGTAGGCCCCGCACAGACAACCTTGACGCTTTCCTTGGACTTCTGACCGAGCTTACGGCTAGGCGCCTAGCGGCCAAAGGAAACCTAAAGAACTTGCCCCTAGGCAGTCTCGAGTATCGCGCCGCCGACGCGCTGCAGAACAGCCTTAAAGTCTTAATCAACAGCTTCTACGGCATGCTTGGCGCTGCGGGCCTGCATTTTGCAGACGCCGAGGTGAGCGGCGAGATTACGCGGCGCGGCCAGGCAATCCTCTTAAGTATGGCGGCTAACGCCGAACATGCTGGCGGCACGGTGGTGGAACTTGACACAGACGGCGTCTATTTTACTCTGCCTGGGCTAGGGCACCAGCCAAGCGAGATAGCCGCGCTGATTGGCCGAGGGCTTCCGGCAGGTATCAAGGTGGAGTACGAGGGCTACTTCGACCATATGTACTCCTATGCCGCCAAGAACTATGTCCTCTTTGGCAAAGAAGGCATCACCCGTAAAGGGGTAGTGTTTCGCTCCCGCCGCCTCTATGGCCTACAGGAAGGGTTTATTAAGGCAATCATGCGGTGTTTAGCAGCAGAAGATGTCCCCGGCTTATGCGAGACCTACAGAAGCTATGCTTTGCGCCTTCGCCAGGGCGGCCTGACACGCGATGAAGTCACAACCTATGTCAGCGTTGATACGACCTGGGAGGACTACGCTGCCCACATAGCCGCGGGAGGTACCCGCACGCGCGCCTTCGACCTAGTGGCAGAGCGGCCCGACCGCGCGCGCTGGGCGCTGAAATCGCGCATCTACTATTACCACGCGCAGAACGGACAGCTAAAGCTCAGCGAAGACTATACTGGCGACTACGATATCCGCCTCTATCTCGAGGTGCTTGAAAAAACGGCAGAGAAGTTTCTCTACCTCCTGCCGCCGCTAGATTGGCATCGCGTGTTTAGTGAGCTAAGTATCTCCCGCGAGGAGGCAGCGAGAATCAAGCTTTGGAGTTTCCGTCCATCGCCTGAGGTGCTTAGAGAGTATGAACGCGTGCAGAAGCGCGACTTTCAGTTGCGGTTGTTCTAGGGCGAAACCTAGAGCGTCATCTCTCGTATTACTTAAGAAGGAGTGGAGGCCGATGTGGAAACGCATGTTGGTGCGCACGGCTGTTGCACTATTGCTGGCGCTTCTGGCGGTAGTGTTGTTTGACTACTTTTCTTGTCCGGCGACGAAGCTTCCTCTGCCACATACGGCGGCCCTCAGAACGCACGTCACAAGTGACGTATGGGAGGGAAGCGAGCTGCAGGCACGCCGATTAGCTAACGGCTACGCTGTAACTCTTAACCGCCGCAGTGCGGATGGCCGCATGATAAGTCACCGCTACGAAGTGAGCGACGCGCTGGAAGTTAAGGAGCTAGGCGTAAGCCTCACCTATCCGCCGCAAAATGCCGTCAACATCCTGCTGGCGCTCACACTTGGCGTGTTACTTAGCGGCTACGCTGCTCTAACTTGGTTCACGCGGCACAAACCGAGATAATGTAACAGGGGAGTGTTCACCACAGAGGCACTGAGAGCACAGAGAGGAAGAAGAAGGCACAATACCCACCCTGACACGTACTCCTCACTCAAACCTCTGTGTCCTCTGTGACTCTGTGGTGAATCCACGCTCTGCTCTCAGTCAAAATCTATAGGCGCGGGGATAGTTATTTGCTTTATGGCTTCTATGGCGAAGTCGTCGGTCATGCCCGCCACATAGTCGGCGATAATGCGCACGGCTGGCACCGCATTGGCCTCATAGATGTGCCGCATACCGCGCAAAAACTCGCCAAACTGCGCGTCGAGGCGAATTGCCCCGCGCGCATAAGCCGGTAAGTCCCATCCTTCCCGCGTAAAGAGAGCCAGCAGATAGTCAAACACACCTTCGATAATGCGCTGGCAAAACACGCGGTAGCGCTCCATGCGGGGATGACGGTAGATGCGCTCTTTGTTAAAGGCGTAGAGCCGCAGCACCAATTCGTTTTTCTTGTCGGAAAAGCCGACGTAATCTTTCCCCGTCGACTCCTGCACTACATCGGCGACAAGCGTGCCGATAATCTGCCCGTTTGAACTGCCCAGCGCCTGCCTCACTAGGGGGTCTACCTCCGCTAGGGTGACAAACTTAGCGGTAATCGCGTCTTCTAAGTCGCGCCCGAGATAGGCTATTTTGTCGGCGAGGCGCACGACACAGCCCTCGTAGGTATTGGGAGCGAGCCCGCGGTCTTTAACTTCAGCCAGTATTTTTGGGAGAGGCTCCGGGGAGAGGCGTTGTTCAAAACGCTCTCCACAGTGGCTAATTACGCCGTCGCGCACTCCATACGTCAGATTAAGCCCTGCCCCGTCGTGCGCTAACACATCTACCACGCGCAGACCGTGCAACTCGTGGATAAAGCCGCCAATCTCCGTCGTCCTGTTGTGCAGCACGCGTTCGCCTTCGTGTCCGAAAGGCGCGTGCCCCAAATCGTGTGCTAAGGCAATCGCCTGCGCCAAGTCGGCGTCGAGTCCAAGCGCCTTACAAATAGTTACGGCAATCGTGGCCACGTGCAGCACATGCTCAATGCGTGTGCAGACGTGGTCGTTTTGTGGCGCATAAAAAGCTTGCGTCTTGTGCTTGAGACGGCGAAAAGGCGTAGAGTGGATGATGGCCGTGACGTCGCGAAAGTAGTCGCCGCGCAAGTCGGCCTCGCGTGGGTAAGCGCGCGCCCGCAGTAGAGCAGGTGGCAGTGGATTTAGCATGGACTTCCTCCCTTCTGTGCATGGAACGTTTATCCATGGAGAGAATAGGCGTAGGAGGTGGCAATGTGGCGAGTTGGTGGGAGAAGATTACCGCGTGGCTGACCGGGAACACAGCCAAGGAGACAGCGACCGCCGCCGTTCCCCTGCAAGGCTACGCGTCCGACCTTACTTACTTTCAGGAGCTGTTCAGGCATGCGCCCGACTTTACGGTACGCGAGTTTCGCCTCGGCGTTGACGGAACGAAAATGGCGGCTCTGTACCTGCGTAGCCTAGCCGACGAAGCGCGTATTGCGGCGGAAGTCATCCTGCCGCTCTCCGGCATTACCGCGTTAGTTGACCCCACGCCCCGGGGTGCCGGCGTGAACACCGTCCGCAATCGCTTGGCATGCGGCACTATTACGGAAGTCGACACGCGGGACGACGCCCTAAACCGCCTGTTGCTTGGTGAGGCAATTGTCTTGACGGAGGGGCTTAAGGCAGCTTTAGCTGTTGATGCCCGCGCTTACCGCGGCCGTAGCCTTACTCCCCCTGAAATAGAGACGACGGTTTTTGGCCCGAAGCTCGCCTTTGTCGAAGACTGCGAACTTAATCTCTCGCTCGTGCGTCAGCAGATTCGCACGCCTGCGCTACGCATCGAGACGTTTACGCTTGGCAAGCGCAACCCCAGGCGCCTCTTAATGCTCTATATAGATGGCTTGGCCACCGAAGATACCGTCACGCAGCTGCGCTCAAAACTTGAGTCAATTGATGTCAGCGGTTTACTCCAGACAAACTACCTGACCTCTCTGCTCGGGGTTACTCCGTGGTCGCCATTTCCCCAAGCGATGCAGACTGAGCGGCCCGACCGCGTCTCCGGAAACTTGCTCGAGGGTCGCATTGCCCTCTTGCTCGACGGCTCACCTGAGGCCCTAATTCTGCCTATGGGGTTTAGCGACCTCTTTCAAAGCCCCGTCGACTACTACGACCATTACTTGCTGACAACTCTGCAGCGTGCACTTCGGGCTCTAGCTTTTCTTATCGCCACCACGCTTCCCGCGCTGTATGTGGCTATTATAACGTACAACTACGAAGTTCTGCCAACCGACCTTCTCTTTGCTGTAGCTACGGCGCGCGCCGGTATCCCCTTTCCGCCGGTAATTGAGTCCGTTCTGATGGTGGTGCTCGTGGACATTCTGCAGGAGGGGACGCTCCGCATACCCTCGAAGATTGGGCAAACCGTGGGCGTAGTAGGGGGTATTGTGCTGGGGCAAGCGGTGATTCTCGCTCGCTTGGTGAGTCCGTTACTGGTCATCGTAATCGCCTTTTCGGTAATCTGCTCTTTTGCCGCGCCGGACTACCGGCTGGTAGGGCTCACGCGGCTACTCAGATATGTGCTGATGGTGGCAGCAGGCGCTATATCTGGCATCGGCATTGGCGCTGTGTGGACGGCCATCCTTATTCACATGGCATCGCTAGAAGTACTGGGAGTAGCGTACTTGCGCCCGTTCGCTCCCCTGCGCTTGTCTAGCCTTTCGGACTTTGTGTTTCGTAAGCCTTACCATGGGTTGTCAAGTCAAACCCAGCGCATTCAGGGAGAGTGACCTACCATGCATACAAGAGTATGTGTCACCGGCTTTCAGCACGGCATGTTAATTGTGGGCGCACTGATTGCTAACGGCATTTTTTCGCTGCCGCGCGTAGCGGCAGAAGAAGCAGGGCGCTCGGCTTGGGTAGCGGTGGCCGGAGCGGGTTTTGCGGTACTCCTTGTGGCCCTTCTCTCTAACCGCCTGGCCAGTCTCTTCCCCGGCGAAGACCCGGCAGGGTGGAGCACTAAGCTTATGGGGCCGCTACTGGGGCGCATTTGGCTCCTCTTGTACCTCGTCAAATCGTGTTTCTTTACCATCCTGACGATGCGCATCTTTGCCGCGATTATTACCAACCGCATGCTGACGCACACTCCAAGCACCGTCTTTGCCACCATTATCTTGGTGCTCTCTGTGCTAGCTACGTTAGCGGGCATCAGCGGCCTAGCGCGCTTTGCGGAGGTAAGCGTAATGCTCTGGTTGCCATTGCTGACGCTCTTAGCCGTACCCCTGTTGGGAGGACACCTATACCACTTGCGGCCCGTCTTTGGCGACGCCGACATCAGCGGTTTCCTCGCCGGGGCGAAAGCCGCTGCCTATAGCTATGCGGGTTTTGACATTCTCCTCTTTAGCTACCCGCATCTGCAAAAGCCGAGGGAATCTATTCGCGCTGTGCTGTGGTCGGTAGGTTTAGTGACAGCCGTATATACCCTGACCACAGTGGCGGGCATCGCGTTCTTTGGCCTCGATCATCTGACGCGCCTGTTAGTCCCTACACTCGTTATGCTGAGCATCGCCGAGACTAGTGTAATCGAGCGCTTCGATAGCTTAGCCCTTTTTATGTGGATCGGCATGGTCGTGGTAACGTCCGGCACGCAGCTCTATATGGGCACTCGCCTTATCCAAGGGTTATTACCAAGAGCGTCCTTTAAGAGGACTGCTGTGTTTCTTGGCTCATTCCTGTTAATCGCCTCGTGGGGCGAGACACCGCTACGCGAGCTGATTGCCTTGGCCGACCTCTTTGGCACTTTCGACCTCTCCTTTGTCACGCTGAGCGCAGTCATTTTGTTGCCGCTTGGGCTTCTTGCCGCAAGGGGACGCAGGCTCGGGTGATGAAGGCTAAAGGACTTAGATTACTGGCACTGCTTGTCCTCTCTACCCTGCTTAGCGGCTGCTGGGACGCGCTTCCCGTAGAGAGAAGAGCGTTTGTGACAGCCTTAGGCGTCGACTGGTTGCCGGAGCCGCCGCACTACAATGTGACCATTGTCCACCCGCTAATGGATGAGAGGCGTGCGCGGGAAAACCGCGTGCTAACAATTCGCGCCAACAGCGTAAGCGAGGCCTTAACGGTCTGGAACCACACTAACGGGCAGCACCTTTCGCTCGCTGTGCTTGGAACACTGGTGATTGGAGAAGATGCGGCTAAGCAAGCGTTATCCCCAGTAATCAATGACCTGTGTAGCTATCCTGACCTTAGGCTAGGCGCATACGTAATCGTCACACGCGGCACTGCGCAGGAACTCCTGTCCGTTCAACCCCCCGCGCATCAACTTATAGCCGTTCACTTAAGAAGCTTGTTAGATAGAGCAATTTTCAGGCGCGATGCGCCGCACAGTACCATCTCCGAGTTCACTACCCATATGATGACGCCGGGGATGGATGCCATTACTGCACTTGTCAGTCCCATCGGCACGTTAGACCGCAGACAGGCAGGAAAGCAAGCGGCGGCAGCCGAGCCAGATGGTCAGCAGGCGGGTGGCGGCGGTGGGGGCGGAGGAGGCAACGGCGGAGAAGCGGCGCCGCAGGAAGACGTGCAGGTGATAGGCGCCGCTATCTGGCAGGGCGACAAGGTAGTCGAGACACTTACTTTGCCCGAAGCCCAGTTTGTGTACCTAGCCATGGGTAAGGCGAATCGCCTGATGGTAAACGTCATGTTTCCGCCGGACGAGAGGCTGTTCCCTAAGCAAAGTGCCATGGTTCTAAGCATGGAGTCCGTAACAGCTAACTGGAGTCTTGAAATGGTGCAAGAAGTGCCGCATTACACTTTGCGGCTTCAGGTACGACTTAGCCTGCACAACTATGCGGGTGATGTTGACTTAAGCAAAAAAGATAACAGCGCGCTGCTGGAGAAGATGATTGGCGACGTACTGCGGCAAAACACGCTGCAGGCGGTACAGAAGGTGGCGGCTACAGGCGGCGACCCACTGCGCCTCGGGCAACTTATGCGCAGGCAGTACCCAGAGCTTTGGAACAGCAAGGAATGGCGCAACAAAATCCAAACGGCGCAGTTTACGGTTAAAGCAGAGGCGCAAATACGCAATATTGGTCTGGAGCTGCTAAGGCTTGAGCCGGTGGATAAGTGATGACGGGCGCACTTTGCACTTTGCACTTTGCACTTAGTGGACGGGGGGGCTGCTGGTAGAGGGAAGTGCCTAGTGCCCAGTGCTCAGTGCCCAGTAGAGCGGCGTCGCGGCTGTGTCCTGTTCCCCTTCGGTCACAGCTCAAAGCTCAAAGCTCAAAGCCCCTAAAGCCTAAAGCCTAGCGCCTAGAGTGACAGAAAGCCCAACACCGACACAAGCGGGTGTTTGTGCTGCCATTCGCGTCCGGCGAGGCGCGCGGCGGCCTGGCGCGCTTTGTCTTCGGGCGAGGCCAAGTCGTAATACTGCTGCAGGCTTTCGCGGTCGAGCTGGTGCTTTAGCTGCATGCCGACATAACACCGGAGCGCCTGCGCTTCGGCTTCGGTCAGTTCGGCGAAAGCGGCAGTGCACAGGCCGCGCTCAAGCACAACTGCGAAGTGCTGGCGCGCGTGGGTGGTGGCAAGCACCGCCTCGGGGCGAAGCTGCAACACCTTGCACAAGAGCTGTACGTACTGCCTGAGTTGGCCGTCGGTGCACCCAAGCTGTGCAGCTAAATCTATCAGCTGTGCCGCTTTAAGCCCTTCCAACAGGCGTGCCATCCGCATCAGGATAAGCAGCATCCTCTCGGCGCTAGCTGCACCTTGCCCGCTTAGCGCTAGCGCCGGGCGCAGCCGCTCTAGTTCTGCTAAGCCACGCGGCGTCACCTGCATAAGCGGGAGAAGCTTGCCTTGTGCTTCTTTGTTCACAGTCTCTAGGAAGCCGTTCCGCTCAAGGTGGCTTATGGATTGCTGCACGTCTTTGTAGTCAAGGCCTGCCAAGGCACCAAAGAGCTCGGAAATGCCATTTTCTCGCGCTAAATGCTCGGTGCTTGCGCTGGCCTCACCTAAGAGAAACTTGATGATTCCACTCCGCCCGCGTTTGCCGCTAAAGGCCTTAGCACAGAGCAGCAGCATGCCGCGAATTTCATCTAGAGTCAGAGACATCTCGCCACCTCCTACAGGAGATATACGGTGGCGAGACTGGTTTTTCCTGCTATAATAATCGGGACAGTGCTGTCGCTTGTCACTTGTCGCTTGTGAGGAGGGCTACCAGCCGCCAGCAGAGCAGTGACGGGGTGGAAAGGTGGAAAGGGTAAAGGCGAAAGGGAACGGGAGTGGCTTTCCGCTTTCGGCTTTCCGCTGTAAGCCGTAAGCCGTAAGCCGCAAGGCCCCCGTTCTACGGCGCACGGAGCACGAAGCACGGAGCACGCTCCCCTCTGCCAGCGCCAGTAGTCCCTCGCTCTACTGGGCACTGAGCACTGGGCACTAGGCACGAAAAGGAGGCCCGCCATGCACTGGATACTCGAGGGCATAACTACAGCCATTCGCATGCTCGCGACGGGTGAAGGCGAAATCTACGAAATCGCTTGGCTGACGGTGCGAGTAAGCGGCAGCGCTACGCTTTTGAGCGTTTTACTTGGGGTTCCGCTTGGGGCCTACCTAGGGTTAGTGCGCTTTCCGGGACGACAAGCGGTGCGGGCTGTGGTCAACTCAACCTTAGGGCTACCGCCCGTCGTGGTCGGTCTGTGGGTTAGCCTGTTTCTCTGGCGAAGCGGGCCTTTAGGTGGTCTCAGGCTTATGTACACGCCTTATGCACTTGTTATCGCCGGCTGCCTAATCGCCCTGCCACGCGTAACAGCCCTGACTATGGCCGGAGTTATGCAGGTAGAGGGTGGCTTAGCCCTGCATATAAGAGCACTGGGCGCGAACAAGTGGCAGACGATCTGGCTTGTGATACGGGAGGCCCGCCTAAGTATTCTCGCCGCCGTGATGGCCGGCTTCGGCTCGGCGGTGGCCGAGGTAGGCGCAGCCATGGCTGTGGGCGGCAATATCCGCGGGCATACACGTGTGTTGAGTACAGCCATTGTACTTGAGGTAAACCGCGGCAACTTCGCAGTCGCTGTGGCGCTTGGGTTTATCCTGCTGACCTTGTCTTATGGGGTCGCGCTCATACTCACAGCTATGCAACAGGGGAGGCTGTGGAATGCTCACGGTTAAAGAGCTGTGCCTGACCATCAACAAGCGAAGAATCCTCGCCGTACCCGAGTTCACGGTGCGCCGAGGGGAGTTTACGGCTGTAATCGGCCCAAACGGAGCGGGCAAGACCTCGCTGCTGCGGGCCCTTGGGGCAATTGGTGAAGCTAGTCACCAAAGCTATAGCTTAGAAGGCACGGCGCACCGTTGGCCTACGGATCGCTTAGCCATAACGCGCCTGTACTCGCACGTTTTCCAGGCACCGCGACTTCTGTCCGGCAGTGTGCTAGACAACGTAAGTCTGCCGCTTCGGCTAAGAGGCGTAAGCTCACGGCTAGCGAGAGAACGCGCGCTGCATTGGCTGGGTGTTACGCAAGCTGAAACGCTCGCAACCCGTCAAGCTAAGACGCTTTCGGGCGGCGAGACAGCTAGAGTAATTCTGGCCCAGGCCCTAGTGACCGAGCCGCGCATCGTATTTCTCGATGAGCCCTTTACCTATTTAGACGTGGAAGCGCGGGCCTATCTCCTGCGGCACTTACGGGAGTGGCTTGCCCTCACGGATACAACCGGAGTTATGGTCAGCCATGATTACAGCGAAGTAGCGCTGCTTGCCGACAGACTGGTAGTGATGGACAGGGGCATGATTGTGGCGGACGGGGAGCCGTCGGCTATTCTCGCCGCCCCTACCCGACCCTTTCTCTGCGATTTTGTCAGCCTGGGACGCGCGGCGTACCGCACACCCACTCCTACCCAGCCGAAAGTTGGTCCACAGCCAGCCCGGGGCGTATAAGCACGAGCGGGGTGCGTTCGCTGCCCTGCCCGGCCGGGTTGTCGCGGAGCATCCCCATGAGCTCTGCTTCGCTAAACCCTAAATGGTCGGAGTGCCCAAGAATGGTTACGCCGAGGTCGTTGGCGTCGACGATCATACAGGCAATGCCAAGTTTTGTCTCAATCTCGCGGCATACCTCGCTCGGTTTATCCGGCACCAACACCCCTTTAGTAAGGTACCAGTCAAAGGCATCGGCACAGAAGCCGTCGATGCCGGCGATGCCGTGCCCCGCCACCATGTAGAACACGCCCTTGATGCCAAAAGGTCGCGTGAGAGCTGCGCAGGCCGCGGCCAGCAGAATGCGCGGCAACCCGGCGAGGTTTATGGCGATTTGCATCTTGTAGGGATTACCTACGGACTCCCCGGCCGGCGTCATATTGACGAAGCGGCTTAAGAACTTTGCCCAAAAGCTTAGCTTAATATCGCTCATTTCCAGTATTCTGTTCTGGCAAAGAGCGATGACCTTCTCGCTTATCGACAGGATGTCGCCCGGCTGATAAAGCGCACTTACGTAAAAGCGGATTATCTCAAGATAATCTTCGCCGGGGGTTATAAAGTGCGTCTGTATGGCGTGCCGATAGAAGGCCCTGCCGTTGACCACAATCGTTACTTGTTTATCCGGGTTAGCGTAGAAAGTGTCCATGACTTTCTCCCTTGTCTTGAGATTTAGAGTGTCGCTTGTCGCTTGTCGCTTGTCGCTTGTCGCTTGGGGAGAGGCTTTAGGCCTTAGGCTGTAGGCGTTAGGGGCTTTGAGCTGTGAGCTGTGAGCGAAGGGGAAGCGAACACTACGGCGATACCCGCTCTACTGGGCACTGGGCACTGGGCACTAGGCACTGGGCACTGGGCACTTCCCCCATCCCCTCACGGCGCAATGCGTCGCAGCCCCTTTCCGTCCGGTTGCACCGTATAGAGCGCGTGGCGGCCTTCTCCCTCTACTTGGATAAAGGCAATGCGCTTGCCGTCAGGCGACCATTGCGGCGACGATTTGGGCAAGCGGCTTTCCGTAAGTCGGCGAGGGTTTAGCCCTTCCTTATTTATAGTGAAGACTTCTAAACCCTTGCCTTGGAAATCCTGCAGAAAGACAATGTGCTCGCCGTCCGGGGAGAAGCGCGGGTCGGAAGCGCGTCCTCCGGTGACTAAGCGCGCTTGGCGGTAAGGGTTAATGTCGGCTACGTAGATGTCGCGCGGTACGGGCACTATGGAGAGGTTAATGTCCTCGGCCTGCCACGTGTGAAACACAAAGCGAGGTAGAGTGGGCTGCTTATGCGCGCCGAACGCGTTGTGCACCGGGCCTCCTTGGGAGAGACGGTTGGCGGCAAGCGTCGCTAGGTTGACTTCCCAAAGGTCGTACTTAAAATTCCAGCTGTGACTATGTCCCTCAAACGTACTCCACAGGTAGACTTTATCCGAGGCGTCACCAAAACCGAGCAGGCGGTTTGTATCGCCTTGGGAAGGAACGACGACCGCGCGCGCTGCTACTAAGTCGTACAGCACTACATCCTGGTAGACATCGGAATGAGCGTCGGCGGCGCCAAAGCTGCGCTGAAACGCGACAAACCTGCCGTCGGGTGAGAACATGGGCGAGGCCGGATAAGCGCCGCTTAGCGGTAAATCCAGACGCCGCGTAGCTCTCGTCGTGCGGTCATAGAGAGCCGGGTACCGCTCGTTTCCCCCCCCGTAAGTGACAAAAGCCACGTAGCGACCGTTTGGACTCACAGCCACGTCAAACTCGGTTTGTGTGCCTTCTGTAAGCCTGCGCGGCCGTCCGCCGGTACCCCCTACCAGCCAAAGGCGCTGTTCGCTGGCGGCGTCTTTGGCCACAACTAAGCCCTCATTGCCCGGAAGCCAAGCAAATGAGGAAATTGTAAAAGTCTCAGGCCCCGCTTCGCGCTCGAACCACTGACACCCAACTAGCAGGACAGCCAGGATCATCCCCAGTGCAACCAAGCGTACGGCTTTCATGCTTAGCCTCCGATCATTTCTAAATCCCTGTCTCTCAGGTCGGTGACGAACATATGGCCCGGGGCATGCGTAATGACCAAATCGGGCTTAGACTGCATGACCACGGCTTGCGGGGTGCAGCCGCACGCCCAGAACACAGGCAGTTCACCTGGGCGTATGGTCACCGCGTCACCCATGTCGGGCGCCGAGATGTCCCTAATGCCAAGCGCCGCCGGGTCGCCGATATGAATAGGCGCGCCGTGCACGGCCTTGTAGCGGCCGGTAATCTGTACCGCTTTGGCTACATCCCGCGCGGCAAAGGGGCGCATGCTCACCACCAGCGGTCCGCTAAACACCCCGGCGCTGCGGCAGGGAACATTCGTGACGTACATAGGCACGTTGCGTCCCTCGCTGATATGACGCACCTCTAGGCCTTGTTCCAGTAGAGCTCCTTCAAAGCTAAAGCTACAGCCGAGCAAGAAGCTTACGAAGTCGCTCTGCCAGTAGTCGACAATACTAAGCGGCTCGGCCTGAAGTACGCCCTGGTGAAACACCCGGTAGCGTGGCAGGTCCGTGCGTATGTCGGAGCCGGGGGCTAGGAACTTCGCTTCAAAGCACCCGGGCTCTAGCACCTCAAGTACGGGACACGCAATGGCGTTACGCTGGCAAAAGAGCAGGAAGTCAAAGGCAAGTTCCAACTTTAGGATAACCAAATTGGCCTGCGCGTACCCAAACGCTAAGCCTGCTGTTGGCCGCGTGTACTCTCCGCCGCGCATCAGCGCCCGCCATTGACTGGGACTACGACTCTCGCGCTTCTCTTTCACGGTACCACCTCGCTGGCGTAAACATGAAATTGCTCCCCGAGTATGGCGACACTAAGCTCCCACCGCGACTTTGCGCGACAAGGCGGCGCCGCAAGTTTTTGCGCTTGCTCGCGGAGGATTGACAACGCCTGCTCTAACGACACGACGCTAAACTGCAGCCTGTCGCCTGGTTTTAGCTGCCCAAAGAGCGGCAAGTCTGCCCCGATCACTGTGGCAATCTTGGGGTACCCGCCCGTAGTCTGCCTGTCGGCCAACATCACTATCGGTTGACCGCTTGGCGGCACCTGAATACTTCCCGGCGCCACGCCGTCACTGACAGTGTCGCCGCCGATATGGCGCGCAAGCGGCTGACCGCGCAAGCGA
>Ga0208243_1000701_pt1 | contig 15623 bp, 15 predicted proteins | sample Subbio2Aug_QV12A_FD_184826 | JGI IMG/M metagenome (GOLD analysis project Ga0208243, IMG submission 184826) | Serpentinite rock and fluid subsurface biosphere microbial communities from McLaughlin Reserve, California, USA - CR12Aug_QV12A (SPAdes) | ecosystem: Environmental > Terrestrial > Deep...
CCGCGACGACGCTGACCGACCGCCGCGGCAGGCCGAGCGAGGCCGCCAGCAGCTTCTCAAGCGCCGCGTTGGCCGCGCCCTTCTCCGGCGCCGCGCGCACCCGCGCCTTGAGGTGGGAGCGCCCGTCGGCCGCCTCCTCCACGCCCTCGAGCAAATCCTCCCCGCCGCGCGGCGTCAGCCGCACGAAGAGGTCGAGCCCGTCCTTCGCCGGACGGAAGAACACCGGCTCAGATCAGCGCGGGCGCGATGGTGGTGATGATCAGCTGGCGCACGAAGAACAGGATCAGCAGCAGGATGATCGGCGATATGTCGATGCCGCCGAGATCGGGCATGATGCGACGGATCGGCCGCAGCGCCGGCTCGGTCACCCTGTAGAGGAAGTCGCCGATCGTCGCCACGACCTGGTTGCGCGAGTTGATGACGTTGAACGCGAACAGCCACGAGAAGATCGCCGAGGCGATGATGAGCCACCAGAAGATGTCCAGGGCCAACAGAAGGGTCTGGATGAGCGCAACCATGCCGGTCTCCGATCGTTTCGCGACATGTAGCCATTGCCTGCAGCCGGGGCAAGGGACGGTCTGGCGCGGCAATCCGCGCGATGCGCGTTTCGCTTGACAGCGCCCGCCCCGCACTCGTAAAAGCCGCCATCCGCTGGACGGGGCTGTAGCTCAGCTGGGAGAGCGCGTCGTTCGCAATGACGAGGTCAGGGGTTCGATCCCCCTCAGCTCCACCAGTGGATCTTTCTGATACTCTCGGCGGCTTGCGAGCAGCGACATCGTCTCTGATGGCGGCCGTTTGATGCCGACGTCGGTACGCGGCGCTTTGCACGAGGCGCACGGCGAATCCGCGCCCCGCCGCCTTACCCCACGCTCCCACCCCCGTCCACCAGCACGACGCTGCCGGTCATGAAGCCGTTCTGCATCAGGTGGACGATCTGCGCGGCGATCTCTTCGGGCCTGCCGACCCGCTTCAGGGGCGTCGCCGCGGCCGTCTTCTCGAACAGGGCGCGCCGCTGTTCGGGCGGCAGGTAGTCCCACCAGGGCGTCTCGATGCGGCCTGGAGAGACGCAGTTGACGCGTACCGGCGCCATCTCGCTCGCAAGCGCCTTCGCCAGCGTGTCGATCGCCGCGTTGATCGCGCTCAGCATCGTCGCAGCACCGCTGGGGCGGGTGCCGATCATGCCCGAGACCAGCGTCAGGCTGCCGCCATCCGCGATGCGGGCGGCATGCGCGACGTTGACGGCGCCCCAGAACTTGCTGTCCATCGCGGCGCGCTCGTCGGCCAGGTTGCGCCGGCGCAGCGGCCCGACCGACAGGTCGGCCGCCGAGACGACGACATGGTCGAAGGCCGGCCGGCCGTCGAAGAAGGCCGCCACCGCCGCCGCGTCGCGGATGTCGACGGCCTGGGTGCCGGCCGCGCCGATCGCCAGCGCCGCCTCGGCGAGCCGCTTCTCGCTGCGCGAGACGATGGTCACGCGCGCGCCGAGCGCCTGTGCGGCCTTCGCCGTCGCCAGACCGATGCCCGACGAGCCGCCGAACACCGCCACCGTCCGGTCCGCCAGCGGACGGGTGATCACGGTCAGTCCTCGTCGCCGCCGAGCGTCGAGCCGGCGAAGAGCTCGCTGAACTTCGCCACCGCGGTATGGTCCTGGCCGGGGCCGAGATGCTTCTGCGCGCCGGCCCAGATGTCCTTGCACAGGCCCGAGAAGGGCGCGGGCGTCCCGGTGGCGCTTGCCACGCCGAGCGCGATGCCGAGATCCTTGACCATCAGGTCGAGTCCGAAGCCGGCGTCGAAGCGGCGCGACAGGACGAACTGCTTGAACTTCTTCTGCGTCGAGTTGTTCATGCCGGTCGAGACGTTGAGCACGTCGACCATCAGCGCGGGGTCGAGGCCGAAGCGCTGGCCGATCAGCAGCGCCTCGATGCCGATCAGGAAGCCGCCGGCGCTGACGAGGTTGTTGAGCGCCTTCATCGCATGGGCGGTGCCGATCGCGCCGGTGCGGATGACGGAGCTTCCCATCGCTTCCAGCAGCGGCTGGGCGCGGTCGATCGCCCCGGCGTCGCCGCCGGCCATGATCGCGAGCTCCCCGGTGCGCGCGCGCGAGACGCCGCCCGAGACGGGCGCGTCGATCATGGCGATGCCTCGCGCCGCCAGCTTCCCGGCGATCGCCCGGGTCGCATCCGGCACGCCGCTCGACATCTCCACCACGAGCGCACCCGGCGCCAGCGCCGCCACGGCGCCCGCCTCGCCCTCCAGGACCGCCTCGACGACCGCGCTCGACGGCAGCATCGTCACCAGGATGTCGCAGCCCTCCGCGGCATCGGCGGGGCTCGTCGCCGCACGCGCGCCGATGGCCTGCGCGATGCGGCCGGCGCGGGCTGCGTCGGCATCGTGCACCGCGACGGCGAAGCCCGCCGCCGCGAGGCGCGAGGCCATCGGTTCGCCCATGGCGCCGAGGCCGATGAAGCCGATGCGGGTCTTGCCGGTCATGTCTGGTCCTCGTCGGTCAGTTGAACATCTGGCGCGGCAGCCAGAGGGACAGGTCGGGGAATACGAGCAGCAGCGCCAGCACGATCGCCTCGATGACGATGAAGGGCAGGATGCCGCGATAGATCTCGGGCAGCTTGACCTTGCCCTCGGACGCGCCGATCACCGCGAAGAGGTTCATGCCCACCGGCGGGCTGAGCACGGCCAGTTCCACCAGCTTCACCATGATGACGCCGAACCAGATGCCGTCGAAGCCCAACGCCGTGACCATCGGATAGACGAAGGGCAGCGTCATCACCTGCATCGCCAGCGGGTCCATGAACATGCCGAGGACCACGAAGACCGCCACCAGGATCAGCATGAAGACCACGGGCGACAGGTCGAGTGCCTGCAGCAGGTCGGTCGCAGCGGTCACCGTGCCTGCCACCAGGAAGAAACGCGTGAACATCAGCCCGCCGATGATGACGATGAACAGCGCCGCCGTCACCCCGGCGGCGGAGCGCAGGCAGTCCGCGAGGTCGGCCGCGGGCAGCCGGCGCCGCGCCACGGCGATGATCAGCGCACCGATCGCGCCGAGCGCGCCGGCCCCGGACGGCGTCGTGAAGCCGAGATAGATGCCGCCGATGACCAGACCGGCCAGGAGGAAGGTCGCCCAGAGCGCGATGGCGCTGCGGCCGATCTCGGCCGCGCTCGCCCGCGGCTGCGGCTGCGGCGCGAGGCCGGGCTTGGCCCGCACCAGGAAGCCGGTGCCGATCATGTAGGCGGCGGCGGTGAGCACGCCGGGCACGACGCCCGCGATCAGGAGTTCGGCGACCGATTCGCCGGTCAGCAGGCCGTAGATGACGAAGCTGATCGAGGGCGGGATAAGCGCCGCGATCGTGCCGGCCGCCGCGATGCAGCCGGCCGAGAAGGCGCGGTCGTAGCCGAGCCGCAGCATCTCCGTCAGCGCGATCCGGGTGAAGAGCGCGGCATTGACCAGCGTCGACCCGGAGATCGCCGCGAAACCGGCCGAGGCGAGGATCGTCGCCTGATAGAGACCGCCGCGCGTCGAGCGCAGGATCAGGTTGGAGAAGGAGAACAGCTCCTGCGTGATCCCCGAGGCGGAAGCGATCGCCCCCATCAGGATGAACATCGGGATGACGACGAAGCTGTAGTCGGAGGCCGTCGCGAAGGGCAGGTTCATCAGCGTGTTGAGCGCGAAGGCGGATCCGCCGGTCGTCCACAGGCCGACGACGGCGACGCCCGCCATGGCGATGCCGACCGGCACGCCGATCAGCGAGAGCGCCAGCATCGCCGCGATGGCGATGAAGCCGATGGTCAACGGATCAGGCATCATGGCCGCCCCTGGTCTCGATGGTGGCTTCGCGGCCTGCAGCCAGGCGCAGGAACTGGCGCGCGAACTCTGCGGCGGCAAGCCAGGCCCCGAACGCCGCCACGCTCTTGAAGGGCGCCATCGGGAAGGCCAGCGCGCCGAGCGCAGCCTCGCTGATCGCCCAGGAATGGAGGGCGAGCCGGGTCGTCTGCCACGCGACGAGCCCCATCAGCACGCCGGCGATCGCCAGCGAGACGATCCCGGAGACGCGCTTCAGGCGCGGCCCCATATTCTGCGTGGCGACGTCGATGAGGATGTTGGACCCACGCGCCTGCGCTTCCGCGAGCCCGAGGAAGACGATGACGGCCAGCAATGCGCCCGAGAGTTCCACCATGCCCGGAATGGGCTGCAGGAAGACGTTGGTCGACACGACGTCCGCCGCCCCCATCAGTCCGACGATCAGGAGGAGCGCGGAAGCCGCGAGGAAGCCGACATAGGAAATCCGCCGCAACAGGCGGTCGAGCCAGGCGAACAGGGCCATGAAGTCACCGGAAGGTTGGGACGCGCCGGCCGCCGCCGGCCGGCGCGCCGGGTGGGTCAGCGGTTGGCGCGGATGTAGTCGGCGAGTTCCTTAGCCTCGGCGCCCTTGCCCATCTCGTCCATCTTCTTGGTCCAGACGTCGAGCATGTCCGGAACCTTCGCCTTCAGGGCCTCGGCTTCCTGGAAGGGCACGATCTCCATGCCGACCTGCTTGAGCCCTTCCACGGCCTTCGCCTCGTCGGTCGCGATCAGATCGTTGCCGAAGGCCTCGGCATCCGCCGCGACCTCTTCGAACAGCTTGCGCACGTTCTCCGGCCAGCCCTCCCACTTGCTCTTAGAGATGAACAGCGTGTGGGCGCTGATCACGCCGAAGGACAGATCGGTGCCGTACTTCGCCACCTGGTCGATCTTGAACGCCTTCACCGCAGAGTTGAACATGTAGGTGCAGTCCATTGCGCCCGACTGCATCGCCTGGATCATGTCCACCGGCGGGATGTTGACCGGGACGGCGCCGATGGCATCGAACATCACCGGCACGAAGGAGCCGTAGGACCGGATCTTGGTGTTCTGCAGGTCTGCCACGGTCTTGATGGGCTTGGTGCAGTAGATGCGGTAATCGGGAAGGTAGCGATAGAGCAGCGGATGCATGTTGGCCGCAGCGAGTTCGGCCTTGATGGTCTCGTTGGTGGTGAAGATGTCGGCCGTCAGCCGGTTCAGCTTCGGACCGTCGGTATAGGTGAACGGCAGGGCGTTGGTCACCGCGGTGAAGGGCATGCGCGAGAACTGGTTGCCCGTCACGATCAGGCCGAGGTCGACGGCTCCGGACCCGACGAGGTCGACCATCTCGGCTTCGCCGCCGAGCGTGTTGGCCCAGAAATGCCGGATCTTGATCTTGCCGCCGCTGCGCTTCTCGATCTCGGAGGAGAAATAGGTGTCGATCTTGGACGTGTTCACCACTTCCGGGATGTTGGAGGAATAGCGGAGCGACATCTCCGGATAGTCCTGTGCGAACCCGGCGCCGGCGCCGAATGTGCAGAATGCGACGATGGGCGCCAAAAGGCGTGAAATTTTCATCGGAAACCTCCCCGGATCGTACTGCGCTCCAGCGCAGGGCTGATAACACGATTGCGGCGTCCTTGCCGCAATGGCAGGCTGTCATACAACATGACGGTATGATAAAGCAAGCAGGGTGCAAAGCGAGGAGGAGGAAAGGTTGGAACCGACATACGAGGTGCTGGCGCTGAGGTTCGCCCGGACCGCGCCCGACCGGCCGCGGCATGAGAACTTCATGCCGGGAATGGACCTGCATGACGGCCCCATGCCGCTGGACTATTACGTCTGGGTGATCCGGGGCCACGGCCGCGTCGTGGTGGTCGACACCGGTTTCGGCCCCGAAGCGGCGGCCGAACGGAAGCGCGAGCTGATCCATGCGCCGGCCGCCCTGCTGGCGAAGGCCGGTGTCGACGCGGCGGCCGTCAAGGACGTGGTGCTGACCCACCTCCACTACGACCATGCCGGCTCGCTGCAGGACTTTCCCGCCGCGACCTTTCACCTGCAGGACGAGGAGATGCGCTATGCCACCGGCCGTCCGATGTGCCATGCCTGCCTGCGGGCGCCTTTCAACCTCGGCGACGTCACCGAGGCCGTCCGCCTGGTCTATGGCGGGCGGATGAAGTTCCATGACGGCGACACGCAACTCTTCCCCGGCATCTCGCTGCATCGGGTCGGCGGCCACACCGGCGGGCTTCAGGTCGTCCGCGTGGCGACCACCCGCGGACCGCTTGTCCTTGCATCCGACGCCTTCCACTTCTCCGAAAACCGCAGGCGCCGCGCGCCCTTCCCGCTGGTCCACCATGTCGGCGAGATGCTCGATGGCTTCATCCGATGCGAGGAACTGGCGGACGGACGCGACGACCTCCTCATCGCCGGCCACGATCCGGACGTCCGCTCGCGCTGGCCGGAACTCGTCCCCGGCTTCCCGGACATCGTCCGCATCGACGTGGAGCCGCTCGAGCGGCTGTAGTGTTGACATACTGTCATACAAACTGATATCCGCTCGTATGAAATCTCCGGGAGGACACATGCAGTTCGAACGATCTCTCGCCGCACGCGGACACGCGTTCCGTCTCCATGGGACGGTCGATCCGGCCTTCGCCCGGGTTGCCGAGGCCTTCGCGGAGAATTTTGCCGTCGAGGAAGAGATCGGTGCCGCGACCGCCGTCTATGTCGACGGCCGCAAGGTGGTCGATCTGTGGGGCGGCTACCGTGATGCAGCGGTGTCCGAACCGTGGCAGGAGGACACGATCCTGTGCATGATGTCCGTGGCCAAGGGCATCGCCGGCATGGCCTTCAACATCCTGATCGACCGCGGCCTCGTCGATCCTGACGCGCCGGTGGCGCGCTACTGGCCGGAGTTCGCGCAGAACGGCAAGGAAGGCGTGCTCGTCCGTCACGTGCTCGACCACACCGCCGGCCTGCCGGTCGTGCTCGATCCGCTCTGGAAGGGCGCCGTCTTCGACTGCGACGCCATCGTCGCGGCGCTGGAGAAGCAGGCGCCGCTGTGGGAGCCGGGCACCGTCGCGGCCTACCACATCCACACCCAGGGCAATCTGCTCGGCGAGATCGTGCGCCGCGTCACCGGCAAGCGCTTCCCCCGCTTCATCGCCGACGAGATGACCGGCCCGCTCGGCGCCGACTACCAGTACGGCGACCTCTCCGATGCCGACCTCGCCCGCTGCGCGACCCTGGTCCCGACCGTCGAGGGCACGCTGCTCGCCAAGCGCGACTCGGAGCCGGACACGCTGGTGGCGAAGGGCTTCACCCAGTTTCCGGCCGAGCCGCTGCCCGTGACACTGAACTCGACCGCCTGGCGGCGGGCCGAGATCACCAGCGCCTCCGGCCACGGCACGCCCCGTGCGGTCGCCCGGATCTACGGCGCGGTCGCCCGCGGCGGCGAAGTCGACGGCGTGCGGCTGATGTCGCAGCAGACCCTCGAGGACATGCTCGTCGAGCAGCACAACCAGTTCGAGCGCATGCAGCAGCGTCCCTACCACCAGGGCCGCGGCATCCTGCTCAACACGCCGGTCTCGGTCTGGATGGGTCCCAATCCCCGCGCCTTCGGGCACCACGGCTTCGGCGGCTCGATCGGCATGGGCGACCCGGACGCGAGGATCGGATTCTCCTACGGCTGCAACAAGATGCATGCGCGCGGCGACAACGGCCCGCGCGCCCGCCGCATCATCGAAGCACTCTACGAGGCACTCTGACCATGGCCGCATCCTCCCAGGAACGCGTCGCGGCCGTCACGGGCGGCGCAGGCGGCATCGGCGAAGCCTGCGTCGCCCGGCTGCGCGCCATGGACTTTCAGGTCGTCGTCCTCGACCGGAACATGGATCTCGCCCGCGAGGTCGCGGCCCGCCACGGCGCCGTCGCCCGCGAGATCGACCTTGCCGATCCGGCGAGCATCGACGAGGCGGCGCGCTGGGTCGAGCGCGATGTCGGCCCCTGCTCGGCGCTCGCCGCCGTCGCCGCGCATCTCGAGAACCCGCATATGCCCGAGAAGCAGGACGATGCGGAATGGGACGCCATTCTGCGCGTCAACCTGACGGGCACGTTCCGCACGCTCACCGCCTTCGGGGCCGGCATGCTGGAGCGCCGCTCGGGCTCGATCGTCACCGTCGGCTCCATCACCGCCTTCAATTCGAGCCCGCTGCAGGCCTACGGTCCGACCAAGGCGGCGATCATCAACATGTCGCGCAACTTCGCGGTCGCCTGGGGCCGCCGCGGCATCCGCGTCAACTGCGTCTGCCCCGGGCCGACCCGCACGCCGGCCGTCGAGGCGAGCTATGCGCGCGGCGAACGCAACCCCGACACGATGATCCGACAGACGGCGCTGGGCCGGCTGGTCAGGCCCGAACAGGTGGCGAACGCGATCGCCTTCCTGCTGTCCGACGAGGCGGGCGCCATCACCGGCATCGAACTTCCCGTCGACGCCGGCACGCTGGCGACGCAGCTGTGGAGCCTCTACGGCGGCGTGCCGGATCCGGTCGGAACCTGACCCATAGGAGAACTGAAATGTCGGAAGATCTTGGCCGCCAGGTCGTCCTCGTCACCGGGGCCGGCCGTGGCATCGGCGCCGCCACGGCGCGCCTCCTGGCGGCGCGCGGCGCCGCCGTCGGCGTGTTCGACATCGACGCCGAGCTCGCCCGCGCCACGGCCGACACCATCACTGCAGCCGGCGGCAGGGCGATGGCGATCGTCGCGGACGCATCCGACCGCAAGGCGGTGTTCGACGCCGCCGCGGCGCTCGCCGGCGCGTACGGTCCGCTGACCGGCATCGTCAACGACGCCATCTTCATCCGCTACGGCCCGGTCGAGGAGATCGAGGAAGCCGTCCTCGACCGCATGTTCGCCGTCGGCATCAAGGGCGCCTTCTGGGGCGTCCAGGCGCTGCTCGCCCATCGTGGCGACAGTCCGGCCGCGGTGGTCAATCTCGCCTCGCCGGTCGCCGACCTCGGCACCGCCAACACGGCATCCTACACGGCCGTGAAGGGCGCCATCGTCGCGCTGACGCGGCAGCTCGCCGTCGAACTCGGACCGAAGGGCGTGCGCGTCAACGCGGTCGCACCCGGCGCCGTGCCGACCCCGGGGGCCCGCGCGATCGTCGACGAGGCCGGCTATGCCAAGCGCCGCGCCCAGACACCGCTCGGCCGGCTCGGCGAGGAGGACGAGATCGCGGCAGCCATCGCGTTCCTGCTCGGGCCGGACGCCAGCTTCGTCACCGGCGAGGTGCTCCACGCGGATGGCGGCATCACCGTCAAGTCGATGTAGCGATGATGGCCGCGATCGCCCCGCAGCGCGCCCTAGGACGTCTTGGCGCCGATCGTCTTCAGCGCGGCCGCGGCCGCCGCCTCGACATGGGCCACGCAGACCTGCCAGGCGCGCTCCTCGTCCCTCTTCTCGAGAGCGTCGAGGAACTCGCGCAGCTCGCGGATCGACTGCTGCGCCCGGGTGGCGCTCGACAGGGAGACGACGCGCAGCTGCGAGACGCGGGTGTGGATCCGGCGCAGCATGTCGGCCGCGACCGGGTTGCCGGCGCCCTCAAGCAGGACGTCGTAGAAATGCGTCTTGGCGGCGATGAAGGCCTCGGAGGAGAAATTGTCGTAGACCTCGGCCAGCCGGTCGACGCTCGCCCGCAGTTCGCGCATCTGCGCCTCGGTGGCATGGCGCGCGAACAGGCGCGCCGCCAGCCCTTCCAGCATCGCGCGCACCTCGTAGATCGACCGGGCGGTCTCCTCGGAGACGACGCTGACGCTGAGGCCCTTGTTGGGCTGGAGCGTGATGAGGCCGTCGGCCTGGAGCTCACGCAGCGCTTCCCGCAGCGACGTCCGCGACACGCCCATCATCTCGCAGAGTTCGCGCTCGATGAGACGCGCGCCGGCCGGGAACCGGCCCGTGGCGATCGCCATCCGAAGCCGCTCGGCGACCTGCTCGCGCAGCCCGGGCAGGGTCTGCACCTTCATCGAGAGATCGTCGCCCGTGCCCCTCATCAATGCCATTCAAGCGCTCCTCTCCGCGGTTTCGATCCGGCTCCGGCGGGTCCCGCGGCATCGCCTGCCGTGAATCCAGCACGAATCTGACCCTCGCCATATTGTAGTTTTGTATGTCAAAGAACAAGAGGCCCACCATGACCAACCCGTCGAAGACCATCGGCACCCTGTTCGAAGAGGGCCTGGCCCTGCGCCGGCAGGTGCTGGGCCAAGAATATGTCGACCGCTCGATGAACTCCGCCAACGACTTCATGATGGCTTTCCAGCACATCACGACCGAATGGTGCTGGGGCTACGCCTGGGGCCGCGACACGCTGGACCTCAAGACGCGCAGCATGCTCAACCTGGCGATGCTGACGGCGCTGAACCGCGCCGCCGAGATCAAGCTCCACGTCCGCGGCGCCGTGAACAACGGCGTCAGCGTCGAGGAGATCAAGGAAGTCCTCCTGCATGCCACGGTCTACTGCGGCATCCCGGCCGGGCTCGACGCCTTCAAGGCCGCGAACGAGGTCCTGACCGAGATGAAGGCGTTCGACTGAGAGGCGGCCACTGGCCGCGGCTCCCGGTGCCGTCGGCGTCAGGGCAGCCGCGCCGCTAACGGCACTGGCGTCGCGGTCCACCGCCGTACGGCTGGTAGGAATTGTCGGAAGGCCTGTACGACCGGTAGCGGTCGAAGCAGGACTGGATGTGCTGCGAAGAGATGTAGGTCCGGCGCCGGAGCGGAGCATCCGCCTGCGCGTAGGTGCTCTCGCCCCGCGAGGGGCCGGCCGAACCGCGGAAATGAGGAGACACGCAGGCACGTCTTCCGCCGCTGTAGGGCGTGTAGCTGTTGTCTTCGACCCGGTAGGACCGGTAGCGGTTCTGGCACCATTCCACGTGCGCCATGTCGAGGGCCGGAGCCGTTTCCCGGACCGCGTCCGTGCCGGGCCCGTCGGCGGCATCGGCCTCGCCGCCGATGGAGGCCGTCCGTGTCTCATCGACCGGCTGCGCCGGTGTATTGCCGGACTCCGATTCGCCGGCGGCGGCTGCGCTCGCGACGAGCGAACCACCGGCCACCGGGCGCGCAGGCAGCCGCTCGAAATCCTGATCCGCCCCGTTCACCGCAACCGGCTCCAGCGTCCAGACGCCGCCCGCGTCCCGGCTCGGCTTCCAGACCGGCGTGGGCTCGGCGCTGAGAAAGGCCATGGCCGTCACGAATCCGCTTGCATAGAGGCCGAGCGTGGCGACGGCACCGCTCAGGATGACCAGCAGGATTTTCATGGCTCGTCCCTCCTCGACATGCCTTTAGCAATGCCGATCCGGACGACCGGTTCCAGAGGCAGCGTCGGAAAGACCGTTCGGCCGTGCCCCCGCCGGACGGACAGGCGTCTTCCGGGCGCCAGCCGCGGACCGCCGATCCGCTAGCGGATCGGCGACACCGCCTCGAAAACCGCCTGCGGATCGCGGCGCAGGCGCTCCACCGTGTGGTCCTGAAGCGCCGCAGTGACGTCCGCAGGCTCGCCGGCAAGACGGAAATGCGGAATCGGCTTGCCGAAGGTGATCGTGAAGCCGAACTTCTTCTTGTTGAGGAGTTCGTGGAACACGGTCATGTCGCGAAGCTCGGTGGAATGCTTTGCCAGGAAGTAGAACAGCCCGGAATTGCGCGCCGTGATGTGCGCCGGCACGATCGGCACCTCGTAGCGCCGCGCCAGCGCCACGGCCGAACTCTGCCAGGGCCGCTCCGTCAGGGTGCCCTCGTTCCAGTAGGCGATGCGGCCTGACGGGAAGAGCACGACCGCCTTGCCGTCGCCGAATGCGCGCGCGGTCATGGCGAGCGTGTCGCGGCTCTTGGCATGCGACTTCTCGCTCGCGCGCCATTCGACGGGAATGATCAGGTCGCGGAAACCCGCAGCCACCCGGAGGGCATCGCGGTTGGCGAAGATCGCCATGTCGGGCCGGTGGTTCTTGAGGGCGTCGAAGACGGCGATGCCGTCGGCGATGCCGGTGGGATGGTTCGGCGCGAGGATGAACCCCCCCTGCGCGGGCAGGTTCTCCGTGCCCGAGAGCGCGAGGTCCAGCGACAGCAGGCTGCTCAGGTACTGCATCGCCTCGCGGCCGGGAAGGCCCGCGATGGCATCCGCCATCCGCACCGCCTCCTGGTAGTGGAACATCCGGAACAGCACCGGCCGCATCAGCGGCCACAGCGGATGCCGCGAGAGTTTCAGCGAGCGCTCGAGGATGAGCTGGTCGATGATGTGCAGGTCGCCCGTCCGCGCCATCTCAGCGTCGCTGCGACCACCGAACAGCCGCGCTATCGTGGACGGCGACGTTTGCAGAGTCATGAGACATCCCCTCCGGTCGCGTCCTGTCTTGACCAAATCTGTGACGCAAGAATGACGACAGGCCCCCAAACGCCGGAAAAGCGAACCTTGTTCCGCCCTGGCGACGGCCCGTCAGAGCCGGGCCAGGTCCTGCATCACCGCGAGCTGCAGGAAGGCGGCGAGTTCGCGCGCGGCCCGGTTCTCCGCGTCGCGCTCCGCCCGCGCCTCGGCGAAGAGCTGCACGGGGCGATCGAAGGTCGCCGTCGCGCTGCGCGTGCCTGCCGCCACGACCGCGGTCGTGACCGGATCGACGAGCCGATAGGTTCCCGTCAGCCGCACCGCTCCGGCAGACGGCTCGTTGTCGTCGTTGCTGCGCTCCACTGTCGCAGTCTCGGAGGTTCTCTGCAGGACCTCCAGTTCCATCACGTAGCGCGGCGAGGACGGCTGACCGGCGCCGCCATTGAGGCCGAAGATCAGGTGGTTGCGCACCTCCTGGGCCGGGCGCTCCGCGACCTCGAGACCGGCGGCCGTGCGCGGCGGCGCTTCCTTCACGGCGATGGAGGCGACGCGGCCGGACGTCTGCCCGGGCGCGATCGAAGCGGTGGCGCTGCCGTACAGCGGCTGCACGGTACAGGCCGAAACGGCCAGCGTGGAGGCCATCGCGAAGGCTGCTGCCGCCCTCCGAAGAACCCGCGAGGTCGACACGACCGGATCAGATGACGACATTGACGATCCTCTGCGGCACGACGATCACCTTCCGCGGGGCCTTCCCCTCCAGCGCCTTCCGGACGACGTCGAGAGCGAGCGCGGCGGCTTCGACGGCAGATTGATCCGCGTCGCGGGCAATTGTCAAATCCGCACGCTTCTTTCCGTTGATCTGGACCGGAAGCACGATCTCGTTGTCGACCGTCAGCGCCGGATCATAGGCAGGCCAGGCCCTCTCCGCCACCATTCCTGCCCCTCCGAGCGCGGCCCAGCATTCCTCGGCCAGATGCGGCATCATCGGCGAGATGATGGTGACGAACATCTCCAGGGCCTCGCGCAGGGCGCCCTTCAGCGCCGCGTCGGCCTTGCCCTCGGCAGCCGCCATCAGGGGCACCTGCAGTTCGTTGACCAGCTTGTGGACCCGGGCGACGGCGTTGTTGAAACCGAGCCGGCCGATGTTCTCGCCCACCTGCATGACGGTGCGGTGCGCCGCCCGCGACACCGCCCCCGCCTCGCCCTCGGTCGCGGTCGCCGGCGCCACGCCCGCCAGTTGCGGCGCCGCTTCGGCCACGAGGCGCCAGATGCGCTGCACGAAGCGGTGCGCGCCTTCCACGCCCGCCTCCGTCCAGATCACGTCCCGGTCGGGCGGGGAGTCCGACAGCATGAACCAGCGCGCGGTGTCGGCGCCGTAGGAGGCGATGATGTCGTCGGGGTCGACCACATTCTTCTTCGACTTCGACATCTTCTCGATCGGGCCGATCTCGACCTCCTCGCCCGTCGACAGGAGCGTCGCCCGGCGCTTGCCGTCGGCCTCTTCCAGCCGGACCTCGGCGGGGGTGACGTAGGTGCCGTTGCCGCCGCGGCCGAGCCGGTAGGTCTCGTGCACGACCATTCCCTGCGTGAACAGGCCCTCGAAGGGCTCCTCGACGGCGTTCAGATGGCCGGTCGCCTTCATCGCCCGGGCGAAGAAGCGCGAATAGAGCAGGTGCAGGATCGCGTGCTCGATGCCGCCGATGTACTGGTTGACCGGGAGCCAGCCGTCGGACCCGTCGACATGGGCGAGCGTCGTCGGCGCCTCGTCGTTCCACGGATCGGTGAAGCGGGCGTAGTACCAGGAGGAATCGACGAAGGTGTCCATCGTGTCGGTGTCGCGCCGTGCCGCGCCGCCGCATTTCGGGCAGGTCACGTGCTTCCAGGTCGGATGGTGGTCGAGCGGGTTGCCCGGCTTGTCGAAGGTCACGTCCGACGGCAGCACGACCGGCAGCTGGTCGGCCGGAACCGGCACCGCGCCGCAGGCGTCGCAGTGGATCACGGGGATCGGGCAGCCCCAGTAGCGCTGGCGCGAGATCAGCCAGTCGCGCAGGCGGAACTGCACCTTGCGCTCGGCCATCGGCCGGCCGCCGATCGAGATCGCCTCCAGCCGCGACGCGACGTCGTCGAAGGCGGCCTTCGGCTTCATGCCGTCGAGGAAGCGCGAGTTGATCATCACGCCGTCGTCGACATAGGCCTCGTCGACGATCCGGAACGTCGCCGCGTCGGCGCCTTCCGGCATCACCACCGGCACGACGGGCAGGCCATATTTGTTGGCGAAGTCGAGGTCGCGCTGGTCCCCGGACGGGCAGCCGAAGATGGCGCCCGTACCGTAGTCCATCAGGACGAAGTTCGCCACGTAGACCGGCAGCGTCCAGCTCTCGTCGAAGGGGTGGACGACCCGGATGCCGGTGTCCATGCCCTTCTTCTCGGCCGTCTCCAGTTCGGCGGCGGAGGTGCCGCGGTGGCGCACCTCCTCCATGAAGGCGGCCAGCGACGGGTTCTTCTCCGCGGCCTTCTTCGCCAGAGGATGGTCGGCGGCGATCGCCATGAACGACGCGCCGAAGATCGTGTCGGGACGGGTGGTGTAGACCTCGAGTTCGGTCTCGCCTTCCGGCGCCGTGTCCCTGGCCAGCGGCCAGCGGATCAGCAGGCCCTCGGATCGGCCGATCCAGTTGGCCTGCATCAGCTTGACCTTGTCGGGCCAGCGCTCGAGCGTGTCCAGCCCGTCGAGGAGCTGCTGGCTCATCGAGGTGATCCTGAAGAACCACTGCGTCAGGTCGCGCTGCTCGACCGGCGCGCCGGAGCGCCAGCCCCGGCCGTCGATCACCTGCTCGTTGGCGAGCACGGTCATGTCGACCGGGTCCCAGTTGACCTTGGCCGCCTTGCGCTCGACGAGGCCCGCCTGCCAGAAGTCGAGGAACATCTTCTGCTGGTGGCGGTAGTAGGACGGGTCGCAGGTCGCGAACTCGCGGTCCCAGTCCAGCGACAGACCCATGGTCTTCAGCTGGCCCTTCATCGTCTCGATGTTGGCATAGGTCCAGTCGCGCGGATTGACCTTGTTGTCGCGCGCGGCGTTCTCGGCCGGCAGACCGAAGGCGTCCCAGCCCATCGGGTGCAGCACGTTGCAGCCCATGGCCCGCTTGTAGCGCGCGACCACGTCGCCCATCGTGTAGTTGCGCACGTGACCCATGTGGATGCGCCCCGACGGATAGGGGAACATCTCGAGCACGTAGTATTTCGGCCGCGGATCGTCGTTCCTGGTGCGGAACAGGCCCGCCTCGTCCCAGGCCTTGCGCCAGCGCGGCTCCGCCACGCGGGCATTGTATCGTTCGGTTGCCATGGCCGTGAATTCGCTCGATAAGGTGCGCAAATCTTTGGGCGGACCTTCACCACGGATCGCCGGAAGCGTCAACTCCG
>Ga0208243_1000704_pt1 | contig 15597 bp, 14 predicted proteins | sample Subbio2Aug_QV12A_FD_184826 | JGI IMG/M metagenome (GOLD analysis project Ga0208243, IMG submission 184826) | Serpentinite rock and fluid subsurface biosphere microbial communities from McLaughlin Reserve, California, USA - CR12Aug_QV12A (SPAdes) | ecosystem: Environmental > Terrestrial > Deep...
TTACTGCCTTTTACTGAATCCAGCTTCATTTTTGCCCTTATCCACCCCATAAGATATCTATCAATCAAATAGCCCAGTAATGAGCCTATCAGGAAGCCTGAAAGACCTACAGCAATGGGTCCTCCTGGTATAATTGCACCGCCCCAAATTGTACCAAATAGCATTAGTACGGCCCCTCCACACATTGCACCGTTAAAATTACTTATTCCATCTGATTGCCTGATGCTATCCCCTGTTTTTCTCTTATCGTTATTAAGCTTATCTAAAAATACAATCTCATATTTTTCTATACCACTTGTTTTTAAGGTGCTTACGATTAACTCCAAATTAATTGATTCCTTACAGGTTCCAACCATATACATTGGATATACACTCCCTTCTCCTATATCATGAAAATGACTTCTTTTACCAAAGGTATACCTTTGTTCTAGAGTAAGAAGCTTGTTTATCTCAACAGCCCCTACATAGCTGTCCCATATGCAAAAGGAAATAATGCTTGGATAGAATAATAACCACTGCCAGTCCACCTGATATAAATATATCTCCTGACCACTAAAGGACTTTCCTAAGAGGTGATTAAACTGAGAATAGTAATTTATTACCAATATCCATCCTAATAGAATGAAGCCCTTAATAAATTGCAGATTGTAAATTTGCCCCATACCTCCAACTATTATGGAAAAGAAGACCGACAATAGTGGATGTCGTTGGGTCAACATATTAATACCAAAGGTTGTAAGATGAAAGCGCTTAAAATATCTCTTTTCCTGTAGCTCCTCTAGTTCACATATCTGATTCATTTCATTGGATAACCTATAGGCATCCCATATTGAAATGACCCATACCGCCATATAAAATATCCCCCATCGCTCACTAAACACATTATTAGCCTTTTCAAAATTTCCTGTAAAGGTATAAAAAATAGCAAGATTAATTCTACCCATGGTATTTATAAGGATTTCACCGGACATAAAGAGCAGCCCCTTAACATATGAGCCTAAATACAGCTGTCCAAAGCCAGGTAGTGCTGCTGACCACCATGCTGCCGCCCAAGGGTTACTTCTATGTAAATAGTTTATTCCCAAGACACTCATATCCATCCTAATATATCTAACGTCTTCTCTTTTTATGGTATTTAGCATATATCCTCACTTATTTACATTCATATTTGTTTAAATTACCTCATCAATTATTGTTCCCTTGAAATGCTTATCTAATTTACCTAGAAACCACCATGTTCCCTTCATTAATATTACTTTATAAAGTATTAATGTGATAAGAGTATGCCATATACTCCACTTTTTTTCATTATATTTTATTAGGCTTGTATCAATTAACATCCAATACTCAAGCAAGGCTTGAAAGGAGGAAAGGGCAACAGCATAGCTAGTACTGATGACTGCCCCCGCACTTGCAGTAGCTTGACAATAAAGCACTGCAATTAAAGGTAGCACCAGCCAATCATATAAAATATTAGAAATAAAATACTTGTGAAAGTACCTAGAGGGCTGCGAGAAATAGTTTTTAGCAATTAAAATATGCGATAATACTGAGTTAAATATAGCCGAAAGGAAAAAAATTATAATAGATTTTTTTCTATATCTTCTCCTTAAGAGAATTGGCATCATTGCTAAGGCTAAAATTGTTGATATTAAAAGAATTCTACGATTTTTGCTCATATAGGCCTCTCCTATGTTATTCTGAATTTTTTGTACTAAACATAGTATAGCTAGTTTTTTTATTAAAATACAAAAGACAGCGTAAGCTGTCTTAAATAAAATGTGACATATTTCTTATTATAAATACAAGTTTTTTAGAAAACCAAACTTTAATCCATTCATTATCTATTTATTCTTCCTAAGAACACCTGTAATTTCAGCAATAAAGGGTATGATAATCCTTGTCTGGGTAAAACTCTTCTTTAAAGGCTGGATCAATGAAGCCCTCTGACTTATATTCCTGTGAATAAAGCTTTCTGCAAATCAAAGCTAATCGAGCATTATTAAAAAAAGGTGTTTGATCTGAGTATTTAACCTCAAGACTTAATTCAGATATTTTGTCCTCCTCCCTTCCTGAAACCGTGCCTAAGTAAGCTAATTCCTTCTCAAAGCCTTCGTCGAAAAATGTCAATGAAAAAGTTTCACTGGCATCTACGAAGGACTTTGTATAACGTTGAGGTCTAATAACTAAAATTTAAATATACTATGCCTCATTATAATGTTACAAGTATATTATAATAACATTTCTACTCTAAATGCAATCTTTAAAACATTATCGTGCTAAAGCGCAAAATATAAGGAGCTACTACAGTAAAATAATCATTCGGTATTATAAAGACATATGCCTATAGAATGGTTCCGTATATTCTTGCAGAAAACCCAAATATTGATTATAAGAGGGCCATTGAACTAAGCAACCAAATGACCAAAGGGCAAAAATTTGATATTTTCGTACTAGATTTATCCTTTATAGGTTGGTATATATTAGGTGCTCTCCTTGTCGGGCTTGGTGTATATTTTGTATTTCCTTATGTAAATTCTACAAATGCTGAATTGTACCTGGTTTTAAAACAAAATGCAATTGATACAGGCATCTGCAGCCCTGAAGAATTAACCTTGTAATAATCAAAAGCCTCGGCCTATGCCGGGGCTTTTTTCTTATGACAACGTTGAAGGCACTACCTTCAAACCCTAATTTTTAAAGCTTAAGTAATCAGCGTAGATATAATCTATCTTCTCTAGCTTCATTTGTAATTCTCCCTTCGTTAATATTCATTATACTATATCTATAGTACCCAAAGATGAATTACAATATCATTAATATTTCAAAATTACTATAGTGCTGCCGGGGCATCATAATGCACCCCTAAAATAGTAAGATTTTTTTCATTGAGTAGGTCTAAGCCTATAAGCTCCTGTCTGTCTTTAAATTGTTTAATTACTCGTACCTGTGGTCTTAATGGATATTCGACATTAACCTTGTCTATAACTGCAATATCTCCACTGCTGAGCTTAACAAGTGTGCCTTCCGGATATGGAATAACTCTTCTTATAAAGGCCTTTACATATTGATATTCAAAGAACCTGTCAACTCCCCCCATTAAATACTCCAGGGCTTCATTAGGTGACATTGCTCTCCGATAAGGTCTATCAGAAGTTAATGCATCGTAGACATCGGCAATTGTAACTATTTTGGCCAGATTGTTTATTTCTTGCCCCTTAAGATTTAAAGGGTAGCCCTTTCCATCTATACGTTCATGATGCTGTAGTATTACCATTCTGGATACACCACTAATATCAATATTATTTTTTAGATACTCATAGCCCTTAGTTGTATGGTTTTTTATTATCTCAAACTCTTCAGCCTTTAGAGCCCCTGCCTTGAATAGAATCTCTACAGGGACAAAGGTTTTACCTAAGTCATGCAGCATTGCCCCAACTGCAAGCTCGAATAGCTGATCCTTATTTAAGTTAAGTTCTATACCAATAATCAGGGACAGGAGTGTTACATTAACACTATGCTCATAGGTATAATTATCCATGCTTTTAATGTCCACTAGATTAACAAATATATTTTGTCTAGAAAGTATGTCATCCAAAATGTCTTTTACAAGCTGATTTATGCTATTTGTGTACTCGTATTTAATTTTTACAGCCTGCATCTTATTATTTGAATTTTGATTAATACCCTTTGTAAAGCTTGCAAAGCTATCCTTTATAAGCTTGATGGCCTTCTGTCTTAATTCTGGTTTTATTATATCCTCAATTTCATTTTGACTATATTCATCATGTATATAAATAGAGAATATATTATTAGCCTTTACTCTCCTTAAAAGGCTCTCTGATAGCTTTACTCCTTCTGATAGCAGTATTCTTCCCTCTTTATCAAAAATAGTTTTAGCTAATTGGCTACCCTCTTTAACAGAGTTTATGGGAACAAACCTCATATCTTTACTCCTCCAGCTATAGGCGAATTGGTTAAATCAATAATCTAATTGATAATACTTAATACTTAATAATTACAAATCTTTTACTAATAATTCCACATAATTTGCCAAATACCTGCATCGTCAATAAATTAACAATATTGTCATACTTGAAATTTACCGTAAAAAAAAGGATTCTCTATTTTGAGAAATCCTTTTATAGTACTATTTACTCCTCTTTGAGCTACTTTTTTTCCCAACTACCAGCTTTCGATTATTTAGCATATCTTCATTGTCAATGGCTCCAATTTCTCCTGCCAGCTCATAGCTCATGGCATTAAAAAAGTTTATATCCATTTCCTTATCCTTGTTTTTTTCCTTTTTCATATTTTATCACCTCACTATATTTTTGACTTTAATAATGCATATATGTGAGGTAAAATTTTGAAGCTAATACTCTATTTTTAGAGTTTCCTTTGGTTTCATGGCCCTTGCCTTGGAAACAGTATATATTACTAAAGCCGTCCATATAAAGCCAAAGCTAATAGCATGAACCGAAGTAAAGGCTTCTCTAAAAACAAATATTCCCAAAAGCATGCTGATGGTGGGCGAAATATATTGTAAAAACCCGATGGTTGAAAATTCTACCAATTGAGTTCCCTTCGCAAACCATAATAATGGGGTTGCTGTTGCTATACCGGACATAAACAAAAATAACAGTGTTGAAATAGGTAGTAATCCAATGCTTCCTACCCCCTGACCCTCTCTAAAAATAATAAAGGCTAAAGCAATCGGAGCTATTGTCATTGTCTCTAAAGCCAGACCTATCACAGAATCTACCTTTAGCAGCTTTTTTACCATGCCATAAAGAGCAAAGGTTACTGCCAAAATCAATGCTACCCAAGGAATTCTTCCATATTGAATCGTAAGAAGCAATACCCCTATAAAGGCTAATAATAAGGCAATAATCTGCGCCCTATCAAATCTTTCTTTAAAAACCAGTATACCTAAAATAGAAACCACCAAGGGATTTATATAGTAGCCTAAGCTGGCCTGTAAAACATAGTCAGAATTTACAGCCCAAATATAGGTAAACCAATTCACACTTATTAGTATAGATGCAATTACAATAAGCAGCATATTTTTCCTATTGGTAATAGCAGTTCTAATCCTTCCAAGGTCTCCTTTAATTAATATCAAAGCTGATACAAAGATAAAGGACCAAAATATCCTATGGGCTAATATTTCTTGAGCTGGAACCTGCTTCAATAGCTTCCAGTACAAGGGGAGAAGTCCCCATGCTATAAAGGAAATTGCACCATAAAATATACCCTGTCTTGATCCAGCAGCTTCCTTTGTTGACTTAAATTCAATTCCCATTTCTACAACCCCCCTATTATAAAAGCATTTTAGATAATTATACTCTTATCTAATAAAAACACAATAGCAAATATACATAATATTCCTACCTCTATAATTTTCAGTAATTCTCCAGCAACTAAGCTTCCTCCTCTAATCTAATGCTCAACTTATATATTATACTGCAAAAGCTTACAAAGCAAAAGTATCTTAATTAGCTTATTATTTGAATTTAATTAGTACTATAACCCCTAAAAAAATTTCTTCAAATCATAAAAAAAGGTAGAACAGCATCTTGTTCTACCCTAATAATATAAGCTATATTCTTTTTAAGCGTATAAAGCTTCCTACATAGTCAATAATTCCAACCATCAGTAGGATTGCAATAATACAAGTAATTGATGTGCTATAATTTAATAGCCTCATGGCTGTTAAAAGATAGAAGCCTATACCACCAGCTCCTACAAAGCCCAGAACTGTTGCAGATCTTACATTTACCTCAAATCTATAAAATATCATCGCTAATACATTTGGCATTATCTGAGGAACTATTCCATAGCATATAACTTGAAGTCTAGATGCTCCTGTGGATATTATAGCCTCCTGCGGTCCTAATCTAGCCTCCTCTATATATTCAGCGAAAATTTTCCCTAATACACCTATCGTGTGTGTAGAAAGGGCCAAAACTCCAGCAAAGGGTCCCATACCAACTGCAACAACAAATAATAGGGCAAAGATTAATTCTGGTACACCCCTCAAAAAGTTAAGCAGGTTTCTAGTTAAATGATAAGCAGCCAAATGCGGTGTAGTATTTTTAGCAGCCAACAGTGCTAATGGGAAGCTAATAAGTATTGCCAAGGTCGTTGCCATAATTGCAATATATATTGTTTCTATTGAGAGGCTAAGCACCTGCTTCCAAACACTCCAATTTGGAGGCAGCATTCTAACCACTAGGGCAACAACGTTTTCTATGCCCTGAAAGAAGGTAATGGGATTTAGCTTTGTCACTATCGCACTTTTATAAATAATAACTATGAAAAGTACTAACTTTATAATATTTATAGGCTTTAGCTTTTTCTTTAAGGATTGATTATACATATATTTCCTCCAAAATTTCAGGGGTTATTTCTTTCGCTGCTCCGTCGAAAACTATTCTACCATCCTTTAGTCCTATAATTCTGTCGGCAAACTCAATACTAAGCTCTACAGAGTGCATGTTCAATAGGATTGTAATATTGTCTCTTTTATTGATTTCTTTGATTAAAGCTAAAATAGACTTTGCAGTGACAGGATCTAAGCTTGCTACGGGCTCATCACCTAACAGTAAAAGTGGACTTTGTACTAATGCTCTTGCTATTGCTACTCTTTGCTGTTGTCCGCCACTTAGACTCCTTGCCATGCTATTCTGGTGTGATTCTAGTCCTACTCGCCTCAAACAGCTTATAGCTAATTGGTAGTCGGAATCGGAAAACAAACCAAATATGGAAGGTAATGTAGCCATTTGCCCCAATCTACCCATTAAAACATTAGTTAAGGCATCTCGCCTTTCAATTAGGTTGAACTGCTGAAATATCGTAGCTATACTTTTTCTTGCTCTCTTAAGCATAGCTGGATTATCAAACTCTAAACGCTCATTATTAAAATAGATTTCACCTTCATCAGCCTTCACCAGTCCATTAATACATCTCACCAGTGTTGACTTACCTGCACCACTTGGCCCCAAAATTGCAATAAACTCGCCCTTCCTAATATCAAAACTCACACCATTAAGAGCTTGTAATTCTGATGAATAGCTTTTCTTTAGGTTATTAATTCTTATCATAATAGACATCCTCTTTCTTAGCTTTAGATAACCAAAAAGATAAGGGGATACCCCTTATCTAATTGTACAATACTATTATAAATTGAACCTACTTCTTTTTAAATCTTTCCTCTAAATCAATACCTAGAACATTAACAATATTTCTAATTACATCATAGTCTTCATCTGACGCAGCAACGAAGCCTGTTGCTAGTTGCGGCTTTAAGATTTCCTCGTCAGTAATCTTGGTAAAGACCTCAATCAACTTTTCCACAAGGGCTGGGTCTAAATCATGTCTTGCTGCCCAAGGATATTCAGGGATTGCCTCTGATTTCAATAATACCTTTAGCTCGTCTTCTTTAATCATACCCTTTTCTATTAGGTTTTTATAATTATTTTCATTTAGTGCTCCTGCTGCCGCCTGACCATTGAACACTGTTAATGCAACAGCATCATGACCACCAGTAAACTGTGCCTGTAAATCAGTTTCTGGAATTATTCCATTGTCTCTTAACATGGCATTAGGCATTAAATGGCTTGATGTAGACGCTGGGTCACCAAAAGCGAATACCTTCCCCCTTAAATCCTCTACTGTCTCAATACCAGAATCCTTTCTAGTGATTATCACAGAATGATAGGTGGGTTTGCCCTTTACTAAAGCCTTAACCAATGGTATAGCACCAGTTTTTTCCTTAGCTAAGACATATGTTAATGGACCATAGTAAGCTATATCTAATTTTCCAGCCTTCATGGTTTCTATAACTCCCACATAATCCGCTGCCACAAACAGCTCTACCTTCATTTCAAGCTCCTTTTCAAGGTATTCCTGAAGTGGTTTATTTATAGAAAGCATTTCTTCATGGTTTTCGTTTGGAATGAGTCCTACCCTTAAAACCTGTTCAGCTGGTTCCTTTTTACTACAGCCAATGCTTACAAACATAATTAAAACAACTAAGATTGCTATTGATAGTCTTTTCATTATGAAATCCCCCTTAAGTTATATCTACCTTATTATAAATTTTGGTGAATCTATTGTCTAATTAGATATATCTATACTGGTGCACATTACTATTGATAAACTTAATAACTATATTTTTACCTTAAAACAACAAAAGAAGGAGCTCGGATGAGGCTAAGAGAATAGCTTAGAAATATATGGAAATATGGGAGAAAACATTAAGTAAAATATTTAAAAATTAGTAGGGGCTCCCCCCATAGTCTCAATTTAAAAAAGAATCGCCTCTATCTATTTCCCTAGAGGCGATTCTTTTAGCTTTAGACCTATTATATTTTTTATCGCCATGGGCTCCACAGCCTCTTCCAACCTCTGGTATATGAGTGCTTAGCTTATCCTTAGAGTTCTTTAATAAATCTACTCCCTTCACCTCTCCTAGCTTTATCTTTGCCATCCTTAAACCCTCCAATATAAAAAATAATCTTTCACATATTAATTATAGCATAATTCTTTATTAAATTCTTCCTCTTTAACTTATTAACATGTAAGTTCCTTCCATAAAAGCTAAATAAATAAAAAAACTTTTATATAATAAAGGATTTGTTTTAAATTTATCGAATATTTGGAAAAAAAGTAATTGAATATGGAGGGGTTCGTATGCTTGTATTAAGTAACAATAGGGGAACACTCGTATCAAGAAGCTTAGCAGCTTTAGTTTTGCTTCCATTTTTAGGGGCACTTTTAAGTAATCAAAATATAATTCTTTTTCATATTACTATTGAAACCTTTTGCATTTTTATTGCAATGAGTATGCTGCTTATAGCTGTGAATACCTATCAGCATAACTCGGATTTTTTTATTTTATTTTTAGGCCTTTCCTACGGCTTTGTTGCATACTTTGATTTTTTGCATATAATCTCATCAAAGGGCTTTAATATAATAGCACCCAATGATTCAGAGATATCTATGCAAATGTGGATTATCGCTAGATACTTTGAATGTATCTCCTTATTTATAGCCTGCTTCAGCATAAAAAAAATGAAGAATATTAACCTAAATAAACTTTTCATTCTTTATCTACTTATCGCCACCATACTTACCCCAGCAGTTCTAAAATGGCATCTATTTCCATCCTTTTATTCCCTAGATATTCACGTAAGTAATTTTATAAAGCTTAGCACATTTATTTTGCTTTCTATAATTATGGCTACGATAATTATAGTTTATAAGGCTAGGAGCTACTTCAATGAGAAAAAATATAGCTTTATAATTGGCTCTTTACTGTGTATAAGTATATATATTCTTATGTTTTACTCCTACGTAGAAATGCATAGCTATAGGTTTATTATTGGCCATTTTTTTAAATTTGCTTCCTTTTTTTTTATGTACAAGGGTATTATCGAGGTTAATTTCAGAACCCCTTATCAACAATTGCTGGAAAGCGAGGCCTACTATAAAAGACTATTTCATTTTTCCCCGGATGGAATTATGATACAAAAAAGAAAAGAGATTGTTTTTGTTAATCCTGCCTTTCTTAATATACTTGGGATTCAGGAGGACTCAGAAATAATTGGAAAATCTGTACTGGATTTTTTACCAATTGAATTTCATGATAAGGTAATTCTAAGAAAAAAAGCTATAAAGCAAGGGGAGAATATTGGTGGTCAGGAATTCCCTTTAATAAGGGCCGACGGCACACAAATTTTTATTGAGGTGGTTACTACTATAATTCCAAGTACTCATGATTCTGAGTTTTTGAGTGTTATACGGAATATAAGTGATAGAAAGGCTTCGGAAGAGCTTAAAGCTAGAATGGAGCTAGAGGAGGCTAAGCTAAAGCAAAAAATAGCGTATGAGGAAATGAAGGCAGAGTTTTTTACAAGTATCTCCCATGATTTAAAGACCCCTTTAAACGTAATTCTCGGCACAAATCAATTGCTTAACCATATATTAGTTGATACCGAAGCCTACTTAAAAACTAAGAAATACATAAATATTATAAAGCAAAATTGCTTTCGGCTGTTGAAGCTTATTAATAATGTTCTAGATATTTCAAAATACGATAATAATCAATTTTCTCTACAGTTAAAAAACTATGATATTATTTCATTAATTGAAAATACAACTCTATCCATAGGTGATTATATAGCAAGCAAGGGTATAGAGCTAATCTTCGATACAGAATTTGAGGAGTACTATATAGCCTGCGATGTAGACAAAGTAGAAAGGGTGGTTTTGAATCTTCTGTCAAATGCTATTAAGTTTACTCCGATAGGTGGAAGGATTGAGGTGTCAATTTATGATGGAGAGGATTTTATTTCTGTATCTGTCAAGGATACGGGTATAGGTATACCTGTTTCAGCAATAAACAATATTTTTGATCGTTATAAGCAGGTACACTCAAGCCTACATAAAAACCATCAGGGTACAGGCTTAGGCCTTGCTCTGGTAAAGTCTATAGTTGAAGCTCATGGTGGTTACATTACAGTAAACAGCGAAGAAAATAAAGGCAGCGAATTCACCTTTATCCTACCAAACAATACTATTGCTGATGAAGGTCTATATGAATCAGACTCGACTTATAATTCAAATAACATTGAAAAAATTAATATTGAGTTTTCAGATGTTTATAGTAATATTTGTTAAAAAATCCCCCAATTGTATGGCTGCATTGGGGGATTTTTTCAAGAATTATAAACCTTTTTCCACCTTCATGAATATACTATAATTAATACAAAAAGGAGGGATACCCATGATTATACATATAGTCCGGCATTTGTAGCAAGAGCTGTAGATATCTCCATGAATATAATATTCAGGTATCGACTGCTCTTGTACCTAAAACCTACGATATGACTACGGGTGAATGGTGGGGTGCGTTTGATATAGTTAAAGTATAATTTTTAGGGAGTTGCCTTACTAGGTAGCTCATTTTTCTAAAGCTTTTCTAATATACTCTTAAAGGTGTTTTTTGCATTTTGAAGATCCTCTATATTTGGGTGCTTTGCCGCCTCCTCAAGCCTTGCTCGTCTCTCTGGTGTCATCCCATGTGGATTATCTGCCGGCAGCTTTGAAAATCTTTCTATTAGCTTAGGATCTACCTTACCTTGGCACATAAATTCTCCAACAACTTTATTATTGTTTTCTGCCACAAGTGCTTTAGCATTTTCCATAGTATTTATTGCATGCTGTGAATCAGGATATGCCCCTAGGGTCATAAATAATGCAACCTGCTTATCTTTTATTTTACTGATATAGCCTTGAGCTCTTTTATCAGCATTTTCTCGATCAGCCCAAAAGCCTAAAGCAATTAAATCATAATCTTCCGAGGAAGGTGCCCTTTCAACAGGATACATATCTGTACCCTCTGGCATTATTTCAAATATAGCCTCAGCCACCATCTTAGTATTACCTGTTAAGCTGGAATATACAACCAAACACTTCATAGTAGTCCTCCTCCAGTAGCCTAATAGCCACTTTTTAGCTTCTTTTTATTAAGATTAATCTGGTTTAATAATACTTCTATTATATAGGTTGCGCCATTGAAGCCCATATAGGGTGTATATTCATATATCTGGATATTGTGAAGATTTGGATTAGACACCTGCAGCTTCATAGGAACAGCCTCTGCAATTTCTAAGAGTACACCATCAGCAAATATTATATCTGGCTTTATGTGTGATAATTGCTCCTCTTTTTTAATCTCGCTGGCATTAATTAAGGTCTTTAAAGATAGCTCCTCTGACATAGCTCTATAAGCTCCTTCCTTTATGCCATGATTTACAAAGGCATTGACTACATTGATAGATAATTCTGAGGCTATAAAGGGATAAATATCAACAAGCATATCATAGTTACCTGATAGTATTGCATTAAAGCTCTTGTAGGTAAAGGTAGTATGCTTTACCCTCATTATCAGCCTTCTTGCCTTCTCCATCTGTTTCGAGGTATAAATTTGATTAGACTTTACATTTAAGGTCTTTTCTATACCCTTTATCCAATTAAGGGTTCCATTAAAGCCATAGGGAGCTCCCTCAATATATTCCATACCATAATTATCCTTTAGATACTTTGCTGCTTCAACACCTTCACCCCTAAGGACAATATTGAATTCTGCCCTTGCAGCCTCTTCTATTTCCTTGATGGAGGTATTAGCAGTAAATACAGTATTCAGGCTATAACCAAAGGCCTCCTGCATTATTCCTACAAGCTCCTTTAAATCAGCTGAAAAGTTGTAGCAATCAACATTACTCCCTATTATATTGAAGCTTTTGCTTAGCTTTGTAACCGGAGGTTTGACTACCTTTTTTGCCAGAGCTGTCATAACCTCCCTAATCCCAAGGGTGTAATCTCCTCTAAAGCCTCCTCCTGTGAAGGCTATAAGCTTCGCAGAAACCTCTCCCTGAATATCCTCACAAATACACTCTAAATCAGTACCAATTATTGAGGATATTGATGATGCAACAACAAATATATAGGGTGGATTATAAACTGCATCTACCTCCTTTATTGTCTCCACAAGTCTATCACTATCACCCATAACAATATTATTTTCATCCATGTGGGTTGTATAAAGAGAGGCCCTAAGCTCAGAGTTTAATTGCATAAAGCCCTCTATTCCATAGTGGGTAGTGCCAGCCGGTCCGTATTCTATTATACAAGCATCCTTTATAGAGGCTAAGGCCCATAGGGTCCCCATCCTATCCGAGGCTAGGGGTAGGTATTTATGAAGCTGCATGATGACTCTCCTTCCTTTGATCAGAATGATTAATATTAATAGCTCTTGAAAGCATTTTCATAACCGTTATAGGCACCTCAAAGCCAAGCTTTTTAGCTGCCATATCCAGCACCACTTGAGTAATACCCTTTTCCATCAGACTTCTAGGATTTTCGTGACCAATATATATATTTGGCTTCAGTTCACTGTATAGCTGCTGAAGTGGAGCAATGTTGGCTATTCTTGAAACATGGGGATCAAAGCCTGCATCTACTATTTCCCTCATATAAGTATCATCATTAGTATATAAATCCCTTGCCTGAATCAGCTTTGGTTCCAGCCCCAGCTGACATAAAAAGCTTGAAAGCTCAAAGGCTAGCATAGGGGTGTTCCCATAAATGAAGCTTTTTCCTTCAAGCTGGGGTCTTATTCCCTCCATTAATACCAAAGCCTCAGACTTTAGCTCAGCTATTTCAAGATTTAAATCTATACCAAGGCTCTCAGCAATCTCACGATAGCCCTTTTCTATTCTCTCAATACTTAAGTATTTATCAAGATACACATATTCTGTTCCAAATCTATTTTTCATCTTCTCAGCCAAGGATAAGGCCGTAAAGTCTGTTACGATATTAAGCTGAGCCGAAGGGGCCTGTTTTATAGTTTCAATTCCACAGCTGGAGGGTAATACGACATTTGTATTTATTCCCTTTTTCTTTAATAGCCTCATTAGTTCAGTTTCTTCAATGTCTGAATAACGATGCCCCAAAATATTTATAGTGCCATCAATAGGCTCCTGCTTTTCCATAAGACCAATCAAAGCCTCTAGGGTTCTTTCTATACCAGGAATATGACTATTGCACTTAAAGTGCTCAGTATGCACCACTAAGAGCTTAGCCTCCACCTGATCCTGTATCGAATATACAATAGCCTCAAAATCCTCCCCTATTACCTCCAGAACACAGGTGGTAACCAGTAGAATTGCCTTTGGCTTATATTTCTTGTCTATATATAAAATTGCTTCCTCAAGCTTTTCTTGACAGCCAAATACTACATCATCCTGATTTATAGCAAAGGATAAAAAGTTATCCTCCATACCTGTTTCGCCACTGCTTCTCTCCATGGCAAAGGTCTTGGTATAGTAAGTACATTCATCAGTTCCAACAACTAGGGTATATAAATCCTTTATATAGCCGGAGGTCAAGGCAACTCCAAAAAGTGGACAATGGGTCCCTGGAAACTGTGCCTTTGAAAGCTGCTTAATATCCTTTGCAGTTTCTATCTGTGATACCCTATTTAATTTATCTAAGCTGTATTTGTATGACATATTACTCCCTCCTTCTACTTAGGTTCCATAGGCCAAGCCAATAGGCATAAAGATTGGCTTTCCAGCATGTTTATCAATTGTCACCTCTGCCTCTACATTGTAAACCCTTCTAAGCATCTCCTTAGTAAGTATTTTCTCTGGAGAACCCTCACCGACAAATCTACCATCCTTTATTACCACTAGCCTGCTGCTGTATCTAACTGCTTGGTTTAAGTCATGCAGCACCATTACTACTGTTATCCCCAGCTCTAAATTAAGTCTGGAAATAAGCTCCATCACCTCAATCTGATGGCATATATCAAGATATGTAGTAGGCTCATCCAGCAATAATATTTTAGGTCTTTGTGCTAAGGCCATAGCTATCCAGGCCCTTTGTCTTTCTCCACCGGAAAGACTATTTATATATCTGTCCGCCAGCTTTTCTAATCGAGTCTGACTGATGGCCCATTCTATGATTTCCTCATCCTCCTGGGTTTTTGTCTCATACCATTTTCGATGGGGTAATCTACCATAGCCAACCAGCTCCCTTATGGTGAAATCAGGAGGCATTACCTGCTGCTGTGAAAGCATTGAAAGCTTTTTGGCGACCTCCTTTGTAGATAATCTATGAATATCATTGCCATCTAAGTGCACCATTCCCTCAGTGGCCTTCATTAGCCTAGAAACCACCTTAAGCACCGTAGATTTGCCAGAGCCATTAGGCCCTATCAAGGAAATTATTTCACCTGTATTAATTTCAAAATTAAATTCTTCCACAACTATTTTATTTTCATAGCCTATTTTTAAATTTGACGCCTTAATCATACTCTATATGCCCCTCCTCTTCTTAATAAATATAAAAAGAATGGTCCACCAAAAATTGCCATCAAAACACCTACTGGCAGCTCAACTGGACTAAAAACTGTTCTGGCAGCAGTATCAGCCACCACCAAAAGAGTGGAACCTAATATGGAACTAATAGGAAGCATATACTTGTAATCTGATCCCACTAATAATCTGCTTATATGTGGAATGATTAAACCAATAAAACCAATTAGCCCAACAGTAGCAACCGAGATTCCTGCTAAGAATGCAGCCGTCATAGACAATAGAAGTCTAGCATGATTTACCTTAATACCTAAATTTTTTGCTGCCTCTTCCCCCAGCTGTAAAACATTTGAGGTGTTTATACAAAGTAGTCCAATTATTATCCCTATAACACTATAGGGTGCAAGAATCCTAACATGATACCAGCTTTTTCCAGCGATGCTGCCATTCATCCACATAAGTACCCCTTGTATTTTATCACTGTATAAAATTGATAGTAGTGAAGTACCTCCCCCTAGCAAGGCATTTACTGCCACACCTGCCAGTATAATTCGAATAGGGTCAATACCTCTTTTCCAAGCTAAGCTATAAACAAAGAAGCAGGCTAAGCAGCCACCTATAAAGGCAGCCAGGGGGACAAAGCCACTTAGAGCAGGGAAGGCAAGCATGATAGTGACTGCAGCTAAGCTGGCTCCTGTAGAAACCCCCG
>Ga0208243_1000705_pt1 | contig 15552 bp, 17 predicted proteins | sample Subbio2Aug_QV12A_FD_184826 | JGI IMG/M metagenome (GOLD analysis project Ga0208243, IMG submission 184826) | Serpentinite rock and fluid subsurface biosphere microbial communities from McLaughlin Reserve, California, USA - CR12Aug_QV12A (SPAdes) | ecosystem: Environmental > Terrestrial > Deep...
GCAGCCATGCCCCGCGCCAGATCGAGGCCAGCGCCCGGATCGGGGCGGCCGTGGTGGAACTTCACACCGGGCTTTATTCGGAACTTTTGGCGGACGGACATACCAGCCTTGCCGAGCGGGAACTGGCCGAACTCCAGCGCGGGGCGGAGTTTGCCGCCAGCCTGGGGCTGGAGGTCCATGCCGGTCACGGGCTGACCTATGACAACGTCGAACCCATCGCCGCGATCCCCGAACTGGCCGAGTTGAACATCGGGCATTTCCTGATCGGTGAGGCGATCTTCCGGGGGCTGGAACCGGCCATCGAGGAAATGCGCCGCCGGATGGACCTGGCGCGCGGGCTTTAGCGCGCCAGGCCCGGAAGCATCAGTCGATCTTTCCCGGCAGGGACAGATCACCCGAGGCCACATCGAACACATCCGTCACGCAAAGCAGCGGGGCGTGCAGGTCCGCGTTGACGCGCAGGGCCGAGGTCACCCCATCGAAAGACGCGCCTTCCGCACCGTCGACATCAATCGCGATGCTGACCGTGGGGCCGTCGAACCTGGGCTTTGCGTCCGGGCTGTCGATGAAGAGCGGCAGGCCCGGCCAGGTCTTCGGCAGTTGCGGCGTGGTCCCTTCGGGAATGTCGCGGACCGAAAGAGCGCCCGGTCCACAGGCATCGGACGGTGTCAGGACAACCCAATGTGCATGCCAGGCAAGCCCGTCGTTGGCGAGGTCGCCGTCGCCGTTCTCGTCATAAAGCGGGGTGTCGTCGAAGTCCGGGTGGCTGGTGGCGGCCAGGGCCAGGATGCCGGTGCCCGGTTCGAACCCGACCGCCGCAGGGTCAAGGCTCGTCGGCCAGACATAGGCATGAACCGGTGCCCCGGCGAGCGCGCCGGTCGGTGCGGGCGTGTCGGCCCCGGCGGTGCCCGAGGTGGTCATCCGGAACGTGACCGTGGTGCCAGCGCGGGTCACCTCGGCGGAGAGGATGTCGAAGCCCGCGGTCCTTGTCGGATCGGCGGGAGAGGTGACCTCGGCCAGCGCGGGGCCGGTGGCGAGGAAAAGGGCGAGGATGGTGAGTTGTTTCATGGCTTGGCTCCTAATTGATAGCGAATCGAAACTATTGCAAAACTAGTAGCGAGTCCATAGAATCTACTCATGTCATCGCAAACCGAGGTCATGCTGCTTCTGGACCGGATCGCGCGCCTGCATGCGGCGCGGCGTCGGGCGGTGGCGCTGACCGATGCGCAATGCGCGGCGCTGGACTATCTGGCGCGGGCGAACCGCTTCTCGCGCAGCCCCTCGGTCATCGCAGATTACCTCGCGACGACGCGGGGCACGACGTCCCAGACGCTGAAGGCCTTGGCGGACAAGGGCCTGATAGTGGAAGAGCCGACCGAGGGCGACCGCAGGCAGCGGCGCTATGCGCTGACGGACAGCGGCCGGGCACTGGTCGAGGGCTGGTTCGCCAGCGCGAACGAGGCGGACACGGACGAGGCACTGCAGGCCGCCAAGACCCTGCTCCGCGGGCTTCTGGCAGGGACGGGGGGCAAGACATTCGGCCTCTGTCGGGACTGCCGACACCACTCCACGGGTCCCGCGGGGACGCCCGCCTGCGCGCTCTTGAAGATCACGCTGGCGCTGGAAGAGGCCGGACAACTCTGCCATGAGTTCGCCGAGGCAGGCTGATCCCTGCGGGCAAGGGCGGGGACGGCGATGATCCTGGGTATCGGCAGCGACCTGTGCAACATCGAGCGGATCGAGGCGACGCTGGCGCGGCATGGCGAGCGCTTCAAGCAGCGCGTCTTCACCGAGATCGAGCAACGGAAGGCCGACAGCCGCCCCCGGGCCATCGCCGCGACCTATGCCAAGCGCTGGGCGGCGAAGGAGGCCTGCTCCAAGGCGCTGGGCACGGGTCTTCGGATGGGGATTTCCTGGAAGGACATGGCGGTGACGAACCTGCGTTCGGGCCAGCCGGTGATGCATGTGACGGGCTGGGCGGCCGAACGGCTGCGGGCGATGACCCCTCCGGGGCACGAGGCGGTGATCCATGTCACCTTGACGGATGACCACCCCTGGGCGCAGGCTTTTGTCGTGATCGAAGCAAGGCCTGTCTCCCGGGGGTAAGCCATGTCCCAGCCGACGCAGTCGTCGCCGCTGATCGAGGCGCTGAAGGCGGCTGCGATTGCGCTGGCGGCGCTTGGCGGGGCGGGGTGGCTGGGCTGGCAGATCGGCTGGCCCGCAACCTTCGATCCGGGCGACGTCGATTTCGTGAACCCCATCTCGATCATGATCCTCGGGCTTCTGGGGGCCGCGGTCTGGTTCACGATTAAGGCCGTCCTGCATGCACTCCGGCAACGTGCTTTCGGTCGTGCCGTCCTGGACCTGGACCCGCCTGGCTACCTGCGCCTCGGGGGCGCATTCGGCGGACGGCTGAAGGCGCAAAAGCCGGTCGCGGCGACAGGGCCGTTCCGGATCGAGCTGACCTGTTACGACACCCACGAGTTCGAGGAGAACGGCCGCTGGAAGACAGTGGATTTCCCGGTCTGGACCGAAGCGCGCAGTCTGCCGCCGGACAGCGATGCGACGCAGGGGCTGCCGTTCCGCTTCACCCTGCCCGCCTCGGTCGGGCCTGAGCCGGTACCCAGTGGCATCCTGCCAGGTGCCCGTCACCGGACGACGGTCCATGTGCCCGGGATGCGGCAGGTGGTGGCCAGCACCGTCCCCCCGGTTGGCCGCCACTGGACGCTTGTGGTCACCGCCCCAACCCCCGGCCCCGACTTCCGGGCCGAGGTCGTGGTGCCGCTCACATCTCCGCAGCGGCGCGGGCGGTTGCCTTGACTTCGGCCAGCGCTTGCGCGCAAGAAGCGGCAACGAGGCAATGGGCAGAACAGGCATGGCGAGCAGGGACAAGGGCGATGGCGGCATCGTCGAGACGATCAAGACGGTCTTCTGGGCCCTGGTGATCGCGATCGCCTTCCGGTCGATCCTGTTCCAGCCCTTCTGGATCCCGTCCGAGTCGATGAAGGACACGCTGCTGATCGGCGACTTCCTCTTCGTCAACAAGATGGCCTACGGATATTCGCGCTATTCCTGCGAGATTCCCTTCACCACGATCAGCCTCTGCCCGGTCGAGGGCCGGGTGCTCGGGTCCGACCCGGTGCGCGGCGACGTGGTGGTGTTCCGCCATCCGACAGCAGGATCGGATTACATCAAGCGGCTCGTCGGCCTGCCGGGCGACAAGATGCAGATGAAGGACGGCGTCCTCTACATCAACGGCGTGGCGGCCCCGCAGGAAGCGGCGGGCGTCTTCGAGGAAGTGATGGAGGCGCAGGGTCCGATGCGCAACCGGCCGCGCTGCGAGAACGGCGCGGTAGGCGAGGGCGGCATCTGCACCAAGAGCCGCTTCATCGAGACCCTGCCCGAGGGCCGCCAGCACCATGTCCTGAACATCGACACGGACGGCGCGGGGGACAACACGGACATCTTCACCGTCCCCGAGGGCCACTACTTCGTGATGGGCGACAACCGCGACAACTCGACCGACAGCCGCTTCCCGCAGTCGGTGGGCGGCGTGGGCTTCCTGCCGGCGGAATTCCTGATCGGCCGGGCGGACCGCATCATGTTCTCCTCGGCGGGCCGGAGCCTCTTCTTCTTCTGGACCTGGCGGGCCGACCGCTTCTTCAAGGCGATCGAGTGAGGTCTGGCGAGTGAGCGGGGTCCAGTGAGGCTTTCGGCGGACCTGTTGGCCTTCCAGGGCCGGCTGGGGCACACGTTCCGCAAGCCCGACCTTCTGGTGCGCGCGGTGACGCATGCCTCGATCGGGACGGCGACCCGGCCCGACAACCAGCGGCTAGAATTTCTGGGCGACCGGGTCCTTGGGCTGGTGATGGCCGAGGCGCTGCTGACCGCCGATGCCATGGCACCCGAGGGCCAGCTGGCGCCGCGGTTCAATGCGTTGGTCCGCAAGGAAACCTGTGCCGACGTGGCGCGGGAGGTCGGGCTGGGGGATGTCCTGAAGCTTGGCCGCAGCGAGATGCTGACCGGGGGCCGCCGGAAGGAGGCGCTTCTCGGCGACGCGATGGAGGCGGTGATCGCCGCCGTCTACCAGGATGCTGGCTTCGAGGCGGCGCGGGCGCTGGTCCTGCGGCTCTGGGGCAAGCGGATCGCCGCGGTGGAGCCGGACGCGCGGGACGCAAAGACCAGCCTTCAGGAATGGGCGCAGGCGCGGGGCATGCCGCCGCCGGCCTATGAGGAAGCCGGACGCTCCGGCCCCGACCACGCGCCGCAGTTCACGGTGCGGGTCACGCTGGCCAATGGCGCGACAGCCGAGGCGACGGCGGGATCCAAGCGTGTGGCGGAACAGGCGGCGGCGCGGCTGCTTCTGGAACGGGTGGGGGGAGAGGCGTCCTAGTCCGGCAGCGACGGGGGCATCCGTCCCTTCTGGCGCGCATCACAGCGCCAAAGCTTCTTCCGGAGTCCCGGAACCTCCAGCCCAACATACTTGCCGTGTGAGAACTTTCGCCAGTCGACGGCCATCCCGGCCTTGACCATCTCTGCCGACAGGTCGCGTCCATCGGGCAAATAGCAGGTTGCCACGGTCCGATCATGCGAGAGGTCTCCATCGAAGACAGCCCGCACTTCATGGCCTTTGCAGAGGTTGACCAGCGTCCATTTTGCGTTCTTGCCATAAGGATGGTCCAACTCGGGCGCGTCGATCCCGGAGAGGCGGATGCGTGTGCCGGCTATGTCGATGGTATCGCCGTCAATGACCCAGGCGCGACCGCGGAGTTCCTTGACCTCCACGATCTCGATTCTGGTTGTTTCCTGGACCGTGACGTGGGGCCGCGCTGTCACCGGTGGGACGTGACGGACCGTCGTCTCACGGTCGAAAATCACCAGTTTCGGTCGGCGGGACCGCGAGAAGGCGCGGAAGAGGAGACGGAGAATGCCCATGGCAAAGTACTCGAAGGATGAATGGCGCGAGGATGACCACTTGTCGATTGAAAGCCAACTGGCATTTCCCCCACTTTTCCCGTAAGGGCCGCTGATCAAGCAAAGGATCACCAGACCACATGACCACGCGCGCGGGCTTTGTTGCCCTGATCGGAGAGCCGAACGCCGGCAAGTCCACGCTTCTGAACCGGATGGTCGGGGCGAAAGTCTCTATCGTGACGCACAAGGTGCAGACGACGCGGGCGCGGATCCGGGGGATCGCGATGGCGGGCGAGGCGCAGATCGTTTTCGTGGATACGCCCGGCATCTTCCGGCCCCGGCGGCGGCTGGACCGGAGCATGGTCAAGGCGGCCTGGGGCGGGGCTTCGGATGCCGATGTGATCGTCCTTCTGATCGAGGCGCACCGGGGCCTGACCGAGGGCGCGCTGTCGATCATCGACCGGCTGCGCGACGAGATGCCGAAGGGGAAACCCGTGGCGCTGGCCATCAACAAGATCGACCGGGTGAAGGCGGAGACGCTGCTGGCCCTGGCCGAGGAGGCGAACAACGCCTTCCCGTTTGCCAAGACCTTCATGATCAGCGCCGAGCGGGGCTATGGGGTCGAGGACCTGAAGGGCTGGCTGGGCGCACACCTGCCCGAAGGCCCGTGGTATTACCCCGAGGACCAGATCGCCGACCTGCCGATGCGGATGATCGCGGCCGAGATGACTCGGGAAAAGCTGACGCTGCGGCTCCATGAGGAACTGCCCTACCAGCTGACGGTCGAGACCGAGAAGTGGGAGGACAAGCCCGACGGGACGACGCGGATCGACCAGGTGGTCTACGTGGCTCGGGACGGGCACAAGGGAATCGTGCTTGGTAACCGGGGCGAGACGATCAAGGCGATCGGCCAGGCGGCGCGGGCGGAGATTTCCGAGTTCCTGGGGCGGACGGTGCACCTTTTCCTGCAGGTCAAGGTGCGGCCGAACTGGCTGGAAGAGGCCGAGCGCTATTCCGAGATGGGTCTGGATTTCAAGGACGGCGATGCGTAAGGGGGCCAAAAGTCTTCGAAGACTTTTGCAAATTCCTTCGAAGGAATTTGGGCCCGGACGCGCCGTTCCGCGATGACGCCGCGGCTGGCCTCGGGCGTCTGGGTTTCGGCCTATCTCACCCGGCTGCGGCTGGCGGACATTCCGGCCTATGTGACGGCGAAGGGCGACCCGGAGGCCGGGGCGGTCGTCGTGAAGGTGGCGTTGCTGGACGGCACCGCGCGGGCCTATGAGCGACGGTCGGACCTGATGACCGGGGCGCGAGCCTGGATAGTCCTGGCCGATGGGCCGGAGGCAGAGGTCGATGCGCTGATCGGGAGGACCCGCGCGCGGGATCCGGACCTCTGGGTGATCGAGCTGGAGGACCGGCAGGGGCGCACGCTGCTTGATCAGGACGGACTGTCGGATTGAGTTGCGGCCCGGACGCGCGCGGCCGATAGTCCGCATATGGACTGGCGCGATGAAGGCATCCTGCTGTCGATGCGCCCGCATGGCGAGACCTCGGCGATCATCGAGGTCATGACCGCGGCGCACGGGCGGCACATGGGCGTGGTGCGGGGCGGGGCCTCGCGCAAGATGGCGGCAAGCTTGCAGCCGGGGACCGGGCTGGCGCTGGAATGGCGGGCGCGGCTGGACGACCATATCGGCAGCTTCACGGTGGAGCCGCAAAGAAGCCGGGCGCATCTGCTGGGCGACCGGCTGGCGCTGGCGGGTCTGATGGCGGTCTGCGCGATGCTTCACGAAGCGCTGCCGGAGCGCGAGCCGCATCCGGCGCTGTGGCGGAAGACGCTGGCTCTGGCGGACCGGCTGGGTGTGGAGGGGTGGCCTGCAGACTATGTCCGCTGGGAGCTGTGCCTGCTGGAGGAGATCGGGTTCGGGCTGGACCTGACCACTTGCGCCGTCACGGGCGCGACCGAGGGTCTGGCCTATGTGAGCCCGAAAACGGGGCGGGCGGTCACCGCGAAAGGCGCGGGCGACTGGGCGGACCGGCTGCTTCCCCTTCCCGAGGGGCTGGATGGCGAAGGCCCTCTTCCTCCGCAGGCGGTGCTGGCGGGGCTGAGGCTGACCGGGTTCTTCCTGGACCGGGAATTGCGGACGGTGCTCCATGATCGCCCCCTGCCGGAAGCGCGGGCGCGGCTTGTCGACCTGATATCCCGGCCAGCCTGAAGCGACGAAGTCTGTCGTCTTTGTGACAGACGGAACCCTGGCCAGGCCGTCCAAGTCGGAACATGGCCAACCGCTACCTGCCCCTGGCGCTGACACACAGCGCGACTCCCCGGATCGAGCATTTCGCATTGCTGGCGGGGCTGGAGGCGGCAGTGCGTGGCACGCTGATCTCGGCCATGCCGCTGGCGGTCTACGAGGCGCTGCAGGACGCGCAGATGACCTCGCTGGTCTATTTCCTGGCCGGTGTCGTGGCCCTGATCTGGGGGCTGATGGTGCCCTGGGCCACCCGGAAGGTGCCGCGGCGCTGGGCCTATACGGGCGGGTGCCTGCTGTACCTCTGCGGGATGGCGCTGGCGATCCTGGGGACCTGGTGGTCGGTGCCGATGTCGCTTGCCTGCAATGCGATGGCGACGGCCACGACTTTCGTCTGCTTCAACGCCTACGTGCTGGACTATGTCGACCGCGAGAACCTGGGGCGCAGCCAGTCGACCCAGATGGTCTATGCCGCGGCCCCTTGGGCGATCGGTCCCCTTACCGGGGTCTGGCTGCATGACCACTGGGCCCCGGCGCCGTTCCTTCTGGCCGGGGCCTTTGCGCTGATGCTCTTGACGGCCTTCTGGGTGCTGCGGCTGGGGAACGGCAAGCAGATCCAGCGGGCGAAGCGGCCTGCGGTCAACCCGGTCGGCTACCTTGGTCGGTTCTTCAAGCAACCGAGGCTGATCGCGGGATGGATGTTCGCGGTGATGCGGAGCTGTGGCTGGTGGGTCTACGTGGTGTATTTGCCCATTTTCTGCATCGAATCCGGTCTTGGCGACAAGGTGGGCGGCATCGCCTTGTCCATATCGAACGCGCTTCTCTTCGCGGCTCCCGCCTTGAACCGGCTGGGACGCCGGATGTCCGTGCGCCGGTCGGTGCGTGCCGCCTTCGGCTTCTGCGGGGCGCTGTTCCTGGCGGCGGGCCTGCTGGCCTTCCTGCCGTGGACGACGGTGGCCTTCTGCATGGCGGCCTCGGTCTTCCTCGTCATGCTGGACGTCGTGGGCGGGCTGCCGTTCCTGATGTCGGTGAAACCGTCCGAGCGGACCGAGATGTCGGCGGTCTATTCGAGCTTCCGGGATGTCTCCTCGATCCTGACGCCGGGGGCGGCCTGGCTGGTCCTGTGGGTGGCGCCGCTGCCGGGGATCTTCGTGGCTGCGGGGGTTGGATTGCTGGCGTCATGGGTAGTGGCGGGGCGGATGCATCCGAGGCTCGGGGTTGCGCGGCCCTCGCGGGGTGGGGTTGTGGCCTGAGGCGGCTCCTCGATGGTCTTCGACCACTCGTCGCTTCCTGGCACGAGAAGCCGAAGGCGAAGGAGGACGAGTGGTCAGGCCCAGATCTTGCCGTGCTTGACCAGCCAATCGGCCGAGGCCAGAAGCGCGGTCTTGGGTGCGATGAACTCCATCCCCATTTCGCTGACCGCGCGGGCGTTCGACACCCGTTCAAGGTGGCCCAGCTTCGGCAGGATCGATTTGGTCGTCGGGTCAAAGAGCGCCAGGAGACTGACGATGGCCTTGGGCGCCTCGCGCGTCGGGATGCGGCAGGTGGGGTAGGCGGCCTTCAGGGTGCGGCCCATGTCGACGAAGGCCATCGAGCCGGAGGACGCAAGGTATCGCCGCCCCTCGGTCTCGGGGCGCTGGAGCGCGCGCAGGTGCATCTCGGCAACGTCGCGGACGTCGACCACGGGCAGGCCCATCGGTGGAAGCATCGGATCACGGCCCTTGAGAAAGCGTTCAACAAGGGAGAGCGAGGAGCCGTAGTGTTCGTCCAGCGGCGGGCCGAGGACGAGGCCGGGGTTGATGGTGGTAAGCTTCAGGCCCCGGGCCTTGGCAATCTCCCAGGCGGCACGCTCGGCCAGGGTCTTGGACTTGGCGTAAGGCGTGGTGGTGGGCAGGTGGGTGTCGCACCAGTCGGCCTCGTCCTGCAACGTATCGGGCTTGCCCTCGTTGATGACGGCGACGGTCGAGGACGTCAGGACCACGCGGGTCACACCGGCTGCGGCGGCGGCCTTCAGGACGCGCTCTGTCCCCTCGACCGCCGGGCGGATGACCGTGGCCGGGTCCTTCGGCTGGGCGATGGGGAAGGGCGAGGCGGTGTGGATCAGCGCGGAGACCCCCGCCATCGCCTCGGCCCAGCCGGCGTCGGACTCGAGGTCGGCCTGGATGAAGGTCAGTTCGCCCGCGCTTTCGGTCAGGTAAGGTGCAAGGGCGGCGCGGACCTCATCGGCGCGGTTCATCCGGCGCAGCGTGCCGCGCACAGAATAGCCCGCGTTCAGCAGTTTCAGGGCCACATGCTTCGCGATGAAACCGGAGATCCCGGTCAGCAGCACAAGGTCCATGCCCGACACTCCCTACCCTGCCCAGAGGTTAGGCCAGACGGGCTGCAAATCAATCCCTTACTCGAGGAGACGCCGGGCGATGACCTGGGCCTGTATCTCGGCGGCGCCCTCGAAGATGTTCAGGATGCGCGCGTCGCAGAGGATGCGGCTGATCCGGTATTCCAGCGCAAAGCCGTTGCCGCCGTGGATCTGCAAGGCGTTGTCGGCACTGGCCCAGGCGACGCGGGCGCCAAGAAGCTTGGCCATACCGGCCTCGAGGTCGCAGCGCTTGTCGTGGTCCTTCTGCCAGGCCGAGAAATAGGTGAGCTGGCGGGCAATCATGATTTCCACCGCCATCATGGCCAGCTTCGATTCGATCCGGGGGAACTCGATCAGCGACTTGCCGAACTGCTTGCGGTCCTCGGCATATTGCATCCCCGTTTCCAACGCCGATTGCGCCACGCCGATGGCCCGCGCGCCGGTCTGGATGCGAGCGGATTCGAAGGTCTGCATCAGCTGCTTGAAGCCCTGGCCCTCGACCTGGCCCAGAAGGTTTTCGCCCTTCACCCGGAAGTCGTCGAAATTGACGGTGTATTCCTTCATGCCGCGGTAGCCGAGCACCTCGATCTCGCCGCCCGAAAGGCCGGGGTCAACGAAGGGCGTCTCGTCGGTGCCGGGGGTCTTTTCGGCGAGGAACAGCGAGAGGCCGCGGTAGTCGGTCGTCCCCTCGACGCTGCGCGCGAGGACGGTCATGACATGGGTCCGGGCCGCGTGGGTGATCCAGGTCTTGTTGCCGGTGATGATCCAGTCGTCGCCGTCCTTCTTCGCCCGGGTGCGGAGCGAGCCGAGGTCGGAGCCGGTGTTGGGTTCGGTGAATACCGCGGTCGGCAGGATCTCTCCCGAGGCAAGGCCCGGAAGCCACTTCTGCTTCTGCTCGTCCGTCCCGCCGCAGAGGATGAGTTCGGCTGCGATTTCCGAGCGGGTGCCGAGGGAACCGACGCCGATGTAGCCGCGGCTCAGTTCTTCCGAGACGACGACCATCGACGCCTTGGAGAGACCGAAGCCACCGTAGGCCTCGGGGATCGTCAGGCCGAAGACACCCATCTCGGCAAGTTCTTGGATGACCTCCATCGGGATCAGCTCATCCTTCAGGTGCCAGTCATGGGCGCGGGGGATGACCTTGTCGTCCGCATAGCGGCGGAACTGGTCGCGGATCATCTCCAGCTCTTCATCAAGGCCCGTGGCCCCGAAGGTCGCCCGCCCGTGGTTGTCGCGCATGAGGGCGACAAGGGCGTGGCGGGCCTCGTGGGTGTTGCCCCGGGCCATCAGTGCGGTGGCGGCGGGGCCGGGGGTCCAGGTCAGGCCAAGGTCCGAGAGACGGGCGAACTCCGTCTGGCTCATCGGGATGCCACCCGCGAGCTGGGTCAGGTATTCGCCGAAGCCGATCTGGAGGATCAGCGCTTCCATATCGCCGAAATGCCCGGCCTCTTTCAGCCGTGCGGCCCAGGCGTCAAGTTGGCGCAGGGCCTCGACATAGGTGGCGAGCCAGGCGAGCGCATGGGCCTGGAACTGACGCGCCTCAAGCGCCTGGTTCGAGACCTTGCCGCCGGCCGAGACCTGGGCCTTCAGCCTGTCGCGGGCTTCCACGAACAGCGCCTCGACCTCGGGGAGGGCGGCGGCAGTGAGGGCCTGAAGGTCGGCAAGGATCGGGGTTTCGGTCATGACTTGTCCGTCAGGCATGGGTCGGCTCCGGCGAGATTCTGCACCTGCGAAGAGGTAGCGCCTTCGCAGCTGCAGAGCAACAAGATTTCAACATTGATCAACATGGCGAATGAAAATGTCGCAGCCGATTCACGAGGTGGCCCCGCAAGCCTGGGCGATTTCGGGAAGCGCGTCCGCCGGGACCACCTCGAAAGGCACCGTGTAGAGGTGTTCGTCGCCAGCCCAGGCCTCGAACCGCCAGGGGCCGGCGATCAGCTCGTCTTCGCGGTCGAAACGGAAGAAGGCGAACTGGTCGGAAAGGTCGGTGAAGCTCGACTCCCAGGTCTCGGGAATGGGTGACCCCGGACGGTAGACCCGCATTTCTCCATCGAGGAACAGCCCGGGGGACAGGCGGGACCTGACCCCGAAGGCAAGGCCGATCCGGGCAGGCACCACCTGGCGGTCGGGCCAATGGAAGTCGATCACGCTGTCGGGCACGTGGATCCAGCCCGAGAGCGTGCCGGGGGCGGGACGCTGGTCCATCGCCTGAAGCGCGCAGAAGACGCCGACCTCAAGCCGCGCGACGCTGGCTGAGGCCTGCGGCGGGGCCGGGTCGGCGCAAAGCGGCGTTGTCAGGGAAAGTGCAATCGCCAGTGCCAGAGTTCGCATTTCCGCCTCCCGGGCCTTTCCCCTGCCGGGGGAGTGCGCCACAAGGGGCGGGAAAGGGCAAGTCATGTTCGAGCTGGTCTCTGGCGGGTTATCGGGGCAGGCGTTTGCGGCGGCGCTTGCGATCACGCTTTTCGCGGGCTTCGTGAAGGGCGCGGTGGGCTTTGCGATGCCGATGATCCTCGTCTCCGGCTTCGCGATCTTCCTGCCGCAGGAGCTGGCGCTGGCCGGGCTGATCCTGCCGACGCTGGTCACGAACCTGAGCCAGGCGTTCCGGCAGGGCGTGGGACCGGCGGTCGAGACGGCGCGGACCTACCGGCGGTTTCTGATTGCCACGGTGGTGTTCATCGCCGTGTCGGCCCCCTTCGCCGATGCCATTCCGCGGGTGGTCTACCTGCTGATGCTGGGGATTCCGATCAGCCTTTTCGCGGCGCTGCAGCTGATGGGCAAGAGCCTTGCGATCAGGCTGCACCACCGGGATCGGGCGGAGTGGGGCCTGGGGGTGATCGGCGGGCTTTACGGTGGCGTCTCGGGCATCTGGGGGCCACCGCTTCTGGTTTTCCTGCTGTCCACGGGCGCGGACAAGCTGACGATGATCCGCGCGCAGGGGGTGGTGTTCCTGATCGGGGCGGTGGCGCTGCTCGTATCGCACCTTGGAACGGGGATTGCGACGGCCACGAGCCTGGGATTCTCGGCGGCGCTGTGCGTGCCGGCGCTGGCGGGGCTTTACCTGGGCTATGTGGTGCAGGACCGGCTGGACCAGGTCCGCTTCCGCCGCTGGACGCAGGGGCTGCTGGTGCTGACCGGGCTGAACATGGTCAGGCAGGCGCTTTTCGGCTGATCGCGTAGCCTGCGGCAAGAAGCACAGCGCCCGAGGCGAGGAATCCAAGGTCCCAGGTCAGCCATTGCTCGGGCGGGGCGGTTTCGTTCACGTGGTGGAGGCCGAGAAGCTGGTGGTTCACCAGGCCTTCGATCAGGTTGAAAAGCCCGAAGCCCATGAGGACCCCGCCGATCATCCGGGTCCAGGACAGGCGCGATCCATTCCTTGCGCCACGCCACAAGAGCGCGACGCCGAGGACGGTCAGGATCCAGGTGGCGGCGTGGAAAAGTCCGTCGAGACGTGTGTTCATCTGCAGACCATCGACGGTGTCCACCGGAACTCCGGCGGAAGAGGCGATGTGGTGCCATTGCAGAAGCTGGTGGAGAACGATGCCGTCGACAAAACCGCCGAGGCCTGCGCCCAGAAGGAGGGTTGCGCCGGTGGGGAAACGCACGACCGGGGGCGCCGCGCCAAAGGGAGGCAGGCCGGTTGTTGGGCGGTGATGACGCATTGCCGGCTCCAGTCCTTCTGGACCAGAACCGGCGGAAGGGTGGGAAGTTCCGAAAGGTCAGCCGATGGCGGCGGCCTTCACGTCGGCGTCGATGAAGGGCACGTACTGGGCGAAGTTCTTCTGGAACATGCCCACGAGCTTTGCCGCCTGCGCGTCATAGGCGGCTGCATCGGCCCAGGTGCGGCGCGGGTCGAGGAGGGCGGCGTCAACGCCCGGAACCTCGACCGGGACTTCGAAACCGAAGTTCGGGTCCTTGCGGAAGGTTGCACTGGCCAGTGAGCCGTCCAGTGCCGCAGCCAGCAGCGCGCGGGTCGCCTTGATCGGCATCCGCTTGCCCGTGCCATAGGCGCCGCCGGTCCAGCCGGTGTTCACCAGCCAGCAGGAGGCGCCGTGCTTGGCGATCTTGGCTTGCAGGAGCTTGCCATAGACCTCGGGCCGACGCGGCATGAAGGGGGCGCCGAAACAGGTGGAGAAGGTGGGCTGCGGCTCGGTGATGCCACGCTCGGTCCCGGCCGCCTTGGAGGTGAAGCCGGAAAGGAAGTGGTACATCGCCTGTGCGGGCGACAGCCGCGCGATGGGGGGCAGGACGCCGAAGGCATCGCAGGTCAGCATCACCACATGGCGCGGGTGGCCGCCAAGACCAGTGGCGCTGGCGTTCGAAATCGCTTCCAACGGATAGGCGCAGCGGGTGTTTTCGGTGAGGCTGCGGTTGGAAAAGTCCAATTCCAGCGTTTCGGGGTCGTAGACCATGTTCTCCACCACGGTCGCAAAGCGGTGGGTGGTGGCGTAGATCTCGGGCTCGGCCTCGGGGCTGAGGTCGATGGTCTTGGCGTAGCAGCCGCCTTCGAAGTTGAAGATGCCGCGGTCGGACCAGCCGTGTTCGTCATCGCCGATCAGCGTGCGGTCGGGCGAGGCGGACAGCGTGGTCTTGCCGGTTCCCGACAGGCCGAAGAAGACGGCGGCGTCGACCGGGTTGCCGATGGCGTGGTTCGCGCTGCAGTGCATCGCCATCACGCCCTTGGCGGGCAGGAGGTAGTTCAGGACGGTGAAGACCGACTTCTTGTTTTCGCCCGCATAGGCGGTGTTGGCGATCAGCACGGTCTTGTCGTCGAAGTTCAGGACGATCGCGGTCTCCGTCCGGGTGCCGTGGCGCGCGGGGTCGGCCTTGAACGAGGGGACGTTCAGGATCGTCCATTCGGGGGTGAAGCTGTCCAGCTCCGACCGCTCGGGGCGGCGGAGGAGGTGGCGGATGAACAGCCCGTGCCAGGCGAGTTCCGTCACCACGCGGACGTCCAGCCGGTGGATCGGATCGGCCCCGGCGTAAAGGTCCTGGACGAAGAGCTCACGCCCCTGGACATGGGCCAGCATGTCCGCCTTGAGCCGGGCGTAATGCTCGGGCGTCATGGCGGCGTTGTTGTCCCACCAGATCGTGTCTTCGGTTGCGGGGGTGCGGACGACGAACTTGTCCTTGGGCGAGCGGCCGGTGAACTGGCCGGTGGTGCAGAGGAAGGCCCCGCCGCGACCCAGGCGGCCCTCGCCACGCGTGACGGCGGCCTCGACCAGCGCGGACTCGGCATAGTTGTAGTAGGCGACCGCCACACCCGTAATGCCCTGCGTCTCCAGCGTCTGATTGGGGTTCACGCGTCCTTGGATCATCCTGCAAGCTCCCGTTGCCGCATGTGTGGCGCGGCGGTTCCTTAGGTTGGCATCCGGGCCAATGAATGCCGCGAGAAGCCCGCAAAGGGCTGCCCGTATAGGCGCCTATAGCATGGGATTTTTGCACCAGAATAGTGTGATTTCAAACAGTTAGCGCAATCATTCCGCCGTTAGCGCCACCATAGGCGAAGCGCTGCCGCGAAGGGTCGGAAATTGTCACCAGGATTGGCGAAATTGTCACCCTTTGACGCATTGTTTCAGAGGTGATTCGGATTTCTGTTGATTATCCTGTGGGCAACCCCGAAAATGTCTCACAAAACAATAAGGCAGCAGCAGTTTTAAGGGAGGCTCGAAGATGTCGCGCATCGCCCTTGTCGACGATGACAGGAACATCCTGACCTCGGTCGCCATGACCCTGGAAGCCGAGGGCTTCGAGGTAGAAACCTACAATGACGGCCAGTCCGCGTTCGAGGCGTTCAGCCGCCGGATGCCGGACATGGCGGTCCTGGATATAAAGATGCCCCGGATGGACGGGATGGATCTGTTGCAGCGCATGCGGCAGAAGACCTCGATCCCGGTGATCTTCCTGACCTCGAAGGACGACGAGATCGACGAGGTCCTGGGTCTGCGGATGGGCGCGGACGACTACGTCAAGAAGCCCTTCAGCCAGCGGCTTCTGGTGGAACGCATCCGCGCGCTTCTGCGCCGGCAGGAGGCG
>Ga0208243_1000707_pt1 | contig 15533 bp, 24 predicted proteins | sample Subbio2Aug_QV12A_FD_184826 | JGI IMG/M metagenome (GOLD analysis project Ga0208243, IMG submission 184826) | Serpentinite rock and fluid subsurface biosphere microbial communities from McLaughlin Reserve, California, USA - CR12Aug_QV12A (SPAdes) | ecosystem: Environmental > Terrestrial > Deep...
TGTCAGGACACATCAGAAATTGAGAAATCGGCCTGTTGAATTTCAATGCGTTACGAAACGCTGCTGATTTACGCGTATACATTTGAATTGAGAAAACGCCCGAATGATGTACAGTTGAATTGAGAATTTGCGGCTCAACCATTTCTCATGGACGCGGCCGAAAAATGAACAGCAATAATGAGAACGCGCCCTGCCCTGATGACGCCGACACGACGGGGTCCGACGACCCGCAGTGGTTAGAGGCATGTCGACGCGAGGAGGCCATCAGAGAATTGTTAGGCCGCTCCGCGGGCGACCGGCTACGAACAAGCGACGTCGAAGATGTTGCTTTGGACCTCGGGATCAGTCGCGCGACACTTTATCGCCTCGTCGCGATCTATCGCGAAACGCCCACCGTTGAGGCGCTTCAGCCGAAGCCGCGAGGCCGATCGAAAGGGGCGCTCGCTCTCGACAAATCGCGTCATAAGTTGATCCGCCAGACGATCCGGGAAGTCTATCTGAAGCCGCAGCGTCCAACGCTGACCCACCTCGTCGAACAAATCCATTTGCGTTTCGTCCAGCACGGATGGCCATTGCCAGATCGTCGAACGATCAAGACGCGCGTCGATGACATCGAGAGGCGATTGGTCGCGCGTAAACGGAAGGACAAACGCGCGATCAAAGCGACAACGCCAGTTCCGGGCGAATACAAAGCCTCCCGGCCGCTCGAGGTGGTTCAGATCGATCACACGCTCGTCGATCTCATCGTCGTTCACGAAGAGACGCGCGAACCGCTCGCACGCCCTTGGCTGACGCTGGCGATCGATGTGTTTACGCGAATGATTACGGGCTTTCATCTTTCGATGGATCCCCCTTCACGGCTTTCCGTGAGCCTCTGCGTTCTCCATGGCGTTTACGACAAGACAGCCTGGTTGCAGGAACGTGAGATCGACGCGACATGGCCAGTCGCCGGCTTGCCAGAGGCCTTTCACGTCGACAATGGCGCAGATTTCAGAAGCAAGGCTTTCATTCGCGGTTGTCGCAACGAAGGCGTCGATATCATTTGGCGCCCGCCTGGCGAACCGCATTACGGCGGTCATATCGAACGGCTGATCGGAACGATGATGGGTCAGATGCATCTTCTGCCCGGCACTTCATTTGGAAATCCGATCGAACGAGGGTCCTACGATCCGAAAAAGAATTCAGCCATGTCGTTGCGAGAGCTCGAATGCTTTCTCGGCTGGGAGATTGCGGGCGGCTATCACGACCGAATACACAGCACCTTGATGCGCTCACCATTGGCAGTCTGGCGCGAACATGAGGCGCGGATCAATCTGCGCATGCCGCATGATCGAATGGCCTTCTGGGTTTCGTTATTGCCCGAGGCGTATCGAACACTCAGGCCAGACGGCGTCTGGTTGCATGGATTGCCATACTGGTCGAACGTTTTAAGCGCCGATCTCGGAGGCGCCAAACGCGAGCTTTTAGTCAAATATGATCCCCGAGATATTTCAAGAATTTTTGTTCAGCGTCCTTCCGGGCGTTTCGTCGAAGCCCGGAGCCGCGATCTTACGTGCCCATCAATAAGTCTCCGCGAATGGAAACTACGTCGGCGCGAAACGCGAGCGCAAGCGCGCGCGGAACGCGAACCGAACCAGTGGATCACTACTGCAAAGGCCAAGCGTCGCATTGTTGACGATGCAATAAGGAAGACGGCGCAGGCCCGCCGCGACCCGCAGCCCAAAAACAAGATTTCGGTGGATGACGAAGGATTCGGCTCGCTCAAGGGCATCGACTCGCGCACTCCTTCCATTCTGGAAATCGCGGAGAAGCAGCGTGATCGATAGGGCCGCCCACGTCACGGACGAAGTTGCAAGTCTTCTCGACGCATCTAATGACGCGCGGATCCAATTTATTCGATCAAAGCCGTGGGTCCACTATCCAAAAGCAAAACATATCGTCGATTTGATTCAGGGTCTCCCGACTCACCCGCGCACGACGCGAATGCCGTCAATCGCCGTCTATGGCGACAGCGGCATGGGAAAATCGATGATCGTCGGGCGCTTCAAGCACGACCAGATGCTCGCTTTCGATGCAGCAACAGCCGACGCACGACGTAAATTTCTCGTTGTGGAGTTGGCGGGCGGGCCGGGCGAGCGGCGCCTTTATGCACAAATTCTCTCTGCACTTGGCGCCCCTTCCAATCCGCGCGCGACAATTGTCGCATTAGAGCAGACGACAATTCGACTATTGCGAGCCGTGGGCGTTCAAGTCCTGCTGATAGATGAAATTCATAATATCATCGCCGGTTCATGGCGCGAGCAGCGTGTCGTTCTGAACACGCTTCGTTTCTTGAGTAACGAGCTTCAGCTTTCGCTTGTCTGCTTCGGCATCACGGAAGCACGTGAGGCGATCAACGGCGACGTACAGCTTGCCAGACGCTTTGATGTTGTCACGTTGCCGCGCTGGAAAGCCGATGACGAGTTTCAGCAACTCGTCCTTGCCATTCTCCGCAATCTCCCGCTTCGTCAGCCGAGCATTCTGACGGCGCGCGGTCTCAAACGAATTCTTCGAGTGACTGAAGGCGTAACGTCAAAAATATTCCGCCTTGTGAATGAAGTCGCGATCCAGGCTATCGAGACAGGAACGGAACGACTAACCGACGAAGCCATTGATGATTGGAGGCCTATCAGCGAGGAGGAAGCCGCGTTCCAATGACGATGCTGATCAACGCCGCTCGGCGGCCCTTGCCGGTCGTCCTCGACCCGACGCCCGACGAACTTCTTTCATCGTGGCTTCATCGTCATGCAGCTTTCTATGGGCTCACGGAGCCCATGCTCATCTCGTGGCTAAAGCTCGAATCGAAGAAGCTGCGTAGCCTCGACTTCCGCCCAGGTCTCGGCCAGATCGCACGCATCGTAGATTCGTTTCGCACTGATCCAATGGATGTTGTCGCCATGACGCATACAGCGCTTCCAATCGAGGTCGCGGCACTGGTTGGAAGAGGCAAGCCGATTCAATTCTGTCGGACATGCTGCGAGCGACATCGCGCGGCTGACACTCCGGGAGCGGTTCTAAAAAGCTGGCTTGAGGCGTGGCGCGTTACTTGTCCTCTATGCGGTTCGCCGCTCTCAGAAATCGAGGGACCTCGTGCCGGCTGCGATACCGTCCGAAACACGAGCCCATTTGGGGACCATTGGGACGCCGCCAAAATCGGAGAGGAGCTTGTCAATCGTCACTTGCGGGGCGAGCCGACGCCGCTAGCATCCCCTATTGCGATGATGCGGCTTTTGCTGATCTTAAATCGCCCGCAGACGACGCAGCCCCCCGAAGGCTACAATAAGAGCTGGTTGCTCAACGAGATCGTTCCAGGATTTGACGCCGAAGCATTACGCATAGCGCCGTCCATCAGCAAAGGCGCAAACGCTATGGTGCCGCTCTATTTACGCATCGCGCTACTCGCCGGTCTCGCAGTCGCCGCGAAAAACGCGGCGGATACGATTCAGCGCCTGCGCCCCTTCTGTCGCCCCGTCTATCGAAAGCGATTCGACGAGCTCGCCTACGCCGCGCTCGGGATGCCGCTGGAGTTCTCAATTTAAGCGTCAAAGCTCGAAAATGCGCGCCGAAATTCTCAAATATGATGTCAACGCGCCGCGCGAACAGGGATTTTCTAATCAAAGGATGTATCCTGACAACCGCGCGCCTCATGGTTTTTCAAGCTGGTGATGGCTGCAGCGAAAAGCTGGCGACGGCTGCAAGGACAAAATCAATTGCCGAAGGTCCTCAGCGGTGTAACATAACATTCCGCGACGGAATCGAAATCGCGTCCGAGAAGAAATCCGCCGCTTGATTCTCGCCGTCACCCAAAATCCAACATAGCTTAGCTCCAACGCATCGGGAAGCGGGCAAGGTCAGCCTTTCTTGAAGCGGACGGCTTCTTCCGATCCGCTGGTTGCGTCGCCTGCGCTATATGAATGCGCCCCCGCGCCCGCGAGCTTCCCCGCGCTAACGATGAGGTATTCATCGCGGATCGGGCGATTTTCGAACCAGCATTCGAGAGTCTGCGCCGTCAGACTGGTGCCAGAAATATGCGGCGTCATGCCATGGTGCGGCATACTTCTCCAAGGATGGTCGACCGGTGCTGGTTGAGGAAACCAGACATCGCCCGCATAGCCGGCCAATTGTCCGCTTTCGAGGGCACGCACGATGGCATCGCGATCGCAGATCTTGCCGCGCGCGGTGTTAACGATGTAGGAGCCGCGCTTCATTTTGGCAATTAGTGCGTCATTGAACAAATGTTCGGTCTCCGGGTGCAGCGGACAATTTATAGTGACGACGTCACAAACCTCGACCATGCTTTCCACGCTGGGGTGATACGTCACATTCAGTTCTCGTTCGACCGACTCCGGAAGGCGATGCCGGTCGAAATAGTGAAGGCCGACATCGAATGGCTTCAACCGCCGCAGTACTGCCGAGCCGATGAGGCCGGCGGCGACAGTGCCGACCTGCATGGCTTCAAGATCGTAGGAACGCGCTACGCAGTCCGCTATATTCCAGCCGCCTGTCACGACCCATTCGTACGAAGGGATGTAATTGCGTACCAGCGCGAGGATCATCATCACCACGTGCTCGGATACGCTGATGCTATTGCAGTATGTGACTTCCGCGACGGTGATGTTGCGATCGATCGCTGCTTGCAGATCGATGTGATCGGATCCAATGCCCGCGGTCACGATGAGCCTGAGCTTGGACGCCTTCGCAATCCGCTCGCGGGTCATATAAGCCGGCCAAAAAGGCTGCGAAATAACAATGTCGGCGTCAGGAAGCTCTTGGTCGAGTACGCTGTCCGCGCCGTCCTTGCTGGATGTCACCATTAGTTGATGATCGTTCGACTCTAGGAATTTGCGTAGTCCTAGTTCGCCGGAAACGCTGCCGAGGAGCGTACCCGGCTTGAAATCGATTGCTTTTGGGGAGGGCAGCGTTTGTCCGTCGGGATAGCGTTTGGGCTGAGCCACCTCATCGCGCGCATAGGCTTTCGGATAACCGTCGACCGGATCATCATACAGCACGCATACGATCTTGGCCATGTTTCGCTCCCTCTCTCGCTGGGATGCAGGGCGTTAGCTTTCGTGGCTCTACCTATCAGCAGCGCCAAGCGAACTGGCCTCGCTCATGGATACGCGCTAGCGCCGCCTGACCACCCTCAACATAGTTATCGACGCAGATAGCGCAGATTGTTTCATAGGCGATGCGTTTTGGATTATTTGTCGATTTCACCGAAGACGATATCCAGCGAGCGACGACAGCCGATATGTCGTCTACCAGCTGACAATGCGATCAAGAGCGGCGGTCGCTCCCATCCGCCCGGAATTGCCCTGCCTGCACTATAACGAGCCCGAGAAGAAAGAGTAGTTTGCGGCCCAAGGTCGCTCTTGTCTCCAACCAACATCGCCATCGGAATCGGCCTGCGCCACGATGATGCAGGCCGCTGTGAATGGGATCCTGAGTCTTTTTGGCCTTGGCTCAGGCGCTCGCCAACGAGCGGTAGCATGGCGGCATCGGCGAAATGGAACAAGGTTATCGCCGCCGTAAAAGTGAGCAGCGGTTTGCAATAGAAAATCACGCTCAATGCGCTCGGGCGTTTTCGATACTCGTGGCCGCGATCGTTGTCGTCCAAGCCACGCGCCAACGAATGATCAATCTCGCTCGCACTGACGCGAGTACCGCGTGTGCGCTGGCGGCGCCAAGCAACGCGATGAGCCACAGCGCGGCGGCCGGCGCGATCAGATAGCCGGCGACTCCCGCTATGAGCGCTGTGAATACATTCCGTGTGTGGTTGCTTCGTTGCTGCCGACCCGTCTTGTGAACGCCTGTCTGCCGAAGATGCCTAAACTTATTGCCGCAATCATCGGGGGAGCACCGCATCGGGCGCAACCACGGATAAAGCGAAAGGATCGAAGGCGAGCACGCGCGACGCTCCGTCACGATCCTGAACGTCGGCTTCATTCACGACGAGGCCTACGAGGTTTCCTTGCGTATCGGTGACGATGTGACGCTTGCGGCCCTTGATCTTCTTGCCAGCATCAAGCCCACGCGGGCCGCCGCTTTCCGTGGTCTTCACCGATTGGCTATCAATGACGCCCGCCGTCGGGCTTGCCTTGCGGCCGGCCTGACCAAAGCGTGATTGATGTTCGCGAACACGCCGCAGCGCGACCAGGCATAGAAATAGCTCTGCACAGTCGAATAGGGCGGAAACTCCTTCGGCAACTGCCGCCACCGGCAGCCCGTGGAAGCCATATACAAGATCGCGTTCACCACCGCCCGCAGTTTTGTATCGCCTGGACGGCCAAGAGGTGAAGCGGGCGGCAACAGGGGCTCGATCAACGCCCAGTCCGCGTCCGTTAAATGACTTGCGTAACGCAATCCGTCGCGGCGATACTTGCGTCGGGTGATTTCAGTCCAGGCCATCTTACATCCCTCTCGAATCTCGTAAATCCGGAGGAATCACAACCTCCTGAAATCACTCAACTACTTTTTTAGTCAGCCTCTCAGACTGCAGGAAATCCTCTCCGCCAAAGAGACGGCGGATTGGCTCAGCAGCACCCCAAAATCGAAGCCGTCAGCCGCGACCGCCGCGGGCTTTACGCCCAAGGCGTCCGGCAAGGGGTGCCGCAAGCTCGACAAATTACTCACCACTTTCATTTGCTGCAGAACTGGCGCGAGAGCATCGAACGACACATGACCCGAGCTAGCCATTTCGCGGGTCGCCCCAATTTCCGCCCGTCCCCGAAGATCGTCAAGCAGCGCCCAATGGCGAGCGCGCCCGCGAAGCCGCAGACAAGTAACTTAGGCAAGAAGATTACAGTCGCTTCGCGGGACGCGACGTCGGCTAAATAGCTCGGCGCCGCTATGGCAAGCCTAGCTGGCGCGCGCGCAGACCGCAAAGTGGTGGGCGAATTGCGGCGCAAGCTGTGACGCCCATACATGCTTGCAAGCGCCAGTTTCCTTTTTTCTCGGCGCAACATAACGCTCCGCTGTGGATGTGCGGCGGCGGTTTTATGCAGACCGGCATGGCTTGCCAATGCACGCGTTCACCCCAGGTAGGCTAATTCCAATATGGCTTGAGAGGGGCTCTCAGACGCCACACCGCGTTGGTTCAGGAGCTCGCCATGGAGAAACTTCTCGTCATCATCGTAAGCCTCGCCACTGCCTTTTTGGCGTCGCCGATTGCGTTTGGACAAGACCAAGGAGAGACATCAGGGCCGATGACTGGCAAGCCGGTCAAGCCTTCTGGAGCGGTGCAAAAGGAAAATCCCAGCATCCCACACACGCAGAAAAAGAACATCGCGACACCAAGCGCAACCTCCGCCGGTGAACCAGGAGTCGAAGGTAAAAAGGGCACGCAGAGCGGCAAGGAAGCGACTCCGCCGCAGTAAAGGCAGCGCCGCTAGCGTTTGGGGGCGCCGACCCGCTCCATCCGATTGCGCGGCGGCCTCGCTTGGCAATGAGCTGATCACCTCATATCGCTGGCGCCGCTGATACTGCGGCGTGGCTGTATGCATGCACGAAAGGAGCAGTAGATATGCTGAATCAAGCTCATGTTAGACATTGGACCGATCCGCGGCGCGCAGCGTCGCGGCCGAAACGAGACGATGATGAGATAGACGCAATCTTCGCCGAAATCCGGACGGTCGCGGTCGACTTCCCCTTTCGCGAGCAAATAACGGCTGAAGACAAGGCGCTTTCCTTAGAGCTGCTCATTGAAATGAATCGGATCAAGCTGCTCGTGCGCGCGATTGAGCGCGAGCTTTCGGCATGAAGCCCTTCCCGGGGGAAGCGCCGTCGTTCCAGGTTCCTCACAGCCCAGCCGGCGACGAACGGGCTTTTTCGTGCGGGAGCGCCTATCTCTTCGAAGGACACGACTCCATAATGCTGCCAGGTGCGGCTTAAACACCATATGTGGACATCCGATAATCGCGATCGGCGCTTGATCGTCCGACAGTGCCGCGATCCGGGCGGCTTCCCGCGGTGATTCGCATCATCGGAGGTTCATATGATCAATTTGGTGGACTGGACGGAAGCGCGATTAGAGAACGCCCGAGACACCTTGCGATGAGTTGGCGGCTGGCGCATGGCGGCTTTTTTATCCGCATGACTTCTCGGCAATGCATGTCCGTATATTGGACAAATATTGGACACACCCGAATTTTTGGCTCGCAAACTGGCATGACAAATTTATTTTAAATTGGCGTGCCGGTCAGGACAAAGATGCGAACACGTATGTGCTTGAAATATCGCCGTGAATTTGGAGCGTCTGCAAACAAGGCGTCCGCTCTACCTCTGGCTGCAACCATATGGCGGCATCCCCCGGATCATCCAGCGCCCGCCGGGATGCGCCCACATCGGACTTCCGCGCCGGCGAACACGCAGCAGACTCCCACGCAGGCTTTGAACATCCACGTATTCCGCATCTTCCTATTTCACTATGGAGCTTGGATTGCATTCTCGAAACTCACCAATTTCGAAGAGGCGAGGGGGCGAGAGGGCTCCGCCACTGCGTTCCGTGACTCAAACGAAATTGCCTCCAGCAACCCCAAGGCGGTTCACTATGAGGCCTCAAGCACCTTCCGCCCAATCGGCGACCGCTTCGACCCCGTGTTCTGTGCGCATGGCTAGGGCGAAGTCTTGTGCCGTGCGCAGATAGCGGTTGTCGCAAAGCTCGGCGAGGGCGTGGGTCGCGTTGTGCAGATTATAGCTGGAGAGTTTCAACGCGAGACCGAGGCGCAGGCGCTGGACGCGTTCACCATGGTCGGGCTGGTCGCCGAAGAATGGGACGATCAATTGCGGCCTACCCGCTCGCACGGCTTGAGCGGTTGTACCGATCCCGCCGTGATGCACCACGCACAAAGCGAAGGGGAAGAGTTCGTTGTGCGGCGCGTCGCAGCAAACGAATTCGTCGGGGCCGACCGAGGACGAGAGCCTCCCGGCGTCTTTTGGCCCAGCAAGCAAGACCGCTCGACGCCCGAGGGCGCGAGCCGCGCTTATACTGATGTCATAGAAGTCGCCCGACACTTGAGGAGCGAAGGACCCCAAGGTGAAAACGATTGGTGCGCTCCCCGAGGAAAGGAAGGTTTTCAATGGCTCGCTGAGACCGCGCCTCCCCTCGTCTTGAGGTTCGTAAAAGGGAAAGCCCGGAACCTCCATATTGACTGGTCCATCCGACGGGCGCGACGCGAAATAGGGCGAATAGAGGCCAAAGAGTTGCGTTGCGCCGTTCTTCCCGCCAAAATTGAGGAAAAAGTCTTGGCGTGAGTGTGGTAGTCCCAGCTTACTTCGAAAGGCGTGGAAGCGCTTCATCCGCATGTTCACGCCGATCCGTATGAGGGAACGGACCAATTTGTTAAACGCGATCGCCGTTCGCGACCTGGGCTGAAGGATGTAGGGCGCCGGTGGGGTCAGAGACGGGGCCGCAGCCGACTGCACGTATAATGGCGCAAGGGCGACTCTCGCTCGTCGGGAGGCCGCAGGCTTCAGCGGCCAAATTTGCGCCAACGAGCAGATTATGCGTGACGATGGCGTCCACTCCTTCTGCCACGGCCAGGGTGTCGTCGTAGGTTTCAGAGAGGAAGCGAAGATAGATTTCGTCCAAGATGAAATACGGATTCTTCAACATGATCCGGAAGGCGCCGGAAAGATCGACGCCGAGCGCGCCGACAATGTCGTTCTCGTGCGGGCGCAAGCGAGCATATGCGACGCCCTCGCGCTCGATCGATCCTCGATGCATTTCGGGCGCGGCGATGACGACGTCGAGATCGCGCCGACGCATTGCGTGAGCGATGGCGATGAAGGGATATATGTCGCCGAGAGTGCCGAAGGTTACGAGCAAAACCCGCTTGCGCTGATCCATTCGCCTTTCCTAAATCAATTCGAAGCACAAACTCACACACCAGAAGTAGGAAGCGCGGCGCCGAAGGAAAGATGGCGAATCCGTCGCCGATCTTGCACGAGGACCTTGAACATCATAACGACGTCGAACGGCGGGCCCCCGCCCTGCGCGCCATCGGAATAGCCAAGCGCTGCGACGAGATCAGCGCGGAACTTCTCGAAATCGACCGCCGCCGCGAACGCTTTCAGATGATCCCCGAGCCCGCTCAGCCGTTTCAGCCGCTCGTCTACGTCGAAAAAGCCCGGCTGGCCACGCATCCATCCGCCTCCGATCCTCTCACGGCCAGAGAATCAGAAATGCTCCGATTTGGCGAGGTTCTTAGAAGCGTCAAACTTCGTTGCAGTTGTTGGACGCAAATGTTACCTTACGGATTATGACAAGCGCTCCGACGACTTCCCTGAAGTGGTGGCGCTCCTTCTAGGAGCGGCACGGACGTTTGTTCAAAGACGAACCAAGCCGCCGGTTGAGGCGGGCTCGGTTGTCACCAAAACCCCACTTCGCACTGGCGGCTCTAATCAAGACGAGACCGCCATGCCTCATTGCGAAAACTTTGCCCCAATCATCCTGACCGGCGACCGTCCGACCGGGCCTCTGCATCTAGGTCACTATGTCGGCACTCTCAAAAATCGCGTCGCGATGCAACGAAGCCACCGGCAGTTTGTGCTGATAGCTGACGCGCAAGGACTCACAGACAACGCCGACAATCCCGACCGGATTCGGCGTAACGTTATCGAGGTGTGCCTCGATTACCTCGCCGTTGGCGTTGATCCTGCCTACACGACCATCTGCCTGCAATCTTCGCTCTCCGCATTGAATGAGTTGACACTGTTTTATTTGAATTACGTCACCGTTGCCCGTTTGGAACGGAATCCGACGATCAAGGATGAAATTCGAACGCGTGGCTTTGGCCGCGATATCCCGGCCGGATTCCTATGTTATCCCGTCGCGCAAGCTGCCGACATCACGGCATTTAAGGCCACTGTTGTGCCCGTGGGCGACGACCAAGTCCCGATTATTGAACAAACCAACGAAATCGTACGGCGTATCAACCGGCAGGCCGCTCGCGAGGTCTTGCCTGAGGCAAAGGCGGTGGTGCCCAAGATTGGCCGCCTACCGGGCATCGATGGCGAGCGAAAGATGAGTAAGTCGCAAGGCAATGCCATCTACCTCTCAGCTTCCCGCGACGAGATCGGCACTGCCGTGCGCCGAATGTATACTGACCCAGGCCATTTACGCGTATCTGACCCCGGTAAAATCGAGGGCAACATCGTTTTCACCTACCTCGACGCTTTCGACCCCGACGTAGATGCCGTGGCCGATTTGAAGGCGAGCTACCGACATGGTGGCTTGGGCGATATCGCTCTAAAGCAGAGATTGGAGCAAGTGCTTGAGACTTTGATCGCGCCTATCCGCGAGCGGCGAGCTGAACTGGCCCGACGTCCGGATGATGTGATTGATGTCCTCCGGCAAGGTACAAAGACGTCACGATTCGTGACGCAGCAAACTCTTTCTGAAGTACGGGAAGCGCTGGGGCTGTTTATCTTGGCCTGATGCCGTATTTGTGCAGAAGTCAAGAATTTCGGAACAGGGATTTCGCTCGGAAAATCGCACCTTTTTGAGAGACGCGTCGGAACGCGCAAAAGCCCGCCGGAGCGGCGGACTCGAGGTTCCATATTGGCGGCTTATGCGCGAGGCGCGGAATGTCCCGCGCCTTTCAGAATCACCACGCTTCCGAAAATAAGTTCATTTTTTCCCACTTTCGCAGTCCCGCCATATTCGGCGTCGACACTCGTGAGCAAGTCAAACCACTTTTCAAAGGTGTGCCATGGCGCGGCGTGACGAATACAGCGATGGCCCTGGTCGGCTTCCCACCACGTTGATGACGCGACGGGATGGTATGCGGACTATCAATTCCAAGGCTATGGAAGAGCTTATCTGCCAGCACGTTTACGGCCAGTATCTCACCGTTCGTGTCCGCGGAGTTGTCGACGCGCTGATCCACGCTCAGGCGAAATACCAGTGCCACGTGACGGCAGAGAAGCTTAACGAAGTGGCCCGGGAGCTGATCGAGTGTAAGTCACGGCCGACGGTCCGCCGCGCGATCAAGCGTGCGGTGGATCTGGGCCTGTTCTCAGAAGAGAAGGAAGGTCGCCAGATTTATTACTACTTCGCGCCCGCGCAGTCGGCCCTCGTGCACCGGGTCCTTGCTTTGAAGGTCCTCATTCCGTCCGTTGTCGTAGCTCAGCTGAGCGACGAATTAAACCCGACGGCTGGGAGCGACCTCATCCCGGAAGGATGCTACTATAACGTCATTGAGTGGTACCCGGAGAACAAGAAGAACAACGGAGAGACGGAATGATCCTGATACGCCGCATTATCGCACTAGCCATCGCCGCCTCGGTGATGGCCATTCTGCCTTTGCAGGTGAAGACGTCTCGGGTTTCGCCTGTCGCTATTAACGTTCAATCCGCGGCGGCTGGGTACGCCAGTGGCGGCTCTAAATAAGGCAAGCGGGTTTCCATTTGCCGCTTTGCTGCCGTGGGGATGATAGAGCGTCAGGGTGGCCTCCAGAGGTTCAGCCACAGGGGCTGGGCCGCGAAACTGGAGAAGTCAAATGAATACCCTTGATTTCAAGCGCACCATTAGCGCTTTCGCCGTGGCGGCCGGTGTGGTCGCGACCGCCCCCACGCTGGTGATGGCGCAGCAGACCTCGCTTCAGCTGGAGAACGCGCCCGGCGCCCGTCCGAAGTCGTCCGTCACGGTCACCGCCAACGTTGTCAACCGGTCGCGAACCGACTCGACCGGCGGCACTGTTGTGTTCGACAACGAGTACTCCCAGTGCACCGTAACTTTCGGCCCGATCCGCGCCCTCGGTGGATCGGCTTCCGGTAGCTGCGTTCTGGACGGCTATGCGCTGATGGCGAAGTCGCAGTTTAATGCCGCCAACGGCACGCACTGGGTCGGCTGGGCCGGTAACGGTCAGGCGTTCAGCGTTATCGACATCAACCTAAACGACGCAAAGTAACATCGAGGCCACGGCTTAGGCTGTGGGAATTATGGCCGCCGAGGTGGGATACTCCTCGGCGGTTTTTTGCATCCTTGGGGTCGTTTGCGGCAACGTCGGCATCGGTCCCGCCGCTTCTGCCGAAAAGCTGGACGTGAACGGCGTGGTAATGGTGGCAGGCACCGGCAGCCTTCTTTGGCACCCCCGCGTGTTCCTGTGTTCTGGTTCCGGCGCAGGCTCCGACTCCTACTTAACGCCAGGGTCGTGCTTAGGGTTCACACATTGGCCGGTGGAGGTTTCTCCCGGCGCATAACGAGCTCCTGTCGACACACTTGGTCGACGCGACTCGAACTCAACTTGCAGAGATTCTTGCCGACGCGCCCTCGCTACGCCCTTTGACGTCGCGGGTGCCCGCTGGAAAGCGGTAAACCAGGTCGTCACCATCAAGAGCGCGGGACAGGCACCGTCAGCTTGCAGGCATTGCTGGCGCGCTATGGCGTTACTCAGACGCGACGAATGCGCATCGGCTCGGATCGATGGAGTTCACCGGCCATATCGTCGAACTCGGTGTCGAGTTCTAACTCTCCGATGTCTCCATCATCGTAAGCGCTGTTTTGACCGCACCTTTTCTGGGGCTAGGGACGGGGCGATATTCGGAGCGTTGAGGAGCTCCGACACATGTCGATTTTAGAGCATAAGCACGTGTCGGAGATTGAGGCGGCTCCGCCACGACGTGTCGAGATTTTTACTGGGGCCGGTCGCCGCCGCACGTGGACGGCGGAAGAAAAGGCGTCGATCGTTGCGGAGAGTTATGAGGAAGGCGTCCACGCCTGCCAAGTTGCTCGCCGACATGGTTTGACGCCACAGCAATTGTTCACGTGGCGGCGCGCGGCGCGGGAAAGTTTGAAGGCTGTTGACGCCGAAACTCCCTCAGCATTTGTTCCTGCGGTTGTTGAAGCGACAGCTGTGAAAGCAACGCCTGCCGAGCCGGCCGACGCCCAAGCGGCCTCTGTTCGGCCGCCGATTATCGAACTTGAGATCGGCGGTTCGCGCGTATGGATATGGCGCGGGGCGGAGGCGGCGCTGGTGACCGCGATCGTCGGCGCGTTGAAGGACGATAAAAGATCGGACTGCGCGTGATCGGCCCGACGGGCGCGGTCCGCGTCATGGTGGCGACGAAGCCCGTCGACTTCCGTAAGGGCGCGGAGGGTCTCGCGGCGCTGGTGCGCGAGACGATGCAGGCCAATCCCTTCGACGGCGCGATTTACGTTTTCCGCGCCAAGCGCGCGGATCGGATTAAACTCGTGTTCTGGGACGGCACGGGCGTATGCCTCTTCGCCAAGCGACTGGAGGACGGCGAGTTCCGCTGGCCCAAGATCGATGACGGCGTCATGCGATTGTCGGCGGCGCAATTGTCGGCGCTGCTCGAAGGACTCGATTGGCGGCGCGTGCGCGCGGCGAAAGAGACGCCGGCCCCCGCGTTGCCGGGATGAGCTGCGACACAGTGAATCAGGGCCTCGAAGAGCGTCGAAAGACGGCAGAAAATATGGTGTTCTGCGGCTATGGCGCAGGCGATCGAGAGGCTTCCCGACGATCCGAACGAACTGAAGGCGATGCTTCTCGCCGAGCGCGCGCGCAACGAGCGCCTGGTTCAGATCATCAAGGAGATGCAGCGCCATCGCTTCGGGCGGCGCGCCGAGACGCTTCCCGAAGACCAGATGCTGCTCGCGCTTGAAGAGGTCGACCAGACGGAAGCCGGCGCGGCGGCGGCGGCGGAAGCCAAATCCGCCGCCGAACGTGAGAAGGCGGCCAGAAAGCGCCGCACGAACCGTGGCGCGCTGCCTGCCCATCTGCCGCGCATCGAGACCATCGTCGACATCGACGAGAAGGCCTGTCCCTGCTGCAAGGGCGCGCTTCACCGGATCGGCGAGGATGTCTCCGAGCGGCTCGACATTGTGCCGGCGCAGTTCCGGGTGCTGGTGACTCGGCGTCCCAAATACGCCTGTCGCGCCTGCGAGGGCGCGGTCGTGCAGGCGCCGGCCCCGGCGCGGCTGATCGAAGGCGGACTGCCGACCGAGGCGACCGTCGCCCACGTGCTCGTTTCCAAATATGCAGATCACCTTCCGCTCTATCGGCAGGCCCAGATCTACGCCCGGCAGGGCATCGCGCTCGACCGTTCGACGCTCGCCGACTGGGTTGGACGCGCCGCCTGGCATTTGCGGCCCGTGCATGAGCGACTTCTGGAACACATAAGATTGTCGACGAAAATCTTCGCCGACGAGACAAAGGCGCCGGTGCTCGACCCCGGACGGGGGCGCACCAAGACCGGCCAGCTCTGGGCTTATGCGCGCGACGACCGGCCTTTCGGCGGCGCAGATCCGCCGATCGCCGTCTATGTCTATGCGCAAAACCGAAAATCCGAGCAGCCGCTCACGCATCTTGCCGGCTTCACGGGCGTCGTGCAGGTTGACGGTTACGCCGGCTATCGCGCGCTGGCGCAGAAGAACAGCGTGTCGCTCGCCTTCTGCTGGTCTCACGTTCGCCGGCGCTTTTACGAACTCGCCGCAGCAGGTCCTGCGCCGATCGCCAGCGAGGCGCTGGCGC
>Ga0208243_1000709_pt1 | contig 15505 bp, 11 predicted proteins | sample Subbio2Aug_QV12A_FD_184826 | JGI IMG/M metagenome (GOLD analysis project Ga0208243, IMG submission 184826) | Serpentinite rock and fluid subsurface biosphere microbial communities from McLaughlin Reserve, California, USA - CR12Aug_QV12A (SPAdes) | ecosystem: Environmental > Terrestrial > Deep...
CACAACGTCCGCCTCGTGCAGGGCAGCCACATCGTGGTGAAGCGCAAGTTCGACGACCCCCGCGCCTATTTCTTCCAGAACCGCGACGGCCGCATCATCTTCGCGATCCCCTACGAGGAGGACTACACGCTGATCGGCACGACCGACCGCGATTACGAGGGCGAACCGGGCGCGGTGGCGATCACCGGGACCGAGATCGACTATCTGTGCGATGCGGCGAGCGAGTATTTCGCCGAACCGGTGCGCCGCGACGACATCGTCTGGACCTATTCGGGCGTGCGGCCGCTGTTCGACGACGGTGCGTCGAAGGCGCAGGAAGCGACGCGCGACTACGTTCTGACCGCCGAGGGCGGCAATGGTCAGGCGCCGCTCATCAACGTCTTCGGCGGCAAGATCACGACCTACCGCCGCCTTTCGGAAGCGATGCTGGAGAAGATCGGCGGGCTGATCGGACGCCGCGGCGCGCCATGGACGGCGGGCGCCTCGCTGCCGGGCGGCGATTTTCCGGTGACCGACTTCGACCGGGAGGTCGGGCGGCTCGCGGCGGCCTATCCTTTCCTCGAATCGGCACATGCGCGCCGGCTCGCCAGGCTGTATGGTACGAAGGCGCAGGCGATCCTGGGCGCGGCGCGCTCGAAGGCCGATCTCGGCCGGCACTTCGGGGCGGACCTCTACGAGGCGGAGGTACGCTACCTGATCCAGAACGAATGGGCACTGTCGGCGGAAGACGTGCTGTGGCGGCGCACCAAGCGGGGACTGCGGCTGGACGCGGGAGAGACGGCCGCACTCGACGACTACATGCGGGGCGCGACGGGACATACGGAGACGGCGGCCGCGGAGTAGCGGCCGGACAGCAGCACCTCTGGGAGGAGGCGACATGCTCGAACTGAGAAACGTGTCGAAGGTGGTGGGGGGCGAAGCGCATGTGCGCGACGTCTCGCTGGCCCTGCAGCACGGCTCGCTCAACGTCCTTCTCGGGCCGACGCTCTCGGGCAAGACCAGCCTGATGCGGCTGATGGCCGGGCTCGACCAGCCGACCTCCGGCGCGGTGTTCTTCGACGGCGTCGACGTCACCGGACAGCCGGTCCAGAAGCGCAACGTCGCGATGGTCTACCAGCAGTTCATCAACTACCCGGCGATGACCGTCTACGAGAACATCGCCTCGCCGCTGCGCGTTGCCGGACGGGACCGCGAGACGATCGACCGCCAGGTGCGGCGCGCCGCCGAACTCCTGCGGCTGACCCCCTATCTCGACCGCACGCCGCTCAACCTGTCCGGCGGCCAGCAGCAGCGCACGGCGCTCGCCCGCGCCATGGTCAAGAACGCCGGGCTGGTGCTGCTCGACGAGCCGCTCGCCAATCTCGACTACAAGCTGCGCGAGGAACTGCGCGCCGAACTGCCGCGCATCTTCGCCGAATCGGGTGCGATCTTCGTCTATGCCACCACCGAGCCGCACGAGGCGCTGCTGCTCGGCGGCCACACGGCGACGCTTTCCGAAGGCCGCGTAACGCAGTTCGGGCCGACGATCGAGGTCTTCCGGCGGCCGGTCGATCTCGTCACCGCGCGCACATTCTCCGATCCGCCGCTGAACACCATGGAGCTCGGCAAGTCCGGCCGGGCGTTCCATCTCGACGGCGGCGCGACCGTACCTGCGCCGGAAAGCCTTGCCGACGGCCGCTACACGATCGGCTTCCAGCCGCACCATCTGTCGCTGACCAGGGCGGGGCCAGCGGCTGTGGCCGTCAGCGCCCGCGTCGGCGTCAGCGAGATCACGGGCTCGGAGACCTTCGTCCACCTCGACCATGCGGGCCAGCGCTGGGTCCTGCTCGCGCACGGCATCCATCATCTGGCGACGGACGCGGTGATCGAGGTCTTCATCGACACCCGGCACCTGATGGTGTTCGACGCCGACGGACGCGCTGTCGCAACTCCGTCGATGGCGGCGGCATAGGGGAGGGCGACATGGCGCAGATCGAACTCGACCACATCCGCCACGCCTACGGGCCGGCGCCGAAGTCGGACAAGGACTATGCGCTGAAGGAGGTGCACCACACCTTCCGCGACGGCGGCGCCTATGCGCTGCTCGGGCCGTCCGGCTGCGGCAAGACCACGCTGCTCAACATCATCTCAGGCCTGCTGCACGCCTCGGACGGGCGGCTCCTGTTCGACGGGCAGGACGTGTCGCAGCTGTCGACCCAGGAGCGCAACATCGCCCAGGTGTTCCAGTTTCCGGTCGTCTACGACACGATGACGGTCTACGACAATCTGGCCTTCCCGCTGCGCAACCGCGGCGTCGCCGAGCCGGAGGTCGACCGCAAGGTGCGCGAGATCCTCGAGATGATCGATCTCGGCGACTGGGCGAAGCGCAAGGCGAGGGGCCTGACCGCCGACCAGAAGCAGAAGATCTCGCTCGGCCGCGGCCTCGTGCGTTCCGACGTCAACGCGATCCTGTTCGACGAGCCGCTGACGGTCATCGACCCGCACATGAAATGGGTTCTGCGCTCGCAGCTGAAGCAGCTGCACCGACGCTTCGGCCACACCATGGTCTACGTCACCCACGACCAGACCGAAGCGCTGACCTTCGCGGACGACGTGGTGGTGATGTACGAGGGCGAGGTCGTGCAGATCGGCACCCCGGACGAACTCTTCGCCAGGCCAAGGCACACTTTCGTCGGCTATTTCATCGGTTCGCCGGGCATGAACGTGCTGCCGGTCTCGGTCGAAGGCGCGCGGGCGAAGTTCGGCGACGCCTGGATCGAGCTGCCGGATCGGCCGCGCGGGCCGATGGGCGGCGCGATCGAGCTCGGCATCCGGCCGGAATTCGTGCAGCTCGCCCGAAGCGACGGCATGCCCGCGGAGATCGTCAAGGTCGAGGACATCGGCCGCCACAAGATCGTGCGGGCGAGGATCCAGAACCACGCGATCTCGGCGATCCTGCGCGAGGACGAGGAGGTGCCCGCCGAGCCGAGGGTGTACTTCGCCCCGGAGGCCATCAGCATCTATGCCGGTTCCTGGCGCGTCGACTACGAAGGCGAGCGGGAGGGGGTGCCGGCATGAACAGGACCTGGAACAACCGCGCCTGGTTCATGGTGCTCCCCGTGCTGGTGCTGGTCGCCTTCTCGGCGGTGATCCCGCTGATGACGGTCGTCAACTATTCGGTCCAGGACACGTTCGGCAACAACCAGTTCTTCTGGGCCGGAACCGAATGGTACGAGGAAGTGCTCGGTTCCGAGCGGTTCTGGAACTCGATGGCACGCAACCTCGCCTTTTCCGGCATCGTCCTGTTGATCGAGGTGCCGCTCGGGATTTTCGTGGCGCTGAACATGCCCCGGAAGGGCTGGGGCGTGCCGGTGTGCCTGGTGCTGATGGCGCTGCCGCTGCTGATTCCGTGGAACGTCGTCGGCACGATCTGGCAGGTCTTCGGCCGCGTCGACATCGGCCTCCTCGGCTACGCCGCAAACGCGCTCGGCTTCGACTACAACTATGTCAGCGACCCGTTCGACGCCTGGGTCACGGTCATCGTCATGGACGTCTGGCACTGGACGAGCCTGGTCGTGCTGCTCTGCTACGCGGGGCTGGTGTCGATCCCGGACGCCTACTACCAGGCCGCGCGCATCGACGGCGCTTCGCGGCTCGCGATCTTCCGCTTCATCCAGCTGCCGAAGATGAACCGCGTCCTTCTGATCGCGGTGCTGCTGCGCTTCATGGACAGTTTCATGATCTACACGGAGCCCTTCGTGGTCACCGGCGGCGGTCCGGGCAACACGACCACTTTCCTGTCGATCGACCTCGTCAAGCTCGCCATCGGCGAGTTCAACCTCGGCGAGGCTGCCGCCATGTCGATCATCTATTTCCTGATCGTGCTGCTCCTGTCCTGGGTCTTCTACACGGTCATGACCAATGTCGGGCAGGAGAAGTGACATGACGATGCAGGCGGCCGGTGGACAGGGAGACGTTCTGAGGCGCAGCGGGAGCGCGCAGATCGGCGCGGCGGGTGCGAGCCCCGACGTGGCGCGGATGATGAAGCGGCGCGGCGAGCCGTCGCGCTTCTGGTGGCTGGTGCCCACCCTCTACATCCTGTTCCTGACGCTGCCGATCTACTGGCTGGTCAACATGAGCTTCAAGACCAACCAGGAGATCCTGTCGACGCTCACCTTCTGGCCGCACGAGCCGACGCTGCGCAACTACCAGGTCATCCTCACCGACCCGTCCTGGTACAAGGGCTACATCAACTCGATCATCTACGTGGTCATGAACACGGTGATCTCGGTGGCGGTGGCGCTGCCGGCGGCCTATGCCTTCTCGCGCTACCGCTTCCTCGGCGACAAGCACCTGTTCTTCTGGCTGCTCACCAACCGCATGGCACCTCCGGCGGTGTTCGCGCTGCCCTTCTTCCAGCTCTATTCGGCCTTCGGGCTGATCGACACGCACATCGCGGTGGCGCTGGCGCACTGCCTGTTCAACGTGCCGCTGGCGGTGTGGATTCTCGAGGGCTTCATGTCGGGCGTGCCGAAGGAGATCGACGAGACCGCCTATATCGACGGCTATTCCTTCCCGAAATTCTTCCTGAAGATCTTCATGCCGCTGATCGCGTCCGGGATCGGGGTGGCCGCCTTCTTCTGCTTCATGTTCTCCTGGGTCGAACTCCTGATCGCGCGCACGCTCACCACCACCGACGCCAAGCCGATCGCCGCGATCATGACCCGCACCGTCTCGGCATCGGGGCTCGACTGGGGCGTGCTCGCCGCCGCCGGCGTGCTCACCATCATCCCGGGCGCGCTGGTGATCTGGTTCGTGCGCAACTACATCGCCAAGGGCTTCGCCCTGGGGAGGGTGTGATGAGGGTGCTCGCTTCCACCCGTATTGGCCCCCCGGCGCTGCGTCATCCTCGGGCTCGTCCCGAGGATCTGCGACCATTGGGGGTTTGCGTCGACACCCTGCCGCAGACATCCGCAGATCCTCGGGACAAGCCCGAGGATGACGGCCGCGGGACGGAGGAGTGACATCATGACCGCGACCCGACGCTGGCAGATACCGCTGTTGCTCGTCCTCACCGTGTACTCCACCGCGGCCCTAGGCCTGATGTCGATGCTGCCGCTCAAGGACGGCGCACGGGACTGGTATGCGCCGCTGGTCAAGGGCGGCTGGATGGCCTGGTCGTTCCCGACCGCGATGTTCTTCCTCACCATCCTCGCGCTGCTCGCGCTGATGGGGGTCTGGGAGTATGCGCGCCCCGGCGGGCATCCCCGCGTCGGCATCCTGCGCTTCGAGACGACGCGCGGCGACCGCCTCTTCGTGTCGCTGCTCGGCAGCGCCTTCATCACCCTCGCCTGGCTGGGGCTCGTCGGCCCTGGCCTCTGGTGGGCTCTCGCTCTCTGCGTGGTCTACGCCATCGGCGTGTTTCGCTACGTCTAGAGGGAGAACTGACGGAGCCGCGGCGTGCCGGCCGCGGCTCCGAATCGCAATCGCAACCTTAGGGAGGACTACGCATGCGACGGCACTTTCTAACAACCACCACGGCGCTTGTCTTGTGTCTGGGCGCCAGCCATGCCTTCGCCGGCATGGACGAAGCCAAGGCATTCCTGGACGCGGAGATCGGCGACATGTCGGTGCTCGACCGCGCCGCGCAGGAGGCCGAAATGCAGTGGTTCATCGATGCGGCGAAGCCTTTCGCCGGCATGGAGATCAAGGTGGTCTCCGAGACCATCACCACGCATGAATACGAGTCCAAGACGCTGGCCAAGGCGTTTTCGGAGATCACCGGCATCAAGGTCACGCACGACCTGATCGGCGAGGGCGACGTCGTCGAGAAGCTGCAGACGCAGATGCAGTCGGGCGAGAACATCTACGACGCCTACATCAACGATTCGGACCTGATCGGCACCCACTGGCGCTACCAGCAGGCGCGCAACCTGACCGACTGGATGGCCAACGCCGGCAAGGACGTCACCAACCCCAACCTCGACATCGACGACTTCATCGGCAAGTCCTTCACCACCGCGCCGGACGGCAATCTCTACCAGCTGCCGGACCAGCAGTTCGCCAACCTCTACTTCTTCCGCTACGACTGGTTCAACGACGAGAAGAACAAGGCCGACTTCAAGGCGAAGTACGGCTACGATCTCGGCGTGCCGGTCAACTGGTCGGCCTACGAGGACATCGCCGAGTTCTTCACCGGCCGCGAGATCGACGGCAAGAAGGTCTACGGCCACATGGACTACGGCAAGAAGGACCCCTCGCTCGGCTGGCGCTTCACCGACGCCTGGCTGTCGATGGCCGGCAACGGCGACAAGGGCATCCCCAACGGCCTGCCGGTCGACGAGTGGGGCATCAAGGTCAACGAGAAGTCGCAGCCCGTGGGATCCTGCGTCGCGCGCGGCGGCGACACCAACGGTCCGGCCTCCGTCTACGCCATCGAGAAGTACCTCGAATGGATGAAGAAATATGCCCCGGCCGCGGCCCAGGGCATGACCTTCGGCGAATCCGGTCCGGTGCCGTCGCAGGGCGAGATCGCCCAGCAGATGTTCACCTACACCGCCTTCACCGCCGACTTCGTCAAGGAAGGCCTGCCGGTGGTCAATGCCGACGGCACGCCGAAGTGGCGTTTCGCGCCGTCGCCGCACGGCGTCTACTGGAAGGAGGGCATGAAGCTCGGTTACCAGGACGCCGGCTCCTGGACGCTGATGAAGTCGACCCCCGACGACCGCGCCAAGGCGGCCTGGCTCTACGCGCAGTTCGTCACCTCCAAGACGGTCGACGTGAAGAAGAGCCATGTCGGCCTGACCTTCATCCGTCAGTCGACGCTCGACCACCAGTCCTTCACCGACCGCGCGCCGAAGCTCGGCGGCCTCGTCGAGTTCTACCGCTCGCCGGCCCGCCTGCAGTGGTCGCCGACGGGCACCAACGTGCCGGACTATCCGAAGCTGGCGCAGCTCTGGTGGCAGGCGATCGGCGATGCCTCGTCGGGCGCCAAGACCGCGCAGGAGGCGATGGACTCGCTCTGCGCCGAGCAGGAGAAGGTGCTGGAGCGTCTCGAGCGCGCCGGCGTCCAGGGCGACATCGGTCCCAAGCTCGCCGAGGAGAAGACCCTCGAGGAGTGGAATGCCGACGCCGTGGCGAAGGGCAACCTCGCGCCGCAACTGAAGATCGCGAACGAGAAGGAACAGGGCCAGACCGTCAGCTATGACGAACTGGTGAAGAGCTGGACCAAGAACTAGGCTCCCGGCAGGAGCCTGACGGGGGAGGCGGCAGCGATGCCGCCTCCCTTCGTCGGCAGGAGGCGATGTCGGCCGGGCCGACGCCGGCTTCGCCGGAAATCGGGAGCCCGAGCCGGTCACCCCTTCCGCACCCGGGAAATCGCTGCGATAAAGCCGCGGAAGAGGCATCGCCGCCGTTCCGGAGGTGCCATGGCGGTTCCACGGTGATGTTCCGATGCTGCGTTTCCTGCGGAAGCGACTGATCCGCGCGGAGGTCCGCGGCGCCGGGGCAGTGGCCTCGACCGGGCGGCATGCGGAGGCAGAGACCGCCTCCCACAGCGGGTCGGGGGCGGATGATGCGCGTCCCGAGACGCTGGCTCGGCTGGCGCAGGCACAGGGAGCATGGCCGCAGGCTGCGAAGCACTGGGCGGAATGTCTCGCCGCGCCGGGTGCAGGCGCGCGGATCGATTGGGCGCTGGAGGCTGTCGCCGTCGCAGGGCGCCTCGACGATCTCGACGGCGCCGAGCGCCTGCTCGAGACGGCGGCAGCTGTCTTCCCGGACCGGGTAGAGCCGCGTGCGGGCCTTGCCAGGGTCGCGGCCACGCGCGGCCTCCATCGCGACGCCGCAGAGCGCTGGGACGCCGTCGCCGCGCGTTTCGCGGGCGCGATGACGACCGGCGACCGGATCGCACATGTGACCGCGCTGATGCACTGCGGACGATTTGCGGAGGCGGACACTGCCGCAACTGCGCTCATGCGCGATCATCCGGGACGCATGGACGTCCGGCGCCTGCATGCCCGTATCGCGTCCGCGAGGCTCGACGAAGCGGCGGCCAGGATGCGCTGGAGCGCGGTGTCCCGCGCATTCCCCGATGCGACAGGACGGCTGCCGGAGTACCGCCGCCTGCGCAGCCTGTGGGACGACGACTACTCCGTATTGGGGGAAAGCGGGGAGGGCGCTGCCGACGCGCTGTTCCGGCTGCGGATGCTGCAGGCCTACCAGTTCTCGGACGAAGCCGCCGCCGCTGCCCGGCGCTGTGTGGATGCGTACCCCGACGAACTGGAGATACAGCTCGCCGCCCTGCGTGCCCTGCAAGGCTCGGCCGCCTTGCGAGCCGACTTCGAGGAAGCCCGCTCTCTGGCAACCGTCCTGCGCGAGCGCTTTGGCGGGTCTCGTCAGGCGCGCGTGGCCGAGTTGCAGCTTTCGGTCCGGCTGCGCGACGCCGACTTCGTCGCGTCTGCGGTTGCTGGTTTCACCGAGCGCTTTGGCGACGGCGCCGAACTCCTGCCGTTCCGCTCCTGGCTGGCACAAGCAGGTGGCGACCACGGCGCCGCGCGGCTCCTCGAGGCCGCCGACATCGCGCAACGCTTCATTCCCGCGCTGCGTGAAGACCTTCCCATGCCGAGGCCCATCGGGCCCCGCGAGGCACCCGCACTGCGCGACAGGATCATCGTCCTCACGCATGCGCGCAACGAGATCGGCCTCGTCACCTGGTTTCTCGACTACTATCGGCGTCTCGGCGTCGACTGGTTCCATGTCGTCGACGACGGGTCGATCGACGGCACGACGGAGGTCCTGCTCGCACAGCCCGACGTCACCGTCTACCGCAGCGACGCCCTCTTCCCGATGACAAGCGGCGGCTCGCTTTGGATGAACCAGCTGCTCGAACTGCACGGGGCCGACAACTGGTGCATCGTCGTCGACTTCGACGAGCAGCTCGTCATGCCCGAACTGCAGAACCGCAGCCTGCGCTCGATTCTCGACGAGATGGCCGCGAAAGGCGAGCACGCGATGGCGGGCTTCATGCTCGACATGTTTCCCGAGAGCATCGACGCCGCCGCCGGCTTCGGGCCTGGCGACGACCCCCTCGATGCCTCCCCGTGGTTCGACACGGACTATGTCTTTCCCGGTCACTGGCAGGCGCCGTATTCCTGGGCCAGCGGCGGCGCTCGGTCGCGCCTGTTCGGGCAGCGGCACAACTGCATGGCCAAGACACCGATCGTGCGCGGCGGCGCGGGGGTTCGCCTGCTGTGGAAGCATCACGTGACCGCGACCCGCCCGAGCGCGCGATCCTGCGCGTTGCTGCACTACAAGATCCTCCAGAACGTCATGCGCCTGCGCCATCGCGACCCCGCCGAGGGGCAGCACGTGATGGACAACCTCTGGCTTGGCCGCAGACATCGTGCCGATCGTATCGCCGACGTGATCTCGCACCTGTCGGCGGACGACCGCCTCGTCGGCCCCGGATCCATGCGGTTCCGCGGCGCCCAAGAGCTTGGCCGTCTCGGTCTCCTGCCGCACCTGGGGACCATCGATGGCAGGAGCGATCCGGCGGCGGAGCGGGACGGCGCCACGGACGAACCGGTGTCGGAGGCCGTTCGGGCGGCGGTTTCGGCCCTGCGGCGGCACCAGTGGCACGAGGCGGCGGCGCGCTGGCGAGCTTGCCTGTCGCGCCAGGATGCCGCGGCGAGGCCGCTCTGGCATGCGAGGCATGGGCTCGCATGCCTGCGCCTCGGCGAGACGGAGACCGCCCGGACGGCATTCGAGACGGCGCTTGCACAGGGCGGGGCGGTCGAGGATCTCGCCGAGGGGCTTTCGCCGGGCGAGGCGGCGAGCGTCGGGCTGGCGGTTCGGTGACCGAGCCGCGTGGACGGATCAAGCGCGCCGGCACGAGCGGGGCCGGGGCAGTCACCAGCGTTCTGAAGGTGGGACATGGATGAGAGCGAAGAAGCGGCCTCGAACGAGGCGCGTCGCGAGGCCATGCTCGCGCACGGGCGCTATGGCGAGGCCGTGGAAGAATACCGTACCGGGTCGATCGAGGACGGCGTCGCCCTCGGCCGGCGCCTTGCCAGCCACAATGCGCTTGTCGAGGCGCGTGCGCTCTACCGCGACCTGTGGGAGAGGCCCAAGCGTCCGCACGAATGGCTCCGGATCCGGGTTCTGATTCCGTTGCTTTTCCACGAGGCCGAGCGGCGGCGGGAACTGCTCGCCTACCGCGACGCGGTGGACGGCCGGCTTCAATCGGTGCGGCACCCGGTCGGGCGGAGGAACCTCGTCCAGGCGCTGCTCTGCGCGGACCTCGCGCTGAAGGACTATGGCACCTTCCGGACGCGCGCGGCGCCTCATCGAGGCCATGACGATCTCCCGCCATTGCTGGCGGGACTGGTCGACCTCCTTCCTCGGATCGAGGAGCCGGCGGACGTCGCGGAAAGGCGCGAGAAGGTTTTCGTCATCGGCCTCTCCAAGACCGGCACGAAGTCGGTCACGCGGGCCATCGAGCAGATGGGTTACACCACCGCCCACTGGGTCAACCCCTACACGCGCGCGCTGATCGACACGGACGACTTTCTTCTGTTCGATTGCTGCTCGGATACGCCCGTCAGCTACCGCTTCGAGGAACTGGCAGCACGATTCCCGAACGCCCGCTTCATCAACACCAGTCGCCCGATCGAGCCCTGGATCGCCTCCTTCGCCCATCATTTCGCGCGCCATCACGGTGTCGCCGACCTCGATGGCCTGAGGCGGCGGTTCGACCCGCGGGGCGATCTGTTCCACGGACCGCTGTACGGCCGGATCAGCGAGCGCCTGTACACACGCTACGGCAGCCTCGATGAAGCCTATCGCGCGCATGAAGCTCGCGTGCGCGGCTTCTTCTCGGGCACCGCCCGAAGCCGTCTGCTCGAATTCGACCTGTTCCGCGGCGACGGCTGGGCCGAACTGTCCCGCTTCCTCGGCCGGCCGGTGCCGGATGAACCTTTTCCCTGGATCGGCAAGGCGCCCGGCAGCACGGCACCCGGGACGGGCTGAAGTATCGGACCGGCTGAGGCCGTCGATCGCTCACGTGGAGGGGAGGGCGTCGTGGTTCTCGTCGAGCGCGGGATCGAGGACGAGTCGGGAGAGTTCGCGGTCGCTGGTGCCGAACGCTTCGTTCAGCAGGCGGATGGTGGCAAGGATCGACTGGTTCCGGGCGCGGTAGCGACGCGGCTGCGCAGACGGATCCTCCAGCCCCTGCGGACCCGAACTCAGCCGCTTCACCGGCGACCCCGTCCAGGAGAAGAGGTGTCGGTTCGGAGACGGGGCGGGCGTCGGCATCCAGGGTGGACGCTTCCATCGCTGCCAGGGTCCCTCGGCACCGAGGCGCTTGAGAAGGTGCGACTTGTCGTCCAGCCCATAGGGGAAGGCGAGGTCGAAGGTTTCGCCTGCGAAGCGGTGCAGCGCCAGCTGCGGCTCCTCCTCCCGGATCGTCGGGTCGCCGCGGAAATAGTCCGCGTTGTCGGAGAGCCTCAGCATCGGAACGACCCGGACGGGCAGGTCGGGTCGTTCTGCGCAGCTCTCCGAAAGCGCCTCGAAGGCGGCGCGGTCGAAGATGCAGTTCGAATCGAGCGGTACGGTCCAGTCGGCCAGCGTAGCTCCCCATTGCAGTGCCACGTTGCGGGCACCGTTGACGTTCATCGCGTAGCGGACCTGGTTGGAGCAGGCCCAGATCCGGGCATGCGTCCTGAGATGCCGGCTCAGCGACGCGAACGCGTCCGATCGGAAGAAGCCTGGCGTGTCGAAGCCCGTCACGGTCCAGCCCGTGGCGGCGTATTCGCCGCTGACGAAAGGGATTCGCAGGTAGCCCGCGCGCGCCGCGTCCAGCATGGCCAGGATGTCGCGCTCGCGCTCGGGCGCGAACAGGCGGTTGACGACGAACAGCTTGCGGCAGTTCGGGAACTCCGGTTCGTTGTCCAGGATGAAGCGCAGGTTCTGAAGGGTCTGGTCATGCGCGTGGCGGGGCAAGAGGTCGTTGCCCAGGATACGTATCACGGCGAAGGAGGGGGGACGGCCGACGCTCTGGATCAGGTGGGCCGCGCGCGGCGAGCCCTGGTGCCGGTAGAGCGTCAGCCGGCGCGCCAGACGCGCCGCTCCGGCGGTCAGCGAGTCCCGTAGCCTCCTCCGTGCGGGCGACACGGTCTCAGCCATCGGCGCGCGCCTGCGCGCCGAATGCGCGCCGGTAGGCCGGACAGCTCTGCATGAGCTCGGCGTGGTTGCCGATGCCTGCGACTTCGCCCTTCTCGAGCACGATGATGCGCTCGCAGGATCGCACGGTAGAGAGCCGGTGCGAGATGATGATGACGGTCTTTTCCCGGTTGCGCAGCGCCGACGCCTCCTGCAGTTCGAGTTCGGTTCCTGAATCCAGTCCCGACGTCGCTTCGTCGAACAGCATGATCGGCGCGTCCTTCAGCAGGGCACGGGCAAAGGCGATGCGCTGTCGCTGTCCGCCGGAGAGCATGGGAGCGCCGCTGCCGAGCCGCGTCTGGAGGCCGTGCGGCAGAGCATCGGCGAACTCGGTTACCCGTGCCGCCTCCGCAGCGGCAGCGATGTCGGCGGCCGTCGCGCCGGCACGGCCGAAGCCGATGTTCTCGGCAATGGTGCCGTCGAAGATGACCACGTCCTGGCTGACATGGGAGACCATGTCGCGCACCACATGCCGCGGCAGCGCCGAAATCGGCCTGTCGTCGATGAGGATGCTACCCGCCTCCGGTTCGGCGAACCGCAGCAGCAGCCGCGCCACGGTGGACTTTCCCGACCCGGACCTGCCCACGATGGCGACCTTGCTGCCGTCGGCAATGCGGAAAGTGACGTCGTGCAGTCCGGCAAGCTTGCGCCCGTAGCGGAAGCGGACCGCGCGGAACTCGACGGCGGCTGCCACCGGCACGGTGTCCATCGGTGGACCGGCCACGTCGCTCTCGCGATCCCCGTCCTCCACCAGTCGGTAGAGCGCGTCCACCGCGACGAGCTGGCGGCTGAGTTCCAGGTTGAACTGCGCCAGCCGCCGCGCCGGCTGGTAGGCAAGCAGGAAGGCGGTGAGGAAGCCCGCAAACTCGCCCGGCGTGCGGCCAAGCTGCATCGCTTCCCAGCCCGCATAGACCAGGAGCAGCGCGATCATGACGCCGCCCAGCCCCTCCATGATCGGCCCGCTCATGGCAACGGCGCGATTGAGCTTGTTGCTGCGTCGTTCCAGCTGGTCGACGACCGCATCGACGCGCCGGATCATGACGGGCTCGAGGCGGAACGATTTGATGACGGCGATGCCCGAAAGCGCATCGGCGAACGCGGCGGTGGCCCCGGCGGCCATTTCCGCCTCCTGCCGGGCGATGCGGCGGATGCGGCCGGCCATCGACCGTATGGCGAGAAAGGCCGCGGGCGCCACGAGCAGCGCCACGGCCGACAGGGTGGGCGCCTGCGAGACCATCACCGACGCGAGGGCGACGAGCGTGAGCACGTTCTTGATCAGGTTGGTCGTGATCAGCATGAACGCGCCGGCGGCGGCGCGGGCACAGTGCTGGACGAAGCCTGCCGCCTTTGCTGCGCTGCGCCTGTCGGACTGCGCCAGCGGCGCGTGCACGAGCGCCTCGAACTGGCGCTTCTGGAAGTCCGAGACGATCCGGGTGCGGATAGCCCCGAGCCCCGTCTGTTCGAAGTACACCGCGGCCGCGCGGACGACGAAGATCGCCAGCACCGCCGCAGCGAGGCCCCAGACCGCGGCGAAGTCGGACGCCTCGAACACGAGGTCGACCAGCGCGCGCATCAGCCAGGCGAGCATCGCGGTGGTCAGCGCTCCGACGGACATCCACAGGAGCGAGGGGACGAAGGAACGGATCCGCCCGCGCAGGACGTCCAGCATCAGCTTCCTCGCGAGCGCGAGGCCGCCAGACGGCGTCGCAGCCGGACCGCCGGCCCGGCCTTGCGCTTCATCTTTCCCGGATACGTCCATGTCCATGTCCCTAGCGCCGGAAGCGGTCGTTTGCCAGCGGCCAGGCCGGTTCTGCATCGGTCCGCTCCAGAGATCGTGGGTACTCCAATATTGTCCTTGACGCGAACCGACCGCTCTGGCTTTTCGGGAGAAAAACAGCGTCCAATGGGGCGGACGATGAAACGGCGGGCGATACTTCACATCGGGACCGAGAAGACCGGTACGACGGCGATCCAGTACAGGATGCGCGCAGTCGCGCAGCATCTGGCGCGTCAGGGCGTTGTCTATCCCGAAGTGCTGGGACCCGGCAACCACACCCATCTCGTAGCGGCCTGTATGGACGACGACGTGTGGGACAGGGTGAAGGCTAACATCCTGGCGATCCATTCCCTGCCGCCACGGGCATTTCGCGAACGGCTGCAGGCCGAGTTTGCCCGTGCTCTGAAGGAGGCTGGCGACTGGCACACCGTCATCGCATCCTCAGAACTCATCCATAGCCGGCTCCTGTTGCCGTCGGAGATCGACAGGCTCTTCGCGATGTTCCGGCCCCATGTCGACGACATCGAGGTGCTGCTGTTCCTGCGCCGCCAGGACAGGTTGGCCCTGAGCCGGTTCAGCACGGCGCTGCGCGGCGGCTTCAGCGATTTCGACGCCGTTTTCGGCAGCATCGCACCCTCGAATTACTTCCGCCTGCCGCCCGGGCTGGCGATCGACGACCTCGTCGACTATTTCGACTACCGCAGGCTGATCGAACGTTTCCTTCCTCATCTGCCGGTCGAGAAGATCAAGGTGGTGCTCTATCCGGAGGAGGAGGGCGGCGGCGATTCCGTGACGGAATTCGCCCGGCTGGCAGGTTTGGATCCAGCCTTGGCTGGCGGAGCGAGCCAGAGGATCAACCTGCCCATGCCGGTGGAGGCCCAGTATGTCATGAGCGAGGTGAACAAGCTCCTGCCGATGAGCTTCCCGTCCGGCCGCCGTAACCGGCATCTCAAGAAGCTGCATGCAGAGATCGAGGCAAGCGTCCGGGGCACACGCCGGCAGGCGCGACGTGCCGACGCGCAGACCTTCGCGGCACGCTACGAGGCGAGCAATGCGTGGGTCCGCGAGACGTTCTTTCCCCAGCGCGCATCGCTGTTTTCGGAGCGGTTCGGCCAGTACCCGAACGAGGTGGATTACGGCCGGCTGCGCATCGAACTGGCGGACGAAGTCCGTCGGTTCCGGCAGATGGCCTTGTCCGTGCCGCAGTCCGAGGCGCCGCTTCCGGCGCTGTTGAAGCGGGTCCAGGGTTGGCTCTGGCCCCGCAGGCTGGCAGCCCGCTAGAGAACGTCTGGCCCGCCGGTCGGACGGTGCATCGATCGAAGGCGCACCGAGCAGGATGGCAGGTCGAGCGACGGCCGTCGCCGGTGGGCGCAGGGGAGGGAGCCCGTCCGATCTCCTTTTCCCGACCGCTAGGCCGTCGGCGGGTCGTCCGTTTCAGCCCGGAAGCGGGCGACCCAGTCCCGGTTGGTCGCGTCGGCGAGGCGGGCGACGCCCGGAGTGACGCCGCGGCCCGCCTCGCGCGGCAGGCCGAGC
>Ga0208243_1000710_pt1 | contig 15500 bp, 15 predicted proteins | sample Subbio2Aug_QV12A_FD_184826 | JGI IMG/M metagenome (GOLD analysis project Ga0208243, IMG submission 184826) | Serpentinite rock and fluid subsurface biosphere microbial communities from McLaughlin Reserve, California, USA - CR12Aug_QV12A (SPAdes) | ecosystem: Environmental > Terrestrial > Deep...
CAGCACTTCGGACGGGCCGGCGATCATGTCGATGCCGACGGTGCCGAAGACCTGCCGCTTGGCGGCCGCCACATAGGCGTTGCCGGGGCCGACGATCTTGGCGACGGGGCGGATGGTCTCCGTCCCGTAGGCCAGCGCCGCCACGGCCTGCGCGCCGCCGACGCGGTAGATCTCGGTGACGCCGGCCAGATGCGCGGCGACCAGCACCAGCGGGTTGAGCACGCCGTCGGGCGCGGGCACGGCGATGACGACGCGCTCGACGCCGGCCACCCGGGCAGGGACCGCGTTCATCAGGACCGAGCTCGGATAGCTCGCCGTGCCGCCGGGCACGTAGAGGCCGACCGATTCGATCGCCGTCCAGCGCGATCCGAGCTCGACGCCGATCGCATCGACGTAGCGGTCGTCGGCGGGCATCTGTCGGGCATGGTGGGAGGCGATGCGGTCGCGCGCCAAGGTCAGCGCCGCGACCGTCTCCGGATCGGCGCCGGCCACCGCTGCGGCGATCTCGGCCTCCGTCACCGCCAGGTTCGCCGCCGTGAAGCCGTTGCGGTCGAAGCGGTTGGTGTATTCGACCAAGGCTGCGTCGCCCTCGGCGCGCACGCGGGCGAGAATGGTCCGTACCGTCTGGTCGACGTCCTCCGAGACCTCGCGCTTCGTCGACAGGAACGCGGCGAACTGCGCTTCGAAATCCGGGGCGGTTGAGACGAGCGTGACGGCCATTCGAAACCCCAGCAGAACTCAGACGCGGTGCGCGGGCCGGGAGGTGGCTTCCCAGGCGCCGCCGATGTCGGCGACCCGCGCCTCGATGCACTCGACGTCGAGGCGCATCGTGGCGCCTCCCGAGAAGAGCAGATCGACGTGCCCGGCGGGCGCATCCGTCTCCTCGAAGCGGACCGCCAGCAGGGACAGCACTTCGGCGGGCCTGTCGCGGTCGACGCCCGCGGTCTTCACCGCCAGCACGCGGTCGAAATGGAGCGCAGCCCTGCGGCGCTCGTCATGGCGGCGGAACAGCTTCCTCGGCGCTTCCCACACGAAGCGGTTCAAGGCGATCACCACCCGCTTCTCCTGCGCACGCCAGTCGATGTCGCCGACCCGCAGGACGGCGTCCTGCACATGCGCGGACACCACCTGCAGGTCTTCGGCGTCGAGGGCGAGCAGTTTCAGCGGCGGCATGCACTCACGTCCGATCGTTCGAGGTCGGCCCTGTGTTAGGCGGTCTCGCCGCATCATGCAATGCGGAGCCGGGGCTGGATTCCGCCCGATCCCGCTGCCGGCAGGCAGCTCTCAGCCGGAGATGCGCTCCACGGTCGCGCCGCAGCGCGACAGCTTCTCCTCCAGCCGCTCGAAGCCGCGATCGAGATGGTAGACCCGGTTCACGGTGCTCTCGCCCTCGGCCGCCAGCGCAGCGATGACCAGAGAGACGGAGGCCCGCAGGTCGGTCGCCATCACGGGCGCGCCCTTCAGCCTGGACACGCCTTCCACGATCGCCGACTGCCCCGACAGGCTGATGCGGGCGCCGAAGCGCGCGAGTTCCTGAACGTGCATGAAGCGGTTCTCGAAGATCGTCTCGGTGATCCTGGAACGCCCGGTCGCCATCGTCATCAGGCCCATGAACTGGGCCTGAAGGTCGGTCGGAAAGCCCGGGAAGGGTTCCGTGGTCACATCCACCGGCGCGATGCCCGCGCCGTTTCGGGCGACGCGGATGCCCTCGTTGGTCTGGGTGATGTGCGCACCGGTCTGCGTCAGGGTGTCGAGCGCGCTCTGCAGCAGGTCGGCGCGGGCACCCTGGAGCAGCACGTCGCCGCCGGTCATGGCGACCGCCATGGCATAGGTGCCGGTCTCGATGCGGTCGGGAATGATGCGGTGGCGGGCGCCCTTGAGCGAGGTCACGCCCTCGATGGTGATGGTCGACGTGCCGGCGCCGGTGATGCGCGCGCCCATCGCGTTCAGGCAGTCGGCGAGGTTGACGACCTCGGGCTCGCGGGCGGCGTTCTCGAGGATCGTCTCGCCGCGCGCCAGCGAGGCCGCCATCATCAGGACGTGGGTCGCGCCGACCGATACCTTCGGGAAGACGTAGCGGGTGCCGGCCAGTCCCTTCGGAGCCTTCGCCACGACGTAGCCGGTATCGATGTCGATCTCGGCGCCGAGCGCGCGCAGCCCGTCGATGAACAGGTCGACCGGCCGCGTGCCGATGGCGCAGCCGCCGGGCAGCGACACGCGCGCCTCGCCCATGCGCGCAAGCAGCGGACCGATCACCCAGAAGCTGGCCCGCATCTTCGACACGAGGTCGTAGGGCGCGGTGGTGTCGACGATGTTGCGCGCGGTGAAGTGGATCGTCCGCGAATAGCCGGTGTCCTGGCTCTCGCGGCGGCCGTTCACCGAATAGTCGACGCCGTGATTGCCGAGGATGCGGATCAGCTGCTCGACGTCGGCCAGATGCGGCACGTTTTCCAGCGTCAGCGTGTCGTCGGTCAGGAGCGAGGCGATCATCAGCGGCAGCGCCGCGTTCTTGGCGCCGGAGATCGGGATCACGCCCTTCAGCTCGCTGCCCCCGACGATCCTGATTCGATCCATGTCCTGTCCTTCCGGCGATGGGTTCACGACGGCCGGGGAAACACCCCGCGCCCGAACTGGCCGCTCCTAGAGCAATGACTGCACTTCTTCAAGGAAAGCCTGTCCCCGCTCCGCCTTTGCTTGCAGAAACCGGCGGAAATTCGACGGGTCAGGGCTTCCGGAGGTCCGTACCGGCGTCCAGGCCCTGGCGATCGTCGGCATCGCCGGCGCGGCGCGCGCGCGCCTGCTGCTTGCGGCGCTGCAGGTTGGCGCGCAGCTGCTCGGCCAGCCTCGCCCGGCGGCGCTCGGCCGCCGTGGCTTGCGGCAGTCCCGCCCCGCCGCCGTCCCGACCTGCCTTCCGTCCGTCCTCGTCCACCATGGCCTGCGCCTGATTCCCAGATGCGTCCATACATGTCATACTACGCTTGCGCTTCGGATTTCGATATGCAAGAAGGCGACCGCATTCGACGGATCGCTGCCGTAGCTCAGTGGTAGAGCACTCCCTTGGTAAGGGAGAGGTCGAGAGTTCAATCCTCTCTGGCAGCACCATTCCCTTTCCTCCCCAAAGCCTTGAAAACACTAAGAAATCTCGCCCCGCTTGCCGGTCCAGACAAGCGAGGCGTGGGGGTCGATTTTGTCGTTACTGCTGCAATGCTGCAAATCGCAGCAGAAAAATGCGTGGACCGTGCGCGGACCCGTTTTTTGTAGGTCTGGACCAACACACCGGTCCGGGTCCACGGGCACCTTTAAGAAAGCCGCTAACAGCAAGGTGCATTGAAAATGCGGTTGCAGAAGTGGGCGCGCGACTGGAAGCTTGGACCCACGCGGGCGGCTCGCGCTGCAAATCCTGTAGTGAAACTACATAAGCCTGTTGTCGTGCACACCATGCACAAATATAACTGGGAGTGAAGTGGGCCGGGGCCGAAGCCCCGGACCCGTTTCGTGCCTAGAAGATCACGTTGACCCGGATTTGGAGGGACCAGCTCCGCCGGGTCTTCGTGATCGCTAGAAAGAGGCTGACCGGCATATGCCAGATCATCCAGTTCTCCTTGCTTGTGGTAGGGCCGCTACCTCCGGGCGACGAGTTGCTTGCCGCCCCTTACTTCTACGATATTTCTGAAATTCGCGAAGGCCCGGCGCGCTAATTATCCCGTGATAGTGGATGTTCTTGGGGATAATCCCCATCGCGATGCCTCGGTAGGAAGCTCTATCGTGTTGGAAGATGCGTTGTTCCCGTGCTCGCCGCTGTTCGGGTGCGGGGACGCGCCCCAGTCAGTCGGCCAGAAGGTTGTAAAGCGACGCCAGCCCGTAGAAGGCGAAGGCCAACCCGACCGGGACTAGGGCCGTCCAGATCACGATCCGAACCACAGTCTTGCCGCCTTCACGGGCGGCATTTTTCATGATGTCGGACATGGGTTCTCTCCCTCGTTTCGTCTGTCTGGACCGGCATAATTCACCAGCCCCGACCCCCCCTGCAAGCGCCCCAAAAAGTCTTGTCGGCCGCCGCGTTCTTGTGCTGCGGAGTGCAGCAGTACCCCCCGAAAGTGCTGCATCGCGGCACAATTTTGTCGGCCAACAAACATCTATTCAAGGATGAAGCCGAAAGAAAATCAATGATTTCAAGTGTCTGTTTTGGCGGCTTTGTCGGCCGCCTATTCCTTGGTAAGGGAGAGGTCGAGAGTTCAATCCTCTCTGGCAGCACCATCGACATTCCCGACATATCCGATGTTCCTTCCGTCTGCCGACGGTCATGCTCCTGCATGCGCGTCCGCGCGCAGGCACCGGCGGGTCGGGTTCGATCAGGCGCCGCGCGACAGCAAGCGTGCGAGGCGGCGGCGCTGCGTTTCGAGCCGGGATGGCGCAGGCGCGATGGCGTCGGCGAAGCGCTGGGGAAGGCGGCAGAGCCGGCCGCGGTGATGGACGTCCTCCGGCAGGCGCCGCAGGTGATCGATGTCGGGGCCCGGATCGAAGTCGGTCGTGGTACCGACCTCGCCCGGGTCGGGGAAGACGTGCGCGAGATAACGCTCGGCATCCAGGCCGAAGTGCAGGCTGTGCCCGGCCTTCAGATCGCTCTGCGACATCCTGATCCTGTTCAGCCGCACGTTCCTGGCACGCGCGATCGTCTCGTCGGCCGTCCGCAGGTGGAAGAGGTACAGGTCTTCGCTCTGCAGGCGCGGTCGGTCGCACAGATGGAAGCCGGGGCTCCAGGTCAGCGGCACCCGGCTGACGAGGGGCTTGCAGTAGCCTGCGTCGAACTGCACCCAGCCGCGCTGCCGCAGCAGGGGCTTCCGAAGGTCGAGGTCGGGCTCGCGTCCGCGGTCGTGGATGACGTTGAAGCCGAGGACGTTGAAATAGGGCTGCTCGCGGTTCTTCCCGAGGAAATCGGCCAGACCGGCATGGCGCGCCGGATCGGGCACGATCAGCTCGTCGGCGTCGCTCATGATCACCCAGTCGTAGCTCTGCAGGAGCATCGCCTGGAGCGAACCCATCATCGCCGCGCGCCTGACCTCGTCGAACTCGACGTCCGGGAGATCGATCAGCTGATGGCGGCGGGACCTGTCGGCGCGCTGACTGCGGTCGGCGAACGAGACGACATAGAGATTGTCGTGGCCGACCATGCGACCATAGTGCTCCAGCCAGAGCGGCAGGAACTCCGGCTCGTTGAATGCCATCGTGATCGCGGCGACACGCAGCATCGGGCCAGGCGCTCCAGATCGGGCGGTGGTGGGGCCGCACCGTCCCGTCTGACAGCATCGCGATGCCCGCGTGTCAAGCCCGGGCCGGGCAGTCCGGAGCCCCGGACAAAGCCAGGTCTCGAAACCGCGGCGCCGACCCCGGTGGCGCCGCTGGGCGAGGTTGCAGGAATGGCCCGGATGCAGCCGATGCCGGCGCGAAACGGCGTCTTCAGTTGGTGGCGCGCCGCCAGCCGGCCCCGCGGGCCTCCGCTTCGGAGCAGAACCAGCGTTCGCCGTAGGAAGGCCGGATCTTCGTCCTCTCGTAGTCGGCCTGACCAGGGACGTGGTAGATCCGCTCGCCCGTGGCGATGCTGACGTTGCCCTTGATGCGGCAGTGCTGCGCCGCCTGCAGCGGCTGTGCCAGGTGACCGGGATCTCGGCCGCCGAGCAGGGTGCCGGTGCCGCCGCACAGCAGAAGGACGACCGGGAGGACGGGCAGAGAGCGGGATCGCCGGCGGCGCGCGGGCGCCGGGCGAGGGTGCGTCTTCGATGGCGGGCGCCTTGTCATCGCCGCATCATCGCGCGGGAACCTTGCCGTGCGTTGAATGGAATCGATGCAATCATAACGAGCGCGCGGGCCGATCGTCACACGGCCGGCGCCCGAAATCGCTTCGAATCCGATCGATCCGGCGAAGGTTCCGTTCACCGCCAGCGGCATCGGCAGATGCATCCGCCGGCGGAAAGGGCCATTGCAGCGGTCATGTCGCGCCTCCTTTCCATCGTCGCACTTGCTGCCGTCATCACCACGCCCGCCCGGGCCGAGTGGGAGTGGACGCGCTGGGGGATGACCACGCATGCGGTGCGGCTGGCGGCACCGGCCGGCCTCGTGCGTCTCGACGAGCCGGTCGGCCGGTCGCGGCTGAGGATGCTCCTATCCGTCGAGATCGAGACGCTGGGGATCCCGGTCCGGGCACGGCTCGGCTTCAGCAGGGCCGGCGAACTGGGCATGGTGGAACTGCGGCCGGTCGATCCGGTGCGCGACTGCCCCGCCGCATCCGCCGAGCTGTCGCGGCGGCTCGGCGATCCGGTGTCGCAGCGGTCCACGCCCACGGCGCGGCTGCTCTGGGCCGATGCAGGCACCAATCTGGTCGAATATCGCGGCGCCGGAGACGGCGCCTGCGTCATCCGGCTGACGCCGCTGCCGAGGCGGCAGCCCTACCTCGGCGGCTGATCGCCGCCGCGCGGTTGCCAGGGCCAGCGGCCTTCGATCTCGACCTCCAGCGCGATGCTGAGAAAGGTCCGGATGAGGACGATCCCCGCCAGAACCGCGACGCTCTCGGGCGTGGGATCGATGGCGACCGTGTTGATGATGTCGGCGGCGACCAGAAACTCGAGGCCGAGCAGGATCGCGCGCCCGACGTCGCCCCGATAGTGATGGAAGGTCATCTCGCGCCGGCTGTCGAAGACATGGCGGAGCGCGAACCGGCCCGTCGCCAGGGCGATGCCGACGACGATCGCGGCGATGCCGGCGACCTCGATCGAACGGGTCGTCCAGTGCAGAAGGGTGCTGAAGAGGCTGTCGTGCATCGTCCTCGCTCCGGGCCGCGTCCGGATCGGCACGAGGTCGGGAGTGCGGGGCCGGATCGCATTCCGCGGAACGCGGCGGCGCGGCAGCCGTTCCGGCGCCGGCCCGTCAGGCGGCCGAGTTCTTCCTCGACAGGCTGTCCTCCCAGGCGAGCGAGGTCTCGATGATGTCGTCGATGGCGTCGAAGCGCGGCGTCCAGGCCAGTTCCTTGCGGGCGCGGCCCGCATTGGCGATGACGGAGGCGAGGTCTCCGGGACGGCGCGGAGCGAAGGCGACCGGAAAGTCGCGGCCGGAGACCCGCTTGGCGCTGTCGATGACTTCCCGGACGGAATAGCCCCGGCCGTAGCCGCAGTTGGCCACTAGGTTGCCGCCGCCGCTGCGCAGGCGCTGGAGCGCGAGCCGGTGGGCGAGGGCGAGGTCGGAGACGTGGATGTAGTCGCGGACTCCCGTGCCGTCGGGCGTCTCCCAGTCGGTGCCGTAGACGTCGACCCGGCCGCGCCTGCCGTGGGCAGCCTCGCAGACCACCTTGATCAGGTGCGTGGCGCCCTTCGTGGACTGGCCGGTGCGGCCCTTCGGGTCGGCACCGGCCACGTTGAAGTAGCGCAGGATCGCATAGTCCAGAGGGTGGGCGACGGCGACGTCGCGCAACATGAGTTCGACCATGAACTTCGACATGCCGTAGGGCGTCTGCGGCGCCACCAGGGCTTCCTCGTCGAGCGGCAGCGCAGCGCCGGCCGCGTAGATGGCGGCGGTCGAGGAGAAGATGAAGTGGCGGACGCCGCCGGCGACAGCGTGCTCGATCAGGGCGCGCGACTTGCAGGTGTTGTTCTCGTAGTAGGACAGCGGCGCGGCTATGGAGTCCGGCACGACGACGGAGCCCGCGAAATGGATGATCGCGTCGACGGCGTGATCGCGGATGACGCGCCGAACGAGGCGCCTGTCGGCGACGTCGCCCCTGTAGAACACCGCCTCCGGCGCGAGCGCCCATTCGAAGCCGGTCGACAGATTGTCGATGACGACGACATCCTCGCCGGCATCGAGCAATTCCCATACCATGTGGCTGCCGATATAGCCGGCGCCACCCGTGACGAGCACAGCCATGTGAAGGATTCCGCCTGTTGTCCCGGCACACGTCCCGGTGCGCCAACGAGCGGATCATGCACGGAATGGTCTGAAGTGCCGTTAAGTCGGTCTCTGCAATTTTAGCGATCGCTCTTCAGCGCTGCCGGATCCAGTCGGCGATGCGCCGTGCCGCCGCCTCCACCTCGTCCAGCCGCCTGTGGAAGCAGAGCCGCAGATAGCCGTCGCCGCCGGCGCCGAAGGCGGTGCCGGGCGCGAGGCCGACATTGGCCCGGTCGACGATCTCGGCCGCCGCCGCGCGCGCATCGGGCAGCCCGTCGACGGCGAAGAACAGGTAGAAGGCGCCGGCAGGAGGGCACAGCCGCACCCGGTTCGTGGCGCCGAGGATGCGGCAGACCATCTCCCGCGCGGCCGCTGCGCGCTCGACCTGACCGGCGACGAAGGCGTCTCCCTCGTCGAGCGCAGCCGCCGCTCCGCGCTGCAGGAACTGCGGGACGCCCGAGTTGGAGTACTGGATCAGGTTCTCGAAGGTCTGCTGCAGGCTCGGATGGATGCGCATCCAGCCGACGCGCCAGCCGGTCATCGCCCAGTTCTTGGAGAAGCTGTTGACGAAGAGAATCCGGTCGCCGGGGTCCATCACGTCGAGGAACGACGCCGCGCGGCCGCCGCCATAGTGGAACAGGGCGTAGATCTCGTCGGCGATGATCCAGAGCCCATGCCGGCGGGCGAGTGCCAGGATCTCGGTCAGGGTGCCGCGATCGGCGGTCCAGCCGGTGGGGTTCGAGGGCGAGTTCACGAAGAGCACGCGCGTCCTCGGGGTGATCGCTGCCGACAGCCGGTCGACGTCGAGGGTCCAGCCATGATCGGAGAACTCCAGTTCCACCGGAACCGGCCTCGTCCCCATGATGCCGGCCGCTGCGGCGAAGTTCGGCCAGGCCGGCGAAAGATAGACGGCCTCGTCGCCGGCGCCGGCAGTCGCCTGGAGCGCCAGCTGGATCGCGTGCATGCCCGATCCTGTCACCAGGAACGCGTCGGGGCCGCCGTCATGGCCGAAATGCCGGCGGTGGTAGGCCGCCAGCGCCTGGCGCAGGTCGGGCAGGCCGCGCTGCCAGGTGTAGAAGGTCTCGCCCGCCTGCAGCCCGGCGACGGCTGCCCGGGTGATGAAGTCGGGCGTGGCGAGGTCGCCTTCGCCCGCCCACATCGGGATCAGGCCCGGCCGTCCGCGACCGTAGTCGATGATCGCGGAGATGCCGCTGTCGGGCGCCGACCTTGCTTCGGCGCGGATGTCCTGGAGGAGGCTCATGGCGATCGATGTCCGTGTGCGAAAGGCGCTCGGATTACGCACGCCATGGGGTCCACCGCAAGAGGCCGGCGCGGCAGACGGCGCCGCGCGGCCACGTTTCCGGGCCGGCCGCCGGCCCGCTCAGCGCTTGGCCAGCAGATCCCGGATCTCGGTCAGGAGCAGGATGTCGGCCGGAGGCGGCGCCGGCTGGTTCGGTGTGGCCTTCGGCTTCTCGATGGTGCGGCGCATCCGGTTCACGATCTTGATCATGATGAAGATGATCCAGGCCAGGATCAGGAAGTTGATGACGACCGTGACGAAGTTGCCGTAGGCGAAGACTGCGCCCTGTTCGCGTGCCGCCGCCAGAGTCGTGGCCGTCACGCCGGACGCCAGCGGCAGGAAGTAGTTCGAGAAGTCGACGCCGCCGAAGATGGCGCCGACGATCGGCATGATGATGTCGTCGGTCAGCGACTTGACGATCAGTCCGAAGGCGCCGCCGATGATGACGCCGACCGCAAGATCAATGACGTTGCCTTTCGAGATGAATTCCTGGAATTCCTTTAGCATGTCCCCTCACTCTGCGCCGGCTGTCGCCCCGGGCGCGGCATTGTTGCACGGACAGGTATAGCGCCGGCCGAGCCGCTTAGGAACATCCATCGGTCGGACCGGGAGGACGACCGGGCGACATTGCCGACGGAAGACCGATTTGCATTTTCCTCCGGAGTCGTCGCAACATCCCGGGCAGGGAGGACAGGGTGCATGCGTGGCTGGGTCGTCGTCATCATCGCCATCGCCTACGTCACGCTGCTCTTCGTGATCGCGAGCCTCGGCGATCGCAGGGCGTCGCGGCAGCCCGACCGCGTACGCCCCTACATCTACGCGCTCAGCCTGGCCATCTACTGTACCTCGTGGACCTTCTTCGGCTCGGTCGGCCTGGCCTCCGAGCGGGGGCTGGAGTACCTCGCGATCTACATCGGCCCCGTCCTGGTCTTCCTGTTCGGCTACCAGCTGCTCCACCGCATCGTGCGGCTCTCCAAGGCCGAGAAGATCACCTCGATCGCCGACTTCCTGGCGGCGCGCTACGGCAAGAGCTTCGTCGTCGCGTCGATCGCGACGATCATCGCCACGGTGGGGGCCATCCCCTACATCGCGCTGCAACTGAAGGCGATCTCGGACTCGGTGAGCCTGATGGTCGAGCACTACAACGGCCGGCCTCCCGAGATCGACCTGTTCATCGGCGACATCTCGCTGCTGGTGGCGATCCTCCTCGCGCTCTTCGCCGTGCTGTTCGGCACGCGCCATGCCGATGCGACCGAACACCAGGACGGCCTGGTGCTGGCCGTGGCCGTCGAGTCGGTCGTCAAGCTCGCCGCCTTCCTCGCGGTCGGCATCTTCGTCGTGTTCCTGTCCTTCGACGGGCCGGCAGAGCTGATCGAGGCGGTCCGCGACAATGCCGAGGTCGCGGCCGCGTCGGCCTATCCCACCTCCTTCGCCACATGGTTCGTGCTGACGCTGCTCAGCGCCTTCGCCATCATCATGCTGCCGCGCCAGTTCTACGTGATGATCGTCGAGAACAGGGGCGCCGGCGAACTGCGCACGGCCACCTGGCTGTTCCCGACCTATCTCGTCATGATCAACCTGTTCGTCATCCCGATCGCCTTCGCCGGAATCGTCACGGTCGGCAGCCAGACGAGCGCCGACCTCTACGTCCTGTCGCTGCCGCTCCTGTCGGGCAACGACGTGCTGGCGATGGTCGCCTTCATCGGCGGCCTGTCGGCGGCCACGGCCATGGTGATCGTGGCGAGCGTCGCGCTGTCGATCATGATCTCCAACGACCTCGTGATCCCACTCCTGTTTCGACGTCTCATCCGCTCGGGCCGGACCGGCTACGAGGACTGGTCGCAGATCATCCTCAACGTGCGGCGGGCGGCGATCTTCCTCGTCCTGTTCGCGGCCTTCCTCTACTATCGCGAAACGACCCACAACACGCGGCTCGCCGCCATCGGCCTGATGTCGTTCGCCGCGATCGCCCAGTTCGCGCCGGCCTTCTTCGGCGGGCTCCTGTGGCGGCGCGCCAATGGCCGCGGGGCCATCATCGGCATGACGGGCGGCATCCTGGTGTGGGCCTACACGCTTCTCCTTCCCTCGCTCGCGCCGGCGGATCTCCCGCTGGTCGTCCACGGGCCTTTCGGGCTCGAGGCGCTGCGCCCGCGGGCCCTGTTCGGGGTCGTCGCCGAGCCGCTCAACCACGGCGTCTTCTGGAGCCTGCTCGTCAACACGCTGGGGCTGGTGCTCGGCTCGCTGTCGCGGGCCGCGCGTCCGCTCGAGCGGATCCAGGCGTCGATCTTCGTGCCGCGCGAGGTCAGCCCGATGCCCAGCCTGCGACGGTTCCGGACCTCCGCCACGGTGGACGACCTCAAGGACACGATCTCGCGCTACCTCGGTGCCGAGCGCACCGAGCGCTCCTTCGAGAGCTACGCCCAGAAGCGGGGCCGCAAGATCGACGGCGGCGAGCCTGCCGACATGGCGATCATCCGCTTCTCCGAACAGCTTCTCACCAGCGCGGTCGGCTCGTCCTCTGCCCGGCTGGTGCTGTCGCTCCTGCTCCAGCGCGGCGACAAGACGGTGAAGGATGCCTACAAACTGCTCGACGACGCCTCCGAGGCGCTGCAGCACAACCGGGACCTGCTGCAGACGGCGCTCGACCAGATGGGGCAGGGGGTGACGGTCTTCGACCGCGACTTCCGGCTGATCTGCTGGAACCGGCAGTACCGGCTGCTGCTCGATCTTCCCGACGAACTCGGGCAGGTCGGGGTGTCGCTCGGCCAGGTTCTCGACCACCTGGCGCAGCGCGGCGACATCGAGCACGGGTCCGAGGGGCTTGCACTCGAACGCTTCAACACCTTCGGAAGCCCCTGGCAGATCGAGCTCAAGGCCAGCGGACGCATCCTCGAGGTCCGCTCCAACCCGATGCCCGATGGCGGCATCGTCGCCACCTATGCCGACATCACCGCGCGGGTGCATGCCGACATCGAGCTGAAGAGCGCCAACGAATCGCTCGAGCAGCGCGTCGCGCGGCGGACCGCCGAACTGCTTCGGGTCAACGAGGAACTCGCCCAGGCGCAGATGCTGGCCGAGGAAGCCAATCTCGGCAAGACGCGTTTTCTCGCGGCCGCCGGCCACGACATCCTGCAGCCGCTCAATGCGGCGCGGCTGTACTGCGCCTCCCTCCTGGAGCAGGCGGGGAAGGGTCCGACCGGCGCGGCTGCCGCCAACATCGAATCGGCGCTGGAATCGGTGGAGATCATCCTCGGCGCGGTTCTCGACATATCGCGGCTCGACGCCGGGGCCATGCGGCCGAAGGAAACCTCGTTCAGGCTGGACGGGCTGCTGCGCCAGATCGGCACCGATTTCCAGCCGATGGCCCGGGAGAAGGGGTTGCGGCTGCGCATCGTGCCGTCGTCGCTGACGGTGACGACCGACCGCAATCTGCTTCGCCGCCTGATCCAGAACCTCGTCTCGAACGCCATCAAGTATACCCGCAAGGGCACCGTGCTGATCGGTGCGCGGCGGCGGGGAGAACTCGTGGAGATTCAGGTTCTCGACAGCGGCATCGGGATCGCGCCGGACAAGCTCAGCACCGTCTTCCGCGAGTTCACGCGCCTCGACGAGGGGATGCGCGAGGCGCAGGGGCTGGGCCTCGGCCTGTCGATCGTCGACCGCATCGCCCGGGTGCTCAGGCTGGAGATCCGGATCCTGTCGCACCAGCACCGCGGGACCCGCTTCTCGGTGATCATGCCGGTGTCCGAGCCGATGGCGAAGGAGGCCCTGCTCACGCCGCCTCGCGCGGCGGAAGGCGGACAGTCGCTGGCCGGGCTCGACGTGCTGTGCATCGACAACGAGCCGCGCATCCTCGACGGCATGCGCCTGCTGCTGGAGGGCTGGGGCTGCCGCGTCACCACGCACGCCGCGATGCCCGACGTGTCGGACGGTGCGCTCGGCGATCCGCCGGACGTCATCCTGGCCGACTATCATCTCGACCGGGACGACGGCATCCGTGTGATCCGGAGACTGCGCGAGGCCTATGGCGCGGACGTGCCCGGCGTGCTGATCACGGCCGACCGCTCGAGCGAGGTGCGCGAGAAGGCGGCCGCGCTCGACGTCGTCATCCTCAACAAGCCCGTCAAGCCGGCGGCTCTGCGCACGGTGCTCCGGCGTTGCCGCAAGATGTCGCCGGCGGCGGAATAGAAGCTTCCCGAATCGGTTGCCCGGCTTTCCTCATGTCGCGGGTGCGGCGATCGTGTCCGCACCGATGCGCGAAAGCTGGATCACCGCCTGGGTGCGGCTGTCGACGTTCAGCTTCTGCAGAACCGCCGAGACATGTGCCTTCACGGTGGCCTCGGAGACCCCGAGCTCGTAGGCGATCTGCTTGTTGAGGAGACCTTCGGCGATCATCGACAGGACGCGCGCCTGCTGCGGCGTCAGGCTGTGCAGGCGGTGGATGAGGTCCGCGATCTCCGGGTCCGTCTCGATGCCGAGATCGCCGTCGGTCGGGGCGTGCACGCCGCCGTCGAGGACGGTCTGCACCGCCTTGCGGATCTCGTCCATGCTGGCGGATTTGGAGATGTAGCCGGAGGCGCCGAGATCGAGGGCCCGGCGAATCGTTTCGGTCTCGTCATGGGCCGAAACGATCATGACGGGCGCCCCGACGTTGATCGCGCGGATGGCGACCAGCCCCGACAGGCCGCTGGCGCCCGGCATCGTGAGGTCGAGGAGGACGAGGTCGATGTCGTCGCTGCCGGCGACGATTTCCTTCGTCTCGGCGAACGTGCCAGCCTCGAGGATCACCGGATCCCGGGCCACGCTCGAGAGAGCCTGCTTCAGCGCGCCGCGAAACAGCGGGTGATCGTCGGCGATCACGATTTTCAGGCCCGATGACACTGGCCGTCCTCCCTGGATCCCGTATCCGGTTCTTGTTCTGTCGATGGACGCGGGAAGTCGATTATGCGGCGTTGCAGCCGCTTTTCAAGCAGGAACGAGGCCGATGGCGCCGGAACCCCGGCTTTCCGGCACGTTTCCCGTCGTACGGTCCGAAACCTTTCCGCCGGCACGCCGTTCGAGCTTCCACAGGCCGCAAATGGAGGATGCCGTGGAGCCCGTTCGGCAGGTCGCCCTCGTCTGCATCGGCCGAGCCGTCTCGTTCGGCGCGCTCGCGATCGTGCTGCTCATGCTGTCCTTCGCGTTCGACGCCGCGCTGGCTTTCCGGTGCGGCGCGATCTGCACGCTCCTGATGGCGGGCATCCTCACCCGCAAGGCGATCACGGCGCATCGCCAGCCGCCGCGCCGCACCGAGGTGTGGCTTTATCTCGACGAACGCTGGCGGCCGGCCGACGATCGGGCGAACCGGCATTTCGCCACGATGCTGAGCCAGGTCTATGCCCAGTTCGCCCGGCACGCGCTGAACGTCGCCTGCGGGTTCTTCGCGGCTTCGGTCGCGCTTTCCCTCGTCTGACGGGTCCGCGCGGGGACGCCGCCCGCCGGCGGTGGCGAAGCGGCCGGCCCGTCCTGGCGGGAGCGGAGCCTGCGCGACAGACCCGTTCCGGGAAACCGGGGCAATCATCGTGTTGCTCTCGCAGATCGACCGCGCCTTCGAACGTCCGGGAAGGCGCATTCCCGGGCTGGAGGACGTGCGCTGCCGAACCCCGCCGACCTGAAGCTGTCCGCCAGAGCATGCTTCCTGCACGAGGGCGAACTGGAACTGGCGGAGGTCGCGTGACTCCGTGCCGGCCGCGGGCGGGCCTCCTGGTCCAAGCGCCCGCGGTTGCGCCATCCGCCGCGCCGTGCAAACGGGATCGCGACGATCTTCGCGCGGAGGGAATGCGGTGGCGGCGATGCAGCGGGACGGGACGACGACCTGGGCGGGGACGAGGGGCCGGCTGTGACCGGATTCGTCGAGAGCCACCGCTCCTTCGTCAACACGTGGGAGTGCGACGACAACGCCCACATGAACGTGCAGTTCTATTTCAAGCGCTTCGACGAGGCCGCCCGCTTCTTCGCCGGCATGAACGGCGGCGACATGGCCGGACCGCTGCCGCGCACCCGCCACGTCCGCTATCATTCGGAGCTGCATGCCGGCGGCATCGCGCGGATGCGCTCGGCGATCGTCGCCGACGGACGTTTCGCCGGTTATGCCGTCCATCTGCTCGACGACCTCGAGACCGGCCGGATCGCGGCGACCGCGCTCGACGCGCCGACCGGAATAGAGGCGCCCGACCACCTCGTTTCCGAGCGCGACCTGGCGCCGGCGATGCCGCGCGGCATCGCG
>Ga0208243_1000711_pt1 | contig 15485 bp, 17 predicted proteins | sample Subbio2Aug_QV12A_FD_184826 | JGI IMG/M metagenome (GOLD analysis project Ga0208243, IMG submission 184826) | Serpentinite rock and fluid subsurface biosphere microbial communities from McLaughlin Reserve, California, USA - CR12Aug_QV12A (SPAdes) | ecosystem: Environmental > Terrestrial > Deep...
AATCTAGATAAAAAACTGCTAGAAAGGGCTCAAAGTAAGCCTCAATTTCTAACAGTTTTTATGTTTATTGCTATTTAGTGGTCAATTCGGTATTTTCCCGATTGACCCTTATGAATATGTAGGCTCTCTTAATAAAACATGTGAGCAACCATCTTATAGTGCTTATATGTACCATTATGATAATATCTATCTGTTAAACTCAATATAAGAGACAGATTCTTTCCCAAATAATATGAGCCATCATGCTTATTAGCAAACATACTTTTTATTCTCTCATCACTTATTTTAAAAAAGTTATAATTGATACCATTATATTGGAAATTAAATTGAATTCTTTTATTTCCATCAAAAGTCTTAATAAATATTGTTGGATTTTTTACATTTAGAAATAGTAACGAAGGTTGTCCACATACTTCTTCTTCTAAAACCTCTTTATTACCATTATAAAATATCTTTTCAGGATTATCATACCCTCTGCTATTTATTAACTCACTTAGCGTACTTTTCCCAGTTTTCCTCCAACGTACAGAAGAATCATATTTACAATTCTCAGGTTGGGAATTTGTAGGATTACATGACAATATTTTTATCTTAACTTTATCTAAAATCTGTAATTGAGTTCCATCTTCATACATAATGTCACACAATGGAACGGAACCTTCATGTGCAATATTGTCAGAAATAGGTCTAATCCACTCCCCCGTAGTAGTATCTACACCTGCAATACAATACTCACCATGTTTTGAACTTTTTGCCAATATAATAATCTCTTTTTCCATCTTCATCCCCCTTATAAATGAATAATTTCTAGATTATTTATAACCCCTTTAAATTCAATTGCAACTAAGTTCCTATGACATTTATCTGGTCTAGATTCACTACAAAGCAGACACATCTTTTTATTAGTTATATAATTAAGTGTAATATATTCTTTTATTTTTCTTTCTTTCATAGTTTGAATAAATTCTTCAATATATTCTTCCCAACCTATTTCCTTCTTTTTATATTTTTTTAATGTTAAATTAGTTGGTGAAAAATTTGTATCATAAATATATTCTATGTTGCAAATTTCCTTTAAAAAATATTGAATATCAGGATACTTGGTGAATGTTGATAATTGAGAAGTATTGTTTAACCTTATATCTAGAACAACTTCTATTTTATTATCAGATAACAATCCAAAGAATTCTTCTGCTGTTTTTTTAGTGAACCCAATAGTGTATATTACATTCATCATGATATATTCATCCTAGTCTCTTGATCAATTTCATATCCAATCTCTTTATTCCTATATTCATAACATTTATCAATCATTTCCTCCAAAGATAAAGTTTCATCGAATATTGTTAATTGGTCTCTATTGGGAAAATACTGATCTAACAATCTTCTTTCTATACTTTCTTGAGTTTCATAAGAGCCATCATAAAGTATGTTTTTTACATTATATCCCAATTTATAAAATTCCCTTGCTACCATAATATTTCTATGACAAGTACTCGGATCTTTTTCTGCACACATAAAAGCAAATGAATAATTCATTCTAATTCCTGCTTCAATTTTACGGACACCTTCTAAGAAATCATCAGATTTGGTATATTCATTAAAATCTAGATAGCCGTTTTTATGATATTTAAGGTTTTCTTGGCGAGCACCAAATTCACGCTTATAATTCCTATAAATAATTCCGTGTAATTTTAATAATTTGGATAGGTTACTTTGATTATAATCTTCATAGAACTTAGAATTTGGATTACTCCTTACATCAATTAAACTTGTTATTTTATATTTTTTTAGTAAATTAACAAATTCTTCAATTTTAAAACATGAATATCCAATTGTAAATACATCTTTCATATACTCACCACCATTTATAAATTGTTAATTTATCTTTTAATACTATTATTGTATTTTTAAAATAATCGCTATCCTTAAATAAAATCTTTACTAAAAAGTTTCATCATTATGTTCTATATTATACTATATTTTCAATAAATATTCTGTCGAATAATAGTATTTTACAGATTAAATCATATTCAAATAATTATAATGTTTATTACATAATTTAAAATTCAATTATCTATCTAGATTTATTAGCAAAATAGTAGTAGTATCAAAAAATAGAACAACACATACTCTGTATGTGTTGAAATCACTGGCGCGCCCTGAGGGAATCGAACCCCCAACCATCAGATTCGAAGTCTGCTACTCTATCCGATTGAGCTAAGAGCGCTTATTAATTTATTTTGGATAAAAAAAATGGCGTGCTCACAGGGATTCGAACCCCGGACACTCGCCTTAGAAGGGCGATGCTCTATCCAGCTGAGCTATGAGCACATTTTTATGGAGCGGAAGACGGGACTCGAACCCGCGACCCTCGCCTTGGCAAGGCGATGCTCTACCACTGAGCCACTTCCGCATATATCAAAATTAGCAGCTTCCAGCAATAAATAAAATGGCTGGGATAGAAGGACTCGAACCTTCGAATGACGGAGTCAAAGTCCGTTGCCTTACCGACTTGGCTATATCCCAAAAGTAATGAATAGCGGCTAGTGAATAGTGTTATATCTTTTGCTTTTTATTATTCATTATTCATTATTCGTTAATCATTAAAAGTTATTTTATGGGGTGGATGATGGGATTCGAACCCACGAGTGCAGGAGCCACAATCCTGTGTCTTAACCGCTTGACTACAACCACCATATAAATGGCGTACCCACAGGGATTCGAACCCCGGACACACGGCTTAGAAGGCCGTTGCTCTATCCTGCTGAGCTATGGGTACATAAAGCGTTTTTTGAACGCTAAATTATAATATCATTTCCTAAAGTTGATGTCAATACTTTTACCGTTCCAACTTTTACTATTTGTATCGAAAAATATCAAGGTTGTAGTCATTTCAAAGATTACAAAGGACCTTTTATAGGATTGACAGTAAAAGGTTGTAATATTCATAAATTTTAAAATAATTTTATTTAGCTTGTAGGTGTAGTACCTTAAGCCTAAAGCCCCACATATACTCCTTCAATGCATGATTGAATTTCCAATGCTTTATAGAGCTATAAGCTTAATCTCTACAGTCTCTCCCAGCTCCAACAGACCACAGCTTTTTACTGAGCTACCTCTTGGTATACTTACACTACCAGGATTAAATATTATCATATTATTTTCAACTATATATAGAGGAATGTGAGTATGTCCAAAAATTACTATGTCGGCACTCTCCTCTTGACCCTTGTAATAGATGTTGTTCAAGCTATATTTCACATTGTATTGATGTCCATGATATAACAATATCCTTATTCCAGCAAAGCTTTTAACAACCTCTGTTGCCCCCGACCAATCACAGTTACCTCTTACACCTAAAACCTTTTTACCGTAGCTTTTAATAATATAATCTATATCGGTATGATGATCTCCTGTGTGAAGAATATAATCAACATCCTTTAGATGCCTCATAGCCTCATCTATATTCTCATGACTTCCATGGGAGTCTCCTAAAACACCTATTCTCAACGACTTCATTTTACAGTTTCCCCTTTAGTGCCTCTTTTAGTTCTTCTAAAGCCCTTGCACGGTGGCTTATTTTATTCTTAGCCTCTGAGCCTAACTCAGCAAAGGTTTTATTTAGTTCAGGAACAATAAATAATGGATCATATCCAAAGCCAGTAGCACCCTTTTCCTCAAAGCCTATTATACCATAGCATTCTCCCCTTACAGTGACTGTTTCACCATTAGGGAAGACTGCTGCAATTACGCAAACAAACCTAGCCCTTCTTTCCTCTTGAGGTATCGCCTCTAACAGCTTTAGAAGCTTTTCATTATTTGCCTTGTCATTTCCCTGCTCACCGGCAAAGCGAGCAGAATATATTCCCGGTTTATTATCAAGGGCCTCAACCTCCAGACCCGAATCATCCGCCAGTGCCAATAACCCCGTTCTCTCCATTACTGCCTTTGCCTTTATTATGGCGTTTTCCTCAAAGCTAGCTCCATCCTCTATTATCTCTAGTCCATCTAAGGAAACATCCTTCATTGATAGTATCTCTAAGCTGTAGCCCGTCAGCATTTGACCTATTTCCTCTAGCTTGTGCTTATTATTAGTAGCAATTACTGCTCTTTTGTTCATAAAATCACCCCTCGTATTATAATACCTAAGAGCCGGTTAGTTCCCGATAAGCTCAGCAACCTCTCCTAGGCTTTCCCTCTGAATTTTTAGAAGCGCTTCATTGCCTATCTCACCTAATCTCAAGAGCTCATCAAGATCCTTTCTTGAAAAGGGTGCCTCCTCACCAGTCCCCTGAACCTCAATAAATTCCTTTTTATCTGTCATAACTATATTCATATCTACCTTTGCAGTAGAATCCTCTTGATAACATAAATCTAAAACAGCTTGACCCTCTACTATACCGACACTAACAGCCGATACAAAATTTTTAATAGGAAGCCCTTCTATTGCACCTGTAAGCTTTAATTGATGCATAGCGTCAACTAAGGCAACAAAGGCCCCTGTAATAGAGGCAGTTCTAGTTCCACCGTCCGCCTGTATAACATCACAATCTATCCAAATTGTTCGCTCCCCTATAGCCTCAAGATCAACCACTGAGCGTAGGGCCCGTCCTATCAATCTTTGGATTTCTTGGGTTCTTCCCTCTACCTTGCCTCGGCTTGATTCCCTTGCCTTTCTAGTAATGGTTGAGCCAGGCAGCATAGAATATTCTGCTGTTATCCAGCCTTTACCTGTATTTTTTAAAAAGGGTGGTACTCTATCCTCTATCGCTGCTGTACATATAACCTTTGTATCTCCCATCTCTATTAATACTGACCCCTGAGGATGCTTAGTGTAATTTCTCGTAAGCTTAATAGGTCTAATTTCATCATATTTTCTTCCATCTATTCTTTCCACTGTACCGCTTCCCTTCTATATTAAGTATCAGCCTTGAAATATTTACCTATGTATTGTACCATATTTTTTACTTATGGGTTTATATTTTTGACTAATACTATCTTTTGCAACTATCTATGACATCATGCATTTTACTGTAAGACTAAGAAATTTAAACTTTTTTAAAAAAACTAGGGGCTAATTAGCCCCTAATAATTATTTGAGAAAACTGGTAAGTTCAGCTTTACATCATTATGCAATTTGATTTCCTTGCCCTTAGAAAGCAATCTTACCTGACTGATGGAGGGCTCAATCTCCTTTAAGGTTAAACCTATTTCATAAACAAGTGATTGCTGATGTATTGCATTTTCTGGAATCCTTGTTATTTCCTCACTGAATTCTATGTAGGCAATTCCATCCTTTACATATACATCCTTTACCACAGCACCCTCTGGTAGCTCACTATAAAAATCTGTTCCCTCTGGAGCTCCCTCCATCAATGCATTTAAAACAGTCTTTACATCTGCTTTAAGGGCACTTACAGCCTTTGTAACCGGCACAAAGAAGCTATCCTCTCCATTGAAGGAGGCTTTGTAGTAAACAACCACTGGTATAGTGTCGTTATTTAAGTTCTGAGTTAAATTAATATGCTCTCTTTCAATAGGAGTGTCGATTTTGGTACCAAACTTTAGCTTCTTCTCTATCTTACCATTAACTAGAATTTGCACTCTATCTATAGCTTCAAACTCTGTCAAGGTGTATACAATAGATTTAACCATAGCCTTCTCTTCAGCCTCTGATTTACAGTTCAGAATTTTGTCGTTGAAATCCACCCTGCTTAGGCCTTCGTTTATCGACATACCAATTATATCTGCTCCTGTTGGTATCGTTGGTAGCAACCCAACTGTTTGTAAATCCTCTCTTGTTTCTGGGTTATCCACAAGCTCCCTTAAAGCTGCCTTGGCAATTCCCTCTTCCCATGGTATCTTCTTCATAAGGGGAATCAAAATTCCCTTATCATCTCTATAATATAAAACTGTTTCTCTTAAGTCTTCCTCTTCATTTAATCCATTTTCGAGAATCAGGCTTACGTCAGAGTCCTGATCTCTCCCTAGAAGTTTATTTAAGGGATTTTGACAAGCAGTGAGTAGCATTATACTGCATATCAATAGAAGCACCAACAACTTATGATATTTTTTCATGTATCTGTCTCCCCCCAAATATAAAATAGTTCTTTGAATATATAACATTTATATTATTAAAGGGACGAAACTATGCTATTTCTTTTTACCTGCTGAAAAATACCCACCTCTTATTGACCTGGTGTCCATAACAGTTATAAATGCATTTTTATCGTGATCATCTAATATATCATAAAGAGCCGGAAGACTCTTTCTTTTAAGTGTTATGTTCAACAAATGACGTATTCCCTGTCTTCCATAGCCCTCTATAACTGTTACCCCAAAGCCCTTCTCTCTTAAGAATTCCACAAGCCTCATTACTTCATGGTCTGAAATAACCTGAACCACAATATTTCCAAGAGCTAGCTTCTCCTCTAGAAATACCCCCATAAAGTTACCCGTTGCAAAGCCGGATGCGTACACCAGTATATTAATTGGATTATCTAATCCACTTAAAACCTTACCAATAGCCATTACATATATACTAACCTCGAAGAACCCTATCATCGCAGCAATAAACCGCTTACCCCTAACAACCATAATCATTCTTATAGTCGCCATACTCACATCCGTTAATCTGGCAAAAAAAATAAATAAATAACCCAGCAAAAGCTCCATAATATGCCTCCTATTAGTTATTCTTCCTCTATATTTCTATTATACTACTGGTTAATGAAAATAAACAGGCTCTGATATAACAATGCAGGTTATATTAGATAACAAAAAGTTAATAAAAGGACCAGCCCTAGCTGATCCCCTCTTTAACTCTTTTACTTAGATAATACCTCATCATAATATTTTAATATTGATTGATAGATGGACTCCGCAACCATCTTACGGTATTCACTGGTAGCCAGCTTGTCCTCTTCCTCCTTATTGGTTAAGAAGCCCATTTCCACAAGCACCGCTGGCATTTTAGTCTCTCTAATTACATAGAGCTTATCTCTGGCAACTATACCTCTATTAAAGGCTCCTAAATATTTAGTCATTTCAGATTGAAATACCTGTGCAAGCTTTTTATTATCTCTATTGTCATTAGGATCTAGCTCACTTGGATAATAAAGATTTTCAACACCATTTACACTGGTATTTGTAGCTGCATTTGCATGAATACTTATATACAGGTCTGCCTTCGCCTCATTTGCCATTATTGCCCTTTCTTGAAGGGATACGTTGACATCAGTTGTTCTGGTCATCAGTGTCCTAAAGCCTGCATCAGCTAACATTTGGTTAACCTGCTTAGAGACATCTAACACAATCTCAGATTCCTTCATTTTTCTATTCGGTGATATTGCTCCTGGGTCTGTTCCGCCGTGACCTGGGTCTAGCATCACTAATATATCTCTATACTTATTTTTATTGATCAGCTCTATCATTAAGGTTCTGACTCGTGTTCCTGTTATAACCTTATACTCTACCTCGTCAAGAAGCTCAACAGTAATAAATATATTTGCTAAATCTGAGGTTTCATCTACTGTTATGCTTTTGATTAAATGATCATTTATCACAATATTTTTAAACTCCAGCTTATAGCTATCTTTAGGTATCGATACCCTAAACTTATTCCCATCTATTGCCTTCACCTCATAGTTTGAAGTAACATTACTCATAAAGGCTAGGCTTGATATTGACCGTGAAACTGGTTGGTACTTGAAGCTCTCATAGGGCTTTCCTTCTGCATGCACCAGCAGCCTATTATTTACAACCTCAATATGATAGTCCTCATACTTTTCCTTTGCTTGAAGGTCAATAACTACACGGACAATTTTATCATCTGGCTTGTAGCTACTATCGGGAGTATATTGTGATACTCTTACTGATTTTATAGCATTGCTATTGAAATCTACACGATATGCTCCACTCTTATGATTTATCATTGCATCCTTAAGATCCACTACAATTCTTTCTGGATTTGTTAGCCTGAAGTGATTAAAGTTTGAAATATCGTCGCCCTCTATGACTATTATCTCTTTAGTGTTATTTACCTCTCTCTTTACTGCCTTAACATAATTTACAAAGGATATTACAAGCTCATTTGTGGCTTCGTCAAAACGAACCTGGTGCTGCATACTTCTGTTAAATTGTAGTACAACTCTAGTGACAAAGGGATTGTTGTTAAACTGAGATACCCTAAGCTCACTCAATACATTTGTAGCATTAAACTGCATAACATATACATTTCCTTGAAGATTAGCCTTATTCTCCAGATCGAAAAGAGAATTCTTGATATCAAAAACTAATCTTTCTGGGTTGACTAATTTTATTTCATCATATTGTATTTTCCCTGTAGTCTTTATTCTTATTTCAGGCAAATCAGAGGAGGCATTTACAGCAATTGCCTTAACTGATACATCAGCAACAGGCTTCTGTTGCTCCGGCTCTGGAGCAGCTTTAGTCAATAAAACCGTACGGGTTGCATCATCCCATTTTACATTTAGTCCGATTTCCTCTGCTAAAAAACGAATAGGAACCATAGTTCTGTCATTTATAAGCTTTGCAGGAACACTATCCGGCAGGCTCTTCTTTACACCATTGACAGTTGCCTCAGCACTATTAATCTTAAGGGTAATTTGCTTCTCCTTAGTCTTAATATGAACCTCGTATTTGACCCCATCCCATTCGATTTCTGCTTCAATGTTTTCCATAATGACCCTTAAGGGCACCAAGGTACGATCATTGTAAATTACAGGAGGTACATCGGATTTAATCTCATTATTATTGAGCTTTAATTGTACTATGTTAAAGTTAACCTTCTTGCCATCCATTGTCATTTGAACTATGTTTGTGTTGGCATTTACAAATATAACTGTAGCGAGTAAAAACTGAATAATTAATATTACCGACATTAGCTTCTTCATTACTTGTCCCCCTATGCACTAAACCCCTTTACCTACCATTAACCGACATTGACTTTTAGTACTGATTTCGACAAAAATACTTCCTAATTACATCTAAAATCCTTAATAAATCTAACTTCTATATTAGTTATATCATTATATAAAAAGTTATGTCAACAAAACTAGAGATTTGTCATAAATATGTAAAATTGACTTCCAATTGTCACATTAATATGAAATCTTTTTACTTTTTTACATATTTTTTAAATAAACCCAAATTAATTATAAAAAATATAGATATTACCACCTTTACTTTATACTTCAGTGACAATATCTATTTATTAGTTTTTATATATTCAACGATACCTTATATAGCTCATCTACCCCTGGAGGTTGCAGAGGAATTGTCCCTTGAGAATCAATTATAGTTGCCCCAGACTCTGTTAATCGTCCGATCTCCGTTGCCATGATGCCCTCTGTTATAAATAAAGCTGATAGCTTGGGCCAGACCTCTACAGGTATTGCCATCACCATAACTCCACTTGAAATCAATCGATAAGGATCTATTCCTACGGCTTTACTGATTTCTTTGGTTTCCTGCATTAATGGAATTCTTTCCAGCTCCACTTCAACACCAAGCCCCGATGCCTCCGCCAGCTCCCAAACGGCACCAAGGATTCCACCTTCAGTTGCATCGTGCATGGTGCTTACTCCATGCTTTCCTGCCAGAACCCCTTCCCTTACAACACTTAATTCCTTTGAAAAAGCTATTGCAATATCTAGGATGGCCTTACCGACTATTGGCATTAGCTTATCATAATAATCCTTTGCTATTATTGAAGCCCCCTCAAGACCTGCATGCTTAGTCATAACAACCAAATCTCCCGCCTTGGCACCTTTAGAGGTGACCATCTTGGACTTTAATTGTTTACCTATGGCAGTGGTGCTTATTACCATCCTGTTTACAGCATCTGTTATTTCAGTATGTCCACCTATTATTTCAACATTTATAGAGGTAGCGGCTGCATTTGCCTCCACCATTACCTCCCTCAGCTCTTCCTTTGTCGTCCCTTCAGGTGCAAGAATAGTCATCATTATACCTATTGGCTCTACCCCATTTGAGGCTATGTCGTTGCAGGAGATATGGACTGCCAGCTCTCCTAGCCCCTTTGAAGCTCCGGTAATTGGGTCCGAGCTCATAACACAGACATAGTCGTCAAAATCTATAACAGCGCAGTCCTCACCCACCCCCGGAGGAACTAGTACCTCTTTACGATTCTGAGATATATTTGAAAAAATAATTTCCTTTAAAACCTCTGTAGGAACCTTACCAATCTTCATCATATTTCCCCCTACCTCAAGCTTTTGTCTAGTAATGGTAATTATATCATATTCTCACCTTAACGACAAAAAATCTCTTTCCATTGTTGTGGCTTTAAGATACGGTGATCTGATACAATATATAATATTTCAATATCCTCTGGAGGAATTGAATGAAGAACTAGAACCTCAGCGTCATAGCCCTTTATCAGGTCTCTTCTTTCTATTAGGTTTTCTTTAAAGCTTAAAGAGGTTTCCCAGTATTCCTTTAATAGAGCTCTCCCTTTATTAGCTAAATAGTCCCTAGCCTCTTTAAATTGGCCTACCTCCTGCATTATATAGGGCTCATATACCTGATTTGCCCTATTTTCATTTGCAATCCAGCATTTGTCTGGCTGTATTTTTACAGCTAAAACAACCGTATGGGAGTGAAAAATTGGCTTACTTCTATAATTCATGGATGCGAAAATTGCTTTTCTTCTGTCTACCCATACAGGAATTTTTTCATTACGATACTGGTTTATAAAGCTATGAAAATCGTAATACTTACAATGATAGGTAACCTTATCATCAAAGCGTATTCCTTCTTCCAAAATAATCTTCAAATCATTTATGGAGGCTATATGATAAACTCTATTAGTTTCTATATAATCTTGGAAAAACATAAAAATCACCTTCAAATTTAATTTATTTTGACTTGTGTTTGTATTTCCTATAGTAGCAATAATTTCATGGGATTTACTAGGGCTTTGTAGGCAAACTATTATTAGGAGGTGTTACTGATGATTATACGTTGTACAAGCCCATGTTTATTTGAAAATGACGGACAATGTACCCTAACCCATGTATCTTCAGTCTCTGAACCAAGTGATAATAGCTGTGCCTATTACAAGAAAAAGGCCGCTGCTATTAATAAGGAGCACCCTATCCAAGAAATGAATTAACCTCTATTTAGTATTACAATTTCTAATCCAGGAATACACAAAAAAGAAAAACAGTGGCGCTGTCCTTATATTGATAAGAATAAGCTTATTATTATATAAAGAGTAGACCAATAGTGATAAAATAGCCAATATCCCGATTTTAATTAACAATCTCTTCATAAATCACCTGCTTCCCTATAGATTTTTCTTGTTATAATATGATATGATAGATAATAAAAAATTGCACTAGCTATATATATTTATATATTTATATATTTATACCATTAACAAATATTATTTATAATAAATTTATACATGAGAATAGCTTAGGGGGGAAATATATGTCAATAAAGGGTACAAAAACTGAAAAGAATCTTTGGATAGCGTTTGCTGGTGAAAGCCAAGCAAGAAACAAATACTTAAGCTATGGTAGAAGGGCTAAAGAAGAGGGGTATGATGATATCTCTGATATATTTATCGAAACAGCTAAGGACGAAGAGGAACACGCTACAGATATACTAAGATTTTTAGGCGGAGTTAATCATACCTTAGGTAATTTAAGATTATCTGCTCAAAGCGAGCACTACGAATCTGAAACCTTGTATAAAGAGTTTGAAAGAGTTGCCTTAGCAGAGGGCTTAGAGGATGTGGCTAAATTCTTTAATTCCTTGAGTGAAAAGGAAGCCTCTCATGAGAGGGTGTTTCTGGAATTAGCAAGAAGGCTTGTAGTGGATCAAGATAAAAAGTAATATTACAAAATAAAAGTTCCCCTTTAAAGGAACTTTTATTTTATGTCTTATTTATGTCTTATTTATCTCTTCCCTAGCTTCCTAATATTCCAATAGCCTGCTCCACCAAATATTACAAGACTTCCAACAAAGATAGATATAATCTTAGTTGCAGTATCGTAAAAGAAGCCCTCTGGAAGCATTTGAATCAATATTTCCTTTTCAGGGTCTAAAATCCACAAGTCATTATCAAAAAAGATATAGTGAAAGTAATCAAAGTATTTAGTAAAATCCGTCAGCATTAATACAAAGAGGATTGCCAGCAGAATTCCATTAGCTATGGCAGTCTTTATTAGGGTTTTAGAAAGGTTTCTTTTCCAATTGTCATCTAAATAAGAGATTAACACCACAAATATAATATATATTACCGCTGAAAGATTTCTTATCCTTTTACCGGCAATAAATAAATCCTTTACGTCAACCATATGTAATCTTTCTCTTTCGCCAAATACAACTCTTTGTTCTCCATGCACTATAGCCTCTGTATCCAGCTCATCCTTCTTATCCTTTAAGTAATCCAATAAATCCTTTGTCGTATGCTCTAAATTTACCATATCCATACCGGTTGCCTCAGTTATATTGTATTTTTGAAAGGAGGCTCTATAATGGTCTATATTAAATGCCACTATTTCAACTGCCGTCAATAATAAAACCAAGGTCATGCTTATCCCTAATATAATATAAAGATATTTTAAATTCTTCTGTTTCATTTGTTTCTCCTTAAGATTTAGTATTTACATAATAATAGTATAAAGCACCATAAATAATTTGCAATAATTTTTTATTAAGTATCACCCATTTATCCCTATCACCATATGATAAATTAGAAAATCAAGGAGGTGAATTTAATGAGTGCTAATACTTCATGTGGTGGCGGTATTGTTAGTCCTATAACTGGTCCTTGGGGTAGCCAGACTACTTTACTATTCTTCTTTTTATTACTAGTTATTATCTTCTGTAGATGCAGCATCTTTGGTCCAGATAACAGAGATAGCTTACTATTCTTCTTCTTATTGCTTATCATTTTATTCGGAGGAAGATATTTCTTCTACTAATTTGAAGAATTTCTGCTAATACCTAACGGACAAAAAGCATGTTGATATACAGTCAACATGCTTTTACATTCTATAAACTCTTATACAAGCTACAGCCACATCTATTAGAAAGCATTACATTCATGGTAAAGCCACAATCCTTATTATTCATATGGTTATATATAGACTCCAGCAGCTGAAATACCTTAGCTGCGTCACCGCTTACAAAGGTTGACAGAGGTCCTATCTCATGCTTTAGCTCAGAGGCTTTTATTAATACAACCATAAATACACCACCTATAATAATCTAAGTATTCCCTCCTTCATTTTTATGAAGGCTTCACAGGTGAGAGTACTGTTGTCTCGGGGTCTTGGAAGCTTAACCTCAAAAACCTCCTTGACGGCAGCAGGCCTCTCGGTAAAAATATATATCTTATCTGACAGAAATATAGCTTCATCTATGTCGTGGGTGATAAACAATATTGAAGCCTGGAGCTTCTGCAGCACCTCCAGTAGCCATTGCTGCAGCCTTCTACGGGTTATTGCATCCAAACCACCGAAGGGCTCATCTAAAAGCATTATATCATTAGAAAACAAATAGGTTCTTAGCAAAGCAGCCCTTTGCCGCATACCTCCTGAAAGCTGAGAAGGATAGCTTTCCTCAAAGCCCTCTAGACCAAAGCTATGGAAGTATTCTCCTGCAACCTTTCTAGCCTCTTTTTTGCTTACTCCCTTTAACAATAGGGGAATTGAAACATTATCTAAAATGGTTCTCCATGGCAGTAAAAGGTCCTTTTGTTGCATATAGCTGACTCTACCAGTTCTGCCGGTATAGTCCTTCCCTTCTATAAATACCCTTCCCTCATCAGGAAGGCTTAAGCCTGAAATAATATTGAATAAGGAGCTTTTACCACTGCCGCTGGGTCCTAATATGCTAACAAATTGATTTTCCTCTAGCTCTAAAGAGACCTGCTTTAAGGTGTGGAGGCTTCCAAAGCTCTTTTCAATTCCTACTACCTCTAGCTTCTTCATTGCTAGTTATTTGGCAGAAATTCGTTTGTAAAGGCCTTATTAGCCTCTAGCTCTGCCTCTAATAAATTTCTTTCAAACATCCAATTAGCATAGGTTTTCCATACTTCTTCCTTCATTTCACCCCATCTTGGAGCATCTGCCTTATATTGCTCAGCTAGGTATTTCTGGCTAGCAGCAACTATCTCTTCATCTAATTCAGGTACTGCCTTTAATATATCCTTTGCAGCCTCCTCTGGGTTTTCAATTGCAAATTCATAGCCCTTAGCTGTAGCCTTTAGGAACCTCTTAGCCAGCTCTGGGTTTTCACTTAAAAGCTTTTCACTGGCAATTATAGTAGGTGTATAGAAATCTAAAGCAGGATCCACCTCTTGAAGTAATATGAAGCTTAAGTCCATCTCCTTCAATTCAGCTGCAACACCATCCCAGCCGTAATATATCCAGGTAAAGTCAACATGCTTTTCTACTGCAGTAAAGAAATCTGCTGCACCTATATCTAGCATTTCTAGCTTATTGAAATCTGCATTTTCCTTCTCCATTAAAGCCTGAAGCATAGCCTCCTCCATTGGAGATCCCCAACCGCCATACTTTTTACCTTCAAAATCCTTTGGAGATACTATTCCTTTGTCAGCTGGCGCTGCAAAGCCAGAGGTGTTATGCTGGATTATTGCTGCTATTGCCTTTATCGGCAATGGATTTTTTGTAGTTCTTGCATATGTAACCTGCTCCTGATAGCTTATTCCAAAATGACCCTGTCCGGCTGCTATTAAATCTGCACTGCCTCCAGCTGTAGGCTGGATAATTTCAACCTCTAAACCCTCTTCGGCATAATAGCCTCTTTGCTGTGCTACGTACATACCAGTGTGATTTGTATTTGGTACCCAATCTAAAACAACAGTAATTTTCTCTAGCTTTGGTGTTTCCTCCTTAGGCTCCTCTGTGTTTTTTGGTGCACAAGCTGCCAACGCTCCTAGGGCTAAAACAATTATTAACATGATACTTATAAGCTTCTTCATTTTTATTCCTCCGTCTCCTTTTGTTTTTGAAATTGTATCCAAGGCATCATTTTACCTTCGATTATGCTGATTATTTTGATTAATAATACACTTAGTAGAGATATAATGACGATGGTTGCAAAAACCTTATCAATTGCAAAGGAATGCCTCACCCTCATCATGTAAACCCCTAAACCATTTTTACCTCCTACCCATTCACCTATAATTGCCCCCATAATACTGTAGGTGCCAGATATCTTAAGACCAGCAAAAAAATTCGGCAGAGCAGCAGGAAGCTTAACCAGCTTATATAATTGATATTTACTGGCCCCCATAGATTTCAAGAGATTAAGCATCTCCTTATCCACCGATTGCAGTCCCTCCAGCAGACTTATTGTTATTGGGAAAAAGCAAACCAAAATTACTATGAGGATTTTAGGCAGATATCCAAAGCCGAACCACATAATAAATAAAGGTGCTATTACCAGTATCGGTATAG
>Ga0208243_1000712_pt1 | contig 15467 bp, 16 predicted proteins | sample Subbio2Aug_QV12A_FD_184826 | JGI IMG/M metagenome (GOLD analysis project Ga0208243, IMG submission 184826) | Serpentinite rock and fluid subsurface biosphere microbial communities from McLaughlin Reserve, California, USA - CR12Aug_QV12A (SPAdes) | ecosystem: Environmental > Terrestrial > Deep...
GCCGAAATACTTCGTGATCGCCGCCGTCAGCGTCGTCTTGCCGTGGTCAACGTGACCAATGGTCCCGATGTTCACGTGCGGTTTATTCCGTTCAAACTTTGCCTTCGCCATCGCGTTATCCGCCCTTGTCCAGATCGGGCCCAAGAGTGGCCCAAGATTACACGCGCGGCGACTTAGCCCGTGGACAAGGGAAATTCAAGCCTGATTGGCCCTGTGGCCCGAGGTGCGGCAGTGCTGCGCTTTGCCACCGGGCCGGCCTGCCCTATCTTCAGGTCATCATGCTTGACGCCCCTTCCCCCCTGCCCGCCCGCGTGGCGCTTCACACCGAACCGATGGGGGTCTGGGCCAGCTTCCGTGCCGCACAGCGCAACGTCCTGGAACTGATCCCGGAAGTCGCGACCCGGGTGCCGATCCTGTCCGGTCGGACGGGCAAGCGCTGGCACATGCTGATGGACCCGGACGGGCTCAAACAGGTGCTGCGCGACCGGGTGGACGACTACCCGAAGTCGGTGGTGACCAAGCTGATCCTGGAACCCGCCATCGGCGACAGCCTGTTCGTGGCCGAAGGCGCGCAGTGGATGTGGCAGCGCCGGACCGCCGCGCCGGTGTTTTCGCATCGCAACGTCACCGCGCTTGGCCCGGTGATGACGGCAGCGGCAGAACGCTCGGTTGCGCGGCTGGAAAAGACCGTGGGCCGGGCGGCGGACCTCTTCGACGAGATGGTCACAGCGACCTTCGAGGTGATCGCCGACGTTACCTTCTCGGACGGCTCGGGCTTTGACCGGGGCGCGGTGCACGCCGCCATCGAGCAGTACATTTCGGACACCGCGAAAGTCTCTCTTTTGGATGTCCTCGGCGCCCCGCCTTGGGTACCGCGTCCCGGTCGCCTGCTGACCGGCTCGGCGATGCGCGAGACGAAGCGGCTGGCCGACCGGGCGATCGAGGCGCGGAAGGCTGAGGGCGGAAAGACCCCGCCGGACCTCCTCGACCTCCTGATGGCCGGCTCCGACCCGGAAAGCGGGCGGCAGATGACGACGTCGGAGCTGCGCGACAACCTTCTGACCTTCATCGTCGCGGGGCATGAGACGACGGCGCTGACGCTGAGCTGGGCGCTTTACCTCTGCGCCTTCGACCCTGCCGTGCAGGAGGCCGCTCGGGCCGAGGCTCAGGCGGCTCTGGGAGACCGGGCGGCGACGGTAGCGGACCTGCCGGCCATGCCGCTGACCCGCCGGATCGTGGACGAGGCGCTGCGGATGTACCCCCCCGCCGCCTTCCTGTCCCGCACCGCGATGGCCCCCGATACCCTCTGCGGCCGTGAGGTCCGCCCCGGCGACACGGTGATCCTGCCGATCTATGCGCTCCACCGCCATCGGCTCCTGTGGGAGGACCCCGACGCCTTCCGCCCCCACCGCTTCGCCGACCCCAAGGCTGTGCCGCGCTTCCAGTACCTGCCGTTCGGCGACGGTCCCCGCATCTGCATCGGCGCAAGCTTCGCCCTGCAAGAGGCGGTGATTGTGCTGGCGACGCTCCTAGCCCGATTCCGCTTCACCCGGATTCCGGGGAAAGAGCCCAAGCCGGTGATGATCCTGACGCTGCGACCACAAGGCGGGGTCTGGCTGAAGGTGGAACGGGCCTGAGAAGAACCCTCGTCGTTCGACTTCGTCGCCTCCTCGGAAGGGCGACCCTGGCGAGGAGTGACGAAGTCATCGACGCGCGGCCGTCAGGTGAACCGGTTGTCCCGCGGGAAGCCGCGCGGGGCCATCTTGCCGGCGCTGGCCCTGGCGCCGGTCCATTCCAGAAGGTCGCTCTCGGTCCGGGTCCGCCCGGCCGGGTCTTTCCAGCTTAGCCCATCGGCCTTGTGGAAGGTGACCGCGTCCGACAACCCGCCGTCCTTGTACTTCTGCAACCTGACGCCCTTGCCCTTGGCCATTTCCGGGAGTTCGGACAGCGGGAATACCAGCATCTTCCGGTTGTCGCCCACCACGGCGATCATGTCCCCGTTGACCAGCGCGCAGACCGCGGTCTTCACCCCGTCCCGCACCGTAAGCACGGCCTTCCCGGCTTTTGTCTGGGCTACCAGCTCCTCGGACGGCACGATGAACCCGTCGCCCGCAGAGGACGCGAGCAGGAACTTCTGCCCCGCCCGGAACAGGAGGAACCCGGTGATCCCGGTGTCGTTCGGCAGGTCCACCATCAGGCGCACAGGTTCGCCCATGCCCCGCCCGCCGGGCAGGTTCGCGCCCAGAAGCGTGTAGAACCGCCCGTTTTCCGCGACCAGCAGGATCTTGTCCGTCGTCTCGGCATGGAAGGCGAAGCGCGGGCCATCGCCGTCCTTGAACTTCTGTTCGGCGGCAAGATCCACATGGCCCTTCATCGCCCGGATCCAGCCCATCTTCGAGCAGATGACGGTGATCGGCTCGCGGTCGATCATCGCCTCGTAGGGGATCTCCTCGACCTCGGTCGCGTCGGCGAACTGCGTCCGGCGCGCGCCCAATGCGGTGCCCTTGCCGTAAATCTTCCGGACTTCGTCCAGCTCTTTCCCGATGCGCTTCCACTGGCGGCGCTCGCTGTCCAGAAGGTCGGCGAGGTCCGACCGTTCCTTCATCAGCGCATCGCGCTCGGCGTTCAGCTCCATCTCCTCCAGCCGCCGCAAGGACCGCAGCCGCATGTTCAGGATCGCCTCGGCCTGAACTTCGGTCAGCTCCCCCTCGGTCGTGGTCGGGGGCCGGTAGTCCTTCTCGGACGTCGCGCGGATGTGCGGTTTCGACCAGTCCTCGGCCATCAGCGCGGCCTTGGGGTCCTCGTCGTATCGAATAATGTCAATTACCCGGTCGAGATTGAGGAAGGCGATCAGGAGGCCCTCAAGCACCTCCAACCGGGCGTCGATCTTCTCGATCCGGTGCTGGCTCCGACGCCGCAGCACGTCCCTGCGATGGTCTAGAAACGCACGCAGCACCTCTTTCAGGCTGCAGACCTTCGGGACCTTGCCGTCGATCAGCACGTTCATGTTCAGGCTGAACCGCACCTCGAGGTCCGAGTTGCGGAAGAGGCTCCCCATCAGCACATCGGGATCCACGTTCCGTGCACGCGGTTCCAGAATGAGCCGGATATCCTCGGCGCTTTCATCCCGAACATCGGCCAGCAGCGGCACCTTCTTGATCTGGATAAGCTCGGCAAGCTTCTCGATCAGCTTCGACTTCTGCACCTGGAACGGGATTTCCGTGACCACGATCTGCCAGGTGCCGCGACCAAGGTCCTCGACCTCCCACTTCGCGCGGGTGCGGAAGGCCCCGCGGCCGGTCTTGTAGGCTTCCAGGATGGAATCGCGGGGTTCCACGATCACCCCGCCCGTCGGGAAATCCGGGCCGGGGATCTTGGTGACCAGTTCTTCGTCGGTGAGTGCCGGATTGTCCAACAGCGCATGGCAGCCGTCGATCAGCTCATCCAGATTGTGCGGCGGGATGTTCGTGGCCATGCCGACCGCGATACCCGAGGAGCCGTTCGCCAGCAGGTTCGGGAAGGCGGCGGGCAGGACCACCGGCTCTTCCAGGCGGCCATCGTAGTTCGGGCGGAAATCGACGGCGGTCTCGTCGATGCCCTCCATCAGCGCTTCGGCCGCAGCCGTCACGCGCGCTTCGGTGTAGCGGGACGCCGCGGGGTTATCTCCGTCGATGTTGCCGAAGTTGCCCTGCCCGTCGACCAGCGGGTAGCGCATGTTGAAATCCTGCGCCAACCGCGCCATCGCGTCGTAGATCGCCGCGTCGCCGTGGGGGTGGAAGTCCCCCATCGTGTCGCCGCTGATCTTGGCCGACTTCAGGAAGCCCCCGGTCGGCGTCAGCCGCAACCGCCGCATTGCCCAGAGGATTCGGCGGTGGACCGGCTTCAACCCGTCCCGGGCGTCCGGCAGGGCCCGGTGCATGATCGTCGACAGCGCATAGGTCAGATACCGCTCTCCGATCGCACGGGACAGCGGTTCGGAGGTGGTCAGGCTCTCGGGACCCTCGATCTTGGGCTCGTCGTCTTCTGCGCTCATGCATGTTGTGTAGGGAAAACGGTGCCACGGGTCCAGATGCCAATCGGGGGAACAGGGGAACCACGGTGGCGGTTGTGCATTTTTCTTACACTCCGCGAACGCGCCTGTGCTAAGACCGCCGCAACGACAGAAACGGACCTTTTCATGCTGCGTCTCACTTTGCTTCTTTGTATCGGCATGTTTGCCGCCCTGATGATTGCCGGTGAGGACCGCGGGCAGATGCGCCCCGGTCTGGCTGCGGCGGCGGCGAAGAAGGCCGCTCCCGAGGCAGAGACGCAGGCAGTGTCCACGACGGCAGTGGTTGAGGCGCCCGCCGAAACGGTCGAACCGGTTGTCGAGACGGCTGCAGCCGCGCCCGAGGTGGCGGAGCCGGTCGTTGAAACGGCCGTAGCCGTGCCCGAGGAGCCGGTGGCCGAGGCTGGCGACCCCGCCCCCGCGCTGGCCGCCGCCGAGCCCGAAACCACCCCGGAACCCTATGTCGAACCCGTCCGCGAACTGGTGAGCGAACTGGAAGAGCCGGTTTTCTCGCTGTCGTCCGTCGGCAATGAGCCGGTCCCCGGCGCCCCCGTCGAAAACGCCACCACGCCGGAAGTCCCGGCCGGCGGCGAAGGCACGATCTGGTACGTCAACGCCAGCTCGGTGAATGTCCGCGCCGAGCCCTCGACCGACGCCGAAGTGCTGGGCAAGCTTGCCCAAGGCGAGGCGACGCTGGTGGTGCAGGCCGTGGACGCCGACTGGGCGCGCATCGTCATCCAGGGCGACGGGGTGGAAGGCTTCGTCGCATTGCGCTACCTCAGCGCCGAGGCCCCCTGACGGGCCGCCAGGCCCGAGGGACCCATGACCCAACGTTCGATCCTGATCACCGGATGCTCTTCGGGCATCGGGCTTGACGCTGCGCGGGGCCTGAAGGCGCGCGGCTGGCGGGTCTTCGCGACCTGCCGTCAGGAGGCGGACTGCGACCGGCTCAGGGCAGAAGGGCTGGAAAGCTTCCGCCTGGACTACGCCGACGAGGCAAGCATCGCCGAGGCGGTCGAGGAAACCCTGCGCCGAACCGGCGGCTCTCTCGACGCGCTTTTCAACAACGGTGCCTTCGCCTGTCCCGGCGCGGTCGAGGACCTGCCGCGCGGCGCGCTCCGGGAGATCTTCGAGACGAACCTTTTCGGCTACCACGACCTGACGCGCCGGCTGATCCCCGTGATGCGGGCCCAGGGCCACGGGCGGATCGTCAACTGCTCCTCTGTCCTAGGTCTTGTCGCCCTCACGTGGCGGGGCGCCTATGTCTCGACCAAGTTCGCGATGGAGGGTCTGACCGATGTCCTGCGGATCGAGATGCGCGGCACCGGCATCGACATCATCCTCATCGAACCAGGACCGATCGCCACGAAGATACGCGAAAACGCCATCCCGCATTTCGAGAAGTGGGTGGACTGGGAAAACTCGGCACGGCGCGAGCAGTACGTCTCTTTGCGGGGGCGGCTATACGACAAGAAGACGAAGAAGGACCGGTTCGAGCTGCCGCCGTCTGCCGTCACCGACAAGCTTGTCCACGCGCTTGAAGCCCGACGTCCGAAGCCCCGCTACTACGTGACGACTCCCACCTACCTGATGGGATTCGCGCGGCGCATCCTGCCGACCCGCGCGTTGGACTGGCTGATCTCCAGGGGCTAGGTACAAGAATTCCAGACAGAATTCCTCGCAAGTCTGCAGCTGAAGAAATTTGGCTTCGCTTTCGGGCCGCGCGCCCCTAGATCAGGGTCAAAGGGAGAAAGTCATGTTTTCCGATCCACTCGTCATCTTCGCCGTCGTCGCCTGCCTGGTCGTCCTGGGCATCCTGTTGTTCGGGATCGGCACCTTCGCCAAGGGTGGCGAGTTCAACAAGCGCAACGCCAACAAGATCATGCGCTGGCGGCTGGGCGTCCAGTTCATCGCAGTGGTCGTCATCGCCGGCTTCGCCTGGCTTCGGTCGCGGTCATAGGGGCGGAGAAAAGTCATGGTCGTCCTGTCGAAAATCTATACGAAGACCGGCGATGCCGGGGAAACCGCGCTGGGGAACGGCGCACGGGTGGCCAAGCATTCGCTGCGGGTCAGCGCCTACGGAACCGTCGACGAGACCAACGCGACCGTCGGTCTCGCCCGCCTGCACGCGACGGGCGAAATGGCCGAGGCGCTGAAGCGCATCTCGAACGACCTCTTCGATCTGGGCGCTGACCTCTGCACGCCGGACCGGCACCTGGATGCCACCCTGTCCTACACGCCCCTGCGCATGATCGAGGGCCAGGTTTCCCGCCTGGAACGCGAAATAGATGCGATGAACGAGAAGCTCACGCCGCTCCGCAGCTTCATCCTGCCGGGCGGCTCGGTCCTTGCGGCGCAGCTTCACCTCTGCCGCACCGTCTGCCGCCGGGCGGAACGGCTGGTCGTGGAAACCGCGACGATGGAAGACGTGAACCCCGAGGCGGTGCGCTACCTAAACCGCCTGTCGGACTGGTTCTTCGTCGCCGGCCGCATCGCCAACAACGACGGCAAGGACGATGTCCTCTGGGTCCCCGGCCTGACGCGCTGAAGGGCTGATCGCGCCGAACGATCAAAACGCGGCGTCGCGTCGCGGAAACCTGTCGCATTTGCTCTGTTGCGACGCCTTTCCTTCCGGTAACAGGCGGGGCGAGAGCTTGTGCGGCCCCCCGAAGGGCCCACGTCGGACAAGGAGTGCGGCCCATGAAGGTTCTGGTCCCGGTCAAGCGGGTGATCGACTACAACGTGAAGGTGCGGGTGAAGGCGGACGGGTCGGGGGTTGACCTCGCCAACGTCAAGATGAGCATGAACCCCTTCGACGAGATCGCGGTGGAGGAAGCCATCCGCCTGAAGGAGAAGGGCGTGGCGACCGAGGTCGTCGTCGTCTCCATCGGCGTGAAGCAGTCGCAGGAAACGCTGCGCAACGCGCTGGCGATGGGCGCCGACCGGGCGATCCTGATCGAGGCGGCCGCCGACGTTCACACCGACATCGAACCGCTCGCGGTGGCGAAGCTTCTGGCTGCCGTCGTCAAGGAAGAGGCCCCGGGCCTCGTCCTCTGCGGCAAGCAGGCCATCGACAACGACATGAACGCAACCGGCCAGATGCTGGCGGCCCTTCTGGGCTGGTCGCAGGCCACTTTCGCCTCGGAAGTCGCCATCGAGGGCGACAGCGCCAAGGTCACGCGTGAGGTGGACGGCGGTCTGCAGACCATCACCGTCAAGATGCCGACGATCATCACTGTCGACCTCCGCCTGAACGAGCCGCGCTATGCTTCGCTGCCGAACATCATGAAGGCCAAGGCGAAGCCCTTGGCGACCAAGACGCCCGCCGACTACGGCGTGGACGTCTCGCCGCGGCTGTCGGTCGTCAAGACCGTGGAACCGGCGGGCCGGAAGGCCGGGGTGAAGGTCGGCTCGGTGGCCGAGCTGATCCAGAAACTGAAAGACGAAGCGGGGGTGATCTGAGATGGCCGTTCTTCTTCTTGCTGACGTTGTCGATGGCAAGCTCGCGACCGACCAGGTCGCGAAGGCGCTGACCGCGGTGAAATCGCTGGGCCCGGTTACCGTTCTGGCCGCGGGCCCCGACGCGGCTGCCGCCGCTGCGGAAGCCGCGACGCTGGACGGGGTGGCGAAGGTCCTTTTGGCCGAGGATGGCGCTTACGCCCACGGTCTATCGGAACCCACCGCCGCACTGGTGGTGTCCCTGGCCGGGGACTACGAGCACATCGTCGCGGCTTCGGGCGCGCTGTCGAAGTCGGTCCTGCCCCGCGTGGCGGCCCTTCTCGACGTCATGGTGATCTCGGAAGTCCTGGCCGTGCATGACGGCGCGACCTTCGACCGCCCGATCTATGCCGGGAACGCGATCCAAACGGTGAAGACCTCGGACGCGAAGAAGGTGATGACGATCCGTACCGCGACCTTCGACGCGGCAGGCAAGGGTGGCAACGCCCCGGTCGAGAAGGTCTCGGCTTCGGTCGACGGCAGCCTCTCCGCCTGGGTCGAGGACAAGGTCGCCTCTTCCGACCGTCCGGAACTCACCTCGGCCGGGATTGTCGTCTCGGGCGGGCGTGGCCTGGGCTCGCAGGAGAACTTCGCCCTGATCGAGAAGCTGGCCGACAAGCTGAACGCGGCCGTCGGGGCATCGCGTGCGGCGGTCGACTCGGGCTACGCGCCGAACGACTGGCAGGTTGGCCAGACCGGCAAGGTCGTGGCGCCAGAGCTTTACGTCGCCGTCGGCATCTCCGGCGCGATCCAGCACCTCGCGGGGATGAAGGATTCGAAGGTCATCGTCGCGATCAACAAGGACGAAGAGGCGCCGATCTTCCAGGTGGCCGACTACGGCCTCGTGGGCGACCTCTTCACGCTCGTCCCGGAGATGATCGAGAAGCTCTGAGGCAGGGCGGGCGGTATCGCCCATCCTGTGCATGTACCAGGGGCCGCCTCAGGGCGGCCCCCTTGCATTCAGAGAAGCGTCCGCAGGACAGGGGCCAGCTCTGCCGCAATCTCGGCATGGGCCGCCGCGCCCGGCAGACAGGCGGCCAGCGCGGCCTCGGTCTCGGGATAGGTCATGTCGAAGGGCGCAAGTGCCCGCGCCCGTGCACTTGGCGTGGCGATGACCACCTGATCCACCTCTTGTCCCAGCGCCTCAAGCATCGCCCTGTCGATGAAGGGCGGAGCAGGGTCCAGCGCCTGCGCCCGGTCGGGCGGCGGGGCGTCGGCGAGCCAGAGAAGCACGCGTCGTCCCGGCAGCCGGGCCAGCAGCGTCCGCATCCGGTCCAGCCAGACCGCCTTGAGGTCGGCGACGACCCGGGCAAAGGCGTCAGGATCGCTCCGCTCCAGCACCAGCAGCAGATGGCGGGTGAAGTGGATCTCGGCGAAGTCGACGGTCGGGAACAGCGCCCGCAAGGCCGGCGTCGCGGCCAGGAATCGGTCGTTCCGGCGACTGTGGACGCTGTAGTAGGGGTTGGCCAGCGCCTCGGCCCCGGTGACCTGCACCACGGCCACCCGAGCCCGCGCCGCAATCTCCAGCGCGGCCGGGTCGGAAAGGTAGAAGTCCGGCCCCGCGTTCAGCCCGCCGAGGTTCGCCACCGGCTGCCCCAGGGCTGCTTCCACCAGCGCCGGAAAGGGCCGCGCCACGTACTTGCCGAACGTGGAGGATCCGCCCAGCGTCGCCACGAAGGGCTGCGTCAACGCCGCCTTCGGACCCCGGAACAGCGCCTTCGACGCGCCGTAGCGGCACGGAAAGTAATCCAGCCCGCCCGGTTCCGCCGGAATCGTCATCATCCCACCACCCGCATCCAGTCACCCGCCACAAACCCTGCCCGACTCTGGTTGCCGAATGGCTAAAATCGGGCGGTTGGCTAAAGGTCTAGGCATTTCCCTTCGCCTTGCGCCGGGGGGGCTGGGCGGGCATAACCGGGGACGAAAGACGGAGGTCATGCGATGGACATCAGGCAGGTGGGCGTGGTGGGTGCCGGACAGATGGGCAACGGGATCGCCCATGTCTTCGCGCTTGCGGGCTATGACGTGCTGATGACCGACATTTCGGAGGACAGCCTGACGAAGGCGCTTTCCACCATCGAAAAGAACCTCGACCGCCAGGTCAGCCGCGGCAAGGTCCTCCCGGCCGACAAGCGCGCGGCGATGGAGCGGATCAAGACCACGCTGAAGCTCTCCGACCTTGGCGCCTGCGATCTGATCATCGAGGCCGCGACCGAACGCGAGACGGTCAAGCAGGCGATCTTCGAGGACCTCCTGCCGCACCTGAAGCCCTCGACGATCCTGACCTCGAACACATCGTCGATCTCGATCACCCGCCTCGCCTCGCGCACCGACCGGCCGGAAAAGTTCATGGGCTTCCACTTCATGAACCCGGTGCCGGTGATGCAGCTGGTCGAACTGATCCGCGGGATCGCGACGGATCAGGAGACCTGGGAGACGCTGCACGAGGTGGTCCGCAAGCTCGGCAAGACCGCCTCCAGCTCCGAGGATTTCCCGGCCTTCATCGTCAACCGCATCCTGATGCCGATGATCAACGAGGCGGTCTATACGCTGTACGAAGGCGTGGGCAACGTGAAGTCGATCGACGAGTCGCTGAAGCTCGGCGCCAACCACCCGATGGGCCCGCTGGAACTGGCGGATTTCATCGGACTGGATACCTGCCTGTCGATCATGAACGTCCTGCATGAGGGGCTGGCGGATACGAAGTACCGGCCCTGCCCCCTTTTGACGAAGTATGTCGAGGCGGGCTGGCTGGGCCGCAAGACGCAGCGCGGGTTCTACGACTACCGGGGCGAAGTGCCGGTGCCGACGCGGTAGGATGCCCGTCCCGGACTTGATCAATCGTCGCGTCGCTCGCTCCGACGAAAAGACGAAGTCGAACGAGAAGGGATCGCTTGCACTTGAGACCTGCGCGACGACTGGTCAGAGCGCCTACGCCCCGTTCTTCAACCCCAGCGTATGCTCCCGCAGCCAGGCAAGGAACCCCCGTGGGTTGCCTTCCCATTTCTTCAGCTCGTCTGCCGTAATCGGCTCCCCGATCACGGGCCTGGTCGGCTTGAAGAGACAGCGCTTGATCTCGTAAAGCAGCAACCCCTGTCGCACCGTGTCCGAAAGCTGGTTGGCGATCTGGAAGAGGCGGGAGTTCTGGCCGGGGAAGTAGATCGGCAGGATCGTGGCCTCGGTGGACTTGACGATCTTGTGGGTGAAGACGTTCCACTCGCCCTCGACCGCCGGGCCCCACCAGCCCTCGGACATCGCGACCTTGCCCGCCGGGAACAGGATGATCACGCCCCCGGCCCTCAGGTGTGCCAGCGTCTCCTCCCGCATCTGAAGACCCAGTTCGCGCGCGTTGTCCTCGTGCGGGAAGGGGACGGGGATCATGAACTCCTCGACCTCGGGGATGCCGGTCAGAAGGCTCCGCGTCAGGATCTTGAAGTCGGACCGCACGCGGTTGACCATCTCGGCCAGGACCATCCCGTCCACCAGGCCCGAGGGGTGGTTAGAGACCACCACGACAGGCCCGGTCTTCGGGATGCGGGCGATCTCCTCCGGCGGGGTGTCGATGCGGATGCCCATGTGGCGGATCGCCTTGGGCCAGAACGGCGCGCCGTGCGGGGCACCGGACTTTTCGAAGCTGCGGATCAGGCGCAAAAGCTGGACCTTCGCGGTCATCCACTCCAGCGCCCGGATCGAGCCAGCCTTCCACGGGTTCTTGAAGGTGCCGGCATAGGACAGCCGCCGCATGTCATAGGGGCGGTCAGCCGGAACCGCCGCAGACGTCGGCGTCTCGGTGGCGATCTGGCTGTGGTCTGTCACTAAGCGGTTATCCCCGGCAGTGCCCGGCACGCGTCCGGGCATCTCTGCTCAATAATCCTCTCCGAAGCGGGCCGCAACCAGCGCTTCCAGCGCATCGGCGAGTTTCTCCGCTTCATCGCCACTGGTCGTGACGTCAATTGTCGTTCCGCGCGAGGCACCCAGCATCAGAAGCCCCATGATGGAATCGCCCGAAACCTCCATCCCGTCCTTGGTGACGGTAGCCCGCGCCTCATGCGCTTCGACCACTTCGACGAATTTGGCCGAGGCGCGGGCATGCAGGCCCTTTTCGTTGACGATCCGGAAGCTGCGGCTGGTCATTCGGGGTCCCTTCAGGCCCCGCCGCCGAGGTCGAGGCTGTTGATGTACTTGCGGCCGGCGTCCAGCGCGGCGGCCACGGCCTCAGGAACACCCAGGTCGCGCGATTTGGCAAGCTTGATCAGCATCGGCAGGTTGGCACCGTAAAGGATGCGGCGGCCCGAAGTGGCGCAGGCCGGAAGCGACAGGTTCGAAGGCGACCCCCCGAACATGTCCGTCACCAGGACCACGCCATGCCCGGTATCGACCGCATCGGCGGCGGCACAGATCTCGGCCTGTTTGGCACTGCGGTCATGGTCGTCCTCGATGGCGATGGCGCGCACCCCGTCCTGACGTCCCACGACATGCTCGACCGCCGAGAGATATTCCCGCGCCAGACCGCCATGTGCCACGATCACGATCCCGATCAAGCGCCCGCCACCTTCATTGCCTCGGGCTCATGGGCCGCGGCCTTGCGTTCCAGTTCCCGGTGCCGTTTTGACACCGGCCAGCCGGCTTCCGCAAGCGCCTTGCCGACCATTTCCGCCATGGCCACCGACCTGTGTTGCCCTCCGGTACAGCCGAAGCCGATGGCAAGATGCGCCTTGCCCTCCTCGAGATGGGCCGGAAGCAGAAAGGTCAGAAGATCGCTCACCTTCCGGAAGAACTCATCGAACCGCGGGTCGGCACGGACGAAGGATTCGACCGCCGGGTTGCGCCCGTCCAGCGGACGGAGCGCCGGCTGCCAGTGGGGATTCGCGAGGAACCGGCAGTCGAAGATCATGTCCACGCCGCGCGGAATGCCGCGCTTGTAGCTGAAGGACTGAACCGACACCGACAACCGCCCCGAAGGCGTGATGTCGAAGATCGCCGCAAGCTCGGCCTTCAGGTCGTGCTGGGTCAGCTCGGTCGTGTCGATCAGGTGATCCGCCCGTACCCGGATCGGTGCCAGAAGGTCGATCTCGCGCTCGATGCCCTGGGCGGGGGTCTCGTTCGGCGCCAGCGGGTGGCGGCGGCGGGTTTCGGAATAGCGCTGGATCAGGACCGAGGGCGCGCAGTCGAGATAGAGCACCTCCAGGTGCACGCGCGGATCACGGGTCAGGCTGTCGATCAGCTCGATCAGCGCGGTAGCGTTGAAGTCTCGGTTGCGGACGTCGAGGCCCAGCGCAATCGGCCGGTCCAGCGGCGCGCCCTCGACCAGGCGTGGCACCAGCGACAACGGAATGTTGTCGATCCCCTCATAGCCCAGATCCTCAAGCACACGGATTGCCGTCGTCCGCCCGGCACCCGAGGGGCCGGTGACGAAGACAAGACGATGGTCGTGGGCGGGTTCGGAGGTCATGGGTTCCACGCGGCAGTCATCCCTGACGCCCGTGTCGAAGATAGAGCATCAGGGCGTCGGGAAAATGGTCATTTTGCGCGTGCAGCACAAGGGGAAGCGCTGATCCCAGAATCGTGACCGTCCGAAAGGGCGGCAACCGCTCGCTTTCGGTCTGCGCCAGATCGACCGCGAGCCCCAGTTCCGCACTTTCGATCCAGGGGGCCTGCAGGATGCCAAGCCCGCGCGCCTCGATCAGCCCCCGAAGAGCCGGGTTCGGACAGGTAGCGACCAGCGCATCTTCCACGCGGTCCAACCGCGTCAGGTCATCCGAGACGAGCAGCGCCCCCAGCGACATGAGCCTCAGCGCCAACGAAGACTTGCCGGACCCTGAAGGCCCGAGAATCAGGAGGCCCCGTCCGTCGAGCGCCACGCAGCTTGCGTGCAGGATGTCCGAGGTCACACCGGCAGGCCGACGACAAAGCGCGCGCCCAGCGGCTCGGACGTCGGATCGGCCGCCGTGGGCCTGATGTTCTCGGCCCAGATGACGCCGCCGTGGGCTTCCACGATCTGCTTCGAAATCGCGAGTCCAAGGCCGGAATGCTTGCCGAACTCGGACTGCGGACGTTCGGAATAGAACCGCTTGAACACCTTGGTCAAAGCCTGTTCCGGGATGCCCGGGCCGGTGTCCTCGACCACGATGAGCACCCGGTTCTCGCGCCGCCGCGCCCAGACGCGGACCGCATCGCCATCCTCGCAGAAGGAGATCGCGTTGGTCACCAGGTTCACGAACACCTGCGCCAGCCGCGCCTCGAGCCCGTGGATGGTGATCGGGTCCGATGGCAGGTCGATGATGAAGTCGACCCCCTTCTCGCCTGCCTGCTGCGACAGGTACTGGCAGAGGTTGGACAGCGTCTTGAGGAGGTTGAACTCCTCTTCCTCCTCCTTCACCAGTTCGGAATCCAGCCGCGAGGCGTTGGAGATGTCGCTGACCAGCCGGTCCAGGCGGCGGACGTCGTGTTCGATCACGTCCAGCAGCTTGTCGCGGTGTTCGTCCTTCTTGACGAACCGCAGCGAGCCGACCGCCGACCGCAGCGACGCCAAGGGGTTCTTGATCTCGTGCGCAACGTCCGCGGCGAACTGTTCGTTGGCGTCGATCCGGTCGTACAGCGCTGATACCATGCCCCGCATGGCCACGGAGAGCCGGCCGATCTCGTCCGGGCGGGCCGCAAGGTCGGGGATGCGGACCCGGGAAGGCGCGACCCGCCGCGAGTCGCGGTCGCGGCCCACTTCCGCCGCCGCCGCCAGGTCTGACAAGGGGTTCGAGATCGTTGAAGCCAGCATCAGGCTGAGGCTCACGGACAGCACCACGGCCAGCACGAACATCTGCAGGATCTGCTCGCGCTCATAGCGTACCAGACGGTCGATCTCCTGGCTGTTCGAGGTGACGGCAACGACTCCTACAAGATCGCCGGCGATGGTGATGGGCGTGGCGACGGTGAAATAGATGCTGCCCTCGCCGTTGCGGGTGATGCGGGTCACCACATCGCCGCCCCGCGCGCCCTCGAAGGCGGCCCTTGCATTGTCGGCGGGGTCGATCGTCTCGGTCCAATCGGCCTGACTCTGCCGGAAAAGCACCGTCACCAGGTTCCAGACACCCTCCAGAAAGTCGGTCAGGATCGTCGGCTGGTCCGGGTTCGTCACCAGCGTCCCGGTTCCCTGCCCGACGCGCGAGGCCAGAAGCGACCCGGTCGGATCGAAGACGAAAACCTCCAGCACCGGATCAAGCTCGATGTCCTGCAGCGGGGTGCGGAAATCAAAGCCCGTGTTGCCCGACCGCAGATGCGCCTCGTAGACGGCCGAAATCAGCTCGGCCTGACGCACCATCCCAAGCTGGCGCTGCAAGGCCAGGCTGTCGCGGAACGGGTTCATGAACAGAACGCCCACGGCCAGCAGAACCAGCGCCATCAGGTTGAAGACGATGATCTTCCGCGCCAGCGGCGAGCGGTTCAGCCCGACGATGCTCCGGGTGCCGCGGCCTTCCTTCAGCCGCTCGACGGTGGCGTCGGGGGAAACCCAGTCCTCGCCCAGCAGGACGTCGCCCGACCGCTTGGGCCGGACGTCAGTGGGATTGAGCCTGGGGGCCGATGTCATTTCAGGCGGCCGTCACTCTTCGTTGTAGCGGTAGCCGATACCATACAACGTCTCGATGGCCGAAAATGTGTCATCGACCGACCGCATCTTCTTCCGCAGCCGCTTGATGTGGCTGTCGATGGTCCGGTCGTCGACATAGACCTGGTCGTCATAGGCCACGTCCATCAGCTGGTCACGGCTTTTCACGAAGCCGGGCCGCTGGGCCAGCGCCTGCAGCAGCAGGAACTCGGTCACGGTCAGCGCGACCTCCTTGCCCTTCCAGGTCACCGAGTGGCGCAGGGGGTCCATGCGCAGCGCCCCCCGCTCCATCATCCGGGTCTCTTCGGTGGCGGCCGCCTC
>Ga0208243_1000713_pt1 | contig 15458 bp, 15 predicted proteins | sample Subbio2Aug_QV12A_FD_184826 | JGI IMG/M metagenome (GOLD analysis project Ga0208243, IMG submission 184826) | Serpentinite rock and fluid subsurface biosphere microbial communities from McLaughlin Reserve, California, USA - CR12Aug_QV12A (SPAdes) | ecosystem: Environmental > Terrestrial > Deep...
CCGCCGAATCATAGCCGCGATATTCGAGGCGCTTCAGCGCATCCACGATCAGCGGAGCGACCGGCGTCGAGCCGACGATTGCAACAATGCCGCACATATTCCAGCCCCCGGGGATTCGCGCCGTCCGATGACGCCGATGGTGCGTCGATTTGATGGACGAACGGAACTAAATTTTCGTTTCAGAACCTTACGTTGTGGCGCCAGCCCCCGCGGAGCGGAGGTGGTGCCCTGCGATACCCCCCTCTGCCCTGCCGGGCGGGGCGAGCCACTTGTCTCGCCCCGCCCGGCAGGGCAGAGGGAGGTCCGAAGGAGCGAGGCGTTTCAGACCTTCGAGCCGCCGCGGCGCTGCTTCTCGGCCTCGTAGAGGGCGCGCAGCACCGGGGCGCGGCCCGGCTTGACCTCCTGGCGGGCGCGTCCGAAGGCGAGGCCGTCGTCGGGAATGTCCTTCGTTATCACGCTGCCCGACGCGACATAGGCGCGGTCGCCGATGCGCACCGGCGCCACCAGCGAGGAATTGGAGCCGACGAAGGCGCCGGCGCCGATCTCGGTGCGGTCCTTGGTGTAGCCGTTGTAGTTGCAGGTGATGGTGCCCGCACCGATGTTGGCCTCGGCGCCCACGGTGGCGTCGCCGATATAGGTCAGATGGTTGATCTTGGCGCCCGCCTGGACGTCCGCCTCCTTGACCTCGCAGAAATTGCCGACCTTGGCCTTCCCGGCCAGCCGCGCACCGGGCCGCAGCCGCGCGAAGGGACCGACCTCGCAGTCCTCGCCCACCGTCGCGCCCTCCAGGTGCGAGAAGGCGCGGATGCGGGCGTTCCCGGCGACCGTCACCTTCGGGCCGAAGACGACGTTGGGCTCGACGATCGTGTCGGGACCGATCACCGTGTCGTGGCTGAAATGCACCGTCTCCGGCGCCGTCAGCGTGACGCCCGACAGCATCATGGCGCGGCGGCGGCGCGTCTGCCAGATCGCCTCGGCCTCGGCGAGCTCGGCACGGTTGTTGATGCCGAGCACGTTCTCGAACGGCGCCTCCGTCGCCACCACCGGCAGGCCGCGCTCCCGCGCGATCTCGACCACGTCGGTCAGGTAGTATTCGCCCTTGGCGTTGGCGTTGCCGACCGCGTCGAGCAGCGACAGCGCGTGCGCGCCGGCGATCGCCATCAGCCCGCCGTTGCAGAAGGTGATCTTCCGCTCCTCCTCGGTGCAGTCGCGGTCCTCGCGGATCGCGACCAACGCGCCCTCCCGCTCGATCAGCCGGCCGTAGCCGGCCGGGTTCTGCGTGCGGAAGCCGATCACCGCGACCGCGGCGCCTTCCGCGAGCCGCGCCCGCGCGGTCTCCAGCGCCTGGGACTCGATCAGCGGCGTGTCGCCGAACATCACCAGCACGTCGTCATGCCCGCGCGCGATGGCCTCGCGCGCCGCCAGCACCGCATGCGCGGTGCCGAGCCGCTCGGACTGCAGGTAGACCCCGGCGCCCGGCGCGCGCGCCTCGACCGCCTTGCGCACGGCCTCGGCGCCGTGACCGACGACGACCGCGAGCGCGCCGCTGCCTGCCGCCGCAGCCGCATCGATGACGTGGCAGACGAGCGGCAGGCCGGCGACCGGGTGCAGCACCTTCGGCAGCGCGCTCTTCATGCGCGTGCCCTCGCCCGCGGCCAGGATGACGGAAAGACAGCTGCGTGCGCTCATGGTTCGATTCATTCCCGTTGCCGACATCGGCCCATTGTTCCGGATCGCCGACGTCTCTATCACCGCAGCCCAGCCAATCCAATCGCCGCCCGGCGCGGAGTGACCGCCTTGCCGAACCCCACCGGACGCCAGAGCGCCGCCGTCGCCGTGATGGTGCTGACGCCGCTGTTCTTCTCCACCAACCTGATCTTCGGGCGCGGCGTCATCGGCGAGGTTGCGCCCTTCACGCTGGCCTTCCTGCGCTGGGGCGCCGTGGCGCTGGCGCTCGCGCCCTTCGTGCTCGCCGACCGCACGGCGGCGCTGCGGCTGGTCCGCGATCATGCCGGGTTCCTGGCGTTGCTCGGCCTGCTCGGCATGTGGATCTGCGGCGCGCTGGTCTACCTCGCGCTGCAGCGCACGACGGCCACCAACGGCACGCTGATCTACACCACCTCGCCGGTGTTCATCATCCTGATCGACGCGATGGCGAACCGCCGCCGCATCGGCCTGCGCGCGGCGGCGGGCTCCGTGCTGGCACTCGCCGGCATCGCCATCATCGTGCTGCGCGGCGAGCTTTCGGCGCTGCTGGCGCTGGATTTCAACGAGGGCGACCTGATCTTCATTTGCGCCGCGGTCGCCTGGGCGGTCTATTCGCTGCTGCTGCGCTCGCCGCGGGTCGCGGGCGTGTCCAACCTCGCGCTGCTGCCGCTGATCGCCGCCGCCGGGGCGCTGCTGCTCGCGCCCTTCGCGGCCTTCGAATACCTCACCGGCGCGCCGATGCCGGCGACGGGCAGCGCCTGGGGCGGCATCGCCGGGATCGTCGCCTTCGCCTCGCTCGCGGCCTTCCTCGGCTTCCAGTTCGGCATCCGGCGGCTCGGCGCGCCGGTGGCGGGCGTGTTCATGTATCTGATGCCGCCCTATGGCGTCGGGCTCGCGGTGCTGTTCCTCGGCGAGACTTTTCATGCCTACCACGCGGTGGGCATCGTGCTGGTCAGCGGCGGGGTGGTCCTCGCCACCCTGCCGGCGGCCTGGATCGGCGGCGGCCGCTGATCAGCCGAGCGTGCCGAGGACCGGGAAGGTTTCGAGCAGCCAGAAGGACGCCGTCTGGATGCCGCCCGTCAGGAACAGGATGCCGGCGACGACGAGCAGCCCGCCCATCACCTTCTCCACCCGGCCGAGATGCACCCGGAAGCGTGACAGGAAGCGCATGAAGGCGCCCGAGAACAGCGCCGCGATCAGGAAGGGAATGCCGAGGCCGAGCGAATAGGCCGCGAGAAGGGCTGCGCCCTCGCCCACCGTCTCGCGACCGCCGGCGAGCGTCAGGATCGGCCCGAGCACCGGGCCGATGCAGGGCGTCCAGCCGAAGGCGAAGGCGAGGCCCATGAGATAGGCGGCCGCCCCGCTGGCCGGCCTGCCGCCCGACTGGAAGCGCGCCTCGCGCGACAGCAACGGGATGCGGACGACGCCGAGGAAGTTGAGCCCCATCAGGATGATCAGCAGGCCGGCAACGACCGCCAGTTCCTGCTGGTACGCCCGCAGCAGGCCGCCGATGGTCGAGGCGCCGGCGCCGAGCGCGACGAAGACGGTGGAGAAGCCAAGCACGAAGGCCGCCGACGCGCCGAGCAGGGCGAAGCGCGTGGACCGGTCCTCGGCCATGGCGCCCTCGCCGCGGAAATCGTCGACCGAGACGCCGGCCATGTAGCAGAGATAGGGCGGCACCAGCGGCAGGACGCAGGGCGACAGGAAGGAGATCGCCCCCGCCCCCACCGCGCTCAGATAGCCGACATCGATCGCCATTGGTCTCGTCCCGTGCGTCTTCTGTCCCGTCGCCCGGGGCTATAGACCGCGACCGGTGCGCGAGCCAATCACCCTTGCGTGGGCAAATCGTCCCGCCCGCCGCGACTTCAACCGGTTGCCGCAGCCTCGGGCGGCGGACGAAGCGGTTCGCACCGGATCCTCTTGCGCAGGGTGACGTCTTCTCGCTCCGCTCCCCGAATCCGGGAGCCCTCAGGTCCCGCGCTTCAGGAAGCTCTCGACGCCGTCGGCAAGCGAGCCGTTCAGCACGCGGACGCGTTCGGCGAGCACGCCGGTGCCGGAGAGGCTGCCGATCGTCTTGTTGGCATCGAACAGCACCGCCTGCCCGTCCACCATGACGAAGTCGAACTTGCCGTAGTCGAAGCCCAACCGGTGGCGGATCGCGCGAATAGAATCGGGAACGTCGGTCGGCTCGCTGTGGAAGATGTCGTTGCCCTTGACGATCGGAGAGGCTGACACGTTGCGGCTGCAGCGCTCAGACGTGCCGCAGAACAGATAGGTGCGCGCGACGTAGCCCTGTTCCGTCTCCTCGGAGACGAACTTTTCCACGACGGCGCCGGGATCGCCCCAGACGCTGGCCGGCACGTCGGAGATCGACCGGCAGATTTCATAGTGCCCGAAAACCCGCAGGCCCGGATGCGGCGGGCGCGCCAGTCGCCAGGCGGCGGTACGGTTCTGATGGCGTTCAGGCTTGCCCTGGTAGTTGAGGTTCGACTTGATGATCACCTTGCCCCCCCAGTCGCTGCCCGGCCCGACGAGAAGCGTGGAGACGGAGCGTTTCGTGATGTCGCCGACCTTCGCGTTGATCGCGGCCGGGAACCGCGCCGCGACGGCGAGATATTCGGGCGGCACCACGGAACTGTCCACGTGGACAATCAGGAGGTCGCCGGCGGGCACCCGGTCGGCGCGGCCTGTCTCGGTGATGCGGTGCCCACGCGTTGCGAGGATCGCCAGCAAGTCACCCATGATGTAGCGCGCAGCCTTGCCGGAAAACCCGACTCTCCGGCGGAACGTGTCAAACCGATGGTGCAGAAGGACGATGTGTGCCAATGATGCAACCGTTCCGAGAAGGTGGTGGGATACATGGGGTTTAGTTGCAGGTGAACGACAAATCCATCCTTCATTTCCGCAGGCTCATCCCGTTGTGGCAGAAGATGGGACTGCCGCTCCGGCCGCGCGAACCGGTGCGGTCGGTTCTTGCGCGGCTGCTTTCGGGGCGCTCGGCGAAACTCCTGATGCTCGGCGTAACCCCCGAATACGCGGAGTTCGGCGATGAGCTGACGGCGCTCGACTGGTCGCCGGACATGATCGCCGAGATCTGGCCGGGCGACACGGACAGGCGCCGCGCCGTGCTCGGCGACTGGCGCGACATGCCGTTCGAGGCGGCGAGCTTCGACTGTGCCATCGGCGACAACGCCATGACGATGCTGGCATGGCCCGACGATGTCGATGCGGTGCTCTCGGAGGTGCGCCGTGTCGTGAAGCCCGATGGAATCGCGGTGTTCCGCTGCTTTCTGGCGCCCGAGAGGGCAGCGACCGACGCCGAACTCAAGGCGCTCGCGCTGTCGCTTCGAGGCAAGGCCTCCGACATCCTGCGCTGGCGTTTCGTGATGGACGCCGTGCACGAGGCGGGCGAGCCGACGGTCCCGGTCAAGGCGGCGTGGCGCAAGTATTCGCGGCTGTTTCCCGATTTCGGCGAGCTGGCGCGAGCCAACGGCTGGGACTCCACGGAACTGGCCGAACTCGACGTCTACCGTGAGTCGACCGCGCAGTTCACCTTCCCGACCCTCTTGCAGATGAAGGCTGCCGCCGGCCGGCATTTTTCCTCGATCGAGCTGGTTCCCAGCGGCGACTACCCGCTCGCGGAGTTCGCGCCCTTCGTCATCTTGAGTCGTTGACCGCGTCCGACGTCGGCGAGCGCACCGGGAACGAGCCCTGCGCCGCAGACGGCGCCGGCGCGCTGGCGGTGACGCCCGCGTGGTTCGCGGCGGCGGGCTTCAGGCTGCGCCAGGGCTCGCCCGACAGAGGCGCACCGGCAGGGCGGCGGCCCTCTGCACTGCCTGTGCGGCCGGACGGGCCGAAGGCGGTCGCGCGCGCCCGAAGCTGCGGCTGGCCTGCCCGCGGCATGGCGCCGAACCGCTGGCGTTTTTCCGGTTGACCGTCCCGGGCAGCCTCCCTATGTTCCGCCGCACTTTCCGGCGCGCCAGGCGCGCATCGGGAGCGCGTAGCTCAGCCGGTAGAGCAACTGACTTTTAATCAGTAGGTCCTGGGTTCGAGCCCCAGCGCGCTCACCAATGCACTGTCCGATCGTTCAGCCTCTCGCCCGTGTTCCGTCGCTCGGTCCGCTGCGTCCAACCCGGCACGAAATCCCGCTCGTCTTCAGGACAGGACAGTACTCCCGCGTCGACAGACTCGATGCAGTTGCGAGAAGATTGCGGGGCACCGCACTCCCGGCCAGACTATCGGCGATGAAGCCAAAGCCGATGTCACGCAGCCGAAGCGTGCCACCCGACTGCGGGTCGTGTCCGACTTCAGCCTCGTCGACGCGATCGAGTGCGGCATCGTCAAGCTGCCGCGCGTTGCTGTCGCCGACAACGCGGTCAAGGCACCTGCGCCGATCGACCGGAACCTCTGGGACCACACCGGCAAGAAGATGCCGAGGAAGGGTGCGGGCAAGACGGGAGATCTCGATCCCCTGGAACTCCCCAAGGAGTTGCAGACGGCGCTGCATTCGCTCTACAGCCACCACAAGATCGAGCATGAGGAATGGGAGCGGTCCGCCATCGGTGTGCCGCCGGTCTTCATCGTGGTCTGCAACGACACGTCGAGTTCCAAGCTCGTCCACGAATGGATCGCCGGGTGGCAGCGCGAGCACGAAGGCCAGATGCAGGCGATCCAATCGGGTTACCTCGAGGGCAGCGGCTCCAGCACCGCCAGCCACTTCTCGCAGATCACGTCGATCTCGACAGTGCTGGCGATGCTCTTCAGCGGCGCCCGGCGGCCGCGTTGCCCGTCCCCTCTCGGTCCGCTATATGTAGTAGTCACATGTAGTCTCGCCGGGAGACCCGCCATGAAGCACATGCAGGTTCGCGACGCCAAGGCCGAGTTGTCTGCGCTGATCGCCGCGGCCGAACGCGGCGAGCCGACCACCATCACCAAGCATGGAAAGCCCGCCGCCGTGCTGGTGCCGGTGGCGGACGCGCGCAAGCTCTATCCGCAGAGCAAGCCTGATTTCGTCGAGCATCTGCTTGCCTTCCCCGGAGGGATCGAATTCGAGCGGGACGAAACGCCCGTACGGGACATCGACCTTTGAAAGGATTTCTACTCGATACCTCCATCATCTCGGAACTGGCGCCCGGACGACAGCCCAGCGCACTGCCGCAATGGCTGCGCGACCATCGCCCGTCGGTGTTCCTGCCGGTGGTGGCCGTCATCGAGATCGAGAAGGGAGTGTCGCGGCTGGCGCGGATGGGCGGTTCGCAGCGTGCGAAGCTGCTTTCGCTGTGGCTTGATCGAATATTGGAGACGTTTTCGGACCGCGTTCTGGCGCTCGACGTGATCGCCGCCCGGCGCGCCGGCACCATGAGCGACGCGGCGCGCGCCACGGGGCGCGATCCGGGTCTGGCCGATGTCATGATCGCTGCCATTGCCAATATCCACGAACTCACCGTCGCCACGCGCAACCTGCGCCATTTCGAGCCGCTCGGCGTCCCCTGCCTCGACCCGCTCGCGGGGGCTGACCATGCCCGCCATCCTCGCCGACAGCTTCACCGCCTCCCTCGCCAGGCTCGCCAACGACGAGCAGAAGCAGGCGCAGCTGACGGCGTTCACGCGGATGTCGCCGACGCCTTCGAGCTGGACGAGGTGATCGCAACCGAACGGCAACTCCTCTACGTCGCCGCGACGCGGGCACGCGACAGGCTCTTCGTGTCGGGCGTGGCGCCGGGATCCGAACCGTTCGACGAACTCCGGCCGTCGGCGGCGGGGGCGTAGGCCGCCGGCCGCCGGACGTCACACGGGGTCGGGTCAGCCGCTCTCGTCCGCGGCCCGCGAGAGCTCGCCGAGGCGGCGGCACAGTTCGTCGAGCGACCGTGCCGCCGCCGGATCGGGCGTGCGGCTCGCGGCTTCGGCGATGTCGTAGGCGTAGGGCATGTCGCGCCACAGGTGCGGGGACCGTGCCAGGAGTGCGACGGCGCGGTCGGCGAACAGGGTTTCGAGTTCGCGATCCCCCCGCAGCGCATCGAAGATCCAGCCGGCCTCACCCCTCCCCTCCAATGCAGAGCCTGCCGACGGATCGGTGGCGATCAGGACGGCCGCCGCGCGTGCCGGACGCGGCGGGGGGACGCCCATGGCGTCGATGGCGGCCAGCAGCGCCGCGGCATCGCCAAATCCCCCGCCGAGCACGGCCCGGACGTCGTCCACCGTGGCTTGCTCCGGCAGCCCCCTGATCGTCTCGATCATTGCCCGGGTCGCCGGATCCGGTCCCGATACCGTGGGGCCGGCGGGCCGGCCCTCCAGCCGGCGCAGCGCGTCGTCGAGGAAAGCATCCATCTCCGCCGCCCTGCGAGGGGACCGGACGACCAGCGCGGCGGCCAGGCAGACGACCGGGATGCCCAAGGGCACCGGCAGAGGCAGGGGCAGCGTCCCGCCGAAGCGGGACAACCCGAGACCCGCGAGGTAGAACAGCGAGGAGAGCCCCGCCGTGACCCCGACGGAAAGAACCAGTGCGGCGACGACCCCGGGCCTCGCCAGGTCGGCGATCCCGCGCGGCCAATGCGCGCTCCGGTAGAGACCGCTCCACAGAAGCATGAGTGACGCGAAGGCCCCGACCGTCCATGTCGGCTGTCGGGACACGCCGCCGAGGAAGGGTCCCAGATACAGACCGCCTGCAAGGATCATCATCACGACGATCCGGCTCGGCAGCAGGCGTTCGAGCATGAGCGGGCCTCCGCTGCGAAGCAAGTGTGCACTCCAGGCGGCTTTCGCTCCTCCTCCGACAGCGAGCGCGCGAGAACCGACCGCCGCAGGCCGAGAAGGATCGGAGCGCGGCGGCTGAATGCGGACCGACGTCCCGCCGGAGACAGCGAAACGGGGCACGGATATCCGACCCCGGTCGCCATGGCTTCGCCGGAGCGCCGGATACGACCGGCGGTGCCGCCGGCCGCCGGGCGAACCGAGGCGGCGGTGCTACATCCCCTCGGCGCCACGGTTCAGCGCGGCGACGCCGGTGCGGCAGACCTCGACGAGGCCGAGCGGCTTCATGATGGCGATGAACTGCTCGATCTTGGAGACGCGGCCGGTGATCTCGAAGATGAAGTGCTCGGTGTTGGCGTCGATGACGCTGGCGCGGAAGGCGTCGGCAAGTCGTAGCGCCTCGACGCGCTGGTCGCCGGTGCCGGTCACCTTGACCAGCGCCAGCTCGCGCTCCAGCGGACGGTCATGGCCGCGCTCGCGCGCCACAACCGTCAGGTCCACCACCCGGTGCACCGGAACGATCCGCTCGAGCTGGTGCCTGATCTGCTCAAGGACCTGCGGCGTGCCGCGGGTGACGATGGTGATGCGCGACAGGTGTTTCTCGTGCTCGGTCTCGGAGACCGTCAGGCTGTCGATGTTGTAGCCGCGGCCGGAGAACAGGCCGATGACGCGGGCCAGCACGCCCGGCTCGTTGTCGACCAGCACCGAGAGCGTGTGCGCCTCGGGCTTGGCGGTTTCCCGCTCGATGAAATAGGCGGAGCCGGTCGGCTGGAGCTGGGCGTTCATGGATTGGCTTTCGAATGAGGGTTCTGGTTCTTGCTAGGCCGGCACCACAGGTATGCCGTTGGAAAGTGTTCTGGATTTGCGCTGCAATTCCTGATCGAAGGTCGCGAAGGCGTCGTTCCCGTCCCCCGCGAAGAGATGCAGCGCGTCGGCGAAATCGAGCCCCATCCGCTGGGCCATGATGCAGTTGGCGATCCGCCGCCGGTCGGCGAACGCGATGTTCGTCGTCGCGACCAGCACGGAGAAGAGACGGTCGAGGTCGACGCGCCCGACTTTCATCACGCTTCGCAACAGCCATTCGGTTTCGAGCAGGACCGTATCGCCGATGAAGACGTCTTCTTCGGCAAGCAATGTCCGTGCGCGCGCCGACTGCTCCGACCCGTCGTCGACCAGCGCCCTGGCCAGGACGTTCGTGTCAACCGCGATCGGCATCGAACCGCCTTGCCGCCTCGGCCAGCATCGCGTCCTCGATTTCCCCGTCGGTCGGGAACGGCCGGCTTGCCTTGACGACATGCTTGATGAATTCGCCGGGCGGAAGAGGCGGGAACCTCGGATCGAAGGCGCTCACCGGTTGGACGAAGACCCCCCGCCCCTGCCGTACGAATTCGACCTCGGTTCCTTCCGTCAGTCCCAGTTCGTCGCGCACCGATTTCGGCACGACGATCTGGCCCTTGCTCGACATGCGTGCCCGCGCATTCATCGCCACCTCCAGGTAAGACGCGGTAAGACACATACGCCCTCCCGCGCCTTCGTTCAATGCTACACCAGCATCCGCCCCCGGGCGTCGATGGCGTTGGCAACCACCTCGTCGGTGGCCTCGTCGGGGAGCAGCATCTCGTTGTGCGCCTTGCCCGACGGGATCATCGGGAAGCAGTTGGCGAGGTTGGCGACGCGGCAGTCGAAGATGACGGGCTTCCTGACGTCGATCATCTCCTGGATCGCGTCGTCGAGGTCGCCGGGCTTCTCGCAGCGGATGCCGTGGCCGCCATAGGCTTCCGCCAGCTTGACGAAGTCGGGCATCGCCTCGGTGTAGGAATGCGACAGCCGGTTGCCGTGCAGCAGCTGCTGCCACTGACGCACCATGCCCATGTACTGGTTGTTCAGAATGAAGATCTTGATCGGCGCCTCGTACTGCACCGCCGCGCTCATCTCCTGGATCGTCATCTGCACCGAGGCATCGCCGGCGATGTCGATGACCAGCGCGTCGGGATGGGCGATCTGGACGCCGAGTGCGGCCGGCAGACCGTAGCCCATGGTGCCGAGCCCGCCCGACGTCATCCAGCGGTTGGGCTTCTCGAAGCCGTAGTGCTGGGCCGCCCACATCTGGTGCTGGCCGACCTCGGTGGTGATGTAGGTGTCGCGGTCCTTCGTCAGCGCGTAGAGCCGCTGAATGGCGTACTGCGGCATGATGACGTCGTCGTTCGGCTTGTAGGCGAGCGAATCGCGGGCGCGCCAGCGCTCGATCTGCTCCCACCAGGGCCGCAGCGCCGCCTTGTCGGCCTTCGCGCCGGCGCGCCACAGCCGCACCATGTCCTCCAGCACGCGGCCGACGTCGCCGATGATCGGCACGTCGACGCGGACGTTCTTGTTGATCGAGGACGGGTCGATGTCGATGTGGATCTTGCGCGAATGCGGCGAAAAGGCATTCAGCCGCCCGGTGATCCGGTCGTCGAAGCGGGCGCCGATGCAGACCATCACGTCGCAGTCGTGCATGGCCATGTTGGCCTCGTAGGTGCCGTGCATGCCCAGCATGCCCAGCCAGCGCGGGCCGCTGGCCGGATAGGCGCCGAGACCCATCAGCGTCGAGGTGATCGGGAAGCCGGTGAGTTCGACCAGCTCGCGCAGCAGGTGGCTGGCCTCCGGACCCGAATTGATGACGCCGCCGCCGGAATAGATGACGGGACGCCTGGCCGTGGCCATCAGCTCGACCGCGGCGCGCACCTGCTCGAGGTCGCCCTGCAGCTTCGGCCGATAGGACGAGCGCGGCGCGGTCTGCGGCGGCGTGTACATGCCGCGCGCGAACTGGACGTCCTTGGGGATGTCGACCACGACCGGGCCCGGGCGGCCGGTAGTGGCCACCTGGAAGGCTTCGTGCAGGATGCCGGCCAGTTCGTTGACGTCCTTCACCAGCCAGTTGTGCTTGGTGCAGGGCCGCGTGATGCCGACCGTGTCGCATTCCTGGAACGCGTCGGAGCCGATCAGCGAGGTGGGCACCTGGCCGGTGATGCAGACGAGCGGGATCGAATCCATCAGCGCGTCCTGCAGCGGCGTCACCGCGTTGGTGGCGCCGGGGCCGGAGGTGACCAGCATGACCCCGCACCTGCCGGTGGAACGGGCATAGCCCTCGGCCGCGTGCCCTGCCCCCTGCTCGTGGCGGACCAGGATGTGCTGGACCTGCTCCTGCTGGAAGAGCTCGTCGTAGATCGGCAGCACGGCGCCGCCGGGATAGCCGAAGATGTGCTCGACGCCGTTGTCGATCAGCGCCTGCACGACCATCTCGGCGCCGGTCATCTCGCGCCGCCCGGTTTCCACATGTGCCTTGTTCATCGATCTCGTCCCGTATTGTGCGCCGCTGCGGCGCTGGAGGTTCGTCTAGTCCCGTTTCGGCCAATAAAAAAGGCCCCCGAGGGAGCCTGTTCGTCGCGCATGGGGGGATTTCGCCCGGCGGTTACACCGCCTTGCCCACGCGCGCGCCTACTACGAGAATGATCCTGTTCGTCATGGTGGCGGACACTATGGCGGCGCGGCAGGGGCTGTCAATCGCTATTCCACACGCAGGCGGCATGTTCGCATCCGTTAACGACGCGTGAACCACGGCGCCCAACCCGCCCTTAACCCCGTCCTGCTACCGTCTGTCCCGGGCGACAGGAAGAGAAGCAGGACAGGGACGCGAAGCGAGATATGTTTGCCGGAGAGGGAGCCCGCGGAGAAGCGACGGCGCAGGAGCGCCGCGATCCCCGCCAGCCCGATGCACGCATGCTCGGCCGCGTCATCCAGTGCGACGGCGCGATGGCGGTCATCGCCTCCTATGCCGACGCTGCCGAAGGCGCGCCCACCAACCTCTGGAACATCGGCAAGCTGATTTCGGTCTCGACCGGCCAGACCCGCCTCGTCGGGATGGTCTGCTCGATCGAGATGCCGTCCGGCGTGTGGGCCGACGACGAGCCGAATCCGATCAAGGTGCACCTCGAGCTGATCGGCGAGGTGCGCGACGAGGAAGGCACCAGGCGGCCGATCTTCGACCGCGGCATCACCGTCTATCCCAACATCGGCGCCATCGCGCACCAGATCCGCGCCCGCGACCTCGAGGCGGTCTACCAGCTCGCCGGCCGCAGGTCGGTCGTCATCGGCAGCCTGTCGCAGAACGCCAACATCGCCGCGCGCATCAGCGTCGATTCCATGCTGAACCGGCACTTCGCCATCGTCGGCACGACCGGCGTCGGCAAGTCGACGGCGGTCTCGCTGCTGCTGCACAAGGCGATCGAGGAGCGGCCGGACCTGCGCATCCTGATCCTCGACCCGCACAACGAGTTCGCCGCCGCCTTCAAGGACCAGGCCGCGCGGATCGACCAGCAGACGCTCGACCTGCCGTTCTGGCTGTTCCGTCTGGAGGAACTGGTCGAGGTTCTCTTCCGCGGCCGCGACAACGTGGCCGAGGAGGTCGACATCCTGCGCGACCTGATCCCGATCGCCAAGGTCTCCTACCGCAATCCCGGCGGGCAGCTGCGCCTGCGGCGCGCCTCCGACATGGGCTCGATCACCGCCGACACGCCGCTGCCCTACCGCATGTCGGACGTGCTGCGCCAGATCGACGAGCGCATGGGCTCGCTCGACGCCAAGCTCGAACGGCCGGCGCTGAAGTCGCTGAAGAGCCGGATCGAGAGCATCGTCCACGACGCCTCGTACCGCTTCATGTTCGGCACCCACATGGTGGAGGACACCATCCACCAGTCGATCGGCAGGATCTTCCGCGTGCCGCACGAGGGACGGCCGATCATGTGCTTCCAGCTGGCCGGCATGCCGTCGGAGGTGGTCAACTCCGTCTGTTCGGTGCTGGCGCGGCTGGCCTTCGACCTCGCCCAGAGCAGCCAGGGCAAGCTCAAGCTGCTCGTCGTCTGCGAGGAGGCGCACCGCTACATGCCGTCCGACCCGCGGCTCGGCTTCGCACCGACGCGGCATGCGCTCGCCCGCATCGCCAAGGAGGGCCGCAAGTACGGCTGCTACCTCGGCGTGGTGACGCAGCGGCCGGGCGAACTCGATCCGACGATCCTGTCGCAGTGCTCGAGCGTCTTCGCGATGCGGCTCGCCAACGACCGCGACCAGGAGATCATCCGCACCGCCATCGCCGATTCCTCGGCCTCGACGCTGACCTTCCTGTCGTCGATGGGCCAGCGCGAGGCGATCGCCTTCGGCGAGGCCGTGGCGACGCCGATGCGACTGAAGTTCGAGGAACTGTCGGCCGACAAGATTCCCGGCGCCCATGTCGACAGTTCGCTCGGCAGCGTCGTCTCGCCGGAGGAGGTGGACCTGCAGGCCATCATCGACCGGATGCGACGCATCGAACGGCAGCCCGCGGCCGAGTCGGAGGAGGACCCGTCCTTCTTCGGCGAAAGCAGTCCGCTGCTCAAGCGCCCGATGGCCGAAGCCGCGCGCGACCTGACCGCGTCCCCCGAGCCTTCGGGCACCGTTGCCGCCAGCTATGCACCGGTCCATGGCGGCGCCTCGGCCTTCGGCATGGCTCCGACGGCGGCCGAACCGCGGCGGCTGCGCCGCTTCGGCGACGTGCCGTTCCGTTCCGGCGAGTAGGACAGGCTTTCCCGGACCTGGTCGGGGAAACGGCCGCAATCGGCCTGCGCGGCCGGCTCAGGCGCAGACGCGGTTCCGGCCGAGGCGCTTCGCCTGGTAGAGCTTGCGGTCGGCGCGGCGGAAGAACTCGTCGGCCGTCTCGGTGCGGTCCCACACCGCCAGCCCGACGCTCGTGGTCACGCGCAGCGTGACGTTGCCGGTTGTGACGGTGAGCTGCGAGACGGCGGTGCGGATGCGCTCGGCGAGCTTGGCCAGCATGTCCTCGTCGAGGTTCGGGGCCACCACCGCGAACTCCTCGCCGCCGAGACGCGCGGCGACGTCGTGGTAGCGCGTGAATTCGCGCAGGCAGTTGGCCACGGCCCGCAGCACCTCGTCGCCCACGTCATGGCCGTGCGTATCGTTGACCGCCTTGAAGTTGTCGAGGTCGAGGATCATCAGGCCGACCGGCTTGCCGATGCGCTGGAACTCGCCGAGATACTCGCGCAGCGCGTCGTCGAAATAGCGACGGTTGTGCATGCTGGTCAGCCCGTCGGTCAGCGCCGCGTGCTCCAGCGTCACCGAGCGGGCGCTCAGCGACTCGGTCATGGCGCGCAGCTTGCCCTCCTCGTGCACCTGTCTGCGGATCAGCGGATAGATGAAGAACAGCCCGAAGAGGATGGCCGACGCGTTGAGGATGGCGGCGCCGAACAGCATCCGGCTCGCAAGCGCGTGCGCGGCCGAATCGTCGATGTGGGGAGCCGTCAGCGCCCGGAATGCGAACAACATCAGCACGCAGGTCGCAAGGATCAGCGCCATGAACAAGAAGAAGGCCGTTTCCGATCGATGGAGGCGCATGTAATCCGAACCGCGAGGACTTGCGGAGCATGGCACGCGGCCGATTACGGCTGCGTTAACGGCCGCAACCTGAGCGTGAGCAACCTGACGAAGACCTTCGGTCTACGCAAGCGGCCCCGGCGGGACGTCGTCGGGGCCGATCCGCTGCCAGTCCGGGCCGAGCTGGTGGCGGAACCATGTCTCCTGCCGCTTGGCATACTGCCGCGTCGCCGCCTTCGCCCGCTCCAGCGCCTGGTCGAGGGTCGCGGCGCCCCGCAGGTGGCCGGCAAGCTCCGGAACGCCGATTGCCTTCATCGCCGGCAGGGCCGGGTCCAGGCCGAGCGCGAGGAGCGCCCTCACCTCGTCCAGCGCGCCCGCCGCCACCATGGCGTCGAACCGGTCGTCGATGCGCCTGCGCAGCAGCGCCCTGTCCGGAGCCATCACCAGGCAGCGCGCCGTCGCCGGATCGATCAGCGACGGGCCGCGCCGTCCCTGCCAGTGTCCGATCGGCCGGCCCGTCGCCTCCAGGACTTCCAGGGCACGGACGATGCGCTGGCCGTCGGCCGGTCCGAGGCGGGCAGCGGCCTCGGCGTCGCGCG
>Ga0208243_1000715_pt1 | contig 15408 bp, 13 predicted proteins | sample Subbio2Aug_QV12A_FD_184826 | JGI IMG/M metagenome (GOLD analysis project Ga0208243, IMG submission 184826) | Serpentinite rock and fluid subsurface biosphere microbial communities from McLaughlin Reserve, California, USA - CR12Aug_QV12A (SPAdes) | ecosystem: Environmental > Terrestrial > Deep...
CCCCCCCCTGCCACGAAGGCTGCGTGCCGGTCACGCCCTTCGCTGCCGGCTCGTCGATGGAAGGCCACACGATCCCGCTCCACGGCGGCATCTCGCTCGACTTGAGCCGCATGAACCGCATCGTCGCCGTCAATGGCGAGGATTTCGACGCGGTGGTGGAGGCGGGCGTCACCCGCAAGCAGCTCAACGCGCATCTGCGCGACATGGGCCTGTTCTTCCCGATCGATCCCGGTGCCGACGCCACGCTCGGTGGCATGGCCTCGACGCGGGCGAGCGGAACCACGGCCGTGCGCTACGGCACCATGCGCGAGAACGTGCTGGCGCTGCGCGTGGTGACGCCGACCGGCAAGGTCATCAGCACCGGGCGGCGGGTGAAGAAATCCTCCAGCGGCTACGACCTGACGAAGCTCTTCGTCGGGGCCGAAGGCACGCTCGGCGTGATCACCGAGGTCACCGTGCGGCTGCAGCCGATTCCCGAGACCATCGCGTCGGCCGTATGCGCCTTCGAGACCATGCGAGGCGCGGTCGAGGCCGTCGTCGCCACGATCCAGAGCGGCATCCCCGTCGCCCGCATCGAGTTCCTCGATGAGGTGGCGATCGACGCGGCCAATGCACATTCCAATCTCGGCCTCAGGCGGGCGCCGACGCTGTTCCTCGAGTTCCACGGCAGCCCGAACTGGGTCGAGGAGCAGTCGCGGACGGTCGCGGCCATCGCGGCCGACCATGGCGGTTCCGATTTCGCCTGGTCGACCCGGACAGAAGACCGCGAGCGGCTGTGGAAGGCGCGCCACGAGACGATCTACGCCAACCAGTCGCTGCGGCCCGGCTGCAAGACCTATACCACCGACGTCTGCGTTCCGATCTCGCGCCTCGCCGAGGCGGTGCTCGCGGCACGGGCCGACGTCGACGGCTCCTTCCTCACCGCCAAGATCATCGGCCATGTCGGCGACGGCAACTTCCATGTCGGCTACCTGATCAGGCCGGAGATCCCGGAAGAACTGGCCGAGGCCGAACGCCTCGCCGGCCGCCTCTATGCCCGCGCGCTGGAGATGGGCGGCACCTTCAGCGGCGAACACGGCATCGGCATCGCCAAGCTCCCCTATCTGCGGCGCGAGCACGGCGAGGCGGTCGACGTCATGAACGCCATCAAGGCGGCGCTCGATCCGGCCGGCATCATGAACCCCGGCAAGCTCGGCCAGGCCGGCTGAATCGCGACGCCGGCAGTTGACCCGCAGGCGCCTGCGGATACATTATCAGGACACCTGACATACTGGAGACAAGAATGCGGAAGATCGACATTTTCAACCACATCTGGCCGAAGCCCTTCTTCGACCGGCTGGTCAAGGAACTCGGCACCATGTCCGACATGACCAAGCGGTCGGGGGACGTGCCGATGATGACCGACCTCGACCGGCGGTTCGAGGTGATGGACATGTTCGGCGACGACTACCAGCAGGTGCTGTCGCTCGCCTCGCCGCCGCTGGAGAAGTTCGCGGGTCCGCAGGGCGCGCTGGAACTGTCGCAGATCGGCTCCGATTCGATGGCCGAGCTCTGCCGGAAACATCCCGAGCGCTTCCCGGCCTTCATCGGCACCGCGCCGATGAACAATCCCGACGCGCTGATCGAGGAGTGCCGCCGCGCCATCGAGGATCTCGGCGCCGCCGGCATGCAGATCTTCACCAACACCTCCGGGAAACCGGTCGACCTGCCGGAATACGCCCCGTTCTTCGAGTACATGGCCAAGGCCGGCAAGCCGATCTGGCTGCACCCGGCGCGCGCCCAGAATTTTTCCGACTACGAGAGCGAGAGCCGCTCGGAATACGAGATCTGGTGGACGCTCGGCTGGCCCTACGAGAGCTCGGCCGCCATGGCGCGCATGGTCTTCTCGGGCATGTTCGACAAGTATCCGGGCCTCAAGGTCATCACCCACCATGCCGGCGGCATGATCCCCTATTTCGAGGGCCGCGTCGGCCCCGGCTGGGACCAGATGGGCAAGCGGACCAGCGACCGCGACCTGACCGGCGTGCTGAAGGCGCTGAAGCGGCCGCATCTCGACTATTTCAAGGAGTTCTACGCCGACACCGCCTCCTTCGGATCGCGCAAGGCGATCGAGCACGCCATCGAGTTCTTCGGCGAGGATCGCGTGGTGTTCGCCTCCGACGCGCCCTTCGATCCCGAGGGCGGGCCGATGTACATCCGCGAGACGCTGCGCATCCTCGACGCGCTCGACGTCACCGAGGAGGTCCGTCACAAGCTCTATCACGGCAACGCCGAGAAGCTCCTCGGCCTCACGTCCTGACGCGACGTCTCATGCGGAGCGGCCGTGCCGCTCCGCATCCGGTCCACGCCTCAGTCGCCGGGTTCGTCGCGCGTGCGCAGGTAGCGCGCGAGGTCGCGGGTGAGTTCGCAGAGGCGGCGGTAATCCTCGTCCGCCATGCCGCCGAAGACGTCCCGCTCGACCGCGTCGGCCAGCGCATCGCACGTCCCGAGCATCTCCCGCCCCCTGTCCGTGACGGACATGCGCAGGATGCGCCGGTTGGCAGGATCCGCCTTGCGCACGATGTAGTCGCGCCGCTCGAGCAGCCCGATCAGTTCGTTCATCGTCTGCGGCGTCACGAAGAAACGGCGCGACAGCTCGGCCGACGACAGGCCCTGGTGGCGGCCGATGACGCTCAGCACCGTGTACTGGATGCCGGTCATCTCCACCGCGGCCAGCGCGGCGTCGAGGCGGCTGCGCACCGCGTGGTTGGCCTGGTTGAGGAAGAACATGGCGCGCGGCCGCAGGATCTCGCGATCCGCGCCTATCGAAGCTCTGCTTGTGGACAATGCGGTTTCTGCCCCTTCGTGCCTGCTCCGTCTGGCCTAACCGAGATGGTCCTGCACTGCAAGCGAAGGTGCATCCTCGAGGTCACAGCATCGGCCATGACGGCCGCGGACCGACGAAAGCAGACGGCGGGTAACGGCAAGGCGCCGGCATTGCTGCCGGCGCCCCGGTGTCGCGCGGATGCGTGACCTCACTGCGCCGGAATCTTCGCCACCTCGACCAGACGCTTCCACTCGGTGATGGTGTCTTCCATCAGCTTCTGCGCCTCCTCGGGCGTCGAGACATAGGGGTCGCCGCCCTGCTTCATCAGGAATTCCTTGGTCGCCGGGTCGGCCAGCACCTGGTTGAACCAGCCGTTGATGGTCGTCACGACGTCGGCCGGAACGCCCGCCGGCACCATGACTCCCCACCAGCCGAGCTGGTCGATGTCGTAGCCCTGCTCCTTGAAGGTCGGGATGTCCGGGATGCCCTGCAGGCGCTCCGCGGCGCCGAGCGCCAGCACGCGGAAGCGCCCGCCGCGCACCTGGGCCAGCGAGAAGACCGGGTCCTGGACGCCGAAGTCGACCTGACCACTCATGATGTCGTTGATGGAATCGGCGGCCGTCCCATAGGACACCGGCACGGTCTGCAGCCCCGCGATCTGCTTGAACTCCTCCGCCAGCACGCGGCCGGAGGTGGCGTTGACGGCGTAGGAGCCCTTGTCCCCCTTCGCCTTCTGGTCGGCGACGAGGTCGGCCAGCGTCTTGTAGGGGCTGTCGGCGCGCACGGTGATCATGAAGGCCTGCTTGTTGACCGTCGCGATCGTCTGCAGGTCCTTGGCCGCGTCGACCGGCGGCTTCTTCATCAGCCACATGTTGCCGGCCACCGAGTTGCCGGAGTGCACGAAGATCGTATGGCCGTCGGCCGGCGCGCGTGCAGTGAACTCTGTGGCGATGCTGCCGGCCGCTCCCGGCTTGTTCTCGACGATGACGGTGTTGCCCGACACCGCCGCCACCTTGTCGGCGAAGAAGCGGACGAGCACGTCGGCACCGCTGCCGGCCGGGAAGGCGCAGATGAAGCTGATGGTCTTGCTCGGATAGCCGCCCTGCGCGAAGGCGAGGCCCGGAGCCATCAGCGCGGCGGCGCCGAGGCCGAGGGTCAGCGCCGCGCGGCGCGTGATCTTGAACTGTTCGTTGGACATGTCTTTCTCCTCCTGGATGAACTCTGTTGACGGCACGAAGGGATGCGGGGCGGCGGCTAGTCCTCCTGGAACGCCACCTCGCGGGTCTTGCGGAACTGCGGGAACACGATCAGCGCGATCACCAGCACGGTGGCGGCGAGCAGGGCCGCCGAGATCGGCCGATCGAGGAAGATCATCGGGTCGCCGCGCGACAGGGTCAGCGAGCGCCGGAGGTTCGTCTCCATCAGCGGGCCGAGGATGAAGCCCAGCACCAGCGGCGCCGGCTCGCATCCGAACTTGAGGAGCACGTAGCCGAGGACCGTGAAGACGATCATCAGCACCATCATGAACGGCTCCGTGCTGGTCGAGTAGACGCCGACCGCGCAGAACAGCAGGATCGCCGGGTAGAGGAAGCGGTACGGCACCGACAGGAGCTTCACCCAGATGCCGAGCAGCGGCAGGTTGATGATCACCAGCATCAGGTTGCCGATCCACATCGAGGCGACCATGCCCCAGAACAGTTCCGGCCGCGCCGTCATCACCGCCGCACCCGGCTGGATGCCCTGGATGATCATGGCGCCCATCATGATGGCCATCACCGGGTTGGAGGGGATGCCGAGGGTCAGGAGCGGGATGAAGGACGTCTGCGCGGCCGCGTTGTTGGCGGCCTCGGGCCCGGCCACGCCCTCGATCGCGCCGTTGCCGAAGCGCTGGGGCTCACGCGTGATCTTCTTCTCGACCGTGTAGCTGGCGAAGGAGGCGAGCACCGCGCCGCCGCCCGGCAGGATGCCGAGCAGGGAGCCGATGCCGGTGCCGCGCAGCGCCGCGGGCCAGGCGAGGCGGTACTCGGCGCGCGTCGGCCACAGGTCGCGCAGGCGCGTCGAGATCGGCGTGCGGTGCGCCGGCGGGTTCTCGAGGTTGCGGATGATCTCGACGATGCCGAACAGGCCGAGCACCAGCGGCAGGAAGTCGATCCCCTCCCACAGCCCGTCGATATCGAAGGTGTAGCGCGTCAGGCCGGTGTTGACGTCGGTGCCGACGAGGCCGAGCAGCAGCCCGATCAGCACCATGGCGACCGCCTTCAGCACGGAGCCGTGCGCCAGCACCACCGCCATCACGAGGCCGAGCACCATCAGCGAGAAGTAATCCGGCGAGGTGAACTGCTGCGCCACCTTCGACAGCACCGGACCGAAGCCGGCGAGGAAGACCGTGCCGACGCAGCCCGCGACGAAGGAGGCGACCGCCGCCGTCGCCAGCGCCGCTCCCGCCCGACCGCGGCGCGCCATCTGGTGGCCCTCGATGCAGGTGACGACGGATGAGGCCTCTCCCGGCATGTTCACCAGGATCGACGTGGTCGAGCCTCCGTACTGGGCCCCGTAATAGATGCCGGCCATCATGATCAGCGCCGAGAGCGGGTCCAGCCCGAAGGTGATCGGCAGAAGAATGGCCAGCGTCGGGATCGGCCCGATGCCGGGGAGCACTCCGATCAGCGTGCCGAGCAGCACGCCGATCAGGCAGAAGAAGAGGTTCTGCAGCGAGGCGGCGGCGACGAAGCCGGTCGCCAGATGATCGATCATGTCCATCTAGCTGTTCCACCACAGCGGCATCGGCTGGTTGAGGCCGTAGACGAACACGAGCGCCACGAAGGCGGCGACGCAGGCGGCGAAGACCAGCGTCTCGAGCACGGCCACCTTCGGCCGCGCATAGGCGGCGGCGACCATCATGGCGATCGAGGTGACGACAACGCCGGCTTCGCGGATGAGCAGGCTGAAGATGGCGAGCGACACGAGCAGGACGATGATGGGACGCGCCTGGAACCGCTCGACGGCGGGTCCGCGGAGCGAGAAGGACCGGACCGTCACGACCAGACCGATCAGGATGATCAGTCCCGAGATGAGCATCGGGAAATAGCCCGGCCCCATGTTCCGCGCGCTGCCGAACTCCAGTTCGCGGCCGAACACCAGGCCGGCGCAGCCGAACAGCAGAAACAGCACCCCCGCACCAAGGTCCTGCGGGCTCTTCACCTTGAGCATCAACCCTCCTCCCGGGCATTCGAGCATCCGGCGCCAGCACGCCGGGAATTGTCCCGATGGCGACGGCGGCGCACAGGAACCTCCTCCTGACGTCATCCACCGCCGGCCAACCGGTTTTGATAATTTCAAAGGCCGCTGCGCGTTCGCCGCCCCTCCCGGCGCCCTTTTCATCCCGTGGATCATATGGCATCCTTATATCAGGCCACCATACATCCCTTGTCAATGACGTTGTGGGCGTCCGGCTCCTCCCGCGCTGCGGAGCTCGTCCGGCGTCCGCCATTGGACTTAAGCAAAGTCGATTATACTCTGTCAAAACCAAATTGACATCGCCCTGCTTGCGCTTCATGGTTCGCGGCAATTCGGAGACGGTTCACGCATGAAGATCGCGATCGTGGGAGGAGGCATCGGCGGGCTGACGGCAGCCCTCGGATTGCTGCGGCGGGGCTTCGACGTCGAGGTCTACGAGCAGGCGCCGGAACTGCGGGAGGTCGGTGCGGGCGTGCAGATCAGCGCCAACGGCACGCGCATCCTGTTCGCGCTCGGCCTCGAGAAGGACATCATGGACGTCGCCAGCGAACCCGGCGGCAAGCAGATCCGGCTCTGGAACACCGGCCGCACCTGGAAGCTCTTCGACCTCGGCCCGCTCTCCGTCGCCCGCTACGGGTTCCCCTACATCACCATCCACCGCAACGATCTGCACCAGGCGCTGGCCGCCGGCATCCGCCGCATCGCCCCCGACGCGATCCGGCTCGGCATGCAGTGTCGCGCCGTCGATCAGGACGCCCGCGGCGTCACGCTGCGCTTCGCCAACGGGACATCGGCGCGCTGCGACGTCGCGATCGGCGCCGACGGCGTCCATTCGGTCGTCCGCACGTCATTGTTCGGCGCCGACGACCCGACCTTCACCGGCATCGTCGCCTGGCGCGGCGTCATCCCCATCGACCGGCTGCCGGAGCGATTCCGCCGCCCGGTGGGCACCAACTGGATCGGCCCCGGCGGCCACGTCATCCACTACCTGCTGCGGCGCGGTGAACTGATGAACTACGTCTCCGTCGTCGAGCGGGCCAACTGGCAGGTCGAATCCTGGTCGGTGGCCGGTACGGTCGAGGAATGCCTCGCCGACTACGAGGGCTGGCACGAGGACGTCCACACGCTGATCAGGAGCATCGACACGCCCTACAAATGGGCGCTGATGCTGCGCCAGCCGATGAAGCAGTGGACGCAGGGCCGGGTGACGCTGCTCGGCGACGCCTGCCACCCGACGCTGCCGTTCCTCGCGCAGGGCGCGGTCATGGCGATCGAGGACGGATTCGTGCTCGCCCGCGCGCTCGCCGCCAACGGCGACGACCACGAGGCGGCGTTCCGCCATTACGAGGCAGCCCGCAACGAGCGGACGTCGAAGATCGTCAAGGGTGCCGAGGCCAATCTCGTACGCTTCCACAACCCTGCCCTGTCCGATGCCGCGCAGGCGGAAGCCTATGTCGATGCCGAATGGGAGGAATCGAAGATCCGGCAGCGCTACGAATGGCTGTTCACCTACGATGCGACGACGGTCCCGGTGTCGGGCGACCGGGCCAGGGACCTCGTGGGCGCGCAGTGACAGAGCCGGTACGCAACCAGCGCCGCATCCAGTCGATCGACGTCGGCTTCCGCCTCATCCGCGTGCTCGCGGCGGCGGGCGGCAAGCTGCCGCTGAGCAGGATCGCCGAGCTCGCCGACATGCCGGCCAGCAAGGCCCATCTCTACATGGCGAGCTTCGTGCAGGCCGGTCTCGTCGAGCAGGACCCCGCGACGATGCGCTACGGGCTGGGACCCTACGCGCTGCAGCTCGGCGCCGCCGCCATGCGCCAGCTCGACGTCGCCCAGGTCTCCCGCGAGGCCCTCGACGCCCTCCAGACGGCGACGGGCCTGCTCGTCTTCCTCACCGTCTGGGGAAACCGCGGGCCGGTGATCATCGCCAAGGTCGACGCCACCGTCGAGGTGCTCGTATCGGTCCGCGTCGGCCACGTGCTGCCACTCTATCAGGCCGCCACCGGCCGCGTGTACCTCGCCTACAAGGCGCGCTCCGCGATCCAGCACGTGGAGGCACGCGAGCGGCCCGTCGACGCGGTGCTGAAGCAGCGCGCCGAGGAAAGCCTGCCGCTGATCCGCCAGCGCCAGCTCGCCTTCTCCGACAGCCAGCTCAACGCCGGCTTCGCCTCGATCTCCGCGCCGGTCTTCGACTATGCCGGCGAGATCGCCGCCGCGATCACCGCGCTCGGCATGAAGAACGACATCGACATCGACCCGCAGGGCCGCACGGCGCGGCGGGTACACGCCGCCGCGGCATCGGTCTCGCGCAAGCTCGGCTGCCCTGCCGACGTGCTGCGCGACGACTTCGCCGACCCGCTCGCCGACGACCGCAAATCAGCCTGAAGGACATCGACATGGGAGACATGCTGCGGCTTCGCGCCGCCGACGGCCATGAACTCGGCGCCTACCGCGCCGCACCGCAGGGAGCGCCGCGCGGCGGCATCGTGGTCCTGCAGGAAATCTTCGGCGTCAACGCCCACATCCGCGGCGTCTGCGACGCCTTCGCCGCGGAAGGCTACGTGGCGATCGCGCCGGCCCTGTTCGACCGCTTCGTCCGCGACTTCGAGTCGGGCTATTCGCCCGAGGAGATCGCGACCGCCCTCGCCTACCTCAAGTCGCTCGACTGGGACGCGCTGATGCTCGACACCCGTGCCGCCATCGACCGCGTGCGGGAGGAGACGCAGGCGGTCGCGCTGGTCGGCTTCTGCCTCGGCGGCTCGCTCGCCTTCCTCGCCGCGACCCGACTCGAGGGGCTCGATGCGGCGGTCTGCTACTATGGCGGCATGATCGCGAAATTCGCCGATGCCAAGCCGCTCTGCCCGGTGATGATGCATTTCGGCGAGACCGACGCGTCGATCCCGATGAGCAACGTCGAGACCGTTCGTGCAGCACGTCCCGATGCGGTCATCCATCTCTATCCGGCCGGCCACGGCTTCAACCGCGGCGCCCCGGGAACACCCGATGCCGCACAGGCCGCCATCGCCTGGGAGCGCAGCCTGCGCTTCCTCGCCGAGACGGGCTCCGCCCCGCGATGAGCGACGCGACGGGAGCGGCACCGCCGACGGCCGCGAAAGCCGCCTGGGAGCGCGTGCCGCTGGTCGTGTCCTTCCCGGAGACGGCCCGCTTCACCGAGACCTACGGCTTCGCCGGCAATTCCGGGCGCGTCAATCTCGAGGGGCAGCTGCTGCGCCCGGCCACGCCGTCGGCGACGGTCTACGTGTTCATGCACCCGACCTCGACGCTGCAGCTCCTGCCGATGCCCATAGCCCTCGCCGACCGCGGCCTGCACGTGCTCTGCGCGGCGAGCCGTTACCCGAAGAACGACAGCGCCCTGATCATGGAGAAGGTGGCGATCGACCTCGGCCGCTGGCTCGACCATGCGCGCACCGTGCTCGGCTACGCCAAGGTCGTGCTCGTCGGCTGGTCGGGCGGCGGTTCGCTGTCGCTGTTCTACCAGGCGCAGGCCGAGAACCCGACGATCACCCACACGCCGGCCGGGGACGAGGTGAACCTCGTCGAGGCCGGACTGACCCCCGCGGACGGCGTGATCTTCATCGCGGCGCACCTGTCGCGCGCGGAGACCCTCACCGAATGGCTCGACCCTTCGGTGATCGACGAACTCGATCCCGACCGCCGCGATCAGGCGCTCGACATCTATTCGCCCGCGTGCCCCGACCAGCCGCCCTATTCGGCCGAGTTCGTCGCCCGCTTCCGCGCCGCGCAGGTGGCGCGCAACCGGCGGATCACCGAGTGGTGCCTTTCGATGCTCGATCGCCTGCGGGCGCGGGGCGGCCCAGAGCAGGAGCGTGCCTTCGTCGTCCACCGCACGATGTGCGACGTGCGCTGGTTCGACCCATCGATCGACCCGAACGACCGCCGGCCCGGCTGGAGCTACATGGGCGACCCGCGGGCCGTGAACGTCGGCCCTGTCGGCCTCGCCCGCTACACAACGCTGCGCTCCTGGCTCAGCCAGTGGAGCTACGACATGTCGAATGCCAAGGGGCCGAAGAATGCGCGGCTGATCCGCCGCACGCCGGTCCTGCAGATCGAGAACAATGCCGACGAGGCGGTGCCGGCGACGCACAATCCGACGATCGCGGCGGCGCTCGCCACGCCCGACAAGGAGTATCTGCGCATCCCGCATGCCACGCATTATTATCTCGGCCAGCCGGTCGAGTTGAAGACGTGCCTCGACCGGGTCACCGACTGGAGCCGGCGGCACGGCCTGCTGGAGGACTGAGCCGCGCCAGGCAGTCGCGCCACGCGGCGCGGCGCCGGCGACGGGATGGAACGGGAGGAGACGGAATTGTCAGGCGGCCTCGCCCTTCCTGGCGGCGATCATCTTGGCCTTCTTCTCGGTCCATGCCGCCATGGCCGCATGGGCTTCGCTCGCCGCCTTCTCGAGATAGCCGGGCTCTTCGGTGCGCGCCGTGATCTCGAGCCGCAGGCCGTTCGGGTCGAAGAAGTAGATCGAATTGATGAAGTCGTGGTCGACGACGTCGGTGGTCTTCACGCCCGCCTGCTGCAGGCGTTCCTTCATCTGCAGCACCTTCTCCACCGATTCCACCTCCATCGCGAAGTGCATCACCCAGGCCGGGGTGTTCGGCGAAGGCAGCGGCATCTCGTTCTCGCCGAGGTCGAAGAAGGCCATGTAGGAGCCGTCGCCCATCTCGAAGAAGAAATGCGCATAAGGCTTCTCCTCGCCCGTGCTCGGCACCTTCTCGGCCGTCATGCAGTTGACGAGCGGCAGGCCGAGCAGATCCTCGTAGAACCTGCGCGTCTCTTCGCCGTCGCGGCACGGAAAGGAGTAGTGGTAGAGTCCCTTGACCTTCGGGGCGGGTGTCATGGCGTGTCCTCCTTGCTGTCGTCGCCTCTGCGACGGGTGCCGAAGCTAGCGTCTCGACCGCTGCGGTCTGTCCCCCCGGCGGGAGGACGCCGATGATCGGGCGGGCCGCCGCCGACGCGCTGGCCGGAGCCGTCGCCGCCATCGGCACCGACGGATTCCCCGACCGCTTCCTCCGCGTGCTGCGCGCGGTGGCCGGCACCGACCTCTGCTCGGCCTTCGAGATCGGCGCCGACGGCGTGCCGCGCTACCTGTTCTCGGCCGGACGTCATCCCGAAATCCCTGATTTCGCCGAGAGCGCCTCGCTCGCCTATGCGCGCAACTACTGGCAGCGCGACCGCGCCACCAAGCGCGCCCTGACGCAGGCCGCCGGCCCGGTGCAGATCGTCCGCCAGGCCTGGAACGGCATCACCGACCCGGACTACCGCCGCGCCTGCTACGAGCGCGGCGGCATCGTCGAGCGTCTCACCCTCTATGCCGGCGGCGCCCGGCCGGTCTTCGCCAGCGCCTACCGCACTCGCGCCAGCGGCCATTCGAGCCCTGCCGAGGTCGAGGCGCTGGGCGGGCTCGCCGGCCTCGTCATGGCGATGCTGGCCAGGCATCTCGACATCGCGCGCCGCCCGGCCGAGGCCCGGCCGGAGCCGCTGCCCGAGCTCGTCCGCCGCCTGCTCGACAGCGGCAACGCCCTGTCGGAGCGCGAGGCGGCCGTCGCCGCAGCGCTCCATCTCGGACGGACCCAGCGCGAGATCTCGGCCGCCACGGGCATCGCGCTGAGCAGCGTCATCACCTATCGCCGCCGCGCCTACCGCAAGCTCGGCATCACCGACCGGCGCGGCCTCGCGGACATCCTCCGCGGGCCCAACAGACCCCACTGACACCGACGAAGGAAACGGGAATGCACCTCCAGGGAAAGACCGCGATCGTCACCGGCGCGAGCTCCGGCATCGGCTGGGAGATCGCCAGGGCCTATGCCGCCGCCGGCGCCCGGACCGTGCTCGCCGCCCGCACCGCGGGCAAGCTCGACGACCTCGCCGCGGAGATCGCCGACGCCGGCGGAACGGCGCTCGCCGTCCCCTGCGACGTCACCGACGAGGCGCAGGTGGAACGGCTCTTCAGCCGCTGCAGCGGGGCCTTCGGCGATCCCGACGTCGTGGTCAACAATGCCGGCATCGCCGACCACACGCCGACCGTCGACCTGACGCTCGCCCGCTGGGAAGAGGTGATGCGGATCAACCTGACATCCGTCTTCCTGTGCAGCCGGGCGGCGCTGCGCGTGATGATCCCGCGCGGCCGCGGCCGCATCATCAATGTCGGCAGCATCTCGGCCAAGGTGCCGCGCCAGCACACCGCCGCCTACACGGCGAGCAAGTTCGCCCTGGAGGGCCTGACGCGTTCGCTGGCGCTCGACGGGCGCGAGCACGGCATCGCGGTGTCGATGCTGCATCCGGGATCGACCACAAGCATGCTGGTGCCAGGCGTCACGGACCGGCCGCGGCCGGGCTCGATGAACCCCGCCGACGTGGCGCGCGTGGCGCTGATCATGGCGGCCCTGCCGGACGACGTGAACCTGTTGGAGTCGACCATGCTGCCCGTCTCGATGCCGTTCCTCGGCCGCGGGTGACGAGTGTATCAGGTTGACGAATATATGGCTGCCTGATATTTAGCGTCGACATTCACGGAGTATCCCGATGCAGCCTGCCGAAAGCGCGCCCGGCGCACCGAACCAGAACGGAGCCTGGGGCGAGAACGTCACCGTCGAGTTCGAGGATGGCATCGCCTGGGTGACGCTTAACCGCCCTGCGCGGCGCAACGCCATCAATCCCGGCATCGTCTGGGAGATGAACGCGATCATGGACGCGCTCGAGGCGGACGACCGCTGCAAGGTGATGGTCGTCACCGGGGCGGGCGAATCCTTTTCCGCCGGCATGGACCTCAAGGAATACTTCCGCGCCACCGACAAGGTGCCGCCGATCGAGCGTGAGCGCCTGTTCCGCGCCAACGCCGCCTGGCAGTGGCGGCGCATGATGCAGTATCCGAAGCCGACCATCTCGATGGTCAACGGCTGGTGCTTCGGCGGCGCCTTCCAGTTCCTGATCGGCTCCGACCTCGCCATCGCCTCCGAGGACGCCGTCTTCGGCCTGTCGGAGATCAACTGGGGCATCATCCCGGCCGGCATCGTCACCAAGGCGGTGGTCGAGGTGATGAGCTTCCGCGACGCCATGTACTACATCATGACCGGCGAGACCTTCACCGGTCGCGAGGCGGCGGCCATGAAGCTCGTCAACAAGGCCGTCCCCGCCGCCGAGCTCAAGGACCGCACCCGGGACCTGGCGAAGACGCTGATGGGCAAGAACCCCTACGTGCTGCGCCAGGCCAAGACCGCCGCCCGCTTCGTCAAGGACCTCACCTGGGACCAGGCCGGCGACTACCTGATGGCCAAGTCCGACCAGACCGAGTTCCGCGACCCCGAGAACGGCCGCAACACCGGCATGAAGCAGTTCCTCGACGACAAGTCGTTCAAGCCGGGACTGGAGACCTACGACCGTGGCTGACGCCGCTCCGTCGCCGCTCGCGGTCGCCGGACCGGACATCGACCGGCTGCTCCGGCCGCGCTCCATCGCCATCGTCGGAGCCCAGCCGGAGCCGACGTCGATCGGCGGCGGCGTGCTCGGGAACCTCGAAGCCTTCGGCTATTCCGGCGCCATCCATCTCGTCAGCCGATCCAAGACCGAGATCCGCGGCCGGGCCTGCGTGAAGGCGATCGGCGACCTGCCCGCCGGCATCGACGTCGCGGTGCTGATCGTGCCGCAGGCCGCCATCCTCGAATCCGTGCGCGCCTGCGCGGAGCGCGGCATCGGCGCGGTGGTGGTCTTCGCGTCGGGCTTCGCCGAGGCCGGCGAGGAGGGCCGCCTTCAGCAGGAGGAGCTCGCCCGACTCTGCAGCGCGGCGAACATCGCCCTGCTCGGCCCCAACTGCATGGGCTACACCAACTATCCGGACGGCATCCCCCTCACCTTCGAGCCCGTCGAGGTGCGTTTTCCGGCAACCGGGGGCCGGCGCGTCGCCGTCGTCGCCCAGAGCGGCGCCACCGCGGCCAACATCCGCTTCGCCATGCATGCGCGCGGCATCGAGACGTCGCTCGTCGTCGCCACCGGCAACGAGGCCGTCCTCGGCGCCGAGCACTTCATCGACGTGCTGGTGCGCGACCCGCAGAACGCCGCCATCGGCGTCTATGTCGAGCAGATCCGCAATCCCGGCCTGTTCGTCGCGGCCGCCCGCCGTGCCCGCGCGGCCGGCATCCCGATCGTGCTGCTGCATCCCGGCTCCAGCGCCAGGGGCCGCGCCGCCGCGCAGTCGCACACCGGCGCGCTCGCCGGCGACCACGCGGTGATGCAGACCATCCTGCGGGACGAGGCCATCGCGCTGGTCGAGACGACGGACGAGCTCTTCGACGTGCTGGCGATCCTGTCGCGCTTCCCCGCCCCGCCGCCGGGCAAGGCCGGCGTGGTCACCAATTCCGGCGCGATCCGCGGCCTCTGCTTCGACTTCTGCGAACGCATCGGCCTCGAACTCGCGACGCTGACGCCCGAGATCGAGGCGGAGATGCAGGCGCTGGTGCCGCCCTACGTCCATGTCGACAACCCGTTCGACATCGGCACGGTCGGCTTCGCCGACCCCTCGATCTACGGCACCTCGGCGGCGGTGCTGCTGAAGCAGCCCGACGTCGGCATGGCCCTGCTCTCCTATGCCGGCGGCTCGCCGAAGATGCAGATCGCCAAGTCCGACGCCATCCTGCCGGTCTATGCGCAGTCGGCCAAGCCGGTGATCCTCAACATCATCGGCGACGACTATCCGCTCGACGACCGCTTCATGGCCGACGTGCGGGCGAGCGGCATCCCGTTCTTCCGTTCGCCGGAACGGGCGCTGCGCGCCATGGCGGTGGTCGCCGCCTATGCCGAGGCGCTCGCAGCGCGCGGCGAGACGGTGCAGCAGCCGCCGGTCGCGGTGCGCGTGCCGGGCACCGGCGTCATTCCCGAGTACCGCGGCAAGCGCGTGCTGGCCGAGCTCGGCATCGCCGTCCCGCGCGGCGAGATGGCTGCGACCGTCGAGGATGCCGCGGCCGCCGCGGGCCGCATCGGCTATCCCGTCGTGATCAAGGCGCAGGCGGTCGAACTCGCCCACAAGAGCGACGCCGGCGGCGTCATCGTCAACATCGCCGACGAGGCGGCGCTGCGCGCCGCCTGGGACCGGCTGCTTTCGAGCGTCGCCGCCGCCCGGCCCGGGCTGGCGCTGGACGGCGTCCTTGTCGAAGAGATGGCGAGGCCGGGCCTCGAAATGGTCGTCGGCGCGCGCCGCGATCCGCAATGGGGACCGGTCGTGCTCGTCGGCCTCGGCGGCGTCTGGATCGAGGCGCTGAAGGACGCGCGCCTGCTGCCGGCCTCGACCAGCCGCGAGCGCGTGATCGCCGAACTCGGCC
>Ga0208243_1000717_pt1 | contig 15386 bp, 13 predicted proteins | sample Subbio2Aug_QV12A_FD_184826 | JGI IMG/M metagenome (GOLD analysis project Ga0208243, IMG submission 184826) | Serpentinite rock and fluid subsurface biosphere microbial communities from McLaughlin Reserve, California, USA - CR12Aug_QV12A (SPAdes) | ecosystem: Environmental > Terrestrial > Deep...
TGACGGTACCGGCCGGCAGGCGGCAAGTCTGTCCGCTCGGGCCGCTGCCGCCGAGCGCCGCGCGCGGTCTCGACGTAGGCCCGGGGGCCGTTGGAAGGGCAGTCATGGTCGAGCACGACGATGAGGAGACCGGCAGCACCGGCGGCCGGCCGAAGCGGGGCCTCGGCGCGGCCACCGCCTATGCCGTCCTGAAGCGCGAGATCCTTGACCTGACGATGGCACCCGGGACCCCCGTCGACGAGGTCGGCCTGACGGAGCGGTTCGGCATGTCGCGGACGCCGATCCGCGAGGCTCTGGTCAAGCTGGCCGGGGAGGGGCTCGTGGTGACGCTCGCCAACCGCGCCACGATCGTGGCGCCGCTCGACCTCCTCGGCCTGCCGCAGTTCTTCGACGCGCTGACGCTGATGTACCGCGTCACGACGAGACTGGCTGCGGCGAACCGCACCGATGGCGACCTCGCAACGATCCGCGTCCTGCAGGCCGGTTATGCCGATGCCTTCGCCGCGCGCGACGTCTCCGCCATGATCGAAGTGAACCGCGATTTCCACGCTGCGATCGCGCGGGCGGGCCGCAACGGCTACTTCGCGGAACTGTTCGAGCGGCTGCTCGACGAGGGCCGCCGTCTGCTGCGGTTCTACTATTCCTCCTTCGACGAGACCCTGCCGCGCGCCTTCCTGGACGAGCATGAGGAGATGGTGGCGGCCGTCGAGGCGCAGGACATCGCGCGTGCGGACCGGGTCGCCGCCGCGCATGCCGACCAGATCGTCCGCCAGATCCAGGCCTACATCGCTCAGGATCGACGGCTGAATGCGGACCTGCGCCTCTGACCGGCCGCGCACCGATAATCCTGCATCTTGCATATTCGTTGTCGACAAGATGGACAGGTTCGGGTAGAACGTTCCGGCCGCAGTTACCGACCGTCCGCGCCGTGCAAGTCCGGTTCGGGGGTCGAAAGCGGCGAAGGACGGGAGACACGCTCATGGCAAGCACCATCTTCACCGGCACCATCCCCGCGCTGATGACCCCCTGCAAACCCGACAGGACGCCCGATTTCGACGCGCTCGTGCGCAAGGGCGGGGAACTGATCGCGGCCGGCATGTCGGCGGTGGTCTACTGCGGCTCGATGGGCGACTGGCCGCTGCTCACCGACGAGCAGCGGATGGAAGGCGTGGCGCGGCTGGTCGCGGCCGGGATCCCGACGGTGGTCGGCACCGGTGCGGTCAATACCCGCCAGGCCGTCGCCCATGCGGCTCACGCGGCCCGCGTCGGCGCGCAGGGGCTGATGGTCATCCCCCGCGTCCTGTCGCGCGGCAGTTCGGCCATTGCGCAGAAGGCCCATTTCAAGGCGATCCTGGCGGCGGCGCCCGACCTGCCGGCGGTGATCTACAACAGTCCCTACTACGGCTTCGCCACGCGTGCCGACCTGTTCTTCGCGCTGCGCGCCGAGCACCCGAATCTCATCGGCTTCAAGGAGTTCGGCGGCGCGGCCGACCTGCGCTACGCGGCCGAGAACATCACGTCGCAGAGCCCCGACGTCACCCTGATGGTCGGCGTCGACACCGCCGTCTTCCACGGCTACGTCAACTGCGGCGCCACCGGCGCCATCACCGGCATCGGCAACGCATTGCCGCGCGAGGTCCTGCATCTCGTCTCGCTCTGCCAGAAGGCCGCGAAGGGAGACGCCCGCGCCCGGGCGCAGGCACTCGAACTGGAACGGGCGCTGGCCGTCCTGTCGTCCTTCGACGAGGGTCCCGATCTCGTCCTCTTCTATAAGCACCTGATGGTGCTGAACGGCGACGCCGAGTACGCGCTGCACTTCAACGAGACCGACCGGCTGACCGATGCCCAGCGCAACTATGCCGAGGCGCAGTATGCCCTGTTCAGGACCTGGTATGCCGACTGGGTGATATCGGCCGGCGCCTGACCGGACGACGCAGGGGCGCAGCCGTCGTGCTGCGCCCGCCGTCACCGCATGGAGTACCGTCAGATTTCGAGCACGATGCGGCCGTCGATCTGGCCGGCGCGCATCCTGTCGAAGATGGCATTGATGTTCTCCAGCCTGTCCCAGCTGAAATGGGAGGCGACGCGCCCGTCGCCGGCGAAGGCGAGCGCCTCGGCGAGGTCGTTGCGGGTGCCCACGATCGAGCCGCGCACGGTGATGCGCTTCAGCACGATCTCGAAGATCGGCAGCGGGAAGCTGCCGGGCGGCAGTCCGACGAGCGACATGAAGCCGCCGCGGCGCAGCATGCCGACGGCCTGCGCGAAGGCGCTGTTGGAGACCGCCGTCACCAGCGCGGCATGCACGCCGCCCATCAGTTTCTGCAATTCGGTGACGGGATCCTGCGTCAGCGCGTTGAACGTCATGTCGGCGCCGAGATCGCGCGCCAGAGCGAGTTTTTCCTCGGCGACGTCGACGGCCACCACCTTGAGCCCCATCGCCTTGGCATATTGCACGGCCATGTGCCCGAGACCGCCGATGCCCGAGATCGCCACCCACTGGCCCGGTTTGGCCTCCGTCTCCTTCAGTCCCTTGTAGACCGTGACGCCGGCGCAGAGCACCGGAGCGGCCGGACCCCAGTCGAGGCTGGCGGGAAGGCGGCCGACGAAATCGGCGTCGGCCCGCACGAATTCGGCATAGCCGCCGTCGACCGAATAACCGGTGTTCTGCTGGCTCTCGCACAGCGTCTCCCAGCCGCCGACACAGTGCTCGCAGCGGCCGCAGGCGGTGTGGAGCCAGGGGGCGCCGACGCGGTCGCCCTCCTTCAGATGCGTGACGCCGGCACCGAGGGCGGCAACCTCGCCGACGCCTTCGTGGCCGGGGATGAAGGGCGCGCTCGGCTTGACCGGCCAGTCGCCTTCGGCTGCATGCAGGTCGGTGTGACAGACGCCCGAGGCGCGCACGCGGATCAGAACCTGTCCGGGGCCGACTTCGGGCACCGGGACTTCACGGATTTCCAGAGGCTTTCCGAGTGCGGGAACGACCGCGGCCTTCATGGTCTTCGGCAGGGACATGGACAACGCTCCGTTGAGGAAGGAACGCGTTCAGTCTCGCGAAAGGACAGGTGGGCCGCCTTGATGCAGCGCAAAGCGACCGTCGGAATTTCGCATTGCACAATGTCGCCGGCCGTCCGAAAGCGAAAGCGCGGCCATTGCGGCCGCGCTCTCCTTCCGCACGGATGCGGTCCGATCAGTTGCCGAAAGGAATACGCAGCGAGACGCCGAATGCGGCCTCGGTGTCGCCGTCGGCGTGGCTCGCCTCAAGCGTCGCGTCGAAGGCAAGGCCCGACGCGAGTTTCCGCGTGAAGGTCGCGCCGAGGCCGAAGGCGGTGCGGTCGAGATCGGCGCCGCTCGCAAAGCTCAGGGTCTGCCCCTCGAAGGCGGCCGCGATGAGGTCGGCCGAGCCGGCATGGTGCGTCACGGCGGCGAAGGCACGCACCGACGTCTCGGCGTCGAAGGAGTAGGGGATGCCGATCTCGATGCGCGCATAGCCGGCATCGGTATCGCGGTCGGCGATGGCGGTGTCGAGCGCCGAAAGGACGTAGCCGTCGACCGCGTGCCGGCTGAAGCCGCCCTCGGCGGCGAGATCGAGGCCGAAGCCGCCCGGCGCCGCCTCGATCAGCGCATAGGACGCGCGTGCGGCGATCGCCAGCAGCGTGCCCTCGGCACCGTCCGAGCCGCCGAGATCGGCGCCGTCGGTGACGCCCGCGAAGGCCGTCGCCTTCAGGTCGAACCGGCCGGTGTCGGCGAGATCGAAGCGCAGACCGGCGAGCCAGGCCCGGAGATCGCCGGCCTTGGCGCCGCCGCCGAAGACGCCGAGCGCATGGCCGCCAATGTCGAAGTCGTAGCCGACGACGCCGCCCAGATAGGCGCGATCGTCGGCGATGACGGCGCCGCGGCCTGCCGTCCACAGCCCGCGGCCGCCCGGTGCCGTCAGCACCGTGCGCGACAGGTTGAAGGCGAGGTCCTGCGCGTCGCGGTCGCCTGCGCCGAGTGCGACCGGGTCGAGCAGGATGATGGCGGACGATCCGACGAAGGACGGCCCGGCCGTCGTCACGCTCTCGATCGCGCTTCCGACGTCCAGCCGCTCGAGCTTGACGTAGTTGACGACCAGCGCGTCGCTGCCGCCGCCCATCTCGATCAGGCCGCTGATCCGCGAGCCGTCGTCCAGGATGAGCGTGTCGTTGCCGTCGCCGAGGTTCAGCGCCGTCCCGCTGCGGCCGATCAGGCTGCCCGAATTGACGATGGTCTGCGCGCCGGTGTCGGCGACGTCGGTGTTGATGGCGATGCTGCCGCGGATCGTGCCGGTATTGGTGACGAGAGAGGCTGCCGTGCTCGGGTCGAAGTCGATGCCGTCCTCGGCGCCGAGCGATTCGATCAGGCCGGAATTGGTGACCGTGCCGTCGTCGAGGTCGATGCCGTCCTGGTCCCCCGTCGAGGTGATCCGCCCGGTGTTGACGATGGTGGCATTGGTGCCGGCGTTGATCGCGTCGTCGCCGGCTTCGATGATGCCGTGGTTCTCGACATAGGCGTTCGGCTGGTTGGCGTTGACGCCCTCGTCCGTGGCCGTGATGACGCCCGTCTCGTGGTTGATGACCGTGCCGTTGCTCTCGACCTGCACGCCGTCGTCGCCGCCCGAGATCGTGCCGCTGTTTTCGATGCGGCCGTTGTCGTCGATGTTGACGCCGTCGTCGCCCGAACCGCCGGAAATCGTGCCGTTGTTGATGACGGTCACGTCGTTGTCGCCCTGCACGGCATGGTCGCCGGTCGAGGTGACCGTGCCGTTGTTGGTGAAGGTGACGCCGTCGTCGAACTCGAAGGCCTGGTTCGCGCCGCCTTCGATCAGCGCGCCTTCCTCGATCGTGAAGGTCGCGTTGTCGAGACTGCCGTTGCGCACGCCCGATCCCGTGCCGGAGCAGACCACCGTGTCGCCGTTCGCCGGGGAGGAGGGCGAACAGGCCTGCGCGAAGGCCGATCCCGGCAGAGACGCTCCCAGGATGAGCGCCGTCGCGGCGGTGCCGAGGAGCAGGAGGCGGGATAGGACGATCTGACGCGTCACGGGGTAATCCTTCGTTGAGGGTTCTCTCCCGCCTATCGGCCTCCCGTTACAGTGATGTGACACGCCCTGCGGCGAGCAAGTGCCTGGATCGAAACGGTTATGCCACCTTTCTGGCAATGATGAACTTGCGCTTCTCCAGCTCGCGGAAATAGGTCGGCACGTCGAAATAGGCCTCCGGCGCGAACACGCCCGGACGCATCGGCTGCGACAGGATCAGCTGCGCGGCGATCGAGCCGTTCATGGAGGTGCAGGCGTCGACATAGGGCTTGTAGAGCGGGTCCGGCTTGACGATCACCTCGACGGTGACGGTCGTCTCCCTGCCGTCCTTGCGGCCCTTTCCGATCGCGAAATGGATCTCGTGGCTGTCCTGCTCGGGAATCCGCTTCTGGTTCTCGCGCATGTTGCGCTCGATCACCTTGTTCAGCACGTCGAGCGGACGGATGGTCCGGCCGCCGATCTCGACCGGCCGGTCGAAGTCGCCGAAGCCGGCCTTCACGAGACCGACCCAGGCCTCGTGCTCGCGGTGCGGCAAATGCAGCTTCCAGGAGAACTCCTTGATTCCCTTCTCCCGGATGCCGTCGGCGAGCGGCACGGTGAGCTGCTCGGAATGCGGCGAATGCATGAACTCGCAGCGGCCCCACGGCTCGGGCAGGTCGAGGAACTCGCGGCCGCTCATCGGCGGGCAGGTGACGTGGCGCCCGTCGTAGAACTGGGTGCTCTCGTGCGCATATTCGGCGAGAACGGTGGAGACGCTGTAGGGCGGCACGAGCACCGGGTTCTCGTCGCCCACCAGTTCGGCGGCCCAGTAGAGCCGGATGGAATCGATTGCGTCGAGCTCGTCGGCGACCGCGCGGCAGATCACGTTCGACATGCCGGGATCGGCGCCCGCGCCGATCACCGCCGTCACGCCCGCCGCCCGGAACCGCTCGTGCTCGGCCATCTGCTTGACGGTGTAGGTGCCGAGCCCGCCGAGGTCGACATAGGGAACACGGGCGTCGAGCGCCGCCTCGAAGATGCGCATCTGGTAGCCGAGCAGGGTCGGCACGCAGTTGATGCAGATGCTGGAGCCGGCGATGGCCGCCTGCAGCGCCTCCGGCGTCGCCACGTCGAGATCGACGAGTTCCAGGCGCGGGTCGCCCAGTTCTGTCGCTAAGGCCTGCATCTTCTCGCGCGAGGCGTCGCAGACGCGGATCCGGGTGATGTCGATGATGGCGCGGTCGGAGACGAGGTCGCGGACGATGCCCGCGCCCATGTAGCCGGCGCCGCCGAGCAGCGTGATGATCATGGTGTCGTTCCTGGAGTTGCGGTGGATCGAGGCGATGTCAGACGTGCTTGCGGCCGCCGGCGTCGTGGAACCAGTCGTCCGGATAGGGGTACCACCAGCCCTGCACGACCGGCTTGTGGTCGATGATGACCATCTTCGAGCGCCGGAAGGTGTCGAGCCCGAGCCGCGACAGCTCCCGGCCGATCCCGGACTTCTTCCAGCCGCCGAAGGGCAGGGCGTCGTTGTCGATCAGCGGATTGTTGACCCAGACCATGCCGGCCTCCAGCCGCTCGGCCGCCTCCATCGCTTCCTCCAGCGAGGTGGTGAAGACCGAGGCGCCGAGGCCGAACTCGCTGGCATTGGCCATGTCGATCGCCGCGTCGAAATCCTTCACCCGGCAGACGGCGGCGACCGGGCCGAAGCATTCCTCCTTCAGGATGTCCATGTCCGGCGTGCAGCCGGTGAGGATGGTCGGCTCGTAGAACCAGCCGACCGGTTCGTTTGCGGGGATGCCGCCGCCGGCCACCACCGTCGCGCCTTTCGCCTTCGCGTCCTCGACGAGGCGGATGACCTTGTCGCGCGCGGGTTTCGAGACGAGCGGCCCGATCTCTGCCTTCGTCAGGCCGTTGCCGACCCGCAGCCGCCGCGTCTCGGCCGCGAAGCGCTCGATGAAGGCGTCGTGCACGTCGTCGACGACGAAGAAGCGCTCCGCCGACGTGCAGACCTGGCCCGACATGTGGAAGGCCGCCGTCACCGCGCCCGCCGCCGCGACGTCGAGCGGGGCGTGCTTCGAGATGATCATCGGATCGGATCCGCCGGCCTCGATCACCGCCGGCTTCATCTCGCCGGCGGCGGCCATCGCCACCGCCCGGCCGGCCGCGACCGAGCCGGTGAAGGCCACGGCGTGCGTGCGCGGCGAATGGATCAGCGCCTGCGCGACGTCGACGCCGCCCGGCAGGCAGGCGATCAGCCCGTCGGGCAGGTCTGCGAAGACCTCCATGAAGACCAGCGTCGACAGCGTGGTGGCGAGCGCCGGCTTGACGATGCAGCCATTGCCGGAGGCAAGCGAGGCCGCCACCGTCCAGCACATCAGGAGGATCGGGAAGTTGAACGGCATGATGTGCACCGAGACGCCGAGCGGCTCGTAGCGCGCGAACTGGAACGAGCCGGCCTGCGTCGTGCCGGCCACCTTGCCGGCCTCGTCGCGCGCCATCTCGGCGAAGTAGCGGAAGGCGCCGGCGCAGTTCGCCACCTCGCCGATCGCTTCCGGATAGGGCTTGCCCATCTCGCGCGACATCAGCTCGGCGCAGAAGCGCATGTCCGTCGCCTCGATGCGGTTGGCGATCCGGTGCAGGATGGTGGCGCGGCTCTTGGCGTCGAGCTTCGCCCAGGCCTTCTGAGCGATGGTCGCCGCCGCCAGCACCGCCTCGATCTCGGCCGCGCTCGTCTCCGCGATGTGCCCGACGGTGGCGAGCGTCGCCGGATCGACGACCGGCATCGCCTGACCGGCCGAGGGTCGGTAGCCGCCCATGGCAAAGTGAATCGGTTTGTCCGGCGTGAAGCGCATGGCCTTGTCCTTGCTCGTCTTTCGCCGCCGGCCCGGTATGCTCGGTCGGCGGCAGTCCTTGCCGCGGCTGCCGCCTCAGCGGATCATGTAGACCTTCTTCACCGTCTCGTGGACGGTGCAGACGCCCTTCCAGTCCTGCGGGAAGAAGGCGGCCGTGTCGGGCGTGATCTCGATGACTTCGCCGGATTCGTGCACGTAGGTGCAGCGGCCTTCGAGGAAGTGGCAGAACTCGTCGCGGGTGACGTGGCACTCCCATTTGCCGGGCGTGCAGACCCACAGCCCGCATTCCGACCGGCCTTCGGGTCCCTTGTGGATCAGCAGGCCGGAGGTGCGGCTCTCGCCCTCGATCATGGTGGGGATCACGCCCCAGTCCTTGAGCTCGGTCTGCTCGAGCGGCTTGCGCAGCAGCGGCGTGGCGGTCATGTCGGTGTCCTCGTCTTGCGCCGGCGCTCAGGCCAGCATGTAGATGTTGCGCATGGTCTCGATGACCGTACATTCGCCCGTCCAGCCGGCGGGAAACATCACCGCCGTGCCGGGTCCGACCTCGATCGTCTCGCCCTCGTCGGACCGGTAGACGGCGCGGCCCGACACGAAATGGCAGAACTCGTCGCGCGGGATCGACAGCCGCCAGCGCCCGGGCGTGCAGACCCAGATGCCGGTCTCAGGCTGGTTGTTCGGCCCCTTGAACAGCAGCCGCCCGGAGGATTTGGAGACGCCCTCGATCGCGTCCGACTGGACGCCCCAGTCGACGAGATCGGCGAAGGTCGTTGCGCCGTGGATGTGCGGCGCGGAGGATTTCAGCGTCTCGACCACGTCAGGCGCCCGCCTTCAGGATGCGGTCGAGGAGGCCGGCGGCCTTCTTCGGCCCGTTCTGGGCCTGCATGTGCGCGGAGGTGGCGGCCAGCCGTGCCTTCATCGCGGCATCGTTGATGCAGGCGTCGAGTTTCGCCGCGAGGTCGGCGTCGGTCCAGTCGTAGCGCGGCATCTTGAAGCCGTGGCCGGTCTCGTCGACGCGGGTGGCGTTGTCGTGACCGTCCCAGACATAGGGCATGATGATCGCGGGCTTGCCAAAATAGAGGCACTCGGTGAAGGAGTTGTTGCCGCCGTGGTGGATGACGGCGTCGACCTGCGGGATCACCGAGGGCTGCGGGAACCAGCTCTCGATCACCACATTGCCCGGCACGTTGTCGTAGGTTCCCTTGTAGTCGCCCACGTTCACCAGGGCCCGGTAGGGCAGCGTGCCGATGGTGGCGATGATGCGCTTCAGGAGCTCCGTGTCGCCTGCGCCCAGGCTGCCGAAGGAGACGTAGACCAGCGGCTTGTCGTTCTTCTCGGCGAAGGTCGGCACCTGATAAGGCTTCTCGCTGCGCACGCAGCCTTCGAGATACTGGAACTGCTTCGGGTCGAGCGGATGCGCGCGCTCGAATTTCACCGCCTCCGGGTAGAGCAGCAGGTTCATCGTCGGCGAGGCCTCGAAGAACTGGCCGAGCGGGTAGGGCGCCTCGCCGGTCGAGGCGAGAAACGCGTTGAAGTCGTCGTGGATCGGCTTGATCACTTCGTTGAACCGCGCCCGGTAGGCATCGTGGCAGGCGAAGTCCTTCGCCCCGCAGCCCGACAGATGCGGCGGGATCTCCGGATCCTCGATCTCGTTCTCCGAGCACGAGATGATGCGCACCCACGGCTTGCCGTACTGCTTGATCGCCGGGAACAGGATCACGTTGTCGACGCAGATCAGGTCCGGCCTGATGCGGTCGAGCACGCCCGGCAGGTCCTTCTGCGCCCACTTCGCGCTGTCGACGATCGCCGTCCAGCAGTCCTTCACGTAAGTGTCGATCTGCTCGTAGGGGCTCTTGCGGAAGTTGGGGATGTGGCCGTTGATGAACTCCTCCCAGAACTTCGCCATCTTCTCGGGCGGCATCGGCTCCGACAGCGCGACCGGATGCGCCTCGAAACCGTAGCCCTGGTAGACCGCGACGAAGCCCGGGTCGGACAGGAACACAGCCTTGTGGCCGAGCGCCTGCACCGCCTGCGCGATGCCGACGGAATTGAGCGCCGGCCCGAAGGCCGCTTCGGGAAAGAATGCGATGGTCTTCGACATGGGGTCTCCTGTTTCGGCTCAGGCGGGAAAGAACTTGCAGCGGTCGGGCGCGATCGCGATGCGGACGGTCTCGCCGATCGCATGGCCGGCCTCGATGCGGGCGGGCACGCGCACCTGGATCGGCGCGGCACTGGCGTCGATCGCCACGTGCAGCACGCGGTCGAGCCCATGATAGGCGATGTCGGTGATGCGGCCGGGAATGCCGGCGCCACTGCCGTGCTCGATGCCGACGTCCTCCGGGCGGATCGCGAGTGCGGTCGGCCCGGCGGCGAGGTGCGGCACCGGCAGCCGGACGCCCTTGGCGGTGAAATGCCCGTCGGCGCCGATCCGGCCCTCGACGAAATTCATGACGCCGATGAAATTGGCGACGAACCGGTCCGCCGGGTTCTCGTAGACCTCTTCCGGCGAGCCGCACTGCAGCAGCCTGCCGTCCCTCAGGATCGCCATGCGGTCGGCCATGACGAGCGCCTCCTCCTGGTCGTGGGTGACCACGACGAAGGTGATGCCGACGTCGTGCTGCAGGCGCTTGAGCTCGAGCTGCATGCGCTCGCGCAGCTTCTTGTCGAGCGCGCCGAGCGGCTCGTCGAGCAGGAGCACCTTCGGCCGCTTGGCGACCGACCGGGCGAGCGCGACGCGCTGGCGCTGGCCGCCCGACAGCTGGTGCGGCTTGCGCCGCGCGAACTGCTCCAGCTTGACCAGCTTCAGCATCTCGGCGACGCGCTCGGCGATCTGCGGCTTCGGCATGCCGTCCTGCTTCAGCCCGAAGGCGATGTTCTGCTCCACGCTCATGTGCGGAAACAGCGCGTAGGACTGGAACATCATGTTGACCGGCCGCCGGTAGGGCGGGATGCCGGCGAGGTCCTGCCCGTCGAGCAGGATGCGGCCGGACGTCGGCTCCTCGAACCCCGCCAGCATGCGCAGCAGCGTGGACTTGCCGCAGCCCGACGCGCCCAGCAGCGCGAAGAACTCGCGCTCGTAGATGGCGAGCGAAAGGTTGTTGACGGCGGTGAAGTCGCCGAAGCGCTTCGTGATGTTCTCGAAGGAAATGTAGGGCTTGGCGGCCGGATCGGCCCAGGGCGCGAAGCTTCTGCGAATGCTGCCGAGCGATTTCATGTGGTCCCCAGTCTAGCCGCTTCCCCGAAAGCGAAACCCCCGGCGCAGGCGCCGGGGGTCGGATCGATCGTCTACTGGCCGGTCACCACGCGCGTCCAGATCCGTGTGACCAGGCGCTGCGTCCTGGCATCGAGCGGAACGGTCGTGAACAGCTTGCTCATCGTCTCGTCGTCCGGATAGACGGCCGGATCGCCGATGACTTCCTCGTCGAGCAGTTCCTTCGAGGCCGCGTTGCCGTTGGCGTAGAAGACGTAGTTCGATGCCTTGGCGATGACGTCCGGCCGCATCATGTAGTTCAGGAAGGCATGCGCCTCCTCCGGATGCGGCGCGTCGGCCGGGATCGCCATCTGGTCGAACCACATCTGCGCGCCCTGCTTGGGGATCGAGTAGCTGATCGCCACGCCCTGATCGGCTTCGGCCGCACGGTCGCGCGCCTGGAACATGTCGCCGGACCAGCCGACGGCCAGGCAGATGTCCCCGTTGGCGAGCGCGTTGATGTACTCCGACGAATGGAACTTGCGGATCGACGGACGGATCGACAGGAGCAGTTCCTCGGCCTTGCCGAGTTCGTCGGGACTGGTGGTGTTCGGGTCGAGGCCGAGATAGTTGAGCGCGGCGGGGATCATCTCGGCCGGCGCGTCGAGCATGTAGACGCCGCAGTCGGCGAGCTTGGCGATCATCTCCGGATTGAAGACGACGTCCCAACTGTCGATCGTCTCGATTCCGAGCGCATCCTGAACCTTGTTGACGTTGTAGCCGATGCCGGTCGTGCCCCACATGTAGTTGATGGAGTATTCGTTGCCGGGATCGTACTTAGCCGTCCGCTCGGCGACCACGTCCCACATGTTGGAGAGGTTCGGCAGCTTGGACTTGTCGAGCTTCTGGAAGACGCCCGCCTGGATCTGCCGGGCGAGGAAGGTGCCGGTCGGTACGACGACGTCATAGCCGGTGCCGCCGGCGAGCAGCTTCGTCTCCAGGATCTCGTTGGAATCGAACACGTCGTAGACGACCTTGATCCCGGTTTCCTTGGTGAAGTCTTCCAGGATGGAATCATCGATGTAATCGGACCAGTTGTAGACGTTGACGGTCCGTTCCTGCGCGAATGCCCCGGACGAGACGAGCGCGGCCAGAGCCGTCGCCGCCAGAAGATGTGTCTTTCGCTTCATCGCGATTTCTCCTCTTGTTCTGCCCCTTTTCCCGGCTCGCGCGAGTGGCGCAACGCGGCCAGGTTTCAGTCCCTTGAGACTATTGGCGTTTTTGCACTGCGACAAGCGCCAATTTCCCGGCATCCGTCAAAGGTAGGTCGTCCTCTCGAGAGGCGTGATCTCGCTCCAGAACGCGACGATCTCCGCCCGCTTGAGGTCGCGGTAGACCTTGGAAAGGAGCGGGCCGAGCGCACGGTCGACGAAAGTGCCCCTGGCCATCAACTGGAGCGCGTCGTCCATGTCGTCCGGAAGCGACAGGCCTTCCTCGTCATAGGCGTTTCCCTGGATCGGCGGCGGCGGCACGAGGTCGCCCTCGATGCCCTCGACCATGCCCTGGATGAGGGCCGCCATCACCAGGTAGGGATTGGCGTCGGCGCCAGCGATGCGGTGTTCGACGCGGCGGTTGGCCTCGTTCGAGACGGGGATCCGCAGTGCGACCGACCGGTTGTTCTCCGCCCAGACCGCGCGCGTCGGCGCATAGGAGCCCGGCGTGATGCGGCGAAAGCCGTTCCAGGTGTTGATGAACAGCAGCAGCGATTCCGGCATGCTCTGGAGGAGCCCCGCGACCGCCGCCTCGAGCTTCCGGCGCCCTCCGGGTCCGCCGAACATGTTCTTTCCGGCGGCGTCGAGCATGGAGGCATGCACATGCATGCCGTTGCCGGCATATTCGAGAAAGGGCTTTGCCATGAAGGTGGCCTGCAGTCCGTGCGCGCGGGCGCAGCCCATCACGATGCGCCGCAGCATGATGACGTCGTCGGCCGCGCGCAGCGGATCGCTGCGGTGCTTCAGGTTGACCTCGAACTGGCCGGGCGCAGCTTCCTTGATGATGGTGTCGATCGGCAGCCTCTGCGCGTCGGCCGCGTCGCGGATCATGTCGAACAGCGCCGCATGCTCGGCGAGGTCGTCGAGCCCGTACATGCGCAGCCGGTCGGGCCCCGCCGCCGCACCGACCGGACCCGGCATGCCGTCGCTCCACTCCAGCTCGGGATCGAGGAGGTAGAATTCGAGCTCGAAGGCCACCACCGGGAAGAAGCCCCTCGCATTCACCTCCGCCACCTTTTTCTTCAGCACCTGGCGGGGATCGGCCATGAAGGGCTCGCCCTCCGGCGAAAACGTCTGCAGCAGGACCTGCGCGGTGCGGCGCTTGGCCCAGGGCACCATCGACAGCGACCCGCGGGTGGCGCGGCAGTAGCCGTCCATGTCGCCGGTCTCGATATGCAGGCCCGTCTCGCTCACCTCCCGCCCCCAGACGTCGAGCCCGTGCAGCGACATCGGGAAGTTGACGCCCTCCTGGAAGGCTTTCTTCAGTGCGTCACCCGGCGCCCACTTGCCGCGCATGACGCCGTTCGGATCGACCATCAGGAACTCGACGGCCTCGATGTCGGGATGTCTCGCGACGAAGGCGCGATACTCGGCTTCATGGTCGGGCGAGATGAACCGTGCACTGTCTTCGTCGAAGGGAGGGACGGCGTCGGCGGCGGCAGCAAGCGAGGCGGCGAGGATCGTTGGTTCGGTTTTTGTGCCGGCGAGCGCAGCGCCGGAATCCGAAAGGGGCAAGATGAGCCTGTCGTGTTGTTGCCGTTGGCTTCAGGCTGCCCCGTCCGTCACAATCCTGTCAATGGGCTGCAGGGTCGCGGCGTGGCGAATCGGTCAATCCGGCAGCGGCAGGCCGGTGGTGCCGGGGCGCTGCGGCCGCATCTGGCGCCGGAATTCCAGCCCGATGTGGACGAGCAGCGCGGCGAAGACGATGGAACCGCCCACGAGCGTGCGCTGCGAGGGAACCTCGCCGTGCACCAGCCAGACCCAGACCGGGCCGAGCAGGGTCTCGAAGGTGGCGAGCAGCGCGGCATAGGCGGCCGGGATCAACCGGGCGCCGATGGAAAACAGCGCCAGCCCGAGGCCCAGATTGACCGCGCCGAAGGCGAACAGGAAGCCCATGTCGACGGCAGAGACGGCGAGGCTTGCCGCCTGCGTCAGCGCGAAAGCGCCGGCCATGAGGGTGCCGAGGCAGACGGCGGGGGTCATGCGCACGTCGGCGAAGCGCCGCGTCAGCACGGTGGCGAGCGAGAAGACCACGACGATCAGCAGCGCCAGCCCGTCGCCGACCGGCGAGACCTTGCCGTCGAGCGAATCCGACACCATCACCGCCACGCCGGCGATGACGACCACGATCGCCACCCATGTGGCGAGCGAGATGCGCTCGCGGAAGAACAGAAAGGCCAGGAGAGCCGCGATCAGAGGCGCACCGGCCTGCATCAGCAGGATGTTGGCGACCGTCGTGTAGGAGAGCGCCACGACGAAGGCCGTGGAGGCCGTGGCGAAGCAGGCTGCCACGACCAGCCCCGGCAGGCCCATGGCGCGGAACAGCCCGATCATGCCGCGCAGACCGTCGCGCCACAGCATGAAGCCGAGAAGAAAGGCAGCCGCCCAGAAGGACCGCCAGAAGACGTTCGTCCAGGCGTCGTTCTCGCCCAGGAAGCGGCCGATCGTGCCGCCGAGGCTCCAGGCCAGCGCCGCCAGGAACACGAGCAGGAATCCGATGCGCTCCTCTGTCGCCGGTGCGGCGGGCAAGGGCGAAGGAGTCGCCGGACTGGTTGCCATCGTGTTCTCCGCGCGCGGCGATCAGCCTTCATGCGCCGCCGCATCCGCTAGCGGCAAACGGCGGTACGGGCCTGATCCAGCCCCGCCTTGTCGTTGGATCACGACCCATCGCGGCGACGGTGCGCCGGCCGTTCCGCCCGACAGGCGTCCAGGCTGTCGTCAAGGCGGCCGATATGGGCTACACCGCGCCGGTGCGGCCGGAACGGATTCGATGCTGGCCGCGCGCAGACAGCGGAGGATGACGATGAAGGCAGCCTGGTACGAACGCAACGGCGCCGCGCGCGACGTGCTCACCGTCGGAGACATGCCGCTGCCGGAGCCCGGCGCCGGCGAGGTTCGGGTCCGGCTGCACGTGTCGGGCGTCAACCCGTCCGACGTGAAGTCGCGGCGCGGCCGGCCTCCGGTCTTCCCGCGCATCGTGCCGCATTCGGACGGGGCGGGCGTGATCGAGGCGATCGGCGACGGTGTCCCGCCGGCCCGCC